>Ga0308166_1000213_pt1 | contig 104495 bp, 98 predicted proteins | sample PhyCR2_2_FD_202137 | JGI IMG/M metagenome (GOLD analysis project Ga0308166, IMG submission 202137) | Phyllosphere microbial communities from UC Gill Tract Community Farm, Albany, California, United States - DLSLCC.R2 | ecosystem: Host-associated > Plants > Phyllosphere > Unclassified | place...
CCATCACCTGGATGCCCATGTCGTTAATCATCTGGATGATGTCTTCGATCTGATCGGAGTCGACGATATCTTCCGGCAGATGGTCATTGACCTCAGCATAGGTCAGATAGCCTTGCTCCTTACCACGTTGGACAAGAAGTTTAAGCTGTGACTGCGGGTTTTGCTCCATAAGACGGTATCCACACTTCAGAGTATTTGGGTTGGTGTCGGTCGGCGAAACCGCCAACAATAGCATTTGGGGCGTTTTTGTTGTTGCCGCGGCCCACTGTGGCGGCATATTGCAGGGCTCTGCCCTCGCATTTATCGGCACTTAAGCCGTTTGGTATTCAGTCTTTCTTCGCCAATGCCAGTTGTAATGACCAGAGTTCCTTGCGTTCGTCTGCATTCAGGCCATGCGTTCTGTCACGTGCGATCAAATCTTCCTGACGTTTTTCCAGCACCGAGTCATAGAGATTCGTCAGAGTATCTAAAAAGTGTTGCTCAACTTGTTCCTCAACGATCATATGGTTCCATGTCGCCAAGGTTTCAAGCTGCTGGCTCAATTTGTTATCTCGGTACAGCTCCAACAACTGGCCGGTAGTCAGGCCCGGCTGCGCTAAACAGGTCTGCACCAGTTCAACAAATAGCGGTAAACCCGCCTGTTTAGTTTGCTCGAGCCCTTCCAGGGAAGGGATAAGTGTAGCCAAACGCGGATTTTGCACCAGTAATCCTATCAGTATACGCATGGTTGTGCGTTTTAGCTGGGGCGCCTGATAAGTATTCGCATTTTCCGCCTGTTTGGGCATCAGCTTGTCGAGCTGGCTATCGTCCAGCAGGCCCAGTTTGCTGCCTAGCTGTTGGCGCAGGTAGAGACGTAATGTCTCGCCCGGCACCTGAGTGATCAGCGGTAGCGCCAAGGTACTCAGTTTGGCACGGCCATCCGGGCTGCTCAGGTCGACCTGTGGCATCAACGTTTCGAACAGGAAAGTGGAAAGCGGCTGCGCCAGCTCCATTCGCTGTTCGAAGGCGTCTTTGCCTTCTTTACGGACCAGGGTGTCCGGGTCTTCACCGTCTGGCAAAAACATAAACCGTAACTGGCGCCCGTCGTTCAGATAGGGCAGTGCGGTTTCTAACGCGCGCCAGGCGGCTTCACGGCCAGCCCTGTCGCCGTCGTAACAGCAGACAACGTTATCGGTAGCGCGGAACAGCAGCTGAATATGTTCAGCCGTTGTCGAGGTTCCGAGTGAGGCAACGGCATAATCAATGCCATATTGCGCTAACGCCACCACGTCCATATAACCTTCGACCACCAGCAAACGTTGCGGGTTGGCGTGGCTCTGCTGTGCTTCATACAGGCCGTACAACTGACGGCCCTTGTGGAATACTTCGGTTTCCGGCGAGTTCAGGTACTTGGGCATACCGTCGCCCAGTACGCGTCCACCAAAAGCGATTACCCGCCCGCGTTTGTCGCGGATGGGGAACATCACACGCTCGCGGAAGCGATCGTAAGTGCGCCCTTGATCGTTAGTCACCAACATTCCGGCATCGTTCAGTGCTGCCCGGCTGTCGGTATCACGCCCGAAACGTTTTAACGCATTATCCCAACCGGCAGGTGCAAAGCCGATGGCGAAATGGCGGATAACGTCGTCACTCAATCCGCGCTGTTGCAGGTAGTTGCGCGCCTGCGTCCCGTTGGATTGATGCAGTGACTGTTGATAGAACGCGCTGAGCTGTTCCATCAGTTGATATAGGCTTTGACGCTGATGGCGTTCGATTGGCGTCGGTCCGGTGCCTGCCTCGTAAGGCACTTCCAGCCCGTGCATGGTGGCCAGTTCCTCGATGGTTTCGACAAACTCGAGTCTGTCGTAATTCATCAGGAAGTCGACGGCGTTACCGTGCGCTCCACAACCAAAACAGTGATAAAACTGTTTGTCGCCATTAACGGTGAATGAAGGCGTTTTTTCGTGGTGGAACGGACAGCACGCGTGATAGTTTTTGCCCTGCTTTTTAAGCTTTACCCGGGCGTCGATCAGATCGACGATGTCGGTGCGAGCCAGCAAGTCATTGATAAATACACGCGGAATTCGTCCAGCCATAAGCCCCTGTTACGATTGCCTATAAACGAGAACAAGCCGCGCATTCCTTTCGGAAAGCACGGCCTTCGTATGCAACTACTCGGTCTGCGTGTTCTTGAAAAAGAAAAAAATCACGCGGTGGGGTTACCCCCGAAGGATTAATACAGACGAGTGCGGCGTGCGTTTTCGCGAGCCAGTTTCTTCGCGTGGCGTTTTACTGCAGAAGCTTTAGCGCGTTTACGTTCGGTAGTCGGTTTTTCATAGAACTCACGACGACGAACTTCAGCCAAAACACCCGCTTTTTCGCAGGAACGCTTGAAACGACGCAGTGCAACGTCAAATGGCTCGTTTTCACGTACTTTAATTACCGGCATGTGCCTCTCACCTCAATAGAATTCGGTTTGCTGCTGGCCAAGCGCCAGCCTTTTCAAAATGGTGCGGAATTTTACTTCAATGGATGCTGCTTTGTAAAGCACCATAGCAAATTGAAACACGCCGCGTTCCGGCAAACTCGCGCAATTATGCATCGGCCGCCGATTATAGACTAATCAGAAAAAATTGCTCGTTTTTAATCACCCTGCGGGCAACCTTGTGAATCATCGACATAGCGCACCATCGCGGCCAGGGTGCTGCAGGCTGGCGGTAAATGGCGTTGATTGTGATAAACTGGCGGCCGCACGTGAATGATGGGAAATGTAATGCGCGTATTGGGTATAGAAACGTCCTGCGATGAAACCGGTATTGCAGTGTATGACGATCAAGCCGGTTTGTTAGCCAACCAACTCTACAGCCAGGTGAAACTGCATGCCGATTACGGCGGTGTGGTGCCAGAACTGGCTTCCCGCGATCACGTGCGCAAGACAGTGCCGCTGATCCAGGCCGCACTGAAAGAGGCGAACCTGAAGCCTACCGATATCGATGGCGTGGCGTATACCGCCGGGCCGGGTCTGGTGGGGGCCTTGTTGGTTGGGGCAACCATTGGCCGCGCGTTGGCGTTTGCCTGGGGCGTGCCTGCGGTGCCGGTGCATCATATGGAAGGCCACTTGCTGGCACCGATGCTGGAAGACAACCCTCCGGAGTTTCCGTTTGTGGCACTGCTGGTGTCTGGCGGCCATACCCAACTGATCAGCGTGACCGGGATCGGTGAATATACTTTGCTGGGGGAGTCGGTTGACGACGCCGCTGGCGAAGCGTTCGACAAAACGGCCAAGCTGTTAGGGCTGGATTATCCCGGCGGGCCGATGCTGTCGAAAATGGCGCAGCAGGGCACTGAAGGGCGTTTTACCTTCCCACGCCCAATGACCGATCGCCCAGGGCTGGATTTCAGTTTCTCCGGCCTGAAGACCTTTGCCGCCAATACCATCCGCTCTAACGGCAACGACGATCAAACCCGTGCCGATATTGCCCGTGCTTTTGAAGATGCGGTGGTGGATACGCTGGCGATCAAATGCAAACGCGCGCTGGAGCAGACCGGGTTTAAACGCCTGGTGATGGCCGGTGGCGTCAGTGCCAACCGCACGTTGCGCAGCAAGCTGGCAGAGCTAATGAAAAAACGCGGTGGCGAAGTGTTCTATGCCCGCCCGGAATTCTGCACCGACAATGGGGCCATGATCGCTTATGCTGGGATGGTTCGAATGAAAAACGGGGGTAACCCGGAGTTGGGCGTTACCGTACGCCCACGTTGGCCGCTGGCAGAGCTGCCTGCGGTGTAAAAGTCAAGGGCCGGAATTTCCGGCCTTTCAATCATTCTTCTTTGTGTTCTTCCTGTTCTAAAACACCGTCTTTCTTCTTGCGGAACTTACCCCAGATTTTCCCTTCCTGGCCGCGCCATAGGCGCTGGATATTGTCGTGATGGCGCATCAGGATCAGGCAAGAGAGCATCGCTACCGGGAAGGTAAACTGCGGTTTGAACCACCAGACATAGAACGGTGCAATCAGCGCGCTGACGATCGCCCCGAGCGAGGAATAGCCGCTCAGCAGCACGGTCAACAGCCAGGTGCCGGTCATCAGGCCAGTGAGATCCCAGCCGATCGGCGCAATGGCACCGAACGCCGTTGCCACGCCCTTGCCCCCACGGAAGTGGAAGAACACCGGGTAGATATGCCCAAGACAGGCGGCGATTGCCGTCAGGCCCAGATACAGCGGTGGGACGTTGAACGCATAGGCCAACCAGACTGGCAGCATCCCTTTTAGTATATCGAACACCAACACCGTAGCCGCCGCCAGGCGGCCGCCGATACGCAGGACGTTAGTCGCCCCTGGATTTCCCGATCCATGTTCACGCGGATCCGGTAGCCTGGCGATCCGGCAAACCAGGATCGCGCTGGAAATTGAGCCACACAGATACGCGAAGATAATCATGCCAAGCGCGGTAGCACTCATAACGCGGTTCCGTCTAATAATGGTCGTTTTACTCGCAACATCTATGGATAATACGCATATTCCGTCGGAAGTGGTATCCGGCAAGGCCAAAAACTGAGAATGACGTGATGGATATCGTATTTATTGAAGAGCTTACCGTGATCACCACCATTGGCGTTTATGATTGGGAACAAACCATTGCGCAAAAGCTGGTGTTCGATATCGAAATGGCGTGGGACAACCGCCAGGCAGCCGCCAGCGATGATGTGAATGATTGCCTGAGCTATGCCGATATCAGCGATGCGGTCATTCAGCATGTGCAGCCCAATCGTTTTGCGTTGGTGGAGCGGGTAGCAGAGGAGGTATCCGAAATTTTGCTACGGCGCTTTAAATCTCCCTGGGTCCGTATTAAGGTCAGCAAGCCGGGTGCAGTCGCGCACGCCAGCCGGGTTGGGGTGATCATCGAACGCGGTCAGCGCCCAGCCTGACAAGTTGTCACCAATATGCAACTAAAGACCGATATGCTGGTCTGTAACTAGAATTGTTTAAGCGGCAAGGTATTGAACACTGCCGCTTTTTTGTGCTCGTACCTTTAATAGCGTTAAATTTGAAATGGGGTAGTGGTCTGATGGCGGACATGCATTCATTGTTTGTGGCATTCGTGCTTGGGGTAGTCGAAGGGCTGACAGAGTTCCTGCCGGTTTCCTCTACCGGGCACATGATTATCGTTGGTGAGTTACTGGGTTTTACCGGCGATAAGGCGAAAACCTTCGAAGTTATTATCCAACTGGGTTCGATCCTGGCAGTGGTAGTGGTGTTCTGGCGCCGTCTGTTTGGCCTGATCGGCATTCACTTTGGTGGCAAACCTGTTCCTCATGAAGGGCAGACGGCAGGGCAATTGAAGTTGGGCCATATCCTGCTGGCGATGATCCCGGCGGTAGCGCTGGGGTTGCTGCTCCACGATATGATCAAATCGCTATTTGAACCGAAAAACGTGATGTATGCGTTAGTGGTCGGGGGCCTGTTGCTGTTGGCCGCCGAATGGCTGAAACCGAAAAAACCAAGCGCGGTCGGGCTGGATGATATTACCTATCGGCAGGCCTTTTTGATCGGTTGCTTCCAGTGTCTGGCGCTGTGGCCTGGTTTTTCCCGTTCCGGCTCTACCATTTCGGGGGGCATGCTGGTGGGCGTGAGCCGTTTTGCGGCCTCGGAGTTCTCCTTTATTCTGGCAGTGCCAATGATGATCGGGGCCAGCGGCCTGGATCTGTACAAGAGCCTGCACTTCCTGACGCTCAGTGACCTGCCGATGTTTGCCGTCGGTTTCGCTACCGCGTTTGTGGTAGCGCTAATCGCCATCAAGACCTTCCTGCAGTTGATCAAGCGTATCTCGTTTGTGCCTTTCGCCATCTACCGTTTTATCGTCGCGGCGGCGGTCTACATGGTGTTTATTCATTAATCCTGGCACCAACTCGAACGTTTTGTCCTCTCCAATAGTGGGCTCTTTGCCCACTATGTTCATATTACTTGTGTTGGCGCATTCGATTGGTCGCTACCAGTGGCTTCAAATTCCATCAATGAGGAAATCTATTGCCGTTTTTGCAGTAGACGGTGAATTGCATTGTTAAAACGTTCTGTACTCATCGCTGAAACAGCCGTGTTCATCATGAAAACGATTTAATGCCTCGAGAGTTCCCTTGTTTTCTTCCTGCCACTTTTTCGTTGCGTGATTATGTAGTTTGGCAGCAAAGCTGGCGTTAAGGTTGATACCCATATTGTTAATAAGTCTATTATTTACTGTCATGTATGTACTCCTGCTGTTGTCTGCACCACATCATACACATATTTAAAAAGGCGATAGCGCGAGGGGTCCCCAAATAATGGTGCTGCTTAATCTTGCTCATTTAGCACCCCTTCTCCCCACTTTTGGTCCGACCAATGCCGGAAAAATGTGAACCTCTGGCACATAAACGGCAAAAACCCAAACAGACACATTGCATGTTTTTAACAGTAAGTTAACTATCGGTTATCAATCATATGACTTCGCCCTGTTAGTACGACCCATTAAGCGGAGGAGTATGTAAATAATCGCGGGAGTTATCTACATGGAAGTCTGGCAACAAGTTTATGATCCCATTGGTAATATCTGGCTATCAAGTGCGGTCGCGGCGCTGCCCATTGCGTTTTTTTTCTTGGCGTTGATTAAACTGAAGCTCAAGGGGCATATTGCAGCAACGTTAACCGTTGGTATAGCTTTGCTGGTGGCGTTATTCCTCTACCGGATGCCCATCGATCGAGCGCTCGCTGCGGTGGTTTATGGTTTTTTCTATGGGCTGTGGCCGATAGCCTGGATCATTATTGCCGCAGTATTTGTCTACCAGATTTCGGTGAAAACCGGGCAGTTTGACATCATCCGCTCTTCCATTCTCTCTATCACCCCCGACCAACGTTTACAGATGCTGATCGTTGGCTTCTGTTTTGGTGCCTTTTTGGAAGGTGCCGCCGGGTTTGGCGCACCGGTAGCCATTACCGCCGCTTTGTTGGTTGGGCTGGGGTTCAATCCGTTGTATGCCGCAGGGCTTTGCCTGATCGTCAACACTGCACCGGTGGCTTTCGGCGCTATGGGTATCCCGATTATCGTTGCGGGCCAGGTGACCGGGTTGGACAGCTTTGCAATTGGGCAGATGGTCGGGCGCCAATTGCCGTTCCTGACGATTATCGTGCTGTTCTGGATCATGGCGATTATGGACGGTTGGCGCGGCATTAAAGAAACCTGGCCTGCGGTGGTCGTGGCGGGGGGCAGCTTTGCCTTGGCGCAGTATCTCAGCTCCAACTTTCTTGGGCCAGAGTTGCCAGACATCATCTCCTCGCTGGTTTCACTGGTATGCCTGACGCTGTTTCTGCGGGTTTGGCAGCCAAAACGCCTGTTCCGCTTTGATAATGCCGAGGGGGCCGTCGCCGACCAAAAGCTGGTGCAGCAGCACTATGGTTTAGGGCAGATTATTCGCGCCTGGATGCCGTTTATTTTCCTGACCGCTACGGTCACCCTGTGGAGCCTCCCGCCGTTTAAAGCGTTGTTCGCGCAAGGTGGTGCGCTGTACGAGTGGGTGTTCTCTATTCCGGTGCCTTTTCTGGATAAGCTGGTGGCCAAAATGCCGCCGGTGGTGGCAAACATCACGCCTTATGTCGCCGTTTTCAAACTTGACTGGTGCTCTGCCACCGGCACCGCCATTATGGTTGCTGCGATCGCCTCTGTGATTTATTTGCGCATGAAGCCCAAAGACGCGCTCACCACGCTGGCTGAAACGCTAAAGGCGTTGATGTTGCCCATTTATTCCATTGGCATGGTGTTAGCCTTTGCCTTTATTTCCAACTATTCCGGCCTGTCGGCAACCTTGGCACTGGCATTGGCACATACCGGCAGCGCGTTCACCTTTTTCTCACCGTTCCTTGGCTGGTTGGGCGTGTTCCTGACCGGCTCAGACACTTCGTCCAATGCGTTGTTCGCCGCTCTGCAAGCCACCACCGCCCAGCAGATCGGCGTTTCGGATGTGCTGTTGGTTGCGGCTAACACCACCGGCGGAGTCACAGGCAAAATGATTTCACCACAGTCTATCGCGATTGCCTGTGCCGCCGTGGGGTTGGTGGGGAAAGAGTCTGACCTGTTCCGCTTTACGGTAAAACACAGCCTGACCTTCACCTGTATGGTGGGGGTTATTACTACGCTTCAGGCTTACTGGCTGACCTGGATGATCCCATGACTGCAAATCTTCAACCCGCTTATCCACTACGCTCGGCCGATCGTTTGGTTGAGCGTATCAAGGTGATGATCCGCGAACGCCAACTGGAAATGGGGATGCGCTTGCCCGCCGAGCGCCAGTTGGCCAACGAGTTGGGCGTCTCGCGTTCCTCTTTACGTGAGGCGATTCAAAAGCTGATTGGTGAAAAAGCGCTCATCAGCCGACGTGGCGGCGGAACCTATGTCTGCGACGAGCTTTCCCCCTGGTCGGAGCAATGCATCGTAGAACCGCTAAGAACCTTGGTTGCAGACGATCCTGACTATCGTTATGACATTCTGGAAGCTCGCCACGCCATTGAGGCCAGCACCGCCTGGCATGCGGCAATGCGCGCCACCGCCGCAGACAAAGAGAAGCTACAGGCTTGCTTTGACGCCATGTTGGCGCTTCAGGAGAGCGATCATCCTGAACTTGCCGCTCAGGCGGATGTGCGCTTCCATTTGGCGATTGCCGAGGCTTCACACAACGTGGTGTTGCTGCAAACCATGCGCGGCTTTTTCGATTTAATGCGCACCTCCGTCATGCATAGCCGCCAGCGTATGTACACCCAGCCGACGATTTTCACCCGGCTGACTGAACAGCACGAGGAACTGCTGCTGGCGATCCTGGCAGGCGATCCTGAACGGGCGGGTAAAGCGGCCAAATCTCACCTGGGATTCGTGCATTCCACCATTAAAAATCTGCATGAAGATGAGGCCAGGCAGGCGCGTATAACCCGCCTTCCTGATGACAATTCACCGTAACAAAGGGAGATCGTTTGATGATTATCTCAGCAGTCACGGATTATCGCGCTGCGGCACAACGTAAACTGCCGCCGTTTCTGTTTCACTACATTGATGGCGGCGCTTATGCCGAACACACTTTACGGCGTAACGTGGAAGATCTGGCTCAGGTCGCATTGAGGCAGCGTGTTCTTAAGAACATGTCGGCGCTCAGCCTGGAAACCAAACTGTTTAACGAAACTTTGGCCATGCCTGTTGTCCTTGGCCCGGTAGGGTTATGTGGCATGTATGCCCGCCGTGGGGAGGTGCAGGCTGCAAGGGCCGCAGAACAACAAGGCATTCCGTTTACGCTTTCCACCGTATCGGTGTGCCCAATCGAAGAGGTGGCGCCGGCCATCAAGCGGCCCATGTGGTTCCAGCTGTATGTGTTGAAGGATCGTGGATTTATGCGTAATGCCTTGGAGCGGGCGAAAGCCGCGGGCTGTACCACCTTGGTCTTCACCGTGGATATGCCGACACCAGGCGCCCGTTACCGCGATGCGCATTCGGCAATGAGTGGTCCCTATGCTGCCCAACGGCGCTATTGGCAAGCCGTTACCCATCCTGCCTGGGCGTGGGATGTTGGCCTGAATGGGCGCCCGCACGATCTGGGCAATATTTCCGCTTACCTCGGAAAGCCCACCGGACTAGCAGATTATATCGGGTGGCTGGGGGCCAACTTTGACCCTTCGATTTCATGGAGTGATTTGGAATGGATCCGTGATTTCTGGCAGGGACCGATGGTGATAAAGGGCATTCTCGACGCCGACGATGCACGTGATGCCGTGCGTTTTGGTGCTGACGGGATTGTGGTTTCCAACCACGGTGGTCGCCAACTGGATGGGGTGCTCTCTTCTGCTCGTGCGTTGCCGATGATTGCCGATGCGGTGAAAGGGGATATCACCATCCTGGCAGACAGCGGGATACGTAGCGGATTAGACGTGGTGCGCATGATCGCGCTCGGGGCGGACAGTGTGTTGCTTGGGCGCGCTTATCTCTATGCGCTGGCGACAGCAGGCCAGGCTGGGGTGGAAAATCTGCTCGCATTGATCAAAAAAGAGATGTGCGTAGCGATGACGCTCACGGGGGCGAAAAGTATCGCTGAAATCAGCCGTGATTCGTTGGTGCTGGAGGGGTAGGTAGGGGCGCATACCGCGCCCGTTTTACCTAAGGCTGAGGTTCTTGCTGTTTCTTCCAGTCCGCCAACGCCTGCTGACGGCGGCGTTTGACCTCGTCGCGGATCGCCAGCCCTTGCAGGCCACTTTCCACCACCTCTTTGACCGAAACCGCGTTGGCGACCTGATAGGCCTGGCGCAGGTAATCGCCCTGCGGATAAGGGTTGTTTTCAAAACCGGTACGCCCGCGGGCATCGGCTTCGCTGGTGAGGATCATCTGCTCCAGCCGCTGCGGTTTACGCCACACGTCGATGGCATCAAACAGTTTTAACAGCGTTTCTGGCCGCAGTTTATTGGCCGTGTGGATCAGGTCGTGGTACTCCGCTACCAGCTTCGCCAGCTCACGTACTGGATTAGGAACACGCAGCCGTTGGCAAAGCTTCTCTACCAGCCTGACGCCCGCAGGGCCATGGCCATAGTGGTGTGGCCAGAGTTCTTGCGGCGTGATGCCTTTCCCGAGATCGTGGCACAGCGCGGAGAAGCGGATATCTACCTCGGGGCTGAGCTGGGTGGCAATCGCCAGCGTCATCAGCGTGTGTACGCCAGTATCAATTTCCGGGTGCCATTTCTCTGGGGCTGGCACGCCAAACAGGGCGTCGATTTCCGGGAACAACACTTTCAACGCTCCGCAGTCGCGAAGCACCTGGAAATACACCTGCGGGCTCTGGCTCTGTAATGCCTTCTCGGTCTCTTTCCACACGCGCTCCGCCGTCAGGGTGGCCAGTTCACCGCTTTCGGCCATCTGCTGCATCAGCGCGCTGGTTTCAGGGGCGACGGTAAAACCCAGGGAGGCAAAGCGGGCGGCAAAACGCGCCACGCGTAACATTCGCAGCGGATCTTCGCCAAAAGCGTCGGAGACATGGCGTAACAGGCGGGCGTCGAGATCGGCCTTGCCGTTATAGGGGTCAACCAGTACTCCATCATCACCCCGCGCCATGGCGTTGATGGTGAGATCGCGCCGCAGCAGATCCTCTTCCAGCGTCACGTCCGGGGCGGCGTAGCAGGTAAATCCGGTGTAACCCTGGCCGGATTTACGTTCGGTGCGGGCCAGCGCATACTCCTCATGAGTTTGCGGGTTGAGGAATACCGGGAAGTCTTTACCCACCTGCTGATAGCCAAGAGCCAATAGGTCGGCAGGCGTTGCGCCGACCACCACCCAGTCGTGATCCACTACCGGTAAGTTAAGCAGGGTGTCACGGACGGCACCGCCGACCAGGTAAATTTTCACGGTTTAACTCCTATCAATAGCTCGTTTGATCAGATTACATCAATTGGGCAACGGATGCGTCAGGCAATAAAAAAGCGCCCGAAGGCGCTTAAACTGGCGGAACAGCAATCAGTTCATCCAGCGGTTATTCTTGCGGCGTGGGATCAGGTGCGGCAACAGCAGGCCGAGCAGCAAACCAACGCCGGCAACGCCGCCGCCGTACATGAACCATTGCAGAATAATGGTGCGCTGTTTGTCATCAAGTTGCAGATTCACCGCGTTCACCTTCTTCTGCGCCACAACCAGCTGATTTTTCAGATCCTGGTTTTCCTGCTGCAGGCCGCTGATGGTGCTATCGCTGGCGGCCACTTTCTGCTGCATTTCGGCGGTGCGCTGGTTCCAGCTATTATCAATATTGGCCAGCTTGTCGGTCAGGGTTTTCACCTGCTGTTCCAGCTCTGGCACCTGGGTGCGCAGGCTTGGCGTCTGGCTCAGCTGATCCAGCGGGATCCAGACGCTGCGTCCTTTGGAATCGCGGATCTGGCCGTAGCTGGTGCTGTCATTGACGCTCAACAGCGTGACTTCTTCACCGGCATTCAAGGTGCCGACGATACGGTATTGGTTACCTGGGCCGCTATGGACATAAGTATTTAATTCATCGGAGATATAGCGTTTATCTTCGGCATGTGCGCCCCAAGTGATGCTAAAACTTAGCACGGCAAGGCAAATCAGGCGTAATTTCTGCATTATGTCATCGTTTCTGCGTGGATTTATGGAACGATAGTAGAGCGTTCAGTCTGACGGCGCAACGCCAAAACCGGAATGGGAACTATCTTACTATGCTAAATCCCGTCAGTTGCGCAGCATTCTATAACGTAACAGGTTTTTTCTGCAGTTGGCAGAGTCAAGTCAGGGGGAATCGCGGTAAGATACTCTCACTGTGCGTCGTCGGGCTGAGTACGGCCGGCAGACTCCGCCGCCGTGAAGACTCACGCGAATGCCTAACCTATTGGTGTAAAAGAACTATGAGCGTTGAAATAGAACTGAAGTTTATTGTTTCCCCCGCAGCGATTGCCAGCCTACCGGAGCGGATTGCCGCCTGGCCTAATCAGCATTCTGCGCCGCAGAAGCTGACCAATATCTACTATGAAACCGCCGACAACTTCCTGCGCAACCATGATATGGGCCTGCGTATCCGCGGTTTTGACGATAGCTATGAAATGACCATCAAAACCGCCGGTTCGGTGGTGGGTGGGCTGCACCAGCGGCCCGAATATAACGTCGCCATCGCCAAACCCGCGCTGGCGCTGAAAAAATTCCCGGCGGATATCTGGCCGGAGGGCTGCAAGCTGGCCCCGTTGCAAAAGGCGTTGCAGCCGCTGTTCCGTACTGACTTTGTGCGTGAAAAGTGGGTGGTCACTTACGGCGCAAGCGAGATTGAGATTGGCCTCGACCAGGGTGAAGTGCGCGCGGGTGACCTCGCTGAACCGTTATGCGAGCTGGAACTGGAGCTGAAAAGCGGTGAGACTGCTGATTTGCTGGCATTGGCAGCCGCATTGGCGGAACAGGGTGGTTTACGCCAGGGTAGCCTCAGTAAAGCGGCTCGGGGCTATCATCTGGCGCAGGGCAATGCCGAACGTGAGTTACGCCCATTAAGCGTGATGAAGCCTGCACCTAAGTCCACGGTAGAACAAGGCATGGTTGCCGCTTTCGAGCTGGCGCTGAGCCATTGGCAGTATCACGAAGAGCTGTGGCTGCGTGGCGACAAGCAGGCACGCCGTGCGGTAATGGAAGCCATCGGTCTGATCCGCCAGGCGCTGGTGATCTTTGGCGGCTTGGTTCCGCGCAAGGCAAGCACCGATCTGCGCGCTCGGCTGACGGCTTTGGAGCCTTTGCTGGTGGATAAAACCACCCAGCCGCAGGAGCTGTGCTACGGCACGGAGTATCTGCAATGTAAGTTGGCACTCACATCGTGGTTGATCACCGGCGCATGGCGGCCGTTTATCGATGCCAAATCGCAGGCTAAGCTGGATGGTTCATTCAAGCGTTTTAGCGATATCATGCTGGGCCGTAGCGCCGCAGAGCTGAAAGAAGCCTTTACGCGCACCCTGAATGAAGATGAATATCAAGAGCAACTGCCACGCCTGACGCGCCAGGTGCTGGCGTTTATCCTGCTTTCTGGTGCCTATCCGGATAGCGAAACCGGGCCGTATATCGACAGTTGGCGCGAACTGCAATCAGCCATTGCCGAGCGTCGTCAGGGTTGGTACGAAGCCAGCCGCAAACAGGCATTATCCCATGCGCCATTCTGGTTAAACGGCGCGGTTCGTTAACTCCAGCGGGCCTGCCGGGCTGCAGGCCATAGAACGGGTCATTCACTATGTTGCCACTCTCTGCTGCGTTACAGCTTCAGGCACAGAACATCGTGCAGCGATTTCAGGAAACTCAGGGCGCGGAGTTAATGCTCAGCGCCGCAGAACAAAGCGTTCTGGCGTCGAGTGATTTTGTCAGCGACATGTTGCTCGGCCATCCTGAATGGTTGGTAACGTTACGCCAGCAGCCGCCGGTGGCCGATGAGTGGCAGCACTATGCCGCCTGGTTGCAGGATGAGCTTGAAGAGGTGCAGGACGAAGCGCAGCTAATGCGCGTGCTGCGCCTGTTTCGCCGTGAGAGCCTGGTGCGTATTGCCTGGGCGCAGGCTCAGCAGCTATGTACCACGCAAGAAACGCTACAACAGCTGAGTGCTCTGGCAGAAACGCTGATCGTCAGCGCTCGTGACTGGCTCTATCAAACCTGTTGCCGCGAGTGGGGCACGCCTTGCAATGCCGATGGCGTGCCGCAGCCTTTGCTGATCCTGGGGATGGGCAAACTCGGCGGTGGTGAACTGAACTTCTCCTCTGATATCGATCTGATCTTTGCCTATCCGGAAAACGGCCACACCCAAGGCGGGCGGCGTGAGCTGGATAACGCCCAATTCTTTACCCGCCTGGGGCAACGGCTGATCAAAGCGTTGGATCAGCAAACCATCGACGGCTTTGTCTACCGCGTCGATATGCGTCTGCGGCCGTTTGGCGATAGCGGCCCGCTGGTGATGAGCTTTGCCGCGCTGGAAGATTATTACCAGGAGCAGGGGCGCGATTGGGAACGCTACGCGATGGTCAAGGCGCGCCTGATGGGGGGGCATGAAGATGCCTACAGCCAGGAGCTGCGTAAGACATTGCGGCCATTCGTGTTCCGTCGCTATATCGATTTCAGCGTGATCCAGTCGCTGCGTAATATGAAGGGCATGATTGCCCGCGAAGTGCGGCGGCGGGGGCTGAAGGACAACATCAAGCTGGGTGCCGGTGGCATCCGCGAAATCGAATTTATCACCCAGGTCTTCCAACTGATCCGTGGTGGGCGTGAGCCCAGTTTGCAGGGGCGATCACTGCTGCCGACGTTGCAGGCGGTGGGTGAACTGGGGTTGTTGACCGCGCAGCAGGTCGCAGAGCTGAGTGACGGCTATCTGTTCCTGCGGCGGCTGGAGAATCTGTTGCAGGCGATTGCCGACCAGCAGACCCAGACCCTGCCGCAGGACGAGCTGGATCAGGCGCGACTGGCCTGGGGAATGGACCAGCCGGACTGGCCGTCGTTGATGATGGTGCTGGACGAGCACATGCGCCAGGTCCGTACGGTATTTGATGACCTGATCGGCGACGATAGCCCAGACGTAGGCGAAGATCCCAACTACCAGCATTACCACAGCCTGTGGCAGGATGCGTTGGATGAGAGCGAGCTAGAGCCACTGACGCCCCATCTGGACGAAGAGGCGCGGCGGCAGATGCTGCGTTCCATCGCCGACTTCCGCCACGACGTGGACAAACGCACCATTGGCCCGCGTGGCCGTGACGTGCTGGATCAACTGATGCCACGCTTGCTGGCCGAAGTGTGTTCGCGCGTGGACGCGGCCACGGCTCTGACGCGCCTGACCCAGCTGTTGCTAAGCATCGTGACCCGCACCACCTACCTCGAGCTGCTGGTGGAATACCATGCCGCTCTCAGCCACCTGATCCGCCTTTGTGCCGCATCCCCGATGGTGGCCAGCCAACTGGCGCGTTACCCACTGTTGCTCGACGAGCTGTTGGATCCGGCCACGCTGTACCAACCGGTGGCCCCGGATGCCTATCGTAGCGAACTGCGCCAATACCGCCTGCGGGTGCCGGAAGACGATGAAGAACAGCAGTTGGAAGCGTTGCGGCAGTTCAAGCAGGCACAACACTTGCGCATTGCCGCTGCGGATATCGCCGAGGTGCTGCCGGTGATGAAAGTGAGCGATCACTTAACCTATCTGGCCGAGGCGATCATTGATGCGGTGGTGCAGCAGGCGTGGAAAGACATGGTCGCGCGCTACGGTCAGCCGACTCATCTACATGAGCGGGAGGGGTTAGGGTTCGCGGTGATCGGCTACGGTAAGCTGGGGGGCTGGGAACTGGGCTATAGCTCGGATCTAGATCTGGTGTTCCTGCTGGATTGTCCACCAGACGTCATGACGGATGGCGATCGCTGCATCGATGGCCGTCAGTTCTATCTGCGCCTGGCGCAGCGGGTGATGCATTTGTTCAGCACCCGCACCTCTTCCGGCATTCTCTATGAGGTGGATGCCCGTCTGCGTCCTTCCGGAGCTGCCGGGATGCTGGTCAGCACCGTCGAAGCCTTTGCCGATTATCAGCGTAACGAAGCCTGGACCTGGGAGCATCAGGCTCTGGTGCGGGCGCGCATCGTGTATGGCGATCCGGCGCTGAATCAGCAGTTCGATGCGATCCGCCGCGAAATTTTGTGCAAACCGCGTGAAGTGAACAAGCTGCAGCAGGAGGTGCGTGAAATGCGCGAGAAAATGCGCAACCATCTGGGCAGCAAACAGCGCGATCTGTTTGATATCAAAGCGGACGAAGGCGGGATCACCGATATCGAATTTATTGCCCAATACCTGGTCTTAGGTTATGCCGCGGGCGAACCGCGCCTGACGCGTTGGTCGGATAACGTGCGTATCTTTGAGCTGATGGCTAATTACGACATCATGCCGGAAGACGAGGCCCAGGCGTTGACCCAGGCTTATGTCACCATGCGTGATGAGATCCACCATCTGGCGTTACAGGAACACTCCAGCAAAGTCAGCAGCGAGCTGTTTGCTGCCGAGCGTGAGCAGGTGCGCGCCAGTTGGAGCAAATGGCTGGGCTGAGGGAGACGTATTGTTTGCCTAAGCATTGAGCTGGTAGGCAGTTTTTACGGGTATTGCGGGCTATTATGCTAATATCTGCCGAATTTATTTTTATGACTTGTTTGGAGTTATCGGATGAAAGTTACACTACCTGATTTTCGCCGCGCCGGTGTGTTGGTGGTTGGTGACGTCATGTTGGATCGCTATTGGTATGGGCCGACCAGCCGTATTTCACCGGAAGCGCCGGTGCCGGTGGTCAAGGTTGAAACCATCGAAGAGCGTCCCGGTGGTGCGGCTAACGTCGCGATGAACATCGCCTCGTTGGGTGCCAATTCGCGCCTGGTGGGTCTGACGGGGATCGACGACGCGGCGCGTGCGCTGAGCGCCAAGCTCAACGAAGTTAACGTGCGCTGTGACTTTGTCTCGGTCCCTACGCACCCAACTATCACCAAGCTGCGCGTACTTTCCCGTAACCAACAGCTGATCCGCCTGGACTTCGAGGAGGGTTTCTCCAACGTCGATCCGCAGCCGATCATGGAGCGTATCCAGCAGGCATTGCCGCAGATTGGCGCACTGGTACTGTCGGATTACGCCAAGGGCGCGCTGAGCAAGGTGCAAGGCATGATCGCATTGGCGCGTGCGGCGAAGGTTCCGGTACTGATCGACCCGAAAGGCACCGATTTTGAACGTTACCGCGGTGCCACGCTGCTGACCCCAAACCTGTCCGAATTTGAAGCCGTGGTCGGTCATTGTCAAAGTGAAGAAGAGCTGGTGACGCGTGGGATGAAGCTGGTGGCGGACTTTGAACTGTCTGCACTGCTGATCACCCGTTCCGAGCAGGGGATGACGTTGCTGCAACCGGGCCGTGAGCCGTTGCATCTGCCAACCCAGGCGCAGGAAGTGTTCGACGTGACCGGTGCCGGTGATACGGTGATCGGTGTGCTGGCCACCGCCCTGGCGGCGGGTAATACTCTGGAAGAGTCCTGCTTCCTGGCTAACGCCGCCGCCGGTGTGGTGGTGGGTAAGTTGGGCACCTCGACCGTCTCGCCAGTCGAGCTGGAAAACGCCATTCGTGGCCGCGCCGAAACCGGCTTTGGTGTAATGACAGAAGCCGAGCTGAAAAAAGCGGTAGCGCAGGCGCGCCAACGCGGCGAGAAAGTGGTGATGACCAACGGCATCTTCGACATTCTGCACGCAGGCCATGTCTCGTACCTGGCGAATGCGCGCAAATTGGGCGATCGCCTGATCGTGGCGGTGAACAGCGATGCGTCAACCAAACGCCTGAAAGGGGAAACCCGCCCGGTTAACCTGTTGGAAAACCGTATGGTGGTGTTGGGCGCGCTGGGAGCCGTGGATTGGGTAGTGCCGTTTGAAGAAGATACGCCGCAACGCCTGATCGCCGAAGTTCTGCCGGATCTACTGGTGAAGGGCGGTGACTACCAGCCGCATGAGATTGCTGGCAGTGCTGAAGTCTGGGCCAACGGTGGCGATGTGCGGGTACTGAACTTTGAAGATGGGTTATCCACCACCAACATCATCAAGGCCATCAAGGATGGGCGCGGTTAATATTTTTTGACTGTAGGGGCGCTGAGCACTGCGCCCGAAAAAGACGACGGGTAAACAGGGTGGTTTGCAGTGAGTGGACTTAAGCAGGAGCTGAGTTTAGCGCAGGGCGTTGGGCTATTGTCCACTTCACTGCTGGGTACCGGGGTCTTTGCCGTTCCGGCATTGGCGGCGCAGGTGGCGGGTGGCGACAGCCTGTGGGCCTGGCCAATACTGATTGTGCTGGTGTTCCCGATCGCCATCGCTTTTGCGGCGTTGGGCCGCCATTTCCCCAGTGCCGGTGGTGCCGCGCATTTTGTCGGTCTGGCTTTTGGGCCACGCATGGCAAAGGTAACCGCTTGGCTGTTCCTCTCTGTGATCCCCGTTGGCTTGCCTGCCGCATTACAAATTGCCGCAGGGTTCTGGCAGGCCACCTTTGGTTGGGATGCCAACGACCTGTTGCTGGTGCAAATTGTCACGCTAGTGGTGATTTGGCTGCTTGGCACACGCAGCGCCGGTTCCAGTGCCAATATTCAGACCTTGATTGCCCTTCTGGTGATAGCTCTGGTGGGGGCTATCTGGTGGCAAGGCGGCATTACCCCATCCCAAATCCCATGGCCTGCGGTCAGCGATATTTCTCCTCCTAATATGTTCCACGCGTTGGCGGTGATGTTCTGGTGCTTTGTCGGGCTGGAGGCTTTTGCTCATCTGGCGACCGAGTTTCGCCATCCAGAGCGGGACTTTCCGCGCGCGTTAATGCTCGGGCTGTTGGTGGCGGGGGCGGTCTATTGGGGCTGTACCGTAGCGGTGCTGCACTTCCATGCTTACGGCGAACATCAGGCGGCGGCCGCTTCGTTGCCGGGGATCGTGGTGCAACTGTTTGGCGAGCATGCGCTGTGGATTGCCTGCATCATCGGCTATCTGGCCTGTTTTGCCAGCGTGAATATCTACACCCAGAGCTTTGCCCGCCTGGTCTGGTCACAGGCCCAGGAAAAGCCTGCTAGCGGCTTAGCCAAACTCTCTGCGGGTCAGGTGCCGGTCAATGCATTGAGCGCAGTGGTAGGTTGCTGCCTGCTGTTCACTTTGCTGATCTATACCCTGAAGCTGCCGCTGGATACGTTGCTGGTGTATGCCAATGGCATTTTCGTGCTGATTTATCTGCTGTGTATGTTGGCGGGTTGGCGGATCTTGCAGGGGCGTTCGCGGCTGATGGCGATCGTCGGATCCGCTTTGTGCTTGTTGTTACTAGTGATTATCGGCTGGAAAAGCCTGTATGCGCTGGCGATGTTGGTGCTGATTTGGCTGGTGCTGCCGCGTAAAACGCCGGCGGTGGTCTCCAAGCAATAAGGGCGCATTGATGCGCCCCTTACAATAAACTTATTCGTCTGCTGGCTTGGCTACCGGTGCGGTATCCAGCTTGCCTTCCAATTCAGTCAGGCGCTGTTCCAGCAATGCCAGCTTCTCGCGGGTGCGCAGCAGGACTTGAGTCTGCACGTCAAATTCTTCGCGGTTAACCAGATCCAGACGGGTCAACTGCGCTTGCAGTACCTGGCGGATTTTTTTCTCAACGTCTTCCCCGAATTCACGTACGCCTTTAGGCATCGACTCTTGGACCTGGCGTGCGATCTGTTCAATTTTTTTCGGGTCAATCATGGCGTTTCCCTTTCTGATATTTGGTGGCAGATGCCTAGTGTAATGCGAGTTGCTCGCCGGATAAACCATTACCGTGTTTGCTGCGCGATCCCTCATTACGCGACCGGATGGCTTGAAACACTAAAGCGATGGGGTTATAGTCGAGATGCTTATTCTCAGGGCGGGGTGCAAGTCCCCACCGGCGGTAAATCACCATTCACGGTGAAAGCCCGCGAGCGCTCAGCCTATCTCTCAGGAGTGGGTTAGAGGTCAGCAGATCCGGTGTAATTCCGGGGCCGACGGTTATAGTCCGGATGGGAGAGAGTAACGACACCTGTCGGGCGTATGCCCCGCTTGCGTTATTTTTTTGGCTATTGGCATAGCCACTCCTCAAGATCGCCCTGGTTCTGGTAATCCATAATTTTAATGAGGTTTTTTACCATGAATCAGACTCTACTTTCAGATTTCGGCACGCCGGAAGAACGCGTTGAACGCGCTCTTGATGCACTGCGCAACGGGCGCGGTGTAATGGTGCTTGATGATGAAAACCGTGAAAACGAAGGTGACATGATCTTCGCCGCAGAAACCATGACCGTTGAACAGATGGCGCTGACCATTCGCCACGGTAGCGGCATTGTTTGCCTGTGTATCACTGAAGATCGTCGCCAGCAGCTTGAGCTGCCGATGATGGTCACCAACAACTCCAGCCAGTTCCAGACTGCCTTTACCGTGACGATTGAAGCGGCGCAGGGCGTGACCACTGGCGTATCGGCTAGCGATCGCCTGACGACCATCCGTGCGGCCATTGCAGACGGTGCCAAGCCGAGCGATTTGAACCGCCCAGGCCACGTGTTCCCGCTGCGTGCTCAGCCTGGTGGCGTATTGAACCGCCGTGGCCACACCGAAGCGACCATCGATCTGGTCTCAATGGCCGGTTTCAAACCCGCTGGCGTGCTGTGCGAGCTGACTAACGATGACGGCAGCATGGCGCATGCGCCAGAAGTGATCACCTTTGCCAAGCAGCATGACATGGTGGTGCTGACTATCGAAGATCTGGTGGCCTATCGCCAGTCGCACGAAAAGAAAGCCAGCTGAGTCGCTGACTGAAATGAAAAAGCCGCTGATGAAGCGGCTTTTTTGTGCTTAAAATTCTTTATCCGATGCCGCCGCTTTGCAACAGCGTCAGGCTAAATCCCATCACCGCCATGCCGCACAGCACGCCATAGCTTGGATTATTATGTGGATCGATCTCTTTGGCCAACGGCATTAATTCATCTACCGACAGCGCCACCATAATCCCGGCCACCGCAGCCATAATCGACGCCATCACCACCGGTGAAACCATCGGGCCGAGCACCAGGAAGGCCAGTACGCCCCCCAGAATTTCTGCCATGCCGGAAATACCAGACCACAGCAGCGCCTTGGTTTTGGAGCCGGTTGCCGCATACACCGGCCCGGCGACCGCCAATCCTTCTGGAATATTGTGGATGGCGACCGCGAGCGCAATGCCCATCCCCAGTTCCAGATCGGCGCTGGCGGTGACAAAGGTAGCAATCCCTTCCGGGAAGTTGTGCAGGCTGATGCCGAGCGTCAGCAGCATTGCGGTGCGTTTCAGGTTATGGGGCTTGATGGGCTTTTGCACAAGGTCTTGCGGATGCTGGTGTGGCAGCATGCGATCCAGCGCAAAGTAACCTAACAGCCCGAGCATAAACATGCCGTAGCCAAGCATGGGCGACATGCCGACGGTGTGCAGCGCAGCGGGCAGCATTTCCATCAATGAAATTAACAGCATAATCCCTGCGGCAAAGCCGAGCGCAAACGCCAGCAGGCGGTTGGAGGGCTTCTGGCCAATAATGCCGAGCAGGGCACCGACAAAGGTAGCGCCCCCGGCTAACAAGGTCAGGATCAGCGGTACAGACATGCATTCTCCTTGTATGCTAATGAAAATATACCCATTTCCGATACTAACAGAGCCAAGGCATAAATCGAGTGGATTTGGCTGATGGTTTCAATCGCTCCAGCCATTCAAATTTCTTGACGATCACCATCAGGGTTATCCGGCTGCCTTGGTTGGGTAAACAGCGTAATGTAGTCAGCAGAACACTTGTCACGCTAACCAAGGATATTTTATGACCACCTCTCGTATGCCTGCACTCTTTCTTGGCCACGGAAGCCCGATGAATGTGCTGGAAGATAACCGCTATACCCAGGCCTGGCGTGCGTTGGGTGAGCAATTGCCACGGCCAAAGGCGATCGTTGCTGTGTCTGCCCACTGGTACACTCGTGGGACGGCAGTGACGGCGATGGAACATCCAAAAACCATTCACGACTTTGGCGGCTTCCCGCAGGCGCTGTTTGATACGCAGTATCCGGCACCGGGTTCACCGGAGCTGGCGGCAGAGCTGCAAAGCCTGTTGGCCCCGGCGCAGGTGATGGCTGATACCAGTGAGTGGGGGTTGGATCACGGTAGCTGGGGCGTGCTGATCAAGATGTATCCGCAAGCCGATATCCCGGTGGTGCAGCTGAGCATCGATGGGACTCAGCCAGCGGAATACCATTTTGAGCTGGGCCGTAAGCTGGCGGCGCTGCGCGATCGGGGGATCATGATCGTGGCCAGTGGCAACGTGGTGCATAACCTGCGCATGGTGAAATGGCAGGGTGACACCAGCCCGTATCCTTGGGCGGAGTCATTCAACCAGTACGTACGTGATAACCTGGATTATCAGGGCGAACATCACCCGCTGGTGAATTTTATGCAGCATGAAGGCGCAGCGTTGTCGAACCCGACACCAGAGCATTATCTGCCGTTGCTGTATGTATTGGGCGGCTGGGATGGTAAAGAGCCGATCTCAGTACCGATCGATGGGATCGAAATGGCCGCGTTGAGCATGCTTTCGGTGCAGGTTGGTTGAATAAAAAAGGCGCGAAAAATTCGCGCCTCTACGATCGAATAGGTTCGATCCTACGGATTAACCAAGAATAATATGCGGATAGAAGCGCGACAGATCCTGGGTGATCAACTCGCGATCTTCACGCAGGCCAATACCGCAAGGCTGATCGTTGACCAGCCAGCTGCCGATCAGCGTATAGCTGCCCTCAAACTGTGGCAACGGATGGAACTGCTGCACAATCATGCCTTCTTCACCATATGGCCCATCTACGCGCGCCACTTCCTGACCGTTCTGGACGATCTGGATGTTGGCACCCTCGCGTGAGAACAGTGGCTTGGTGACGTAATGATCCATCTGCGGGTGATCGTCCTCGGCAAAGTAGGCTGGCAGCAGGTTTGGATGATCCGGGAACATTTCCCACAACAGCGGCAGCAGAGCCTTGTTGGAGATAATGCTCTTCCAGGCTGGTTCCAGCCAGCGTACGCCAGCGTCTTCCAGCTTGGTGGAGAACATCTCGCGCAGCATAAATTCCCACGGATAGAGCTTGAACAGGTTGCCGATCACCTGATTTTGCAGATCGGTGAACTGGCCTTTCTCGCCAAGGCCAATCTCTTCCATATACAGGAATTCGGTCGGCAGGCCCGCTTCCAGCGCGCAATCTTGCAGATATTGCACCGTACCGCGATCTTCCTCGCTGTCTTGGCAGCAGGCCAGATGCAGCAGGCCAAAGCCGTGGTTGGCTTGCAGATCGGCGAAACGCTCAATCAGTTTTTCTTGCAGGCTGTTGTACTGGTCCGCGGCGGGATCCAGCTTGCCGGCATTGATCTGATCTTCCAGCCACAACCATTGGAAAAATGCTGCCTCATACAGTGAGGTTGGCGTATCGGCGTTATTTTCCAACAGTTTGGGCGGATTGATGCCGTCATAGGCCAGATCGAGGCGTGAATACAGCGAAGGCTGATTAGTGCGCCAGGAGCTGCGAACAAATTCCCAGGTGTGCTTGGGGATGCAGAATTTGGTCATCAGTTGATCGCTATTGACCACCTTATCTACCACCTTCAGGCACATCTGGTGCAGCTCGGCGGTGGCATCTTCAATCTCTTCGATCTGCGCCAATGTGAATTGGTAATAGGCATCTTCACACCAGTAAGGTTCGCCGTACATGGTGTGAAAGGCGAAACCAAATTCGGTGGCTTTTTCGCGCCAATCTGGGCGCTCGCTAATCGCAACGCGTTTCATGCATTAACCACCCATGCTGCGTGAGCTGCTGGAAGTGGCGCTGCTGCGCTGCATGCTGGTCTGTTTGGCCACGGATTCACCGAAGCCACCACGGGTAACGGTATTGGTCACCGCTGGTTTAGGTGCCATGGCGGTTTTAGGTACCGTCATGGAGCGGCCGCCTGCGGTTGCCGGGCCATAGCTTTTACCACTGGCGTCAACAAACTTGCCGTTTGCCGGGCTGGCGGCGTTTTTAGAGGTAAACAGCGGCTGTTGAGCGTAGCCCCCGCCACCCATCATACGGCCCATCATGTAGCCCGCCATCAGCGGCATCCACATGCTGCCGCTGCTTTGTGATTCTGCGGCCATGCCAGCCTGTGCTGGAGCCTGAGTACATTGCGCTTCACCGAATTCGGCGACGCAGTCTTCACGAGTGGCGTATTTAGGCGCGGTTTTTTCCGCTTCCTTCAGCGCGTTGTTATACGCGGTGGTGCACTGCTCGCTCATCGACGGGTTGGAGGTTGAACAATCGTCGGCATTTTTATACAGGGAAACCGTCTCATCCGCCTGTTCGCAGCCGGCCAGCATAAACACTGCGCTGATCGCCAAAGCTACGGGAGCAACACGGTAGCTGCGCCAGGATTTGCGGAAGGTGTCTTTGTTGATGTTTTTGGTCCGTTTCATCGATATCTATCCCATCATGCGGGCTGTATTCGCCCTTGCCCAGTAGTGGTCGATAGGATAGGGGAAAGATGCTCAAAATTAAAGCTGAAACACCCGCAGGATCCACTCTTTACGCACTTATACGTTACGGTGTGCGCCAGTTCGCTTTACGGAGCATAACTGCAGCAAAAGCGTTACATAATGGAACGTTTTGTCCGAAGCTACGTTCCATTATGTAACGTTTTTTTCCTTACTCGCCAAGCAGTCGGCAGGTCGTATAGTCAGCAACAGAATAATACGTCGATATCATCCTCTGAAATCTGAACGTTACTGGGTTAACGTCCCTACAAGGAGTCAGTTATGTTGAGAATCATTCAATCCCCAAGCAAATACATCCAAGGTGCCAATGCGTCGGCCTCCGTGGGCGAATATGCCAAAGCCCTTGCCGATCATTACTTTGTGATCGCCGACGATTTCGTCATGAAACTGGCGGGCGATACTGTGATGGGCAGCCTGCATCAGCACGGGGTGAAGTATCACGCTGGTACGTTTAATGGCGAATGCTGCCGCAAGGAAATCGACCGCCTTGGTCAGGAGCTGAAAAGCCACGGCTGCAAAGGTGTGATCGGTATCGGTGGTGGTAAAACGCTGGATACCGCCAAGGCGATCGCCTATTACCAGCATGTACCGGTGGTGTTGATGCCGACCATTGCTTCGACGGATGCGCCTACCAGCGCGTTGTCGGTGATCTACAGCGAAAGCGGCGAGTTTGAAGAATACCTGATATACCCCGCCAACCCGAATATGGTGGTGATGGACAGCGCGATTATCGCCAAAGCGCCGGTACGCCTGCTGGTGGCGGGTATGGGTGACGCGCTCTCCACCTATTTTGAAGCTCAGGCCTGTTTCGATGCCCAGGCCACCAGCATGGCGGGCGGCAAGTCTACGCTGGCGGCGCTCAATCTGGCACGTCTATGCTATGAAACGCTATTGGCTGAAGGGGTTAAGGCCAAGCTGGCGGCGGAGTCTGGTGTGGTTACCGAAGCGGTGGAGCGCATCATTGAAGCTAACACCTATTTGAGCGGTATCGGTTTTGAAAGCAGCGGCCTGGCGGCGGCGCACGCCATACACAACGGTTTTACCGTGCTGGAAGAGTGCCATCATCTGTATCACGGGGAAAAAGTGGCGTTCGGCACCCTGTCTCAACTGGTGCTGCAAAACAGCCCAATGGCGCAGATTGAAACGGTGTTGAACTTCTGCCAGCAGGTCGGGCTGCCGATTATCCTGGCCCAAATGGGCATCACCGGTGAACTGACAGAAAAAATCGGCAAGGTGGCAGAGGCCAGCTGTGCCAAGGGTGAAACCATCCACAACATGCCGTTTAGCGTGACGCCGGAAAGCGTACAGGCGGCCATCCTGACGGCGGATAAACTGGGCAGCGCCTGGTTGCAACGCGTATAAATCATCGGGCGCGGTTAGCGCGCCCGCTGTTTCCTACAGAGGAATTAACCGTGAAAAAGCTAATCAATCAGGTCGATTCGGTACTCAATGAACAACTACTCGGCATGGCTGCCGCTCACCCGGAACTGCGGGTGCATCAGGATCCGGTGTTTGTGACCCGCACGGCGGGGCCGATCCCAGACAAAGTGGCGATCCTGTCAGGCGGTGGTAGCGGCCATGAGCCGATGCACTGTGGCTTCGTGGGCGAGGGAATGCTGGATGGTGCCTGCCCAGGGGAGATTTTCACCTCGCCGACGCCGGATAAAATGTACGACTGCGGCCAGGCCATCGACGGCGGTGCCGGGGTATTGCTGATTATCAAGAACTACACCGGTGACATCCTCAACTTTGAAACGGCGACCGAATTGCTGCATGACAGCGGCGTGCCAGTGGCAACGGTGCTGGTGGATGATGACGTGGCAGTGAAAGACAGCCTGTTTACCGCGGGCCGACGTGGGGTTGCCAACACGGTGCTGATGGAAAAACTGCTCGGCGCGGCAGCAGTACGGGGCTTTGATCTGGACGCTCTGGTCACGCTGGGGCACAAAATCAACAACCAAGGCCACTCGCTAGGGATTGCTCTGGGCGCTTGCACCGTGCCTGCGGCAGGTAAACCGTCGTTTACTTTGGCGGATAACGAGATGGAGTTTGGCGTTGGCATCCACGGCGAACCGGGGATCGAACGGCGGACGTTCACCACCCTCGATCAAACGGTAGATGACATGTTCCATACCCTGATCGATCACGGTGATTACCAGCGCTCGATCCGCGTTTGGGATCGTCAGCAGGGGGAGTGGCGTGAAGAGAGCCAGAGCAAACGAGCTTTGACGCAGGGCGATCGGGTGATTGCGCTGGTCAATAACCTTGGGGCGACGCCGCTTTCCGAACTGTATGGGGTTTACCACCGTTTGGCGCAGCGTTGCGCCGCAGCCGGGATCGTGATCGAGCGTAACCTGGTGGGATCATACTGCACCGCATTGGATATGCAGGGGGTTTCCATCACCTTGCTGCAAGTGGATGACGAGTTGTTATCGCTGTGGGATGCGCCGGTGAACACGCCAGCGCTGCGTTGGGGCTGAGGAGGGATCATGACATTAAGCAAACAGCAGGTCGTTGAGTGGTTGATGCGTTGTGGTGAGGTCTTTACCCGCGAACGCGATTTCTTGACTCAGTTGGATAGCGATATTGGTGATGGCGACCACGGCCTGAATATGAACCGTGGCTTTAGCAAGGTGGTAGAAAAGCTGCCTTCGGTGGCGGATAAGGACATCGGCTTTATTCTCAAGAACACCGGTATGACGCTACTTTCCAGCGTTGGCGGTGCCAGTGGTCCACTATTCGGCACCTTCTTCATCCGTGCGGCTCAGGCGGCCAATGCCAAGCAGAGCCTGGATCTGGCGGAATTGAAGCAGGTGATCCAGGAAGGCGCGGAAGGCGTAGCGATGCGCGGCAAGGCAGAACCGGGCGATAAAACCATGTGTGATGTCTGGGGGCCGGTCGTTGCAAGCCTGGGCGAGTCGCTACATCAGCAGCTCAGCGTGACCCAGGCGCTACAACAGGCCGCCGTTCGGGCGGAGCAGGCCGCACAGGCCACCATTGTGATGCAGGCCCGTAAAGGGCGAGCCAGCTATTTGGGCGAACGCAGTATCGGCCATCAGGATCCGGGCGCAACCTCCGTCATGCTGATGATACAAACGCTGGCCCAGGTGGTCGAGGAGGCAGGATGATCAACATCGTTGTGGTTTCGCACAGTGCACAACTGGCGCAGGGTGTTGAGCAACTCGCCCGCCAGATGATGCGCGGCGAGGGGTGCAAACTGGTGCTGGCGGCGGGGGTCGATGATGAGCTCCACCCGATCGGCACCGATGCGGTGAAAGTGATGGAAGCGATCGAATCCGTGGCGGACGGAGCGGGGATCGTGGTGCTGATGGATCTCGGTAGCGCATTATTGAGTGCGGAAACCGCGCTTGAGCTGCTCGACCCAGAGGTGGCGGCCAAGGTGGTGCTGTGTGCGGCACCGTTGGTGGAAGGCACGCTGGCCGCGGTCGTAGCGGCTAACGCGGGCGGTAGCCTGGAGCAGGTACTGGCAGAGGCGCAAGGAGCCTTGCAGGTCAAGCAGGCACAGCTTGGTGAGGAGATACCCGCCAGCAAGCCACTGAATTTACCGCTGAGCCAGGGGAAAAGCCTGAGTTGGACGGTACAGAATCCGCACGGGTTGCACGCTCGCCCGGCGGCGCGTCTGGCAGAGGCTCTGGCTCCTTTTGCTGCGGAACTGGTGCTGGAAAAGCATGGCCAATGCGCCAACCCACGCAGCCTGAATCAATTGGCTTTGTTGCAGGTTCGCCACGGTGACACTATCCGCCTGATTGCCGATGGTGCACAGGCCGATGAGGCCCTGGCAGCGTTCAAGGCGTTGGCAGAGCAGCACTTTGGCGAAACCGTATCTGAGCAGCAATTGCCTTCGCTGCACGGTATTCCCGTGGAGGAAAGCGTCAGCAGTGGTCCGATATTCCAGGTGTCGAGCTTCTGGCCGCAAACGGAAGAACGCCAGCTAGGGGCCGATGACGTGCTCAATGAACAGCAGCGCCTGCGTATCGCATTACAGCAGACGTTAGACGATCTGAACAAGCTGGCGGATCGCACAGGCAATCTGATCGGCAAACCGCAGGCGGCGATCTTCGGTGCGCACAGCATGCTGCTAGACGATCCCGACCTGCAACAGGCCGCCTTTACCCGTATCGCCCAACAGCAATGCAGCGCGGAACAGGCGTGGCGGCAGGAACTGGAGCAGATTGCCGACGATTATCGGGCGCTGGATGATGAGTATTTGCAGGCGCGGGAACTGGACGTACGTGACATGCTGCGCCGTACGCTGAGCCATCTGGCACGGCAGCCTATCCCGGCGATCGTGCTCAATGAGCCTGCGATCCTGGTGATGGATGAGCTGATGCCTTCCGACGTCGTGATGCTCGATCGGCGCATGGTACTCGGTATTTGCCTGAGCGGCGGCAACGCCTTGTCGCATACCGCGATCCTGGCCAAGGCGATGGGGATCCCGATGGTGGTCGGCATGAGCGAATGTATGAGCAAGACCCGCAACGGCCAGAAAGCGATGCTGGATGCGGCACGTGGCACCTTACAACTCAGCCATTAACCCCGCAGCTTGAACTGGCTGATATCGATATTCAACTGTTTGACTTTACGCCACAGCGTGGTGCGGCTGATACCCAGCAGCTGCGCCATCTCGTTAAGCTGCCCATGGCTGACGTTGGCCACGCGGATAATCGCCTGCACCTCCATTTCCGCCAGCGTCAGCAGCGGCATGGCTGGTTGAGTGTCGCTTTCCACTAGCGGCTGATGACTGAGCAAGTGAGAGGGCAGATCGGCCAGTTGAATATGATGGCCGTGGCAAATCATCGCGGCGCGCTCTATCACTCCTTTCAGTTCCAGATCGTTACCCGGCCACAGGTACAGGCCAAGCTGGGTCATTACCTCTTCGTCTACCCGGAAGCGGCACTGGAAGTGTTGCTCCAGAGCGCGCAGATGGTGCTGAACCAGCAAAGGGATGTCACTGAGGCGCTGGCGTAGCGGCGGAATTTGGATCTCGAAGGCCTGCAGGCTATAGAACAACTGGCGACGAAAACGATTCTGTTGCACCAGCAGTGCCAGGTTGGCGGCGCTGGTAGCGATCACCCGCACGTTCACCGGGATCACGCGGCTGGAATTCATACGCATTACCACGCCGGTTTTTAGCACCTGCAACAGGGCGGACTGCATGGCCAGCGGCAGGTATTCGACCTGTTCAAGATGCAGCGTGCCGCCGTTGGCCAGTTCGAACTTGCTGAGCTGGCCCGCCTGTTCTTCGTTGGCATCACTGCCGAGTAACTCCTTCAACCCTTGTGCCTCGGGCAGCAACTGGCAGTTCAAGGCGATATAAGGCCCTGCGGCACGTTCGCTGGCATTGTGGATGGCCTGGCTGAGCAGCTCTTTCCCCACACCTTCTTCACCGCACAGCAAAATCGGGTGATGCCCCTTCGCCGCCTGCTGGCCATAGCGGATCAGGCGGCGCATTTCCTGGGTGCCTGAAGGCATCTGTTCGAAGGTGTGGCTGACCCGGCCGATCTGGCTACTGACGTATTGATGCAGCCTTTCCAAGGGATGCAGCAAGGCGATGAAGCTACAGTGCTCACCGTCCAATATCGGTTTGAGGGTGAGCAGCGCGGCGATAAACTGGCCCTGGCTTTCAAAGGTGACTTCCACATGCTGTAACGGCTGGCGTTGGCTGATGGCGCGGTTAAGCAAGGCCGGTAACGTCAGCAACTGTGCCAGTGGTTTGCCTTGGCTCTGCTGTTCATGAAGCTTGAGCATAGTGGCGGCGCGCGGGTTGATATATTGCAGATAACCCCGGTGATCCCAGGCCATAACGCCGTCGTCTACGCTGTCCAGTAGCCCGTTGAGCTGATTGAGATGGCGATTGGATTCGGCCAGCAAGCCGTCGGCGTTCAGGGCATTGCCGATCTCTCGGGCGATCGCCAGGATCAGGGAAAGATCGCCCGCATTGCAATCGGCCAACTGGCAACCCAAAGCCAACATACCACGCTGGCGGCCGCTATTGTCATGTACCGGTGCGGCGCAGAATGACCAGCCATGCAGCGCCTGGCGCACGTGTTCATCGCTATGGATCTGTACCGGATGGCCCTCGGATGCGGCCAGGGAAGGGGCATTGGTGCCGATATCGCCTTCTGCCCAATAAGCACCGGGCGCAAAACCCAGTTCGAGCAGTTGCTCGCCGGTCGCCTTGTCGCCGCATTGCCACAGCGTGCAGCCGCTTTCATCGAGGATCAGCAACACGCATTGGCGCTGCTCCATATATTCCCAGGCATCTTCCAACGCCGCCTGGCCGAGCGTAATGAAATCATCCTTACGCCGGCAGATAGAGTCGAAGGTAGTGCCCAGGGCGCGATGTGGGGCTTTCCACACGGCGGGTTGCATCAGATGGCTGCAGCGTAGCCAGGAGGCATAAATGGCCGGGGAGGGGCGCAGCTGTGGCGGTAACGCGCCTTCGGTGATCAACCGTTGCCAGAGTGAAGCGTTGTCCATCAGATCCCGTTCAGCAGATAAACCCCAATAGGGAGCCAATCATAACATTAACCTGTTTAGAGAGGCTGTGAGGTGAGGGGCAGATGCGGGATTATTGGATAAAAAAACGGAGCGCGGCAAATGCCGGGCCCCGTTATTCGGTAGCTCAAAGCTGGAGCAGGTTATCTGCTAGCCGTTGGCCGAGTGGTGCTGGAACCGTCAACATAGGCATCTTGCGCCGCTGTTGGGGGGGCTACCACATCTGGCGCGGTGGAGATTGGCTTGCCTAGTGTTCCGTTAAGCATCATCAGATCGTTTTCGTTCAGCGTGCCGAGCGCCGATTTGATGTTCAGCTGGTTGATCAGGTAAGAATAACGCGCATTGGAAAGCTGTTGCTTGGCGTTATACAGCGTGGTTGTCGCATCCAGCACGTCAACGATGGTACGGGTACCCACTTCGTAACCGGCTTCGGTCGCATCCAGAGAACTCTGGGCAGAAACCACCGCTTGTTTATAAGCGCTGATGCTGCTGATGGACGCAGAAACGTTGTTGAAGGAGGAACGCACGGTTTGCACCACGCTGCGGTGGGCGCTTTCCAACTGCTCACTGGCACCGACGAAGTTGTACTGCGCCTGTTCTACCCGCGAGTTGGTTACGCCGCCGTTGTACAGCGGCACGCTAACGCTGATGCCGACCTGGTTCTGGCCATTAATCGAGTCGTTGCCACTGGTCCCTGTGTTAGCTCTGGAACCGCTGTATTTGGAATTGGTGATCCCGGTAGAAGCATTTAAATCAACCGTTGGCATATAGCCGGTTTGTGCCGATTTGATCTGCTCACGGGCCAGATCCTGGTTCAGGCGGGCAGACAGCAGGCTCAGGTTGCGGCTTTCCGCTTCTTTCAACAGGCTGTTGACGGCATCCGGGCGCTTGGTGCTGAACTTGTTGGTATCCAGCGAGGCCAGTTCCGGGTAGAAGGTGCCGGTAATTTGGCGTAACGATTCTACCGCGTTATCCAGGTTGTTACGGGCAGTCACTTCGTTGGCCAGCACGGTATCGTAGTTGGCACGGGCGTTCTGCACGTCGGTAATGGCAACCAGGCCCACGTTAAAACGTTGGGTGGTCTGATCCAGGGTACGGTAGACCGCTTGTTTATTCGCCTGGGTATAGGACAGGGCGTCGATCGCCTGCAGTACGTTGAAATAGGCGGTGGCCGTATCCAGGATCAATTTCTGGGATGACGTCTGGAAAGTGACATCGGTAATACCGGCGGTCTTTTCCTGCAGCGTCAGCGCGCGCCATTTGGACATATCAAAGATAGTCTGGGTCAGCGCGAGCGAGCCTTGGGTGGTATTGCTGTTAAGCCCATTGGCATCGCGGAAGCCGTTGTTATAGGTATAACCAGCAGATAAGCCAAGCTGCGGCAGCAACGGGCTGCGTGCTTCGTTGATTTTTTCAAACGCCGCATCACGATCGGCAGCGGTTTTACGCAGATCCGGGTTACTTTCCCTGGCCTGTTTGTAAACCTGCAACAGGTTCTCTGCCTGGCTCATGGTGCTGAAGCCTGCGAGGCTCAGACCAATAAGAAGGGGGAGCAGTTTCTTCATTTGCATTCCTTGTTGTGCAGCAATATTGCTATGTTAGCGCTGACGATAGACGAATAGTTGCCAATTCTAGCAGAGTCTGCCGAGCGCTGAGGGTGGCTTAATGTGCCATCTCACAGAACTTTTACCTTGGTGTACGCTACGTTTACTGACACTGGGCTATTTGCATCGGCGCTACCTGATATCATGGTTCACAATCTAACACAAAGCGGGTGAAGATAATCCCGCCGTTTCTGTCATCAAATCCCTTTATTTTGCCGGCATAATCACACAGGAGAATTCGTAGATGAACCGCTCGCAACCTTCACCCGTTACTTTCGACAAAAATGATGTAGAAATTATTGCACGAGAGACGCGATACCGTGGTTTTTTTTCACTCGACTTATATCGCTTTCGCCATCGTCTGTTCAACGGTGAGATGAGCGGTGAGGTCACTCGCGAGGTTTTTGAGCGCGGTCATGCGGCGGTGTTGCTACCCTATGATCCCATCAGGGACGAAGTGGTGCTGGTTGAACAACTGCGGATCCCGGCCATCGATAGCTCAGCTTCCCCTTGGCTGCTGGAAATGGTTGCGGGTATGATCGAAACGGGAGAAAGCGTTGAGGACGTGTGCCGCCGCGAAGCGTTGGAAGAGGCTGGCGTGGTGGTCGGGCGCTGCAAGCCGGTGCTGAGCTATCTGGCCAGCCCTGGTGGCACCAGCGAACGTCTGTCTATTATGGTCGGTGAGGTTGACGCCCTGACGGCCGAAGGGATCCACGGATTGCCCGAAGAGCATGAAGATATCCGTGTCCACGTGGTCAGCCGCGAACAGGCTTACCGCTGGGTTGAAGAAGGCGCGATTGATAATGCCGCATCAGTGATTGCATTGCAGTGGCTGGCGTTGCACCATGAATCGCTTAAAGCAGAATGGGCCAACTAAATGCAAAAGCGCTATACCCCTGACTTCCCCGAAATGATGAGATTGTGTGAAACCAACTTCGCGCAATTGCGGCGTTTGATGCCGCGCAACGACGAAGTTGATGAAACCGTCACTTATCAGGTGAATGGCGCCCATTATCGTCTGACTATTGTTGAATCTACCCGTTACACCACGCTGGTGCAGATTGAACAGACTGCGCCTGCGGTCAGCTACTGGAGCCTGCCCGCGATGACGGTGCGGCTGTACCACGACGCGATGGTTGCGGAAGTGTGTTCCAGTCAGCAGATCTATCGGTTTAAAGCGCGTTATGATTATCCGAACAAAAAGTTGCATCAACGCGACGAAAAGCATCAAATTAACCAGTTTCTTGCTGATTGGTTGCGCTACTGTTTAGCGCATGGAGCAATGGCGGTTCCGGCTTGTTAGGTCGACGGAGATAACAAAGGACACCATTTGGAAAGCCTGTTTAGACTGCCCGTGGCGAGTGGGGCCAAGGTCAGGATCTTACAAATAACAGATACCCACCTGTTTGCTGGCAAGAGTGAGACCTTGCTCGGCATCAATACCTATGCCAGCTATCACGCGGTGTTGGATGCGGTGATCGCGCAGCAGCGTGAGTGCGACCTGATCGTGGCAACCGGCGATCTGGCGCAGGATCACTCCCAGGCGGCATACCGGCACTTTGCCGATGGTATCACCCGTTTGCCCGCGCCCTGTGTCTGGCTGCCGGGGAACCACGATTTTCAGCCTGCGATGGTAGATGCGTTGGCCGCAGCCGGTATCTCACCTTCCAAGCAGGTGCTGCTGGGGGACAACTGGCAGGTGTTATTGCTGGATAGCCAGGTGTTTGGCGTGCCGCACGGCGAGCTGAGTGAATACCAGCTGGAGTGGATGGAACGTTGTCTGGAAGCTCATCCAGAGCGCTACACGCTGCTGTTACTGCATCATCATCCGTTGCCTTCCGGCTGCACCTGGCTGGATCAACACAGTCTGCGTAACCCGCATACGCTGGCGGCCGTGCTGTGGCGCTATCCGAAAGTGAATACCCTGCTGTGCGGGCATATCCACCAGGAATTGGATCTGGGCTGGCACGGGCGTCGGCTGTTGGCTACGCCGTCCACCTGCGTACAATTCAAGCCGCACTGCACCAATTTTACCATCGACGACGTTTCCCCAGGTTGGCGCTATCTTGACCTGTTGCCGGATGGCCGGGTGGAAACCCAGGTATTCCGGCTGGAAAACGATGACTTCCGCCCCGACATGGATTCGGACGGCTACTGATGCCTTCAACCTTACTTTACCTGCACGGTTTCAACAGCTCGCCGCTTTCGGCCAAGGCCACGGCTTTCAAAGCCTGGCTGGCGGAACATCATCCCCATATCGACATGCTGGTACCGCAGTTGCCGCCTTACCCGGCGGAGGCGGCGGAAATGCTGGAAGATTTGGTGATGGCGCGGGCAGGCCAGACGATGGGCGTGGTAGGCTCCTCGTTGGGCGGTTATTATGCCACCTGGTTATCGCAGTGTTTTGCGTTGCCAGCGGTAGTGGTAAACCCTGCGGTGAAGCCGTATGAGCTGCTGATCGACTATCTGGGAAGCAACGAGAACCCCTACACCGGGCAGCAATATGTGTTAGAGTCACGCCACGTTTATGATCTGAAAGTGATGCAGGTCGATCCCTTGGAGTCGCCGGATTTAATCTGGTTGCTACAGCAAACGGGCGATGAAATTCTCGATTACGGTCAGGCAGTGGCTTATTACACCGCCTGCCGGCAAACGGTGGAGTCGGGCGGAAACCACGCTTTCGTCGGTTTCGAGCACTACTTCCCCCAGATTGTGGATTTTTTAGGGCTATGACGCCGCAGCAACTTCAGCTATCACAGATATACTGAACAGGCAGCGGGCGATTTCGGCACCTTCCCTCAACCACGAAAAAATAATCAACGATGACTCAATCCAGCTATAACGCTGATGCCATTGAAGTACTCAGCGGTCTAGAACCAGTGCGCCGTCGTCCCGGTATGTATACCGACACGACGCGTCCGAACCACCTCGGTCAAGAGGTGATAGATAACAGCGTCGATGAAGCGTTGGCGGGCCATGCCAAGCGTATCGACGTGATCCTGCACGCCGATCAGTCACTGGAAGTGATCGACGACGGCCGCGGCATGCCGGTGGATATCCACCCTGAAGAAGGCGTACCGGCGGTTGAGTTGATCATGTGTCGTCTGCACGCGGGCGGTAAATTCTCCAACAAGAACTACCAGTTCTCCGGCGGCCTGCACGGCGTGGGGATTTCGGTGGTTAACGCCCTGTCCAAACGGGTGGAAGTCAACGTCAAGCGCGACGGTAACGTCTATAGCATCGCTTTTGAGAACGGCGACAAGGTGCAGGATTTGGCGGTGACCGGTAGCTGCGGCAAACGCAACACCGGCACCAGCATTCACTTCTGGCCTGACGAGCAGTTCTTCGACAGCCCGCGCTTCTCGGTTTCCCGCCTGTCACACCTGCTGAAAGCCAAAGCGGTGCTGTGCCCCGGCGTTGAAATCTACTTTATCGACAAGCTGAACAATACCGAGCAGCGCTGGTGCTACCAGGACGGCCTGACTGATTACCTGATGGAAGCGGTGAACGGCCTGATCACCCTGCCGGAAAAGGCGTTTGTCGGCAATTTTGCCGGTGATACCGAAGCGGTGGACTGGGCGCTGCTGTGGCTGCCGGAGGGCGGGGAACTGCTGACGGAGAGCTACGTCAACCTGATCCCCACCATGCAGGGCGGCACGCACGTCAACGGCCTGCGCCAAGGGCTGCTGGATGCGATGCGCGAGTTCTGTGAATTCCGCAATATCCTGCCGCGCGGCGTGAAGCTGTCTGCGGAAGATATCTGGGATCGCTGTGCCTACGTGTTGTCGGTGAAAATGCAGGATCCGCAATTCGCGGGCCAGACCAAAGAGCGGCTCTCTTCCCGTCAGTGCGCGGCGTTTGTTTCCGGCGTGGTGAAAGATGCCTTCAGCCTGTGGCTGAATCAGAACGTCCAGGCGGCCGAGCAACTGGCCGAACTGGCGATCTCCAGCGCTCAACGTCGCCTGCGTGCGGCGAAGAAGGTGGTGCGTAAGAAGCTGACCAGCGGGCCTGCGTTACCGGGCAAGCTGGCGGACTGCACCTCGCAGGACCTGAGCATGACCGAACTGTTCCTGGTGGAAGGGGACTCGGCGGGCGGCTCGGCCAAGCAGGCGCGCGATCGCGAATATCAGGCGATCATGCCGCTGAAGGGCAAGATCCTCAATACCTGGGAAGTTTCCTCAGACGAAGTGCTGGCTTCGCAGGAAGTGCATGATATCTCGGTAGCGATCGGCATCGATCCCGACAGCGAAGATCTCAGCCAACTGCGTTACGGCAAAATCTGTATCCTGGCGGATGCGGACTCCGACGGCCTGCATATCGCCACGCTGCTGTGTGCGCTGTTTGTTCGCCACTTCCGTTCGCTGGTAAAGGGTGGCCATGTGCACGTTGCTATGCCACCGCTATACCGTATCGACCTGGGTAAAGAAGTCTATTACGCCCTCGACGAGGAAGAGAAAGCCGGCGTGCTGGAGCAGTTGAAGCGTAAGAAGGGCAAGCCGAACGTACAGCGCTTTAAAGGGCTGGGTGAGATGAACCCGCTGCAACTGCGTGAAACGACGCTCGATCCCAACACTCGCCGTCTGGTGCAGTTGACCATCGATGACGAGAATACCGATCAAACCATGGCCATTATGGACATGCTGTTGGCGAAGAAGCGTTCGGAAGACCGCCGCAACTGGCTGCAAGACAAGGGCGATACCGCCGAGCTTTCAGTCTGATGCCTGTGGGGCCGCAACCGCGGCCCCAAGTTTTTACATTGTGCCATCCCTGGCGCACTGCGTGCTGCGCCCGATAACCCAGGGCGGAATGCATGAAAATTACCCTCGAAGAACTCTTGGCCTATACCTCCGTAATCGATAGCGGCTCTATCACCGCCGCCGCCGAGCAGCTTGGCCAAACCACCTCTGGCATCAGCCGGGCGCTGAGCCGTCTGGAAAAAAAACTCGATACCACCTTACTGCGCCGCACCACACGTCGTCTGGAATTGACCGAAGAGGGGCAGAGCTTTCTGGCCCATGCGCGGGAAATTATCAACTCGGTGGAACATGCCGAAGAGCAGATGGCGTTACGCCGTCTGAACCCGGCGGGCAGGCTGCGCGTCAACGCTGCCGCGCCCTTTATGGAACATGTGATCGTGCCGCTGGTCGCCGGTTTCCGCCAACGTTTCCCACAGATTGAGCTGGAGCTGAACACCGATAACCTGATTATCGATCTGTTGGAGAAGCGCACCGATATCGCCATTCGTATTGGCGCATTGCGAGACTCCACCATTCACGCGCGCCTGCTGGGGGCCAGCCGGTTACGCATCCTTGCCAGCCCGGACTATATTGCCCGCTTTGGAGCACCGCAGAGTGTCGAAGAGCTTAACCACCATAGCCTGCTGGGCTTTACGCAGCCCGAGTCGCTCAATCTGTGGCCGTTGCGCCATCGGCAGGCGGAGCGCTTTGCCATTACCCCAACGCTATCGGCCTCCAGCGGCGAAACGCTGCGGCAACTGGCGCTACGGGGGGAAGGGATTGCCCAATTGGCCGATTTTATGACGCGGGAAGATCAGCGGGAAGGGCGTCTGGTTCAGCTGCTGGCGGCAGAAACGTTGGATGTCCGCCAGCCGATTAACGCGGTGTATTATCGCAATGCCCAGTTGGCCGCACGGATCACCTGTTTTCTGGACTATGTCAGCGCGCATATCACCGATGCACAGATGTGAGTCAGGCGTTATCCAGCACGTAAATGGTTGTGTCCAGCACGCTGTCCTTGATGGTTTCACGGTGCTTGAGCATGTGATCCATCTGCAGGTGCTGTTCCAGATGCGCCTGACTCTGCCACTTCTCCAACATAAAGATGGAATCCGGCGAACGCTTCTGCCACGGTGCCTGGGTGTCGGCGTCGATCATTGGCTGATAGCCGCCGCAGCCTTCTTCCGCCAACACCGCTGGCAACAGCTTTTCAATCGCTTGTAATACGCTTTCACGATGACCCGGTCTGGTTCTGATTTCTGCAATTACGGTGATCATGACGGCCTCACTGGTTAACGGTATGATTTATAAAACCCATCACAGTTAAGCAAACACTTCGCCCAGATGTGCGCGCAAACGTGCGATATCGCTGGCGATATCCGGTTGTTTAATCACATCGTTACAGATAAAGGTCGGCAGTGCTTCCATTCCGAGGAACTGGTTGGCCTTGTGGAAGTGCAGATAAACGCCGTCTACGCCCACGCCGTGGAAGAACTGGTCAGGGTCGGTAAAGGCTTCCAACGGGGCATTCCAGGTCAGGCTCAGCATGTAGGTCTTGCCTTGGATCAGCCCGCCAGAACCGTATTTTTTGCTGGCATCGGAACGGGTGCGGCCGTCGCTGGCATACAGGCTGCCGTGGCCAGCGGTGAACACTTCGTCGAGGTATTTTTTCAGGATCCAGGGCTCGCCCATCCACCAGCCTGGCATCTGGTAAATCACCGTATCGGCCCACAGGTATTTCTGCACTTCGGCGTCGATATCATAGCCGTCATCGACTACGGTGACCTGTACATCGTGCTTGGCATCGCGCAGGAAACTTTCCGCTACGTCGCTCAGGGTCTGGTTCAACTCACCGTTGGAGTGGCCGAATTGCTTCTTGGCGTTAATAATCAGGATGTTGCTCATGGATACTGGGTTCCTGTCAGAATGTAGAATGTGATGGCCGTAAGGCATATCGTTGAAACGGAGTGTAATCCTTCTTGCAGCAGGGAAAAATGCGATCTAGCGCACAACAGTGTTGACTGTGAGTCAAGAAAGGCAGCCACTGATGGCAAAATTTCGCATAAACCGGGGAGATCGCCAGCATCAATGGCCGATCCACGCAGCATCTGTGACAGCCACCCCGCAGATGAGTTACTATCGCGGGCAGAATCGACCCTTTGTCGTCTGAGGATATCTGAGTAATGAGCGAACTGACTCATGACGGTGTTGAGCGTCTACCGCTGCACACATTCACTGAAAACGCCTATCTGAACTATTCCATGTACGTCATCATGGATCGGGCGCTGCCGTATATCGGCGATGGTTTAAAGCCGGTACAGCGCCGCATTATCTATGCCATGTCGGAGCTGGGGCTTAGCAACAACGCCAAATTCAAAAAATCTGCCCGTACCGTCGGTGACGTATTGGGTAAATATCATCCGCATGGCGATAGCGCCTGTTATGAAGCTATGGTGCTGATGGCGCAACCCTTCTCTTACCGCTACCCGCTGGTAGATGGCCAAGGGAACTGGGGGGCACCGGATGACCCTAAATCTTTCGCCGCGATGCGTTATACCGAATCGCGCCTGTCGAAATACGCCGAAGTGCTGCTGGGCGAGCTGGGCCAGGGCACCACGGATTGGGTGCCCAACTTCGACGGCACCATGCAAGAACCGAAGATGCTGCCTGCACGCCTGCCGAACATCCTGCTCAACGGGACAACCGGTATCGCGGTAGGGATGGCAACGGATATTCCACCGCATAACGTGCGTGAAATTGCCGCCGCGGCAGTAGCCCTGATCGACAAACCAGGCTCATCGCTCGACGATTTGCTGGAGTTTGTGCAGGGGCCGGACTTCCCGACGGAAGCGGAAATTATTACCCCGCGTGAAGAGATCCGCAAAATTTACCAGAATGGCCGTGGCTCGGTACGCATGCGTGCCATCTGGAAGAAAGAAGACGGCAGCGCGGTGATCACCGCCTTGCCGCACCAGGTTTCCGGTGCCAAAGTGCTGGAGCAAATCGCCAGTCAGATGCGTGCTAAAAAGCTGCCGATGGTGGAAGACCTGCGCGATGAGTCCGACCACGAGAACCCGACCCGTCTGGTGATCGTACCGCGCTCGAACCGTATCGATCTGGAACAGGTGATGAACCATCTGTTTGCCACCACCGATCTGGAACGCAGCTACCGCATCAACATGAACATGATCGGTCTGGACAACCGCCCGCAGGTCAAAGGGCTGGTGGAGATCCTTGCCGAATGGCTGGTTTTCCGCCGGGATACGGTGCGCCGCCGCCTGAATTATCGCCTGGAAAAAGTGCTCAAACGGCTGCACATCCTGGAAGGTTTGCTGGTCGCGTTCCTCAATATCGACGAAGTGATCCACATCATTCGCAGCGAAGATGAGCCAAAGCCGGTGTTGATGCAGCGGTTTGGCCTCTCCGATACCCAGGCCGAAGCGATCCTCGAGCTGAAGCTGCGCCATTTGGCCAAGCTGGAAGAAGTGAAGATCCGCGGCGAGCAGGATGAGCTGGCAAAAGAGCGCGATCATCTGCAGGCGTTGCTGGCTTCCGAGCGCAAGCTGAACAACCTGATCAAGAAAGAAATCCAGGCCGATGCGCAGGCTTATGGCGACGATCGTCGCTCACCGTTGACCGAACGTGAAGAAGCCAAGGCCATGAGCGAGCACGATTTTGTGCCTTCCGAGCCGGTGACGATTGTGCTGTCGCAAATGGGCTGGGTGCGTAGCGCCAAGGGCCACGATATCGATCCGAGCGGCCTGAGTTACAAGGCCGGAGATAGCTTCCTTGCCGCCGCACGCGGCAAGACTAACCAGCCGGTGGTGTTCATCGACTCGACTGGCCGCAGCTACGCGCTTGATCCGCTGACGTTGCCTTCGGCACGTGGCCAAGGTGAACCGTTAACCGGTAAGCTGACGCCACCGCCAGGTGCCACCATCGAGCAGGTGCTGATGGCTGCGGACGATCAGAAACTGCTGATGGCTTCCGATGCTGGCTACGGCTTCGTGTGTACCTTTAACGATCTGGTTGCACGTAACCGCGCCGGTAAGGTGATGATCACCCTGCCGGACAACGCCAAGGCACTGCCGCCGATGGAAATTCACGGCAGCGACGATATGCTGCTGTCTATCAGCACCGCTGGCCGCATGCTGATGTTCCCGGTCGCCGATCTGCCACAGCTGTCGAAGGGCAAGGGCAACAAGATTATCTCGATACCGTCGGCGCAGGCTGCCAGTGGGGAAGATAAACTGGCCTGGCTGTTCGTACTGCCGCCGCAGACCTCGATCACCCTGCACGTAGGCAAGCGCAAGCTGAAACTGCGCCCGGAAGATCTGCAGAAATTCCGCGCCGAGCGTGGCCGTAAGGGCACGTTGTTGCCACGTGGCCTGCAGCGTATCGATCGGGTTGAGGTGGATATGCCAGAGCGCGAATCGTTGGGTGATAGCGAAGAGTAAAGCGGTGATATACCCTGCTTGGGCGCAATAAACTGCGCCCAAGCGATCGCAGGTATTCTTACGTAGGGGCGCTGCATGCTGCGCCCGTACCCGTTCAGGGCTTTTTTATCCTGATCTTTTTTTTTAAGTGAGTTAATTTTTCCGGCTATAAATTTATTGTGCCGATCGCTGGCTGGCGGGAAAATAGAGAACTTAGAAGCGCCGCGCGTTCTTCAGCCTGCGCTCCTCATACAAAAAGAAATCTTCCCTGCCGTTCAGCGGCCGGGTTGGCAGTGTGCTAATGAGGTTGTTATGTTATTGATATTACGTGCGATCATTGTCACGGTCTATTGCCTGTTGGTGAGTTTTTTCGGTTCGCTTTACTGCTTGTTCAGCCCGCGTAACCCCCGCCATGTAGCGACCTTTGGCCATCTGTTCGGCCGCCTGTCGACAGTGTTCGGCATCAAGGTTGAACTCCGTAAGCCTACTGGCGCGGACAACAACGGCAAATGTATTTACATTGCCAACCATCAGAACAACTACGACATGGTGACGGTTTCTAATGCGGTACAGCCACGCACCGTGACCGTGGGCAAAAAAAGCCTGGTGTGGATCCCGTTTTTCGGCCAGCTTTACTGGTTGACCGGTAACCTGCTGATTGACCGGGATAACCGCGCAAAAGCCCATGGCACCATTGCTCAGGTGGTGGATGCCTTCAAGAAACAGGACATCTCGATCTGGATGTTCCCGGAAGGAACCCGCAGCCGTGGCCGTGGTTTACTGCCGTTTAAAACCGGTGCGTTCCACGCGGCGATCGCGGCCGGTGTGCCGATTGTGCCGATCTGTGTTTCTTCTACCGACAAGATCAAGCTGAACCGTTGGAACAACGGCCATGTGATTGTGGAGATGCTGGAACCTGTCGATACCAGTCATTACAGTAAAGAACAGGTGCGTGAGCTGGCGGCCCATTGTCGCGAGCTGATGAAGGCGAAGATTGACCAGTTGGATGCGGAAGTCGCCAAGCTAGACGCCGCCAAAAAATAATAGAACGCAGTTAGCTATTTTCATACGGCCTCATGCCGTTTATGCCCCGCTTTAGCGGGGCTTTGCACACGGTTCAGCTTTGTTTTCATGGAGAAGATATGTCACTCAGTCGACGTCAGTTTATTCAGGCATCGGGCTTGGCGCTATGCGCAGGAACCGTGCCGCTGAGGGCCGAAGCGAGCGGGATGCCAACTCCGTTACCGATCCCGCCACTGCTGGAATCCCGCCGTGGCCAGCCGCTGTTTTTAACCCTGCAACGTGCCCATTGGGCCTTTATGGACAACCGCAAAGCGTCCGTCTGGGGCGTCAACGGTATGTATCTGGGGCCGACGGTGCGTGTCTACAACGGTGACGACGTCAAACTGATCTACAGCAACCGCCTGCCCGAGCCGGTATCGATGACCATCAGCGGGTTACAGGTGCCAGGTACCCTGATGGGCGGTGCGCCGCGCATGATGTCGCCCAACGTTGACTGGTCGCCGGTTATCCCTATTCGTCAGGCGGCGGCCACCTGTTGGTATCACGCCAACACGCCGAACCGTATGGCACCACACGTTTACAACGGCCTGGCTGGCCTATGGCTGGTCGAGGATGAAATCAGTAAGAACCTGCCGCTGCCGAACCATTACGGCGTCGATGATTTCCCGCTGATCATTCAGGACAAGCGCCTGGATAACTTCGGTACGCCGGAATACGATCCTCCGGCGCAGGGGGGCTTTATTGGCGATACGCTGTTGGTCAACGGCGTGCAGAACCCGTTTATCGAAGTCTCACGTGGGTGGGTTCGCCTGCGCCTGCTGAACGCCTCGAACTCACGGCGCTATTCGTTGCAGTTGAGCGACGGGCGGCCGATCAACGTGATCGCCAGCGATCAGGGATTCTTGCCTGCACCGGTTGCGGTACAACAACTTTCTCTGGCTCCAGGTGAGCGCCGCGAAGTGCTGATCGACATGTCGCAGGGGGCCGAAGTGACCCTCACCGCCGGTGAAGCAGCAGGGATCATGGATCGTTTGCGCGGTCTGTTTGAACCTTCCAGCATGCTGGTTTCCACCCAGGTACTGACGTTGAAACCGACGGGCCTGTTGCCGTTGGTCACCGACAATCTGCCAATGCGCCTGCTGGCGGATCAACTGCTGGATGGTAACGTCAGCCGCTCGCGTGAATTCCGTCTGGGAGACAAGATGGCTGGCATCAACGGGGCCATCTGGGATATGAACCGCATCGACGTACAAACGATGCAGGGCACCTGGGAGCGTTGGACCATTCATGCCGATACACCGCAGGCGTTCCACATTCAGGGCGTGCAGTTCCTGGTGAAACGCGTCAATGGCGCGCAGCCGATGGCGGAAGATCGCGGCTGGAAGGATACCGTCTGGGTCGACGGTGACGTGGAGCTGCTGGTGTACTTCAACCAGGTTTCCTCGGAGCACTTCCCGTTCCTGTTCTACAGCCAGACGTTGGAAATGGCCGATCGCGGTTCGACCGGCCAGTTTGTGGTCCAGGCTTCCGCTTAAACAGCCCCGGGCGTTCGCAGCATTTTCAGGAACGCCTTCACCACCGGTGTGGCACTTTCGGCGTGGTAGATCGCATACAGATCCGCCGAAGGGGCCGCCTGCAACGGGCAGAAACGCACGCCGGGCCACGGTATGCGCCCGTAGCTATCCGGCAGTAACGTAATGCCAAAGCCTTCCGCCACCAGCGCCATCAAGGTTTGCGGTTCATTGACCTGATGGACGATGTCTGGCGCAAAGCCATGTTGCAGACACAGGTTGTGCAGATACAGCCCCAGGCTGGCCTCGTTGGGCGGCAGCACGATAAATTTGTCATGCTTCAGGGCGGGGAGTTGGATTTCCTCCCCCGTTGCCAGTGGATGCCCCTCCGGCAGCACCACCGAGATCTTCTCCCGCGCCAATAATTGACAGGCCAGCCCCGGCAGAGCCTGTTGTTTTGCCTCACGCCAGACCCCGATATCGATATGTCGCTTCTGCAATGAGACGATCTGCTGGCTAGGCGTTTGTTCATTTAACGTCCAGGTGACCTTCTCTTCCTGCCCGGTAAAGCGTTTCAGTGCCGGGATCAAACCGCCCCAGACCGAGGTGCCTACCATGCCAATCACCATATGGCCGGCCTCGCCACGACCCAGTTGCTGCACCTGATTGAGCGCATTGCCCGCCTGATCCAGCAACGTTTCGACGTTATGGAACAGCGTGCGGCCAGCCTGCGTCAGCGCCATGGAGCGGGTGGTACGTTTGAAAAGTTCCACCCCCAGCTGGTTTTCCAGCTCTTTGATATGTTTGCTGAGCGGCGGTTGGGACATGTTCAGCCGCTGTGCGGCCTGGGTAAAGTTCATCTCCTCTGCCACTACGCGGAAATAGTGCAGCAGGCGAAAGTTGATCCGGCTAGGGTCGGGTAGTGGCTTTTTCATGGTTGTTCGGGCCTCCCGATGCGGGGTATTTATAGGTAAACGGAATAAATCAGCGGGCAACAATGTATTGGTCGTCACCCGCTGTCGCTCTCTACTATGGGAATTAAATTATCCCCCTACAGAAGAGAATACTATGTTTAATCAAGACGATGCTTTTTCTTGTGCCGATGTGCTGCGGACCAGACTACCAGGCTTTCAACCCCGCGCCGCACTGATTCTGGGATCGGGACTGGGGGCGCTGGCAGACGTAATGACCGACGCCGTAACCATCGACTATACCGAATTACCAGGTTTCCCGGTGAGCGGCGTAGTGGGCCACGCAGGGCAATTAGTGGCGGGCTGGCTGGAAGGCGTGCCGGTACTGTGCATGAAAGGGCGCGGGCATTTCTATGAGGGCCGTGGCATGCAGGTGATGACCACTGCCGTGCGCACCTTCAAACTGCTGGGCTGCGAATTCCTGTTGGCGACCAATGCTGCTGGCTCACTGCGTAAATCGGTAGCTCCGGGTAGCCTGGTGGCGCTGACCGACCACATCAACTTTATGCCGGAATCCCCGCTGGTGGGGGCCAACGACGAGCGTTTTGGCCCACGCTTCTTCAGCCTGGCTAACGCCTACGATCGTGACCTGCGTGCGCAGCTGGCGGCGGTAGCGGCCAAGGCCGGTATCCCACTGGCTGAAGGGGTGTTTGCCGCCTACACCGGCCCGAACTTTGAAACCCCGGCCGAGATCCGCATGATGCAGACGCTGGGCTGCGACGTGGTGGGGATGTCGATCGTGCCAGAAGTGCTTTCGGCCCGGCACTGCGGCCTGAAGGTGCTGGTGGTCTCGGCGATGACCAACTATGCCGAAGGGTTATCCGATACGCCGCTTTCCCATGAGCAGACGCTGAGCTGCGCTGCGCTGGCGGCAGACGACTTTATGCGCCTGATCCGTGAGTTCTTCAAAACGCTGTAATTCTTATTTCCATCCGACTACCCCGCGGCAAGCCCTACCTTGCCGCGTAAATCACAACAATAGGTGATGGTAATGGCAATAAAAACACGATTGAAGGTGATGATTTTTCTCCAGTTCTTTATCTGGGGCGCCTGGTTGGTGACGTTGGGATCCTACATGATCAACACCCTGCACTTCAGCGGGGCGCAGGTAGGCATGGTGTACAGTTCGAAAGGGATCGCCGCGCTGATCATGCCAAGCCTGGCGGGGATCATTGCCGACCGCTGGATCAAGGCCAACCGTCTGTATGGCCTGTGTCATCTGCTGGGGGCGGTGGCGTTGTACTACGCCGCACAGGTCGATCAGCCGATGGTGATGTTCTGGGTCATGCTGTTTAATGCGATGGTCTATATGCCCACCATGGCGCTTTCCAACGCCATTTCTTACTTCTGTCTGGAAAAGCACGGTTTTGATACGGTTAAGGATTTCCCGCCGGTGCGGGTTTATGGCACCGTGGGCTTTATTCTGGCGATGTGGTTGATCAGCTTTAGCCGCATTGAATTGAGCAATATGCAACTGTATCTGGCTTCCGCGGTGTCGCTGCTATTGGCCGTCTACTCCCTGACGCTGCCAAATTGCCCGACCAACAAGGTGAAACGCTCGCAAAGTTGGGTCAGTATGTTGGGGCTGGATGCGTTCGTGCTGTTCAAGCAAAAGCGCATGGCGGTGTTCTTCCTGTTTGCCATGTTGCTGGGGGCGGCGCTGCAAATCACCAATACCTTCGGCAACCCGTTCCTGCACGATTTCTCTCTTAACCCGCTGTATCAGGACAGCCTCAGCGTGCGCTATCCTTCGGTGCTGCTCTCCCTGTCGCAAATCTCTGAGGTGTTTTTCATCCTCACCATCCCGTTCTTCCTGCGTAGATACGGCATCAAGCAGGTGATGCTGATCAGCATGGCGGCCTGGACGCTGCGTTTCCTGTTCCTGGCCTATGGTACGCCTGCCGGGTTCGGCTTCCTGCTGCTCCTGCTTTCAATGATCGTTTACGGCTGCGCGTTTGATTTCTTCAATATTTCCGGTGCCATCTTTGTGGAGAAAGAGACCGACCACCGCATTCGTGCCAGCGCTCAGGGGCTGTTTATGACCATGGTTAACGGTGCAGGGGCTTACGTTGGTGCCATTGCCAGCGGCGAGGTCGTGGACTTCTTCACCCATAACGGGGTGAAAGATTGGCAGAGTATCTGGCTGGTGTTTGCCGCCTATACGTTGGTGCTGGGGGTGATTTTTGCCCTGTCTTTCAACTACCAGCATCGGCCGGAAGAGATGAGCGGCGAGCTGCAGAAGGCACATTAAGGTAAAACACAGGGGCTGAGTTCAGCCCCTGTGATATCAGGCAGGAAAACGCTGTTGCAGCTGTTGCCAGTCTGGTGCTCCGGCGGCACCACGGCTGGCCACCACGCAGGCGGCCACGCGGTTGGCAAGATCGACCGCTTGCACAAGCGGCAGGCCAGCGGAAAGCCCGGCTAGCACACCCGCGCAGTGGGCATCCCCCGCACCGATGGTATCGACGACGTCAACCGGGTAAACGGGCACATGCTGCGGCTCATTGCGGCCATCACAGACCCAGGCACCGTCACGATCCAACCGGCAAATCAGGGTAATGTTATGCGCTGTGGCATAACGTTGCGCAGCGCTGACAGCATCACCTTCCCCACACAAGATCGCAACTTCGTCGCGGTTGAGGGTGAGCAAGGTGTGGCTGTCGCTAAGCATGGCGAAAAACTCTTCACCCAGTTGGCCGACACGCGGGCCGGGATCCAGTAACCGCCACTGATCGAACGGCAGTCGGGTAAGCCAGTCGCGCAGTGCTTCACCAGGTTCCCCCACCAGTTCATAGCCGTTGGCATAGACCACCGTTTCCGGCGTTAGCGGCAGGGTAGCCAGCTGCGCCTTATTCCAATGGGCTTCACAACCGGTCACGGTAACAAAAGTACGTTCACCGTTGGGTTCCACCAATGCCAGACACCACCCATTATCCAACTGGCCATGGCGTAACAGCACCGGCAAATCCAGCTCCTGCATGGCGGCTTCGATGGCCGCTCCCCAGTCTCCGTTGCCCACCGGCATACCGTTAATCACGGGGACATCCAGGCGGCGTAGTGCCCGCGCTACGTTGAAGGCACAACCGCCAATCTGACGCTCTTGCGGCTGCGCTTCGATATCTTCACCGCTGACCGGCAGCTTTGGCAGCGTGAGGACCACGTCTCCCACGGCTCCGCCTACCACCAGAATAGGTTTTACTGCGACAAATTCACTCATTGATGTCCTTTGTTGCTTGCCAGATAGAGGCCATAGGCAACCAGGCTGACCAGGAAGGAAACGAACAGCCCCAGGCTGGAATCAGCGAACAGGCCTTTTGCCAATGGGCCATCGATAAAGCCGGTTTTGGTCACCAGCAGCCCGCACAAGGCGCCGAGGAACCAGCAGAATAGTGGCACCTTACGCACGCCGCGGTTCTGGCCGTTCAGGCCGTACAGGGCATTACCGTCGTAACCATGATGACGGCGCACTTTAGCATAATCGAGAATGAAAATGGCTTCCCAGGCGGCAAGGAATACCCCGCAGAACACCAGGAAAGAGATAAATGGCCCCATAAAGTCGCCAGAGATAAACAGCACATAGATGGCGATGCCAAGGATGACCACGGCGTCAATGGAGACGGCCAGAGACTGTTTCACCTTCACGCCTAGCGTTAGCAGGTTAAGGCTGGCGGAGTAGAGACTGAGCACGGCAATAGTGACGATACCGGCGGTCGCAGCCAGCAGATAAGGGATAGCCATCCACTTTGGCAGCACCGAACCGATTAACGCAATCGGGTTGGCGGCGCTGGCCAGATCCGGCAGCTGTACCGAAAGCAGAATGCCGGTGAACATTAGCAGGATCAGGGGCAGGCAGGCACCGCCCACCACGGCGGCAAAGATGCTTTTATCTGAAGATTCTGGGCTTTGATAACGGCTGTAATCGGCCCCGGCAATGGCCCAACTGATCCCGGTACCGGCGGCGATCACCGAAACGGCGGGCAGGAAGCCGGTCAACCAACTGCCGGAAGGCAGTGACAGCACTTTGCCCCATTCGGTGGTGAAGACGATATATAGCACCACAATCAGCGTCATGGTGCCGAATATCCGGCTGAACCAGCTCTGCATCCAGACTACCGTGTTCTGGCCCAGCAGGCTGACTACGATGGTCAAGCCACCAAACAGCAACAGGCTGAAAGCGGTAAGGGAGTGGCTTTCACTCAGGCCTATGGCCTGGAATAGCGCGGCCAGGGTGAGCGTGCCGGTGATGACGTTCACTGCTTCCCAACCCATCAGGTTGATCCAACTGAAGGTGGTGGGCGCGATGTTGCCCTTCAGGCCAAAAATCACCCGCGATAAGGTCAAAGTAGAGGTGCGGCCACGTTTCCCGGCGAAGCTGGTGTAGCCTACCAAAGCAAAACTGGCTACGCCGACCAATGCGGCCAGGATTGACTGGATAAAGGACAGGCCGAACGCGACAATAATTGCCCCGTACACCACGCCGAGAATACCGATGTTGGCGGCAGACCATATCCAGAACAGCTCGAGCGGTTTACCGGTCTGCTCTGCATCCGGCACGCGATCGATCCCCGTGCTTTCTACTTTCCATGTCTCACTGCGGTTGATTTCACTCATGGTGCGATTTATTCCTGTTTGCGCAGCCTGAGGAGAGCGGCCGCGTAGGGCTCAAAATCTATTTGATTGGCGCTATTGATCGTGGCAATCCACTCCGCCGGGAAGGCGGCTATGCTGCGTAAGGCTCCGCAGATCGCCGTTGCCATGGCGCCAATGGTATCGGTATCTCCACCCAGATTGGCGGCCAGGATCGCACAACGTTGCGGATCGGTGTCTGCCAGTTCAACCAGCGCCAATGCCATTGGGATCGACTCGATAGTGTCCATCCCGGCACCGACGGTATGGTAAAGCTCCGCCAATGCTTCGCTATCCGGCAGATGGCCCAGGTTAGCGGTGAACTCCAGCGCCCAAACCAGACGGCGACTGAGCGAAGGGCTGAAGGTGGTGATATGTTGCTGTTGCACCTGCTCCACATGTGCGGGCAGTTCTTGCTTGATGGTGGCCCAATCCGCGCCTTCGACAGCCCGGCTAACGGCCCAGGCAATGGCAAAAGCGCCAGCCACGGCGATATCCGACTTGTGGGTCGGGCTGCAAGACAGCCTTACCGCTGTGATAAAGGCTGGCAAATCGCTACTTGGCAGCAGGCAACCTAACGGAGCTATACGCATGGCCGCTCCATTGGTCACGCCGTTAGCGGCGATCTCTGCCACCGGTGTACCGGCGCGGAACGCCAACAGCGCGGCTTTGGAGCTGGGGCCGAGGATATTTTTCTCAAAGGCTCCGATCCGTTCTGCCCACAGCATGATGTGGTGAGCAATACGTTCCGGCTCGACCCGGCCCTCGGCGGCCAAGAGCGCATCCATCAAGGCCACGGCCTGCTGGGTGTCGTCCGTGTATTCCCCGGCGATAAAGCCGTTTGCTGCAATATTTTCTGCCGGGCCAGGCAGGAAGCTGGTGATCCAACCAAAATAATCACTAACCTGTTGTAAAGGCCACAGTTCTGACGGCATCCCCATCGCATCGCCTACGGCTTGCCCATAGAGCGCCCCGAGTATGGCGTGGTGAGGATTTTTTATATTTTTCATTTATATGGGTGTTCCCTGGTGTTGGTGCTAACCGATGTAAAACATCAGTGTTGCTAATGTTAGTCGTAAAATGGATCCAATTAAAGTCCAATAGTCGAAAAATGTGACTCCAATCTAAGTCCAATGCAAGTGCGCATGGTGTAATTACCCTGAATGTGACAAATATGGTAAAAACGAGGCGGTTGAGGAATGCGAACAAATCAGAGGTGGGTCCGATGAATGATTTTATTGCCTGGCTACGTCAGCAGCTTTCACAGGCAGCGGCGGCACCACGTTACATCCAACTGGCGAATTCCCTGGAAATTGCCATCAAGCAGCGTGTGCTGGGCGTCGGCGATTTTTTACCGCCGGAACGCGTGTTGGCTGAAGCATTGGATTTGTCACGCGTTACGGTCAGTAAGGCGATGAGGTTGCTGGAGGAACAAGCGCTGGTCTCACGCCAACAGGGCATTGGTACTCGAGTGGCCATGCACATCGGTTATTCCCTCAATCAGGATAGCGGCTTTACCGCGCAGGTTTTGCGCAGTGGCAGCAGCGTCAGCAACCAATGGCTGTTGCGTTCCTGCATAAAGGCACCCAGTGAGGTAGCCAAGGCGCTGGAGTTGGCAAGCGACAGTATCGTGGTCAAGCTACGCCGCCTGCGGTTGATGGATGGCAATCCGGTATCGTTGGAGACCACCTATATCCCGACCCGTTTTTTGCCCGATCCCGAAGAGCTGGAACACTCGCTGTATGCACTATGGAAGTCGCGAGGGATTGTGCCAGAGGGCAGGCATTTTTTATTGAAAGCGGTTGCCAGCAATGATGAAAACGCCAGCTTGCTCAATGTGCAAAGCGGCACGCCGCTGTTACGCATTGTCCAGATCAGCCGCAACGTTCAGGGCGAAGTGCTGGAGTTCAGCGAAACGCTGTGCCGCAGCGATGTGTACGAGTTTGAGGTCAAAAGCTGAGTAATCTGAGAAATAACCATGCTCTTTTGGCGGCGAGTGCGTATAATCGCCGCCCGGCGATAAATTAACCTGCACAAGAGCACCCGAATGAGCACTACCAGCCTGATCCAACCCGAACGTGAATTGTTCTCCTATGAGCCTTATTGGGCCGAATGTTTTGGCCCCGCGCCGTTTTTACCGATGTCGCGTGAGGAGATGGACCAATTAGGCTGGGATAGCTGCGATGTGATTGTGATCAGCGGGGATGCTTACGTCGATCACCCAAGCTTTGGCATGGCGATTGTGGGCCGCATGCTGGAGGCTCAGGGCTTCCGCGTGGGGATCATTGCCCAGCCGGACTGGAGCAACAAAGAAGATTTTATGCGTTTGGGCAAACCGAACCTGTTCTTTGGTGTGACCGCCGGCAATATGGATTCGATGATCAACCGCTATACCGCCGATCGTAAACTGCGTCATGACGATGCCTACACCGCCGGTAACGTGGGTGGCAAACGCCCGGATCGCGCGACGCTGGTCTATAGCCAACGCTGTAGAGAAGCCTATAAAGATGTTCCGGTCATCCTGGGCGGTATCGAAGCCAGCCTGCGCCGTATTGCCCATTATGATTACTGGTCGGATACCGTGCGCCGTTCGGTGCTGGTGGATTCCAAGGCCGATATGCTGATCTACGGCAACGGCGAACGCCCGCTGGTGGAGTTGGCGCATCGCCTGGCGGCGGGTGAAAAAATTCAGGACATCCACGATATCCGTAACACCGCCGTGATGCGTAAAGGGGCCATGCCGGGCTGGAGCGGGGTGGATTCTACTCGCCTGGACAAACCGGGCCGCATCGAGCCAATCCCTAATCCTTACGGTGAAGATTTGCCCTGTGCCGATGGCAGCACGCCAGAGCCAGAGGCAAAACCCGTCACCGTGCGTGCCGCCAAACCCAAACCGTGGGAAAAAACCTATGTGTTGCTGCCTTCCTTCGAGAAGGTAAAGGCGGACAAGGTGCTGTATGCCCATACTTCGCGCATCCTGCACCATGAAACCAACCCGGGCTGCGCGCGTGCGTTGATGCAAAAACACGGCGACCGCTACGTGTGGATCAACCCACCGGCGATCCCGCTCACCACGCCGGAAATGGACAGCGTGTTTGCCCTGCCGTACCAGCGTGTGCCGCACCCATCCTATGGCGAAGAGCGTATCCCGGCCTACGATATGATCCGTTTCTCGGTGAACATTATGCGTGGCTGCTACGGCGGCTGTTCGTTCTGTTCAATCACCGAGCATGAAGGGCGCATTATCCAGAGCCGTTCGGAAGACTCGATCGTGCGTGAAATCGAAGAGATCCGCGACAAGGTGCCGGGCTTTACCGGGGTGATCTCCGATCTGGGTGGTCCAACGGCCAACATGTATATGTTGCGCTGTACCAACCCGCGTGCCGAGCAAACCTGCCGTCGCGCCTCCTGTGTGTATCCGGAAATCTGTACCTATATGGATACCAACCATGAGCCGACCATCAAACTTTACCGCCGCGCCCGTGAGCTGGAAGGGATCAAGAAGATCCTGATCGCCTCCGGGGTGCGTTACGATCTGGCGGTTGAAGATCCGCGCTATATCAAGGAACTGGCGACCCATCACGTGGGTGGCTATCTGAAGATCGCACCGGAGCATACCGAAACCGGGCCATTGTCCAAGATGATGAAGCCGGGGATGGGCAGCTACGATCGCTTCAAGCAGCTGTTCGATCAGTATTCCAAACAGGCAGGTAAAGAGCAGTATCTGATCCCTTATTTCATCTCCTCGCATCCGGGCACCCGTGATGAGGACATGGTGAATCTGGCTCTGTGGCTGAAGAAAAACCGTTTCCGTCTCGATCAGGTACAGAACTTCTACCCGTCGCCAATGGCGAACTCCACCACCATGTATTACAGCGGCAAGAACCCGTTGGGTAAGGTGGGGTATAAGAGCGAAGACGTGTTTATTCCGAAGGGCGATCGCCAGCGCCGCCTGCATAAGGCATTGTTGCGCTATCACGATCCGCTCAACTGGCCGCTGATCCGCACCGCGTTGGAAGAGATGGGGATGAAGCACCTGATTGGTGGCCGTCGCGAATGCCTGGTGCCAGCACCGAGCATTGACGAGCAGCGCGAGGCCAAGCGCTTACAGCGGCATACCCGCCCGGCGTTGACCAAGCACACGGACATTACCCGCCAGCGCACGCCGTCCAACAAGCCACCGCGCAAGCCTATCCGCAACGGTAAGGCCTGATAGAGCAGGGAGCCCAGGTGGCTCCCTTTCTTTTATCCCCTCTAGGGGATATTCCATAAATTATCCCTTGGTGAGGATATTATTTTGTTATCCCTTTCAGGAAAGACTCTATGGAGCTAGCTATTGCCAGGCTACAAACTGTTATACGCCGCCTCGACCTTCAGCATATAGCGCGGTGCCTGCGGTGAGGGATGGTACTGGCGCACATGCCAGTGAAAGGCCTCGGGTGACAGGTTGTTGATCATTCTGATGGCTTTTTTGCGATCGCTGGAGAAGGTACGTAGCAAGGCTCCTGCGCCGTTGGCATAGGCCACTTCAGTGGCATAGCGGCGGGTCACCGGATCGTCAATCCACTTCAGTTGCTGCTGTTGCAGCGCACCGATATAGGCTGCCCCCAGATCGATATTGGTTTCTGGATCCAACAGATCGTCATCATCCGGGCAGCCGCGTTTGCCTTTAAAGCGGTAGGCATCACAACCGGCGGTATTCGCCTTGAGCTGCATCAGGCCGATGGCGTTGGAAGGGCTGACAGCCTTGGGGTTAAAGCCGGACTCTACCTGAATAATGGCGGCGATCAGCTTTTCATCGACATCATACTCGTCGGCCGCGTCTTCGATTTCATCGTCATAGGCGTGAGGATCGTGGCTAGTACGCTGGTGCTTACTGGAACAGCCTGCCAGCACCAACAGCATTAACACCATGGTCAGGCGCGGCAAAGATGAGAAAGAGAAGGTCATGAAACTCCAAGCTGCTGTGATCGGATCGCTGCGCCATATCATAGCGCCAGTGACCGATAAGATCTTGGGTTAAAAGCCAATTAACGCGAGAGGCTGCCAACAATAAAGCAACGGGGTCGACAGTGCGACCCCGTGATGTTTACAGAGAGTCTGGATCCGGCCCCAGGCGGTTACCTATATCCAGCTTGGTGATTTCGCCCAGTTCGTCCTTATCCAGTTTGAAATCAAACACCTCAAAGTTTTCACGAATGCGCGCGGGCGTCACCGATTTCGGGATCACGATCAGGCCGCTGTCCAGATGCCAGCGCACGACGATCTGTGCTGGCGTCTTGTTGTACTTCTCCGCCAGCTTCTTGATCAGAGGTTGATCGAAGACGCCTTCACCCCCTTGCGCCAATGGGCTCCAGGATTCGGTGGCTATGTGATGAGTCGCGTTCCAGGCGCGCAGCTGGCGCTGTTGCAGCAGCGGGTGCAGTTCGATCTGGTTGATCACCGGCGCGACGCTGGTTTCATCCAACAGGCGTTGCAGATGTGGCGTGTGGAAGTTACAGACGCCGATGCTTTTCACCAGCCCTTGCTCACGCAGTTTGATCAAGCCGCGCCAGGCTTCGACATAGCGATCCTGTGCCGGTTTCGGCCAGTGGATCAGGTAGAGATCGACGTAATCCAGCTTCAGCTTTTTCAGGCTGGTTTCCAGTGCTGCCTGCGGATCGCCCTGATCGTCGTTCCACAGCTTGGTGGTGATAAACAGCTCTTCACGTGGGATCGCGGTGGCTTGCAGCGCGGCACCCACCCCTTCCTCGTTTTTGTAAATCGCGGCGGTGTCGATGGAGCGATAGCCGACTTCCAGCGCCTTGGTGACGGCCTGCGTAGTTTCTTCAATGCTGGCTTGCCATACGCCGAGTCCCAACTGCGGCATCAGATTACCATCGTGGAGTTTGATGATGGGTTGCATGCGCTATCTCCTTATGACTGCTTTCAGGCCAAAGCCTGCTTACATGAATTTTAGTTCGCCACCTCAGCGCTTGCCGAGTTTGCGAGCTCAAGCGTGCATATCCAGTACGATACGATAACGGGCCTTGCCCGCTTCAAGATGCGCGATGGCATCGTTGACCTTGCTCAATGGGAAATGCTCCACCTGCGGCTCAATGCCATGCCGGGCGCAGAACGCCAGCATATCGGCCAGGCGTGAAGGGGCACCGGTAGGTGAAGCGGAAAGTTCAGCCTGTTTGCTGATAAACGAGAATACCTGAACCGGCACCGGGTCGGGGATCGCCCCAACGAAGTGCAGGCGGCCTTTCGGGGCCAAGGTGCCGATAAAGGCATCCCAATCTAAAGAGGCACTGGCGGTGACCAGAATAAAGTCGAGCTGATTGGCGATGGCCTGTAATGCGGCGCCGTCATTGCTGGCCACCACGCGGTGTGCACCCAACGAAAGCGCTTCGTCACGTTTGCTGTTGGACGAGGTGAAGGCGGTGACTTCACAGCCCCAGGCATGCATAAAGCGGATCGCCATGTGGCCCAGGCCGCCGATACCGACCACGCCAACGCGCTGTGTCGGGCGGACATCGTACTGCAATAGCGGGTTGAACACCGTGATCCCGCCGCAGAACAGCGGCCCGGCGCTGGTCACGTCAACGCCTTCCGGCAGTGGGATCGCCCAGGCCCAGTGGCTGCGGATGCGATCGGCAAAACCGCCGTGGCGACCAATGATGGTAGGTTGTACCTCGTTGCACAGATGCTGATCGCCAGACATACAGGGGTGGCAGTGCATACAACTGCCGCGGTTCCAGCCAACGCCCACCACCTGGCCAATCTTCAGCCCTTTGTTCTGCGCATGGGCACCGAGCTTGGTGACTTTGCCCACCACCTCATGGCCGGGCACGAACGGATAGTGGGTCATGCCCCATTCATTATTGAGCATGGAGAGGTCGGAGTGGCAGACGCCACAGTAATCGATAGCAACTTCAATTTCATCGTCGCCTAATGCACCGGCGTCGAAGGCAAAGGGTTCAAGCGGCTGTCCCTGGCCGGGCGCGGCCCAGGCACGAATGCTATTGTCAGATACGGAGCTGGATTGGTTCGCCATAAAATTCTCCCATGAGTTAACGAGACGATGTTATGCGACGCGATCGAAAGCGCGGACAAGGCGCACAACCGTGCCCGATGATCGGTCGGGCACGGTAAGTAGAAACTAAAGCCTAGCAGGAAACTGTGATGTTGCGATGAAATCGTGCGCCAGCAATTAGCGTGCCGCTTGATAAATGCGTTGGCTGACTTCCAGCGTAATGTCCCCATGCTCGCCCAGAGCGGTCATGCCGTGCTGGTGCAACTTGTCGAGCAGCGCAGGGATGGAGCTACCGTCGAGTTGATATTCAGACAGGCGGGTTGGCACGCCCATTTGCTCAAAGAAGGCACGGGTGGCGGCAATCGCGCCGTCGATACGGCTTTCTTCGGAACCCTCACGCAGACCCCAGACGCGATCGGCGTACTGCAGCAGTTTTTCGCGCTTCTGGGCTTTTTTCTCTACCAGCAAGGCAGGCAGGACGACGGCCAGGGTTTGCGCATGATCCAGACCGTGCATGGCGGTCAGCTCATGGCCGAGCATATGCGTTGCCCAGTCTTGCGGCACACCGGCACCGATCAGGCCGTTCAGCGCCATGGTGGCACTCCACATCACGTTGGCACGTACCGCATAGTTTTCCGGTTCGGCCAGCGCACGTGGGCCATCTTCCAGCAGCGTTAACAGCAGGCCTTCGGCAAAGCGATCCTGCACCTTGGCATCGACCGGGTAAGTCAGGTATTGCTCAATGGTGTGGACAAAGGCGTCCACTACGCCGTTGGCGATCTGGCGCGGTGGTAACGAATAAGTCACCACCGGATCGAGCACGGCGAACAGAGGCTGCACCAGCGGGGAGAAGAAGTGCTGTTTGTCGCCGCTGCTCTTACGGGTGATCACCGCGCCGCTGTTGGACTCGGAGCCGGTCGCTGGCAAGGTCAGTACGCAACCCATCGGTACTGCGCTGACGATCTCGCTGCCCACGGTTTTCAGGATATGCCAAGGATCGCAATCGGCCTGGTAGTCGGCCGCTGCCGCGATGAATTTGGTGCCATCAACCACTGAACCGCCGCCGACCGCCAGCAGGAAGTCGATCTTTTCTGCCCGCACGACTTCCACCGCTTTCATCAGGGTTTCATAGGTCGGGTTAGGCTCGATACCGGAGAACTCCTGCACGTTGCGGCCAGCCAGCGCGGCATAGACCTGATCCAGCACGCCGTTGTTCTTCACGCTGCCACCGCCGTAGGTGATCAGGATGCGGGCGTCTGCCGGGATTTGTTTGCCTAATTCGGCAATCTGGTTTTTACCGAACAGGATTTTGGTTGGGGTATGGAGGATGAAGTTTTGCATTATCGTATTCTCTTTTCGGGTCAGGGAAGCGCCAACGGCGCAAAATAACTGGGGTCTATTGTCGGCAACCTGGCACGATCGCACAATGCACATTCCTGTCGGTGTCTTGCCTATTCCTACACTACACTGTAGAAAATGCATGTTTATGGTTATTATCCGTGTCGAATTATTCAGACGACCAGAGGGGCTTGCTGATGGAGAACGTTGAACTACGTAGCCGTATGGCGCGCCAGGCGATGCGCTTTGCCACTACCAAAGGCTATAGCCCAACGCCCGTACCCATGGTGAAGGTGCTGTATTCCGACGAATATTATCCGCGTCAGCCGGTGATGTATGAGCCAGGCATTGTCATCATCTTTCAGGGCCACAAGGTGGGCTACTGTGGCAGCAAGGTGTTTCAGTACGATCCGCGCAATTACCTGCTGATGACGGTGTCGCTGCCGTTTGAGTGTGAAACCTTTGCCAGCCCGGAACAGCCGCTGGTGGGGCTGGCGGTCAATATCGACACCCAGATGCTTCAGGATCTGCTGATCGATATCGGTGATGACGATTACCTGATGCAGCCCAGGGGTGAAAGCTGCGGCGTTAACCTCTCGGTGCTTAGCGATGAAATGCTGTGCGCCACCGAACGTCTGTTGGACGTGATGGAGAAACCGTTGGATGCGCGGGTGCTGGGGCCACAAATCGTGCGTGAGCTGCTTTATTACGTGCTGCGTGGCAGCTGCGGTGCTTCGTTGCAGGAGCTGGTTAACCGGCATACCCATTTCAGCCAGATCGCCAAGGCGTTACGGCGGATTGAGAACCAGTATGCCGAGAACCTCAACGTCGAACAGTTGGCGTATGAAGTGAACATGAGCGTGTCGGCGTTTCACCATAACTTTAAGGCGGTGACCAACACCTCGCCGCTGCAATATGTGAAGTCGTATCGTCTGCACAAGGCGCGTTTGCTGATGCTGCATGACGGTCTTAAGGCCAGCACGGCGGCGATCCGCGTGGGCTACGAGAGCGCTTCGCAGTTCAGCCGCGAGTTTAAGCGGCTGTTTGGCATTACGCCGAGCGATGAAATCGCCCGGCTGCGGGACAATAGCGCCATCATGCAGGGTTAGCGCGTCAGGACGATTTTGCCGAACGGACCGCGATCTAGGTGATCGAGCGCCGCGTGTAGCTGATCGAAACGGTAACGCTGGTCGATGACGGGCTTGATGCCGTTGGCGTCGACGGCGCGAACCAGATCTTCCAATGCGCGGCGATGACCGACGGCAATCCCCTGGATCTGTGGCGACTTCAGCAACAGCAGGCCTGCGGGGATGGCGATCTCCGCGCCTTCCAGCATGCCGATCACGGAAATACGTCCGTGGATCGCCACCGCACGTAGGGAGTTGAGCAGATTGCTGCCACCCACGGTTTCGACAATATGATCGATACCGCGATCCTGCGTCAGTTGATAGATCGACTCCACCCAATCCCCTTGCAGGCGATGAATGCCGTGATCGGCCCCTAACGCCTTGGCTCGTAGCAGTTTCTCTTCGCTGCCGGAGGTGATAAAGACCTGCGCTCCGAGGGCTTTGGCAATCTGTAGCGCGAACAGGGCAACACCGCCAGTGCCTTGCACCAATACCGATTTACCGGCACTCAAATAGCCGCGTTCTACCAAGGCGAACCAGGCCGTCAGCCCGGCGCAGGGCAGGGTACTGGCTTGGGCATCGTCTAATGTGGTAGGTGACGCGCTCAGCCAGCTCTCATCAACCACCACGTATTCCGCCAGCATCCCTTGATAAGTACCGCCTGATGCACGATAAGGCGGAGTGCGGGCATCACCGTCAGGTTTTCCGTCGATCCAGTCTGGGCTAAAGGTAGAGATCACCCGATCGCCAGGGCGAAAACGCGTGCTGCCGCTTCCCACCGCGTCTACCACGCCAGCCATATCCGAGGCAGGGGTAAACGGCAGCGGCAGATCCAACGGCATGGTGCCTTCTATCACCATCTTATCGCGGTAGTTCAGCGCCACGGCGTTCACTTTCACCCGTACCTGATGTGGGCCCGGCTGTGGAATAGCGCTTTCGGTTAATTGCAGATGCTCACGCCCTACGGCGTTCATCGTCCAACGTTGCATGGTATCGGCCATGTGGTGCTCCTGATGGGTTGAAGATATTCACAGATAATAACGTTGATTTAAAATCACCAGTGGCGATAATTTTTCCCAAGATTGTTTCCTAAAAGGATACAAAAAATGAGCGACCGATTAAGCGGTATCTCGGTATTGGTCAGCGTGGTGGAGGCGGGCAGCTTTGCGCTGGCGGCCAACAGGCTGCATCTTTCCCGTTCGGCGGTGGGTAAAACTATCGCCCGGCTGGAACAACGGCTGGGCGTGCGGTTGTTTCACCGCACCACCCGCAGCCTGAATCTGACTGACGATGGCGCGCTGTTCTATGAGCGTTGTTTACGGGCGTTGGAGGAGATCCGCGTCGCAGAGAACCTGCTGGAAAGCGGTAAGCGGCAGGTCAGTGGTCGGTTGCGGGTCTCGATGCCGGTGCTGATTGGCCGCCTGTGTATCGCGCCGGTGCTTACCGCGTTGGCGCGTGAGCATCCAGGATTGGAACTCGATCTGTCATTCAGCGATCGGGTGGTGGATGTGGCCGAGGAAGGATTCGATCTGGCGGTGCGTAACGGCCCATTGCCAGACAGTGCCGGGCTGGTGGCTAGAAGGCTAGGGGATAACCGTATGACCCTATGCGCCTCGCCGGATTATCTGGCTCGCTGTGGTGCCCCAGACAGCATTGAGGAACTGCCCCAGCACGATGCCATCGCTTATCGCTACGCCGCAATGATACGTAGCTGGTTGATCCCGCAGGCAGACGGAACAATGCGAGAAGTGATGCCTAAACCCCGTTTGTTGATGGACGATCTGCAGGCGATTGCCGACGCGGCGGTGGCCGGGTTTGGCATTGCCTGGCTGCCATGCTGGCTAATCCGTGATGCCTTGCTGGAAGGCCGATTGCAGCAGGTATTGGGGGAGGTACCGGGGAAAGACTTTGAGGTGCATGCCGTCTGGCCGCTTACGCCGCATTTACCCTTGAAAGTGCGGCTGGCGGTGGATGCGCTGGTCAGCCACCTGCCCGCGAGGATGGCGCTATAGCCGCGCCTTTCGGCTCAGCAAAAAGAATGCCGCGCCAGCTGAAATAATAGTAAAGAGCGTGAGTATCAACATTAGGGCGCTAAAGCCTTCCTGGTATGCGGCCATTACCAGAGCAGGGTCTAGGTTTTGAGAGAGGCTCATATCCCCCATAACCAGGCGTTGGACAAGCTCGCTATTATTACTCTGCGGTTGCAGACGAAGGAGGCTGCTGTTGACCAGGGTTATGAGCATGGCAATGGAGATCGCAAGAGCCATGCCTTCACCTGCTACACGGGTCGTGTTAAAAACTCCAGCCGCCATGCCCGCTTGTTCTTTGGGCACCACACTTACCGCTAGCCCATCCATCAGTCCCCAGGGAAAACTTGTTCCTATACCGATGATCAGCATGGACAAGATTAGCTGCAGATGATCGCCAATGGGGACGCGACTGAGGATGTACAGCCCTGAGGCTGCCAGCAGAAAACCGACGCCAGAGAGGGTTCCAGCAGTGATCCAACGGGTTAACCAAGCGGCCAGTAATGGCACCACCAGCATTGGCGTCGAAAGTGCCAGCATGACCAGGCCACTTTGGATGGGGGAAACGCCTTCAACGCCGATCAGCCTGAATGGCAGCAGCACTATCAGAACGATGTAGCAATAGCAGGTTCCTAAAGGAAGTATCTGGGCACCGATGAAACGTGGGTGCCTGAGCAGGCTGAGTTCGAGCATCGGCTCCTTTGAGCGTAGCTCAATAACCACGAACGCTATCAGGCAAGTCAGCGCGCTGATAAGTATGCCCACGATCAACGATGAACCCCACCCCGCTTGTGGGGCGAGGATGATCCCGGTGGTGAAAAGTACGAGCATCGCTGAAAAACTCGCCAAACCGGGAAGATCCAGCTTTTGAGCCTGCTGATTCTTACTTTCGTGCATCTGTGAAACGGAGGTGATGAGCGCCGTTGCAGCGAGTATTGCGATGGTAATGAAGATCGAGCGCCAGCCGAACTGTTCAATCAGCGCACCAGCAATCATTGGGCCAAATGCCAGGCCTAGGCCAAAGGTCGTTCCCAGCAGGCTAAAGGCTCGGGTTCTATCGTATCCTTCAAACTCTTGCGCCAAAGCGGCCGAACCGCTAGCGAGCGCTGCTGCAGCGGCTATCCCTTGAACTGCCCGCAATATATCCAGCCAGACAATGCTGGTAGCACTGGCCAGAAGTAAGCTTACGATGAGGAATAGCAGAAGGCCCCAGGTGAATAAGCGTTTACGTCCGTAAATGTCTGAAAGTGTTCCGGCGGCCATAAGTAGGCTACCGAAACTCAACATGAATGCGTTGGTTACCCAGGCTTGGGCAGATGGGCCGGCGTTGAAAACCTTGCTGATGGTTGGGGTAGCGACGGCACCCCCGGTGAAGCTCAGCGGTAATACCAGAGCGGCTAGGCAAATAGCGCCTAGAACGTAGTAACGGCCTTTGGAATTGTTACCCATTGCGTAATCCCTCATTTTTATAGCAATCTGGGAAACTAAATCTATAGAGGTCGTAATGTTGAATAAATGGGTTAAAACTCCTCTTATAATGAACAAAAAGGTCTTAATCATATGGAGAGTCTCACCGGCATCCTCTCGTTCGTGAAAACCGCAGAATCGTTGAGCTTCGTCTCTGCCGCACGTGCCATAGGCATTTCCGCGACGGCGGTTGGAAAGAATGTTGCGAGGCTGGAGGCCTCTCTGAACGTTCGCTTGTTTCAGCGTAGTACCCGCAAGGTTAGCCTCACTGTTGAAGGCGAAATGTTCTACGAACGATGCCGGAAAATCCTTGATGACTTACAGGACGCTGAGGCTATGCTGTCGCATGCGGTTCAAGCTCCCCGAGGTCGCTTGCGGGTCAGTCTACCCACTATCGGGTACCGCTTTCTGTTACCAATAATGCCTGACTTTCGCAAAGCCTACCCGGAAGTTGAGTTAGAGTTGGATTTCAACGATCAACTTGTTGATCTCATCGATGATGGGTTTGATGTGGTGATACGAAGCGGTGACCTTGTGGACTCGCGGCTGATGTCGCGTAGGCTTGGGCCTTTCCGTTTTGTTCTTTGTGCCGCCCCTGCTTATCTGCAACGTAAAGGGCGACCTGAGAAATTGCCCGATCTGGAGTTGCACGATTGCCTTCGTTACCGTTTTGTCACGACAGGTAAAATCATGGACTGGACATTAACGGCAGACCCCGAAATAACCCGGTTGCGCCTAAATTCTTCCCTGACGTTGAATAACATGGAGGCAATGCTGATGGCGACCATTGACGGGTATGGCATTGCTTACATGCCTGATTTTTTAGTCAAGGAGGCGTTGGCCATGGGCGATCTTGAGACGTTGCTTGATGCTCACACCAAGGAGCAAGGGCTCTTTTGGGCGCTCTGGCCTTCAAGTCGGCATCTATCACCAAAGATCCGCGTATTTGTAGATTTTATCTGCGCCCAACTTTATAAGCAGGTGTAAGAGGCATCTTGATATTGGTTACCGTGGCGGTGGGCAAAACCGCCACCCGATTCAGGAGGCGCGTTTTTTACGCCAAACGACCAGCATCACGCCCAGCAGCCCAACGACCAACAGCACCATCGGCAGGATCATCAGCCCGGCCATCACCTGATCTTCGTGGCGTTTCACCAGTGGGATTTGGCTAAAGGCATAGCCTAGTGTGACTACCGAGCCTACCCACAGCAAGCCGCTGAGCCAGTTAAAGATTTGAAAACGGGCGCTATTGAGGCCCGAGATACCGGCCATGGTAGGCAACAGGGTGCGTACAAACGCCAGGAAACGGCCAATCAGCAAAGCGACCAGGCCGTGGCGGTTAAACAGCATGTGCGCGCGCTGGTGGTATTGCGCTGGTAGCTGTAGCAACCAGCCTTTCACCACCGAGGTATGGCCAAGCCATCGCCCTTGCAGATAGCTGAGCCAACAGCCAAGGCTGGCGGCGACCGTTAGAATAATCAGCGTGGGGATAAAGTTCATCACGCCTTTGGCGATCAAGGCACCGGCCAACAGCAGTAAGCTATCTCCGGGCAGGAAGGAAGCGGGCAACAAACCGTTTTCCAAAAACAAGGTGGTAAAAAGGACGGCATAAACCACCCAAATCACGCTGGGATCGGCAAGTGCAGTAAAGTCTTGCGTCCACAGTGCGTGAACAATTTCTCTTAATACATCCATTCTTTATCCTGGGGTGCCTGGGCTGACTTTCTATAGGCTACCGTGCTGTTATAGCCATGCTCACCGGTAAATATAGGCCACACACGGCGGTGAGGCCCTTGAGCACCATATAGTGTACCGCTATTAGCTTAAGCGGACATTAAACAGAGCATAGAAAATGTGGTAAAGGCCGTAAAACTCGGAAAAAGTACAGGCGACCGTCGGTATGGCCAAGTAAAAACGCCGTAAAACCTTGTACCTTGCTGTGTGATTTTATCTAGCCCTTATGTAGGGGGATGCATGCCTCGCTTGCAGACGTTTTCCCGCAGTGATGGCTGAGCTATTCACACCGTTTGTGGCCTGTTGGGGTAAAAAGCAGCATTTTGAGTGATGATTTTGTTAGCATTATGGGGGGGCAATGTTATGCCAAACGACGCGCAAACCCTGATAGTGACTGGGGTTGTATCATTTTTTGCTCGTCGATGCGTAATTCTTCAAATAATAATGATAACTACTATCAATCCCTGATTGGTTTGATATGATCGCACGCTGAATTCTTCCTTCAATGTTGAAATGGGTGGAGGCACAGCGTGAAAACGGCTGGCAAAATGACAAATCAAAGTGCTCAGGGCGCAGGCCGTGGGCAATGGGGCGCATTGGGGCGCAGTGTGATCGCCTCACTGGTATTGGTGGTGGGGTTGGCGGGCAACGCTCAGGCGGCACCGGCCACTGCACCAGCAGTCGCTGAAAGCGTTGCCGCGGCAACGACACCGGCCACACCAACAGCGGTAACCCCAGTGGCGGGTACCCCGGAAAATATCACCCCGGTTAATCCTGAACCGACCATCCAACCGCCTGAAACGCGCGGCATGGACCTTTCCGTCTGGGGCATGTATCAGCACGCCGACATCGTGGTGAAAATCGTGATGATTGGCTTGGTGCTGGCGTCTATTGTCACCTGGACCATTCTGTTTGCCAAAGGCAGCGAGCTGTTTCGTTCCAAGCGCCGTCTGCGCCGTGAGCAGTTGGCGCTGGCCGACGTGCGTTCGCTGGACGATGCCTCCGAACTGGCGCAAGATTTCTCACAAGAGAGCATCACTGCGGTGCTGCTGCAAGACGCGCAGAACGAACTGGAACTGTCGGCGGCCTCTAACGACAATAACGGTATTAAAGAGCGTACCGGTTTCCGTCTGGAACGCCGTGTAGCGGCCTACGGGCGTCAGTTGGGGCGCGGCAATGGCTTCCTGGCCACCATCGGCGCCATTTCACCGTTTGTCGGCCTGTTTGGTACCGTATGGGGCATCATGAACAGCTTTATCGGCATTGCCCATTCGCAAACCACTAACCTGGCGGTCGTTGCCCCGGGGATTGCGGAAGCCTTGCTGGCCACTGCGCTCGGTCTGGTTGCAGCAATCCCTGCGGTAGTGATCTACAACATCTTTGCTCGTGTCATCGGCGGCCACCGTGCTCAGGTGGGCGATGTGGCGGCACAGGTGCTGCTGCTGTTGGGCCGCGATCTGGATCTGGCGGCCTCGGCCGATGCCAAACGTTCGCAGCATGCGCACCAACTGCGGGTGGGGTGAGTTATGGCGATGCGCTTAAATGAAGATCTGGACGACAGCGGCGAACTGCATGAAATCAACGTGACGCCGTTTATCGACGTCATGCTGGTGCTGTTGATCATCTTTATGGTGGCTGCGCCGCTGGCAACGGTAGATATTCGTGTCGATCTGCCTGCTTCTTCCGCTAAACCGCAGCCGCGTCCGGAAAAACCGGTGTTCCTGTCGGTGAAGGCAGACAAGCAGCTGTACGTGGGCGATGAGCCGGTGACGGCGGAACAGCTGACGGCGGTGCTGGATCAACGTACGCAGGCGAATAAAGAAACCACCATCTTTTTCCAGGCGGACAAGACCGTAGACTATGAAACGCTGATGAACGTGATGGATACGCTACGCAAAGCCGGCTACCTGAAGGTGGGGCTGGTGGGGATGGAAGGCGTGGCCAAGTAACGCTTAACACCGCTGTTAAAAACATCTGAAGGGGCTGTTTAGCCCCTTTGTCTTATCTAGATACCAACCTGAAAATTCCTACGCTACTCAGTGATTGCGCTTGGTGCCTGTGGTATTCCGGCATTGAACATTTCTTGCAGAAATTCTGGCATGTTACAATTGATAATGATACTCTTTATCAATTGGGTGTATTCAAGAATGGTATAGAGACTAATTAGTATTAATTGCAAAATTTGGGGGCGTGATGCGGGAAGGGGAAAGCGGTATCGCTGAGCGAAAACTGTTTATGACATTAGCTGTTGGGCTATGTCCCTTGTTTTTGCTTTTCTGTTACTTTAAATTAAACCCAACTGCCCAACTATTTGAACTTGGCGTTGAGATAACTAAAATTCACCCGATAAATATATCCTCTGATAATATTTTATTAAGTTCAGTCTTAGGGTTGTATTGCAAGTTAGCGTTATTTTTTGCCTTTTACTTTGTCATTAAATACAGAAGTCATCTAAGGCTTAAGCTTAGTAGTGTCGGTTTGTATTCGATAATAGTCAGATTTTTTCTCTTTTCTATCGTTTACGCTATATATATTTATATGTTTATTTTTTGCTCACTTGATGTATCACATGGAAACAGACTGCTTAAATTCTTATCTTCTAATGATTATTTTCTTTTTGTCTATTACGTGATTACTTTTACTGGGATATATTTATTTACTTCACTTTTCCTATGGTTTTTGGTGAGGTTCCCATCAGAGTACGCAGACCGACGATAAGAGCGCCGGGCTTTATATCAATTTAATAAATCTATGATTTTATTGTTCAGTGTTTCGGCAAGTGACGCGTCAATAAAAGATGACGCAATGCTAATTACCAGGATGGCGGCTATTACTGGTAATACAGACATTGAAAATAAAGAGAGTATTCCAGTCACTATTGCCAAGGCAACACTAGACGCTACCCCACTCAACACCATGCCCTCCACCTCTAACATCAGTGGCTTCCAATTCCCAGATTCGTAGCCCTCTATACTTTTTTCGCGTATTTTCTCAGCCTTAATCACCAGATCTGCGACTTTAAAGAATCGGCCAAAATTACTGAGCTTGTTTGCCATGTCGTTAACATTCGTATATCTCCAGGCATGAATAAGAGCATCTCTGTCTCCTTTGTTGATTTTCATACCAGGAGTTGACATGATTTTATTTAAAGATGCCATTGCATCATTAAAGTCTCTTATTCTCTTTCCTTGGAAATTTTTAATGTTATTGGCAATTTCATCAGCAGCAAGTTGGTAATTTTTACCCAAACGTTTACTGATCCCTTCTGCTGAGCTGGAAACAATGGTAGAAATGTTTAGCAAAAATGCTTTTTCTGCTTTGGCCTTTGCCTCCTTTTGTTTTTTAAGTGCCTCTTTAAATGTGCCCTTATTAATTCCACCAAATTGAGCAAATCGAGTCATGTATACTTTTTTGGCTAAAGGCATATTTCCTTTGCTCAATGCACTTCTGAGTTCTTTATAATCTTTTCCATTCTTTATATAGGGACAGTTTTTCTGTCCGCAGCGCAGGCAAATATTATTGTCTAATAACTCCTTGGTTTGGTCAGATACTGAGTTATCTCCTGCAGGCCAAACAATCATTAGATCGCCAGAGTCAATACCTGTTGTAGGCCAACCCCAAGCGCCACCGTCCCATGCTAGCCCCGGTTCTGGAGCTACTCCATTATTCCAACTGTAGGGATCGTAGCCAACAATTTCATCAATCATATGAGTTCCTCTTCTTGTTCACAATTAGGTTGAGCTCTGTATATGTGTTTATATACAGTATTGAGAATGATATTCGTTTCCAGTGAGTAACTCAATGAATGATAATGATTCTCAGTTGTGCCGTAACTGACACAAAACTGACAAGTGTTGGCTTTGCCAGCTATCCTCGCTGCTCCCTGATGTGCCGCCTGTTGCATAACCCTCGATAGCCATATTCGCCATTCTTCCGCTTAAAAAATAACCCGCCAGAAGTATGGAGAAATTGTGAATTTACGCTTTCCTGCGTTTAAGTAGTAATAATTATCATTACAATTCGCAATTACAAAAATGGTTACAATTATTATTATCTACTTTAAATAAAAGGGATTATTACGATGGTTATACCTAACAACAGCAGACTGCGACCTTGTGCGATCTTGTTGGCGGGGCTTTTCAGTAGCGGTGGGATGGCGGCAGAGGAGGTGCCAGCAGAAGACAGCGAGACCATGGTGGTGCGTGCCACCGCGGCGGAAGAACTGAAACAACAGCCCGGGGTTTCGATTATCACCGCCGAGGATATACGCAAAACGCCACCGGTCAACGACCTCTCCGACATTATCCGCAGAATGCCAGGCGTCAACCTTACCGGCAACAGCGCTAGCGGTAGCCGAGGTAACAATCGGCAGATTGATATAAGGGGAATGGGGCCGGAAAACACCTTGATCCTGATCGACGGTGTCCCGGCAACCTCACGTGATTCAGTGCGTTATAGTTGGCGTGGCGAAAGGGATACTCGTGGCGATACCAACTGGGTACCCGCAGAAATGGTTGAACGCATTGAGGTGATACGTGGCCCGGCGGCAGCCCGCTATGGTTCGGGTGCAGCTGGCGGGGTAGTTAATATCATTACCAAACGTCCAACCAAAGATTGGCATGGCACGCTTTCGCTGTTTACCAACCAGCCCGAAAACAGCAAGGAAGGGGCGACCAACCGCGCCAACTTCAGTTTAAGCGGCCCGCTGGTCAGTGACGTGCTGACCATGCGCCTGTTCGGTAACCTCAATAAAACCGATGCCGATGCCTATGACATCAACACCCAGCAGAACGGTTCCTATGCCGCAGGGCGTGAAGGCGTCAGAAACAAAGATATCAATGCCTCACTCTCCTGGAGAATAGACCCGCAGCAGATCCTCGACTTTGACTATGCCTACAGCCGCCAAGGCAATATCTACGCGGGCGATACCCAATACAGCAATGGCAATCTCAGCCCAGGCGGTCTGGTGGCTTCGCTGTACGGCCAGGAAACTAACCGCCTGTATCGCCAGAGCTACGGCATTACCCATAATGGCATCTGGGATTGGGGCCAATCCCGGCTGAACTTTAACTATGAGAAAACCAACAATACCCGTCTGGCGGAGGGCACAACTGGCCGCATCGAGGGGATGATCAACGACGATACTTACAACACCAGCCGGCTGGAGAATTATCGCACCGGCGGTGAGCTGAATATCCCGCTGGATCTGCTGTTTGAGCAGAACGTCACGCTGGGTGCCGAGTGGAACCGTGAAAAGCTCAACGATCCGGCATCCATGCAGATGACCGACTCCAGTGGCATCATCATCGGCGGCGTCTCTGGCGATCCCTCCGAGCGCAGCGCTAAAAATAGCGCCGACACCAGTTCACTTTATTTTGAGGATAACATCGAGCCGCTGGCGGGAACCTTTGTGATCCCTGGGCTGCGCTTCGACTATCACAATAAATATGGCGCTAACTGGAGCCCAAGCCTGAACATTTCGCAGGAGCTTGGCGAGTATTTCAAACTGAAGGCCGGTATTGCCCGAGCCTTTAAAGCGCCAAACCTGTACCAGTCCAGCGAAGGCTATCTGTTATCCACCCGTGGTAACGGGTGCCCGAAGGACATAGTTTCAGGCAGCTGCTATCTGCTGGGGAATAACGATCTGGATCCGGAAACCAGCGTTAACAAAGAGATCGGCCTGGAATTTACCTGGGCAGGTTACGATGCAGGCATCACCTATTTCCGCAACGACTATAAAAACAAGATCGTGGCGGGCACCGAGATTGTTGGCTATGCCTCTAACGGTTACAACATCTTGCGTTGGGAAAACGGCGGTAAAGCGCTGGTCGAAGGGTTGGAGGGTAACCTGGTGGTGCCATTGGTTGAGGATATGCTCACCTGGCGCACCAACGCGACCTATATGATCACCTCCGAAAACAAGGATACCGGTAATCCTCTGTCGGTGATCCCCAAGTATACGGTGAATACCCTGCTGGATTATCAGGTCACCGATAAGCTCTCCACCAACCTGAATTGGACGATGTATGGTCGGCAAAAGCCGCGCGAATATGCGGAGATCCGTAACGAAGCCGGCACGCTTTCCACTCAGGAAGTCGGGGCTTATTCGGTGGTGGGCATTGGCGTCAATTACGATCTGATGAAGGATCTGAGCCTGAAAACCGGCGTCACCAACCTGTTCGACAAGCAGATCTACCGTGAAAATGAAGGGGCTTCGACCTACAACGAACCGGGCCGGGCCTATTACGCGGGCCTGACCCTGTCGTTCTAATCGCTGCTGGTATGACGTATCCCCTCTGGTGAGGGGATACCATTAGCCACGAGCATGTGCCGCAGCGCGAGAGATTTGCTCATCGGAAGGACGCACGCCGGTGTACAACACAAACTGCTCCAAAGCCTGTAAAGCGATCACTTCTGCACCGGTCACCACCTGCAAACCCTGCTCCCGTGCATAGCGGATCAGCGGGGTTTCTGCTGGCAGTGCAACCACGTCGAAAGCGATCTTGGCAGCCTGGATGGTGGCTGGTTCAAAGGCCAACTGCTCGGCTTCGCTACCGCCCGCCATGCCGATCGGCGTGACGTTAATCACCATCTCAACCTGTAAATCGCCCACTTCTGGCTGCCACTGATAACCATACTGCGCTGCCAGCGCCTGGCCCGCCTGTGGGTTGCGCGCAATGATGTGGCCGTTCTTGAACCCTGCATCGCGCAGGGCGGCGGTCACCGCTTTGGCCATACCGCCGCTACCACGCAGGGCAAACGAGGTGGCCGGGGGGATCTGGTATTTCGCCAGCAGTTTGGCGATGGCGATATAGTCGGTGTTATAGGCCCGCAGGAAGCCGTCGTCGTTGACGATGGTATTGACTGACTCAATGGCTGTGGCCGACGCATCCAGCTCATCAAGGAACGGAATACAGCTCTCCTTGAACGGCATGGAAACCGCGCAGCCGCGAATACCCAAAGCGCGCACGCCGCCGACCGCTGCCTGAATATCTTTGGTGGTGAACGCCTTGTAGATGAAGTTCAGATCCAGTTCCTGATACAGATAGTTGTGGAAACGGGTGCCGAAATTGCCTGGCCGACCGGCCAGTGACATACACAGCTGCGTATCTTTGTTGATTTCACGACTCATAGCAGGCCCTTAGCGCATTGAAATAAGTGTCCCCACCGGCTGGCAAGCATCCGGCGGGGATAATCGGTTCAGCTTACGCCAAAAGACGGGGTATTGAGCACAATTTTTTCGGCATTGGTTTACCCCATTTTCGGGTAGACCCCAGGCCCGATAGGCAGCCCCAGCATGTACCACACCACCAGCAGCAGGGTCCAGACGGCGAAGAACACCAGCGGATAGGGCATGATCAGCACGTAGTAGGTGCCGAGTTTGGCGTCTTTCAGGTAGCGTTGCAGAAAGCCAAGGAATAGCGGCAGGAATGGCGACATCGGTGCCAGTGGCAGCACGGATGAGTCTGCGATGCGGAAAATCATCTGGGCGAAGGCCGGGTGAAAGCCCAACAGCATAAACATCGGCACGAAGATCGGGGCCAGGATCGACCAGATGGCGGAGCCGCTGGCAATAAACATGCACAGGAAGGCAGACAGGAACATCAGGCCGAGGAACGCAGGGGCACCGCTCATTCCGGCCGCCTCCAGCAGATCCGTCAGGCCGATGGCCATAAACTTGCCCATGTTGCTCCAGTTGAAGAACGCTACAAACTGCGACAGTGGAAACACCATGACGATAAAGCCCGCCATGTTCTTCATCGGCTCCACCAGCTGGTTGGGGATATCGTCCGGGCGGCGGATGGTCTTGGTGACGACGCCGTAAGTGATGGCGACGGTGAAGAAGAACAGGATGATGATCGGCACAATGCCTTTAATAAAGGGCGAGGGGATCACCGAGCCGGTTTGCGGATCGCGCAGCGGGGCACCCTCCGGCACCACCAGCGCTGCCATCACGGCGATAAATACCAGCGCGGCGATCCCGCTCATCATCAGGCCACGGTTTTGTAATGGAGTGAGCACCTCTAGCTTGTCTTCGGCGGTGCCTTGCCATTTTGGTAGCCGTGGCTCGATAAACTTATCCGTTAGCAACGCGCCGGTAATGGTCAGGACGATCACCGAGGTGGCCATAAAGTACCAGTTGTCGATCACGCTGACGTGGATTGCGCCGTCAACCGCTTTGGCCGCTTCGGTACTGATGCCGGAAAGCAGCACATCGGTGGTGACAATCAGCAGGTTGGCGGTAAAACCCGAGCCGACACCGGCGATCGCCGCCAGTAGCCCGGCAATGGGATTACGCCCGACGGCCAGGAAGATCAACGCCCCCAGCGGCGGCATTACCACCAGTGCGGCATCGGAGGAAATATGGCTGAAGAAGGCGATAAACAGCACCATATAGCTGGCGTAGCCGGCGCTGACGTGTGAGGCCATTTTGTACATCAGCGCCTGCAACAGGCCGACCTTTTCCGCCAGACCGGCACCGATCACCAGCGCCAGGATCGCCCCCAATGGCGCAAATCCGCTGAAGTTGTGGATGATGTTGGGGAGGATCCATTGTATTCCCTCCACGCTCAGCAGATTTTTTACCTGGATCATCTCCCCGGTAGCCGGGTTTTTCACCACCAGACCCAACCAGGAAATGAGCGCGGTGGCGAGCATTAACACCACGATTAAATAAACGAATAACAGGAAGGGATTGGGGATTTTATTACCGATACGTTCTACCCAGTAAAAAATACGCCCGGGGCTTTTATTGGCGGATGATGCTATCTCACTCATGATATTACCCTCTTGTCCGTCATCAGATTTTTATAGTTTTATGGGTCGCTATGGTGGTCTGGCTCGGAACGGGAGCCAGAACGGTCGGGATTTACTTCAGTGGGGAAGGTTTCACCCCCGCAGGGATGGGGCATTGATAAGGCTGTTCGGCACGTTGCTGGCGGAACTCCTCGCGGCAGGCGTTCAGCAAAGCGTTATCGCTCAGTAAGGCGACGGCGGTAGCGGCCATCACTTTACCTGCCAGACACATGCCCTTATGGGCTATTGAAGTGCGGCCCTGGGCGACCAACTGCCAGGTATGCAGCGGCGTGCCCAGAGCAAAGCAGGGGCTGAAGCACTGAGCCGTTGGCGTGACCCAACTAACGTCGCCGACGTCGGTAGAGCCGTACAGGATTTCTTGTGACTCCACGTAGGGAGCGACCTCGTCCATCAACACCTTATCGCCCAACTGCTTTACCCATTCCTGCCCAGCGACCCCACCAGTGCGTGAAATATTCAGTTTGGCATTGCGCAGGTCGTCCTTGCTGAGCGTTTGGCGGATCTCCGTGGCAAACCGCCGCTCTTCGTCGCTGTAATCCGGTAAGCCGAAATCGCACACGTATTGATACATCGCCTTTTCCAAGCGGCGATTGGGGATGTAGTTGGAGCAGGCTTTTTCAAAGTGCACCGTCATCTGTGTGTCGGTCATCAGCGCTGCACCTTTGGCAACGTTGACCAGGCGCTGGTAAATATCCTGCACCTGATCGAGTTGTGGAGCTCGCACCAGGTAAAGCACTTCGGCATCGGCCTGCACCACGTTGGGGGAGCTGCCGCCGGTATTGGTGACCGCATAATGCAGCCGGGCTTCCTGCACGATATGTTCACGCAAGAAGTTGGCTCCGGTGTTCATCAGCGTCACGGCATCCAGCGCGCTGCGGCCGAGATGCGGCGAGTTGGCCGCGTGAGCGGCGACGCCCTTGAAGCGGAACGCGGCCTGAATATTGGCCAGGCTGCTGGTATTGAACATGCCGCTGAAGCCTTCCGGGTGCCAGGTGAGGGCGGCATCCACATCGGCGAACAGCCCTTCACGCACCATAAAGGTTTTACCAGAGCCGCCTTCTTCTCCTGGACAGCCGTAAAAGCGTATCGTGCCGGTTAACTGTTGTTGTTCCATCCAGGCTTTAACCGCAAAGGCCCCGGCCAGTGCTGCGGTGCCGAGCAGGTTATGCCCACAGCCGTGACCATTGCCGTTTTCCACCAGCGGAGACGGGGTGGCACAGCCCGCCTGCTGGCTCAGACCGGCCAATGCATCGTATTCACCCAATAAGGCGATCACCGGATGGCCGCTACCGAAGCTGGCGATAAACGCCGTTTCAATGCCGCCAACGCCGCGTTCAACCGCAAAACCCTCTTGTTCCAAGGCGTTTGCCAGTAGTTCGGCGGAGTGGGTTTCGGTAAAGCGAGTTTCTGGGTGATCCCAGATCTCATCGCTTAAGGCACTGAAGTGGGCCTGATGGCTATCGATGTAATGATGAATAAAAGAGACCAGTTCCGGCTGTTTCATACTGCGCTCCCAAAAGTCGGTAGGTTCAGTGCCAGGGTAGCCAGCGTTTTTACCGCCACGGTGAGTACCTGCTCGTCAAAATCGAATTTCTCGTTGTGATGCCCGGCGCTGAGTTCGCAACCGAAAATCACATAGGATGCTTGCCCACCGTGAGATTTCACCCGTTCCATCATGTAGGTGGCATCCTCTGAGCCCGCAGCCTGCTCGCGGCGATCGACTACTGAAGCAAGCTCGCCGATGCTGAGTGCCTGGCGGTGGATGTAATCCACCCAAGGTTGCGTCGGCTGGCTGCTTTGCGCCGCGCCCATCAGGGCGATGTCGTATTCCACCCCCTGCATGGTGGCGGCTCCTTGGATGACGTTGAGCGCCTGCTGGTAGACAAACTCGTTGATCTCATTGGTGGCGCCGCGAGTCTCTACCTTCATAAAGGCGGAGTCTGCGATCACGTTACGGCCGGTGCCCGCTTGCAACACGCCAACGTTTATACGTGAGCTGCCTTCGCTGTGACGAGGGATGGCATACAGCCCAATGCTGGCTTGCGCCGCTGCCAGCAGGGCATTGCGGCCATCCTCCGGTTTGGCACCGGCATGGGATGCCACGCCACGGAAAGTGACGTCCAGCTTGGTGGTAGCCATAAAACTGTCGCTGCCGCACACCAGTTCCCCGGCCGGTACGCCGGTGCCGATATGCACGGCGGTAAAGAAATCGACGTCATCGACCACGCCAGCTGCCACCATCGATTTGGCCCCGCGGGTACCTTCCTCGGCCGGTTGGAATATCAGCTTGATGCGGCCATGCAGCTGTGGCTCCAGGCTCTTGAATACCCGCGCCAACCCCAAGCCGATGGTGGTATGCCCATCGTGCCCGCAGGCGTGCATCATGCCGCTATTGCAGGAGGCGAAACCTTCACGGAACGGCAGATGGTCGGGATGCAGTAGTTCATTGAGATCGAGTGCGTCCATATCGACGCGAAAGGCGATGGTGGGGCCAGGGCGGCCGGTATCCAGCGTGGCGACAATGCCGGTAAAACCACCGGAAAAGAAGGGGAGCCACTTCGCCAGGGCACCTTGTTCGATGGCTCGTTGTTCTTGCGCCGCCAGGATTTGTGCCGAGGGTAGCCCCATGCGGGCTTCGGCGTTAATCACCTCGCGGCCGAGTTGCAACTGATAACCTAATCGATCCAACTCTTCCGCCACCAGCGAAGCGGTACGGAATTCAAGCCAGCCAGATTCGGCATGGTGGTGGAAGTCACGGCGCCAGGCTTGCAGCTGCGGATACAGTTCGGTCACTAACGTTGAAAGCGGAGTGTTCATAGCAGTTTTCCATTAGTTATCACGCCTTGAATAAAATTCAGGCAGATGTGGTGCACTGACGAGGATCAGGCAATTAAATTAAAATTGAATATTTATGTAATTAGTTGCTAAAAAGCCGTGAAAGGCGCCTATTGAGCGCAATACTGCGTGTAAATAAGCGAAATGATGATTGGGTTATTTATTTTGTTTTTTTCGAATGTACACAATGGTATCGGGTTAAATAAGATGCCAATATCTTGCTACTGATAAACAACGGTTATCGCAAATCGCCTATGCCAGCCTCGATAAAATTGCACCAGTTACGCGCCTTTGTGGAAGTCAGCCGCCAGGGCAGTATCCGCGCCGCCAGTCGTACCTGTAACCTTTCCCAGCCTGCGTTGACCAAGTCGATTCAGGAGTTGGAAGAGGTGCTCGGCGCCAAGCTGTTTGTCCGCCGCAGCAAAGGGGTGGTATTAACCGACTGCGGCGATAACTTTTTTCAGCATGCCAGCCTGATCCTCGAAGAGCTGCGGGTAGCGCAGGAAGATATTCAGCAGCGGTTGGGGCTAGCGGGCGGCTCGGTCAATATCGGCGTTGGTGGCAGCGTTGCTCGCACGGTAATGCCGAAAGTGATCACCCAGTTTCACCGCGAATATCCCAATGTGAAGGTGCGCATCGTGGAGGGGCAACTGGTCTCGATGATCCCGGAGCTACGCCAGGGGGAGTTGGATTTTACCATTAATACCTACTACCCCAGCAGCATGGACAATGAGTTGAGCTTTGAGCGGCTGATGGAAAGAGAATACAAGGTGGTGGTACGCAAAGGGCACCCTTGTGAGAACGCCCGCACGCTCAAAGAGCTGCAACATTGCGATTGGACTATGCCAACCCCTAATGGCAGCTACTACCGCCTGCTACATGAACTGTTTGGTGATATGGGGATGGCACCGGCGATCAGCGTCACCTGCGAAACCTTTATGGCCTGTACCAGCCTGGTGGCGCAGAGTGACTTTGTCAGCATTCTGTCGGTTGATGTGATTTCCGATCCTATCCTGGGCCGCCATCTGGTCGCGTTGGAATTGGACGAAGCCTTACCAAAAGCGACCTTTTACCTGATCCAACGCAAGGATACGACGCTCACGCCGATGGGCGCCTACCTGGCCCGCCTGTTCAGGCAGCATTGCCGGTAGCAGCTTCTCCGGGGGGCGTTAGCGGCGAATGCAGACGATCAGAGGATTAGTAAACCCTTTGATAATAATGGCATCTCTATCTAAATCCCTGATCTTTGAGTAAAACCCGATGCCAGGGGTTTGCGGTAACACTCTGTTTTGCCAAAGGTCTGCTGGCGTATTATCCGTAGGGTGGCTCTCTGTACGGGTAAAGACGATTTCGTTCACGTTTTCCAGCTCCGACGGGGCGACGGTAAAGTAGACGGTCCTTCTCAGGATATAGTCATGGCCCTTATTCTTGATTGAGCCGGAAAATTTCAAAATCCCGTCATAGGCCGACCTAAAAATGACGTCGACATGGGTGTTGACCTCAACTGCGTCAGCTTCATTGATTCTGAGGTGCGCGAACAGCTGAGCATCACAATGGAACGGCTTGCGGGACTGCACCTGATAAATATAAAAAAGGGTTGAACATAAACTAATAATCAACAGCAGGGCTACGACGATTTTTTTCATGTTATTACTCTACTGTTTTGTAATTTAGACAATTTTTATAGCTGGTTGCGTCAATTTTACTGCAGGCAGCGAGCAGCCGGACTCTGAAACGGTCGTTATTAGGGTGTGCTTCTGCATAAAAAACATCCAGATCTTCCCGCGAACAGTCTATGCCTTCCGCTGCTATCTCCTGGACGATTTTAGCCGTAAACTCTTTATTTGGCTTGTCGTCATTTAAGTTATAGATACTGCATTTTTCATGAGTCACCACGAAGTTCACGCTCTCTTTTTTGCTGTGTCTCAGCATGGTCGTGCCCGTTACCGTGGTCAGTAACAGTAAAAGAGCAAGTATGTAGATTATCATCTTGTGTTTTTTTAACGATAAATAGATAGATTGATGCTCTCCTTCCTCGGTCATTGTCGGTGGTAGGGTTTCTGAAGAGGTATTGGATTCCTCAGTGACAGGAACCCCGGTTACCGGTGCTTCTTCTGTTATTCCCTGCTCCGATTTTTGTATCGGATGGATTTCTGCATCCATTCTAAAACCGACGCGGGGAACGGTGGAAATGATATCCTTACTCACGCCGAGATTAGTGAAAGCTTTGCGTAACTCACTAATATGGTTGTTCAGGCTGGCATTCGACGGTGAAAAGCCATAGTCCGCCCAGACGTTTTTTAGCAGATCATCGCGAGCAAGGTTGACCCTATTGTTGTTAATCAACTCACTGAGTAATCGGGTTGCTGGCTTTGATAATTCAACAGATTGCTGAATGTCATTTTTAACCGTCAATATTCTATTGTCAGGATCAAAGATAATATTAAGGTTTATTATATATTTCATGGCGATAACCGAGCATCCTTGGTGTTAGTGTTGAACTGCGTCCAGTAATAAGAATAGTCTTAATGGCTTGACTGTGCGTAGGAATTTAGTGGTAACCCGCTACCGTAGTCAACCCTGATTTGAACTATTTTTTCAGCAATAATAACTAGTTGAATTCAAGACAGTATTACCTACTCGCTTATCGGTTTTTTTTTGCCCAAAGCAGCATTAAATATATTAAAATTGATAATTTTAAGTCATTAAATCTAATTTTTATGTATTAAGTAGGTTATTTTGCTTTTTCGTTATCTGTTCATTAAGATTTATCGCAACGCCAAACCACTGGCAAAAGCGTTTAAAGAGTGTACGTAACGGTGAAATCGGTAACGAGCCAAATGCCACGAGTAAAGTGACGGTATCCTTCAATGGTAACGTAGCTGCCGTCGCAGGCCCTTGGATATTGCGGGCTAGCCTCGTCATTGAGGGTGCTAGCGGTCCCATTAAGCTGACTGAGCCAACCACCATCCAAAAGCTGCCAAAAGGCATAATCCCCTGAACTTCAGTGTCTATCTGCAGGGTGATGGTGTGTTTGCCACTGTTACCAAAGGTTAATTCAAGGCGGTTGCCAGCTTCACTTTAGCTGGCCAGTAATTAGCTACGTCATTATAGGAATAACCTATTTTAGGCATGCGGAGGTATCCGCACCCCTTGTTTGAGGGCAATAGCGTCAAGGATTATTTGCCATATAAACGAAACCCATATTATCGCGTGTTTTCTTGCCGATTCATAAGGAACTAAAATGACACCACATATTGTTATCACTATTCAGGATAGCAACCGTTATTTTGCTCTGGGCATTCAACATATTTTGCAGGACTATTTTCTAGCTAAAGGCTGTACATGGAGTTTTGTGCCGGTTGCGTCTGGGATCACGATCGACCTGATGGTTTGTGTCAACCCCTTTGGCTGGTCATCGCGGTTCAATGCTCGCCGGGAAAATCCGGTGAATCGACGGCTTGGGACGATTATCATAAATGATACGGCCGCTGAGAATGTAATACGTCAGCATGAGCCCGCACGATTAGGTCGCAAGGAACGGCCTGATGCCGTGGTGCGTTTGGTCGAGGAGATGTTTGAGCAGGCAAGTCAGTCGTCTTTGACAGACAATACGGTAAGTGTGTGTCGGCATTTGCATTTGACCCCGCGCGAGCGCGACGTTCTGCAAGGGATCTCACAGGAATTAACACCTGACGAGATCGCGAGTAAACTTTCGCTTAGCGTCAAGACCGTCAGCACCCATAAACTCACGGCGATGCGCAAGCTCGGTTTCAAGCGTAATGGCGAATTATATTACTGGCTGCGGCAAGGTGGCCTGTGGCAGGGAAATAGCCTGCAATAAACCAAATACAGGCGCTGGTATGGCAACCTCCGTAGCCAGCGGTTGGAGAGCGGAGCCTTTTGTTGAGCCCTATGGCACCAAGGTGATTATCGGGTTCGATAATTCCTAATTATGCCGACTTGTTTGCGCCGTATTGTTTTTTCTCAATGCTTACGACACTATCTCAGGCAAAATTCTCTCGGGATGAGAGTGACCACTGGAGATAAGTAAGAATAACGATGAAAAAACTTATAATAGCCGCGGTGGTCTCAACCATCGCTGGTACCAGCCAGTTCGCACTGGCCTCTTCCGATGAAACTGGCTGCCGCTGGAGCGATTATTGCGCAATGAGTGGTGTGCCCTACCTGGCCGCCGATAATGACACCCGCGTCAATCTGCTGATGCTGGCAGCGGGAATGCGCAATCTACCCGTAGCACTGTCGTCGTTGCCGCAGGATATTAGCCGCAGCAGAGGATACACGTTTGGCGTGTTCCCTGGGGAAACCGCGCCTGCAACCGATCAGCCCACCGCACTAGGCCAAACGGCACCACAGGACGATCCTCTTGATGCGCTAGCATTAAGCCTGGGCATTAAACCGTCGGGGTTGACCGGTTTTTCAGCCGAATATGAAGGCCGCTGGATCTCTAATAATCCGCTGTCACTCAGCCAATTTTTCCAGACCCTGCTGGCAGACCAACAGCTAGATCATGCCGAACGCGATTTACTGGCGTTGCGCCGGGCCAAAATTTATCGGGGTGAAGCGCAGCCGGAGCAATTTTTACCGTTGATGGCAAACTATGCCGCAGGTTCCCATGCGGCGGCGTTCAGAGATTATCTCACCAGTGCGGAACAATTTTATCAGGGGCAGTTTACCGATGCGGATACCGGTTTCCAACGGCTTAAAGAGTCAGATCAGCCATGGGTAGCAGAAACCGCCGCTTATATGCTGTTCCGCGTGGCCTTGAACCAGATCACTGAAAATGCCACGGATCAGTACGGCATGTTCGATCCGCAGCGGGCCGATAAAGAGGCGGGCGCCCTGGCATTGCAACGTGCGCAGGCCTATCTGGCCGCTTATCCCAAAGGCGAATATGTGGCTTCCGTGCAGGGACTGCAGCGCCGGGTGAATTGGTATCTGTCCGACTGGCCGCGTTTGGCACAGCTGTATGAAAGCGAGATCACCGCCGCCACCGATATCAATACGCTTGGCGCGATGATTGATGAAGGGGACCAAATTCTGCTGAGCCGCAACATTCCGTATGACAGTGCAGAGCCACCTTTTGTCAGCAGTGCCGATGCCCCGTTGTTGACCTTCACCCAAACCATGAAGTGGCTGCGCAAATACAATCTCGATAACCCGTCGATGCCGAAAGTGACCGATGAGATGCTGCAGGGGTACAAACCGATGTTTGTTGCCGCCAATCAGTTGCCGCTCTGGGAATATATGCATAATGCCTGGCTGTTCTATCAGCAAAAGGATTATGCCGCGGTCACCAAGGCGATCCAGCCAGCGGCACAGCTGGCAGCAAACGATCTCATCGCGTTCAGCCAGCAACTCCTTTACGGCGATGCCCTGGTGATGCAGGAAAACTGGCAGGGTGCAGAAGCCCATTGGCGTCATCTGCTTGGTATGAAACTTGCCCCTTATCAGCAACAGTATCTGCAACTAATGTTGGCCACCGCCTTGGTGCAGGAAAATAAAACCGCGGCTATTTTTGCCCCAGACAGCCCAATCAATAACCTGCGTTACCGCTCAGTGGTGCTCAAAAGCCTGGCCAATAAAGCGTTGTTGCAACAGCAGGCCGCTGGTGCGCCTAACGATGAAGAAAAGACCATCGCACTGCATACGCTGTTGTTCAAGGATTTGATGGTGGGCGACTATCAGGGGTTTATTGACGACAGCCAACTGAAAAAACACATCAAACAGACGCCTGAGCCGCAGGTATTTGGTGATGTCGCACTCAGCGTTTTCGATTGGGATGGCAGTCGGACCGAGCCTGGCTATTTCTGTGCATCTTTAGACGCTAACGTTGCCGTGTTGGCGAAGAACAAGAGCGATCCACATGCCATGAACTGCGTGGCTGAGTTCTTGCGTACCACCTTTGCCGATATCAGCACCGAAGCGGAAATGGGGGGCAATGAACAGTTGGATGACTTGGCTGGGGCCGAACTGAGTAAAGATAAAGCGCATGGCAGATTAAAATATTATCAGCAAGTGATCGCCGATCCCAAGGCCGAACCGGAAGATAAAACCTATGCGCTGTACCGGGCGGTGATGTGTTTCTCTCCTTCCGGCTACAACAGCTGCGATCGGCAGGAGATCTCGCAAAAAACTCGCCAACGCTGGTTTAACCTGTTGAAGAGCCAGTATAAAGGTAACCAATGGGAACAAAAGCTCAAATACTATTGGTGATGCGTTTTTTGCTGCTGCTGTGGTTGCCGATCTTTGCAACCGCCGCAGCGGCGGATAACGCAGCTGGCCGATATGTGAATGCGCATGATTACCGCGCATTCTGGCTTTGGTCCGGCGTTTGGCCGCAGCCTGCGTTGCAGCAGGCCGATCTGCTCTATCTCCATCAGGGTGAAATCGTGAACGGCCGCCAGGGCGCTCGTTTTCTGAAGTTGGGGTTGCCGTTGAGCAAGCTCCAGGCACCCGCTATCTGGATCACCGTACGTGTCGCAACCCTGGATATGTCTGACGAGGTATTGGCCTCGGCGGTGCGCATGCCTGCCCGTTGGGCTGCGGCAGGCAATCGGGTGGTAGGGCTACAGATCGACTTTGATGCGGCAACCTATCAACTGGATAAGTACTCGGAGTTTCTCGACAAGCTGCGCGGTCGGTTACCCAAAGAATATGCTTTGGGAGTGACTGGCCTGCTCGATTGGGCAAAGACCGGCAACGTCAGCCAGTTGAATGCGTTGCCAATCGATGAGTTAGTGATCCAAACCTATCAGGGGCGGCGCACGGTCACGGAATATGAACGCTATCTCCCCGCGCTGCTTAAGCTGCAAATTCCCTTCAAAATCGGTCTGGTGCAGCAGGGTGACTGGAACTCCGAGTGGCAACGGCGGCTGGCCACATCGCCTTATTATCGCGGTGAGGTGGTTTTTTTGTTGAATACGAGCCTATAGTTATTGATTTTATATAAGTAAATCAATTGGATAACCATATTATTTGCTTATGCTAGTATGCAGAACTTAACTGGTCTAAAATAGGTATGAATCGAACGATTTATACCTATTTGAACGACTGAGGAAATTGCCATGATTAGCTTTACGGCCAACCAGGCCAAAACCCAGTTTGGCGAGATGATAACTAAAGCTCAGCGTGAGCCGATCAGCATCACCAAAAACGGTAAACCTTCCGTAGTGGTTATGTCTGTTGAGGATTACAACGAGTTTGAGGCGTTGAAACTGCAAAGCTTGCGCGCCAAGATTGCGCGCTCCATTACTCAGGCAGAGGCTGGCCAGTTGCATGAGGGTGATCAGGTATTTGACGAGTTGATGAAGGATCTCTAGTGGCTAACTACAAACTGACTGACGATTCGCGAGAGGATTTGCGCGAATTAAAGGCATTTTCTCTGAGGCAGTTTGGAACGTTGACAACAAGGGAATACTTGGCTGCTATGCGTGCCACTATGCAGCATTTGGCTAATATGCCGGGGATGGGCACTAATGAAGTTGAAAGTTTAGGGTTGGATATATGGAGTTTTCCGTATATGAGCCATGCGGTCTATTATCAACGTGCCGCTGATGGAATTTCTATCATCGGCATTGTTCACCAGAGTCGCCTACCAACGTTGTTATTAAATCGTCGGATATGAACATAGGATGAAGGAGCTCTCTTTGGCGGCTTTTTTGGGTTCTGTCGCATTAAGGCGTTGTCAGGTAACATCGCAAAAAACAGTATCTTACCTAACGACTCCTTAATGCGACACAACCTTCCTAACCATCAAGCGGACCCCTTATCATATCCCCCAAAACATTAGGTTCAGGGCGTTTTTGATAGCTTCCGCATCTGCGCTGACATCCGCCAGCGCCTCGCCGGTGACACTGACTGACACGCCGGACAGTTCTGTCGTCATAACCCGGTAGTCTTTTCCGTTGACACTGACCACCGGGAACAGCTGGCGGTTGACCTTCTGCGAGAAATGCCGGGACTCCAGCAGCGGGATCACCATGCGCCGTCCGGGTGTTTCGATAATGTCGCTCTGCACATCTACAAACAGTTTGTAATGGCTATCGCGTTTGTATTCATAGACCGTGAACTGCAAGTCACCAGCTCCGGTTTTCGTCGGCAAATGAGCCGTGTTGTGCAATGAAATTTGCTACTTCTTCCATGCCTTCCCGGTTCTCCGCTTTCCAGTGCTCGGCCTGTATGCGCCGGGCCTCCCGCCCGATAGCATCATTAACCAGTCCGGAAATGTTAACGCCTGCAGCATGTAATGCTTGGTAATGCTCTTTGTCCACTGTCACGCTGACTCTGTGTTTCATAGGGTATCTCCTCATTTGAATACTGTGAGTATATACCGGTAGTGTGCTAAATGGTACGGAGTAAAAGCGATATAAGGAGTTCTAGGGGTCCGCTTGGAAAACGGAAATTTTCCTACGTTAAGCGTTTTGAGCTTAACGGGTGATTTCGTTCCATTGAGCGCGAACCCCTGACCGTAAGGAGAGCATGAAAAAGTGTGGGGCAATCACCGAATGAGTCTTTCGCTGGGGCTAGAATAACCAGCATTCTTTCGTCACCCGTCACCATGATTGTTATCCTGCGATGAAAATCTATGTTATCAAAATAGCTGTTCGTGGTGTCACTCCTATGGTCTGGCGTCGGTTAATAATCGCTGCTGATACGTCACTGGCCGTGCTTCACTACATAATCCAGATCGTACAGGCCTGGGGAGATGACCACCTTCATCAGTTTCACATTTATGGCAAAGATTACGGTATCTCATACGAAGGGGGGCGTTGGCTTTCCGGATAACCCGTTCCGGGTTGTGATTGATGATTTTGCTTTTGATGTTGGCGATCGTTTTACCTATGAATACAATTTCTTTGAGCACTGGCTTCACGACATTCGTGTTGAGGCTATTCATGGGGTTCTACGCCGGAATCCTAGATTTTTCTGCGACCCAGTAACGGCAGGTGTTGTCACACAAACGACCGGTTGAGTGACCATCACAAAACGACGGTTTTGACGTTAAAATCCGTCACATAACCCGTTATTTATTCAACGTCATACAAATCAGGCAGTTTTTAGCTTTGGTGACGGAATTTTCTGGGGTTCCGGCATACAACCCCGATATGACTGATGTAACGCTGGAGCATCTCCTCCTGGCTGATTTTCTGGCGTTTGTGTCGCTGCGTGCGGTGGTCGTAATACTGATGGACCACGGCACCGCCGCGGTAGTGGCGCAGCTGTGAGGCCGCCACCGGCGGGCGCTTCAGATAGCGGCTCAGGTATTTGACGCTGCGCCAGGCGCCGCGGGTCTTTTTGGCAAAATGCACTTTCCAGGAACGGTGGTATTGCGCATGCAGGTAGCGGTGCCATCGGTCTTCGTTACGGATATGGCCGAGACACGGCAGAGTGGCCGGTTTAACGCGGTCATAGCTGGCGCGTAGCAGTTGGATGACGGTACCGCGCCAGATGGCTTCGATCTGCTGTTTTTTAAAGAACAGGTTACGCCAGGCGCCGTGTTTGACGTCAAGGCCGCCGCGGGTGACGGAGACGTGGATATGCGGATGCTGATTGAGCTGCCGGCCGTAGGTATGGAGTGCGCAGAAGATCCCCACTTCGATACCCTGTTGGCGTGCCCAACGGAGCATGGCGCGGGTGGCGCAGCGAAACAGCTCATTAAGCAGCGGCCAGTTGTTATTGAAGAACGGCCACAGCAGATGTGCATGGTGAACGTGATGTGCTGCCAGTCGCAGTCGGGCAGGATGTGCTGCTGTTCGGCAATCCACTGCTCGGTGGCCTTGAGGCCACAGCTGCTGCAGGCTTTGGACTTGCAGCTCTGGCAGAAGAAGCGGGCATGGGTGCAATCCGGTGAGGTGCAGCAGTAACGGCGTACGCCCATGGCACAGGTGCCGCAGGCGAGCATGCGCTCGACGACGAGTTTGGTCCAATCGCTGAGGGTATCACCGTGTTTGTCGAGATAGCGGCTCCAGCCGTCATCGTGCTGGAACAGCAGCTTTGCGGGGCGCGGAATGTACATGGTGCAGAGTTTACAGGGCGGCAGCGGACAGGAAAAGGGCGTCGGCGCCAGCGTGCTCACGTCACAGACGTGCTCATTTTATGCGGGTGTTAACGCGGCAGGCTCTGTCGCATTAGTGACATGAAGTTGGCCAAAGTTGCGTTGTTGGTTATTTAGGCAGCCAGCAAATAGAATTGTTCCGCGGGTGATAATCCTCCACTTTTCGGGTGTTGATATTGCCCTTTTCGTATCATGTTGAGCAGTTCGATACCGGCTAGGATCGTCTGTGCCCGTCGAAAGGATTTGAATCCCAGCATGGATCGTGTCCGGCGTTTGATATTACGGTGATCTTGTTCAACCAGATTATTCAGATACTTATTTTGCCTGACGATAATCGCTTCTTTGTATGGTTTATCGGCGTTAAGCGTTGCCAACGCTGCCGTGTTGGCACCACTTTTATCAATGGTCACCACCTCGGGTTCGCCGTGATGGCGAATGGCTTTGCGAAAGAAGCGTCATTAAACCTAAGGTCAACTGATACGAATTTAATTTCCAGCCATTTACCTACTGAAATCAATGAATTTATGAAAACGCTTCAAAAACAAAAAGTTAAAAAGGGTATTACTGGAAACCAGATTTCCATAAGAAAAATCTAGTTTCTTGTAATGTGTTTGTCTATCAGCTATATATGTATCAGCAAGCGAACGTTGTTAAACTTATAGGGAAGGATTATGCAGCTCACACCTCGAGAAATTGAGAAACTGATGATATATACCCTGGCTGACGTAGCGAGTAAGCGCAGAGATAAAGGTCTCAAGCTAAATTATCCCGAAGCCGTTGCCATTATTAGCGTAACGGCAATGGAAGGGGCGCGAGAAGGAAAAACACTCGAAGCAGTCATGAATGAAGCCGGGAAAATATTAACGAAAGACGATGTTATGGACGGCGTAGCAGATTTAATTCCCAATGTTCAGGTTGAAGCCATATTTACTGACGGCAGTCGCCTGGTCACCGTGCACGACCCCATCAAATAAACACTCTGTTAGCACACAACGATAAGAGAAGACATTATGAAAGAGAAACAAGATGCAGTTTCTGACGTTGCACTTGGCGGATATGTGCTGGCAGAAGATCCTGTTACATTCAACGAGCAGCGTCCGGTAACCAAATTAACAGTAATAAATACCGGAGATCGCCCCGTTCAGGTGGGCTCGCATTTTCACTTTTTTGAAGCAAATAAAGAGCTGGAGTTTGACCGTAAGCTGGCATTTGGTAAACGACTGAATATCGCCGCAACCACGGCCATTCGTTTTGAGCCCGGCGACGTTATCGACGTTGAAGTTATCCCCTTTGGTGGAAAACAAACTGTTTATGGCTTTAACAATTTAGTTGATGGCTGGGCAGGAAATATTGCCGGTGACGACATTGTGGTGCCAGAAAAAGCAATGGAAAACGTTACCAGTCGCGGATTTAAAAACACTGTTCAACAAACTACCAAAAAATAAAGGGTATGTGTCATGCCAACTATTTCGCGTAAAGAATATGCCAGTCTGTTTGGTCCTACTGTCGGCGATAAAATCAGGCTCGGCGATACAAGTTTATATGTTGAAATTGAAAAAGATCTTCGCGGATACGGAGATGAATCGGTTTACGGCGGTGGTAAGTCCCTGCGTGATGGTATGGGCGCAAATAATGACCTGACCCGCGACAATGGCGTTCTGGATCTTGTTATTACCAATGTGACAATCGTTGATGCAAAACTCGGTGTTATTAAAGCCGATGTGGGTATCAAAGACGGTCTGATTGTCGGTATCGGTAAAAGCGGTAATCCTAATATTATGGATAATATCACCCCTAATATGATTGTCGGGGTAAGTACTGATGCGATCTCGGGTGAACATCTTATTTTGACTGCAGCGGGTATTGATTCGCATATTCACCTGATCTCTCCTCAGCAGGCCTACGCAGCGTTATCAAATGGCGTAACGACGTTTTTCGGCGGCGGCATCGGCCCAACGGATGGCACAAACGGTACCACCGTAACCCCTGGCTCGTGGAATATCAGAAAAATGCTGCGCGCCTTCGAAGGGCTACCGGTCAATGTGGGGCTGCTGGGCAAGGGGAACGCATTTGCCCGTGCGCCGCTGGTTGAACAAATCACTGCCGGCCTGGCAGGACTTAAAGTTCACGAAGACTGGGGTGCAACGCCCAATGCTATTCGCCACTCTCTGCGCATCGCTGATGAAATGGATATTCAGGTGGCAATCCACACTGACAGCCTCAATGAAGCCGGATTTGTTGAAAATACGATAGAGGCATTTGAAGGGCGTACTATTCACACCTTCCACACCGAAGGTGCCGGTGGGGGACATGCTCCGGATATCATAAAAGTGGCCGGTCAGTTGAACGTGCTACCGAGCTCCACAAACCCGACGCTGCCGTTTGGGGTAAACACCCAGGCCGAACTCTTCGATATGATTATGGTGTGTCACAACCTTAATCCTAACGTCGCGGCCGACGTTGCCTTCGCCGAAAGTCGTGTCAGGCCGGAAACCATCGCCGCAGAAAACGTCCTCCACGACATGGGCGTGATTTCCATGTTCTCCAGCGATTCCCAGGCAATGGGTCGCGTTGGGGAAAACTGGCTGCGCGTGATCCAGACGGCGCATGCCATGAAGCAGGCCCGCGGCAAGCTCCCGGAAGACAGCGCCGAAAACGATAACTTCCGCGTCCTGCGCTATGTCGCCAAAATCACTATCAACCCGGCGATAGCACAGGGTGTCAGCCATGTTCTGGGCTCCGTTGAAGTGGGCAAAATGGCCGATTTGGTCCTCTGGGATCCGCGTCTCTTTGGCGCGAAGCCAAAAATGATCATTAAAGGCGGCATGATTAACTGGTCAATTATGGGTGACCCAAATGCCTCGCTGCCGACGCCTCAGCCTGTTTTCTATCGCCCGATGTTCGGTGCGCACGGCAAAACGCTTCAGGATACCTGCGTGACCTTTGTCTCTCAGGCTGCCTATGACGATGGCGTTAAAGAGAAGGCGGGACTTGAACGTCAGGTCATGGCCGTGAAGAACTGCCGCTCAATCACCAAGCGCGATCTGGTACGTAATGATGTCACGCCGCATATCGAGGTGGATCCCGAAACGTTTGCAGTGAAAGTCGATGGCGTACATGCGACCTGTGAACCTATTCAGGACGCGGTACTTAACCAAAAATATTTCTTCGGCTAACTCATCTTTTAACTGCGAAACAGGTCCCTGAAAATGATTCTTGTTGAAAATATTGTTGGAAACATTAAGAAAGATGCTCACTGGATTGAAAAGACCAGGGACTATCAAAAAGATGTGCTTATTCTCGAACAGTGGCAGGCGCAAAAAAGTCGCTGCCGTAAGAACAGTGAACAGGGACAGGATGTGGGTATCGCGCTGGACAGGGATGTCCGGCTTTCCGATGGCGATATTTTGCAGGTTGATGAGGTTAATCGCACCCTTTTGACCGTCACCATTCATCTGCGCGATGTCATGGTGATTAACCTTGCGGCGCTTGCGGAAAAAACGTTTGAAGAGTCCATTCGTCAGACGTTTGAACTGGGTCATGCCCTCGGCAATCAGCACTGGAAAGCGGTGATTAAAGGGGCGCAGGTGTATGTCCCGCTGACGGTTGAGAAAAAAATGATGGATTCAGTGATGCGCACCCACGGCTATCAGCAGGCGGAGTATGCGTTTGTGCCGGGTGAAACCATACTGCCTCTGTTAACGCCTTCAGAGTCGCGTTTACTGTTCGGTGGCGCGGAAGACTCGCATACCCATGTCAGTGTGCCGGGCACCCATTACCCTGCGCACGGCCACGGCCACGGCCATACGCACGGTCACAGTCATAGCCACACGCATGACCATGACCATGAGCACTCTCACCCCCACGCGCCGGGTAACCGTCATGGATAACGACGTATCACTCATTAATTTGCTGAGGGTGATGCAGTTTGGCGATTCGGTATTTCCCATCGGTGCATTCTCTTTTTCAAACGGTGTGGAGTCGGCCGTTCAGGTCGGACTGGTGCACGATGTGGCTTCATTGCGCCAGTTTGTTGAGACCTCACTGCATCAGGCTTCCCGGTGCGATGCGGTGGGTCTGGCACATGCCCATCGGGCCTTTAACGCCAATGATACAAATGCGTTGCTGGCCATCGACCGCGAAATACTTAACCGAAAACTGAATGAAGAGTCACGGACGATGGCGCAGCGGATGGGGAAAAAGCTGGCCGAGGTTGCCACTAAAACCCTCGACTCAGCTCTGTTAACCGAATGGCTGGGGCAGATTAAAGCGGGATCAACGCCCGGTACGCTGCCCGTAAGCCAGGCGATAGTGATGGGAGTGCAGGGAATAGGCATTTCGGAAACGCTGGCGATGCACTGTTATGGGGTGGTGATGACGATTCTAAGCGCTGCCCAACGCCTGATGCGCATCACGCATTACGATAGCCAGCGTATTCTTCACGACATTATTCCACTGATGCCGGAACTCTGTCGCTTCTCTGCTCATGCCGGTCTTGATGACATGTCATCGCACGTTCCGGTGATTGATATTCTTGCTGCAGTGCATGTCGATGCACATGTACGTCTGTTTATGAATTAATTGAGGTTTAATGTGAAAAAGATTACGCGTCTGGGGATTGGCGGGCCGGTAGGCTCAGGTAAAACCGCAATTATCGAAGTGATCACGCCAAAGCTTATTGAACGTGGTTTTAAACCTCTCATCATTACCAACGATGTGGTGACCACGGAAGATGCTAAACAGGTCAAGCGGACGTTAAAAGGCATTCTGGACGAAGATAAAATTCTGGGTGTTGAAACCGGCGCCTGTCCACATACCGCGGTGCGCGAAGACCCAAGCATGAACATTGCAGCCGTGGAAGAGATGGAAGAAAAGTTTCCTGACAGCGATTTGATCATGATTGAAAGCGGCGGCGACAACCTGACGCTGACATTCAGTCCGGCTCTGGCTGATTTTTATATCTATGTGATTGATGTTGCCGAGGGAGAAAAAATACCCCGTAAAAATGGCCCCGGTCTGGTGCAGGCCGACATACTGGTGATTAACAAAATTGACCTCGCGCCTTATGTAGGGGCCAGTCTTGCGGTAATGGAGTCTGACACGCAGGTGGTGCGCGGTGGTCGTCCTTATGTACTCACCAACTGCAAAACCGGTGAAGGCATTGATACGCTGGTCGACATGATACAGAACGATTTCCTCTTCACGCATGGCCGATAAGAAGATGGATATCCAACAAAGCGACGTCACCTCAGCGGATCTTGATGCGTTATCATTGGGCGCGAATGCGCCCGAATTAGCCGCATTTCAAAACGAACCGGCGCAAATGCGCAGCGGGGCCGTGGGCAAATACGGCTATCTCCGCCTGAAATTTTCTCAGCGAGGAAATAAATCGGTTCTGTCGGATATGGAAAGGCGCGTACCGTTACTGGTGCAGAAGGCGCTGTACTGGGACGAAGAAATGCCTTTCATGCCCTGTGTCTCGATTGTTTCGACGTCGGGATGTGTGTTGCAGGGCGACAGACTGGCCATCAACATTGACGTAGACGAAGGGGCCAGCGCATTTGTCACTACCCCTTCTGCGACAAAAATTCATATGATGGACAGTAACTTTGCGGCTCAGACGCAGCATATCCGCGTGGCGGAAAAAGGGTATCTTGAGTACATCCCCGATCCGATTATCCCGCATCGCCATTCACGATTTATTAGCGACACCCTTATCGAATGCCAGGATGGGGGCAGCGTTATTTATTCAGAAATTCTGATGTCGGGGCGCAAATATCACCATGAAGATGAGCACTTCGGTTTTGATGTTTACTCCTCCCGCATACGGATGAAAAATTCGCAGGGCGAAGTCTGTTTCACCGAAAAAATGGTCATTGAGCCACATAAGACACCGGTTAATTCCGTCGGGGTAATGGCGCATTATTCTGTCTATGGCAACGTCATCGTTATTACCGATAAAACGTCTCAGGATGAGATCCTTTCCCTGTCACCCTCATATTTCAGTCATGAACTGTGTCACGGCGTCAGCCGGCTGCCGGGTAACGTTGGATTGATTTTTAAAGTGTTGGCAGAAGATGGCACAAAAGTGAAACAGACCATTCGAACATTCTGGGGCATTTCAAGGAAAGCGATTACGGGCCATACATTGCCAGAACAGTTTTTGTGGAAGAAATAGTTGTAAATTTGTTTAGGTGATGTCGTGTATAAAAGAGGGCGTGCGGAGCATGTTAACAGTATATCCCCGTTCTATTTCCGATCTTTATATTAAAAGAATAAATACCGAGCCGGCGCAATAATATTATTGCGCGGCGCCATAATTTTTATTTCGTAAAGGAAGTTGAGAAATGATTAACAGATCGTTTATCTCAGCCCGGTGGGGGCATGTAGCCGATAACAGCACGCTGGTCAGATTTATTGACGTCACCTTAAGAGGTTGCGCCCAGGTTATGTTTCAAAATAACCCGCTGACCGGCTTACTCTTCTTTATTGCCATTTTTATTGGCGCCTACAGTGAGGCGACCCCTGCCGTTGCCTGGGGATGCCTGCTGGCAACCGCGACCGCCACGCTTGCCGGTAAATGCCTGCAGGACAGCGACGCCTGGCGCGCAGGGCTTTATGGCTACAATGGTTGCCTGGTGGGGGTGGCGCTGCCCGTTTTTATGGACGATACCCCGTTAATGTGGGTGGCGATTATTCTGGCCAGCGTCATCTCAGTGATCATGACCGCCTGCATCGCGGATATTCTGAAGCCCTGGAAAATTGCAGCGCTAACCGGCCCCTTCGTTTTAACCACCTGGATTATTCTGCTGGCCTGCTATTCATTTTCCGGGCTGAAATTTACCGGTCTGCCTCAATCGGCGCTGCCGCACATGATGGATATTACGGCCGTTTCGCTAAGCGGTGAGGTATTTTTTAATACGGTATTTAAAGGCATTTCAGAAGTCTTTCTGTTCAGTAGCGTCGTTGTGGGCATCTTATTTGTTCTTGGCCTGGCGATTGAATCGCTCTGGGCGGCAGTATTTGCCGTGGGAGGATCGGTTATCGCGCTATTCACGGCTGTCATCCTGGGCGGCGATGGTGCCAATATCACCACAGGACTGTATGCCTTCAGTGCTGTACTGACCGCAATTGCGTTAGGATCAACGTTTAATAATCCCAGCCTGCACGTGGTTATTTATACGTTCATCGGCGTTATTTTTACCGTTTTTGTTCAGGGAGCGATGAATGCGCTGCTGCTGCCGGTCGGCATTCCAACATTAACAATGCCTTTTGTCCTCTCTTCCTGGCTGTTCTTATTACCCAATAAGGACCTTATGCCCGCTCATCGACAGTAATTTTTCCTGCCGGATGCTGCAAAAATTGAAACTACAGGGGTAATTATGTTTCAGACAGTCGCTTACAAGTATGAAGAAGATATCGTCGACGGATTGATGGCTTACTGGACCGATCGTGCGGATGGCTACAGCGATGTAAACGAACAGGAGCTCAACAGCGCCAAGCAGGAACAGTGGACACGCTATATCCTCGGTCTCGCTCCGCAGCTCGACCGTCCGTTGCGCGTGCTGGACGTGGGCTGCGGTCCCGGTTTTTTTGCCATCAGTCTGGCCCTGGCCGGTCATACCGTTACCGCAGTGGACATAACGCCGGAGATGCTAAGCCGGGCAGAAACGAATGCACAAACGTATCAGGCCAACGTGCGTTTTATCGAGTCTGACGCAACGACGCTGCCCTTTGCTGATAACCAGTTTGATTTGATCGTTTCCAGGAATGTGACGTGGAATCTGGAATCTCCGGCGCAGGCCTATCAGGAGTGGCACCGGGTCCTGGCAGGTGGGGGGCGCATCATCAATTTCGATGCTAACTGGTACTTGCGCTTAAGTCAGCCCGGCTTAAGGAAAGGCTATGAACAGGATCGCCAGAATGTCGCCGAAGCGGGGGTCGAAGATCAGTATCTCCACACGGATATCCGCACCATGGAACATCTCGCTTCCGGGTTGCCATTAACGCGTCAGCAGCGGCCGCAGTGGGACCTGCAGGCGCTGCTCGACTGTGGATTTAAACGCATTCATATCGATACGGGGGCCGCGGATGTTTTATGGGACAGGGTCGAGCATTTAAATAACGCTTCAACGCCGATGTTTGCGATTGCCGCGGAAAAGTAAGGCCGTCGCGAACGAAAGAGAAGCGCACGTTCATCCATACAGAATGCGGGCACTGATGACAGTTACGGCAACACGGCACTGCCTTTCTGTTCTCGCGATAACGTTATTCAAATTTACAAACTTACGGTGAAATAGTGAGCACTTATGAATAATACACTGGCAACACTCCAGACACTCGACGTTTCTAATACGGCATTCATGCTGATATGTGCGAGTCTGGTCATGTTAATGACGCCCGGTCTAGCCTTCTTTTACGGGGGGCTTGTCCCGCGCAAAAGCATACTGACCATCATGTTCCAGAGTTTCATCTCAATGGGCTGGGTGGCGATCCTCTGGTTCTGTGTCGGCTACTCGCTGGCGTTTGGCCCGACGATGAACGGCATTGTGGGTGACCCGTTCTTCTACGCATTTATGGATAATATTGGCCCGACAACCATGTACACGGGGAATAGCGGCGGTCTGCCATTGCTCAGCCATTTTGTCTATCAAATGATGTTTGCTATTATTACCCCTGCACTGATCACCGGCGCCTTTGCTAACCGCGTAAACTTCAGCGCCTATTTTATTTTCCTGACGCTGTGGACGCTGCTGGTCTATTGCCCGTTCGTCCATATGATCTGGAGCCCGGAAGGGATCTTCGCAAAATGGGGCGTGGTCGATTTTGCCGGCGGGATTGTAGTACATGCAACGGCAGGCTTTGCAGCATTGGCTTCCGCCCTGTTTGTCGGCAAACGCGTGATGAGCAGCGATCGCAGCCATAACGTTCCCTACATTGCTTTAGGTGCCGGATTACTGTGGTTCGGCTGGTACGGCTTCAATGCCGGATCTGAACTTCAGGTCAATGCGACCACCGTCTCTGCCTTTATCACAACCGACATTGCCGCTGCTTTCGCCGGAATTGCCTGGGTGCTGATTGAAAAAATCCACACCGGCAAACCCAAACTGGTAGGCTTCCTGACCGGATCGGTTGCCGGACTGGCAACCATTACGCCAGCCTCGGGCTATGTTTCAATTCAGGCCGCAGCCGTGATCGGTATTGTTGCCAGCATCGTGTGCTACTTCTCCGTTGCGTTGGTAAGACGCTACCTTGACGACGCGCTGGATGTGTTTGGGGTTCACGGTATGGGTGGGATCACCGGCTCTATTCTGGTGGGCGTATTTGCATCCAGCGTCTGGAATGCCAAAGGGCCGGACGGTCTGCTGCACGGCGACGGTTCTCTGATCCTGAAACAAATCGTGGCCGTTGTTGTGGCCTGCGTATGGTCCTTTGTGTTCACCACGGTCATTCTATGGGTTATCAACAAATTCACACCGGTCAATGTTCAGCAGGGATCTCCGGATTTCGACCTGGACCAGGACCAGCTTGATGAACGGGCATACACGCTGAAATAATCCGGCAATATGACCGCAAAAAACCCGGGGCCGCTCTGGCCCCGGGTTTTATCATTTATGTTTATATCACTGCGCTGAGCAGCGCTCTGGCGTAGGGATGCCCAATCGTACTTAACTCTGCGGTAGGGCATTCAGCGGCGATAGTATGCTGATTAAAAAACAGCACGCGCTGACAGCAATAGCAAAGGATCTGAATGTCATGGGTGATAAAAAAGTAGCTGAGCTGGAACTCCCGCTTTAACGTTTCCAGCAGGTCCAGAATTTGTACCTGCGTTGGCACGTCCAGTGAGCTGACGGCCTCATCAAGAATAATCAGCGCCGGTTGTGTTGCCAGAGCACGCGCAATGCAAACCCTTTGCGCCTGTCCTCCCGACAATTTATGCAGATATCGGTTCAGCAAATCCGGCGATAAGCCAACCTTTTCAAGCAGACCCGCCGCACGATCGCGTAATACATCCTGCGTAAGGTAACCATGAAGCGACAGCGGCTCTTTCAGGACAGCAAAAACGTTCATGGTGGGGTTAACTGACGTGGTGTAATCCTGAAAGACAATGCTGAGCTGCTGGCGACGATGCTGCCGACGATACAGCGATCGTCCATTGAGCAGGACAGTGCCACTGTCTGGGCGCTCAATGCCGCTAATGATGCGGGCCAGCGTGCTCTTACCGCTGCCGCTGGGTCCGACCAGCCCGACACTTTCCCCTTTATCAAGGGTGAAACTCACGTTATCCAGCACCGTCTGCCGCGGCTGACGCCAGCCGGAGGACACAGGGTAGGCTTTACTGACACGATCTACTTTAAGCAGCACGGAATCCTCCCGCCATGATGGCCTGGAAACGCGCGCTTAAACGTGCGCGGGTCTCCAGCAGAAAACGGGTATAAGGATGCTGCGGGGCGTGCCAGAGCGCGTCTGTCGGTTGATATTCAACGATGCGGCCCTGCTGCATCACCGCGATATCATCGGCGATATCGCGAACCAGACCCAGATCGTGACTGATAAAAATCAGTGTACTCTGCTGGCGTACAGCCAGCGCCCGAAAGGTTTTAAGCATCTCTGACTGTGTCAGCGCATCCAGTGCGGTAGTGGGTTCGTCGGCAATGATGAGTGACGGCTTCAGAGCAAGCGCAAGGGCAATCATCATCCGCTGCAGCTGGCCCCCGCTAAGTTGATGAGGCAACCGACTCAGCAGAGGCTCGGGCTGTTTCAGACCGACCTGTTCAAGGCCGTCACAGGCGAGGCGATAGCACTGCTCGTAAGACAGTTGGGTATGAAACCTGAGCGTCTCAATGAACTGCGATTTAAGGGACATCAGCGGATCAAACGCGCCCATGGCGTTTTGCATAATGAGACTGATGTCCTTGCCGCGCAGGGCCTGATACTCTCCGGCTGTGAGGGATAGCAGATTTTGCCGTTGAAACCCGATCTGTCCGTGCGGCTGTAACGTATCAGGAAGCAGGCCCATGATCGCTTTAGCCAGCAGGCTTTTACCGCTACCGCTTTCGCCAACAATCCCCAGAGTACGGAAGGGGCGCAGCCTTAAAGTGCAGGGATGCAGCAGTACGCTGTTATCGGTCTTATCAGTGACGGTGAGCTGTTCAATGCGCAGTAATTCATCCATTCTGAGCTGTCTCCCCGGACTGATGCTGGCGGTAGTAGCGGTTCACCGGGTCGACAACGTCGCGAAGGAAGTCGCCCAAGCCGTTGAACGCCGCGACAATAATGACAATGGCAAGGCCGGACGGCAGCATCAACGCCGGATGCATCACCATCACATTTCTCGCTTCACTGAGCATGTTCCCCCATTCCGGTGTGGGAGGCTGCACGCCCAGACCGAGGAAGGAGAGCGCGCTTACCATCAGGATCACGCTTCCAATATCGGATGTTGCCAGAATGGTAATTTCCGCCACGGTGACCGGCAAAATGTGTTTTTTGACAATATGCTGCGGGGAAGCCCCAATCACCTGAGCGTAGCGGACATAGTTACGATGCGTATATTGCATCACGGTGCCACGGATCATCCGTGCGTACCATGCCCATTTCACCAGCACCACGGCCAGCAAAATATTCTCAATGCCAGGGCCAAGCACGCCCACCAAAGCCAGAATCATCACTTCTCCCGGGAAAGAGAGCATGATGTCGCAGCTCCGCATCAACAGTTCATCCGTTTTTCCACCGGCAATGCCGGAAATCATTCCAATAAGGCAACCTACCGACAGCGTCAGCGACATCGCGAGCAGCGCATAAAATACCGTTGACCGTATACCAAACAGAAGTCGGGAAAGAATACAGCGCCCCAGATTATCAGTACCCAGCGGATAAAGCAGGCTGGGGCTTTGGTAACGGAGACGGATAGCCGTTTCGATAGGATCGTGCGGTGCCAGCCAGGGAGCCAGGATGCCGGCCAGAATAACAAGAAGCACGATAGCCAGACTTAATTGAGCAAAACCATCGCGACGCAGCTGACGTAAAAATACCTTGACCATATGGCTACCTTATCAGACGGGGATCGAGGTATTGTTGCAAGAGATCCGAAATGAAATTAAAGAACAGAAAAAGCAGCGCCATCAAAAAAATATAAGCCTGAATTATCGGGTAATCGCGGCCAAAAATAGCGTTAATACACAATCTGCCAATACCCGGCCAGGCAAAGATACTCTCGACAACCACAGTACCGGCAATGAGTTTTGGAATACTGATGCCGATGGCAATCAGTGAGGTATGCAGTGAATTGGGCAGCACATGGCGCAGCAGTATCCGCCGTTCACTAAGCCCTCTGGCTCTGGCATAGAATACGTAGGGCTGCTGCAGCTGACTTAGCATCGTTCCGCGGATCAGGCGCAGGTAGGTGCCAATATAGCCCAGCGACAGCGTCAGCGCCGGCAGGATAATCGCATGTGGTGACTGCATGCCGCTCACCGGAAACCAGTCCATTTTAACGGCCAGAGTCCAGATCAGCAGCAGTCCCATCCAGTAGCCGGGGATCGCGGTCAGCACGAACATCACTGCGCGAATACCCCTGTCTAAATAGCCATTTTGTGTCAGAACACACACCAGCGACAGAGACAGTGAAATCAGTACGATAAAGGTCAGTGCAGTCGCTGCCAGCCACAGGGTCGCGGGAAGCACCGCGAGGATTTCCTCGAAAACGGGTGTCCGAGTCAGGAAAGAACGGCCGAAATCCAGCTGAAGCGCGTGCTGCAACCAGGAAAAATAGCGTTGCAGGAAAGGGGCATCTAATCCCAGCTCCTGTCGCATGCCGGCAATGGCCTGTGGCGTAGGGACAACCTCATTAATGCGCAGAGCAACTTCTGCCGGATCCGACGGCGTCAGATTCATCAGCGCAAAGGCAATAAACGAAATCAGAATTGCCAGCGGGATCATCATCAACAGCCGCCGGACAAAATACTGTCTCATGACGTATTCCGCGCGGTAATGCCCGGCCACGCCCGTGACTCAGTGACTGAAGGACATCTTCTCAAAGGGTATTTCATATTGCGATGGATTGAATCCGACATGATGAAGGTCCTTACTATACAGGGCTTTGGTCCGTGAATAGGTCAACGGAATGTACACAGCTTCATTCGCCAGCAGCGTGAAAAGCTGAGTATAAAGCTGCTGCCGTCTGTTTTCGTCCGGCGTGATCAGAAGTTCACCTATCATGGCATCAATCTCGGGCTTAGATTTTAAGCCTTTTTGTCCCTGATAATCAGCATGTGCCGGAATACGGAATGATGAAACAAACGATGCCGGATCGTAAGGTGTGCCCCACGAAAGCGAGTATTGTAAATCAAAATCCCCGCTCTTCTGGCGATCAAGATAGGCCTGTTTTTCCTCGCCCAGCAACGTCATTTTCACGCCAACTTTTTTAAAGTCGTCCTGAATCAGTTCGGCGATATCTTTTTCTGCGGAATTATTTACATTGTAAGAGAACAGCAGCGCCAGCGGTTTTCCTGCCTTTTCACGCACGGGGCTGCCCGGAACCGTCAGCCATCCGGCAGCATCAAGCAGTTCGCGCGCCTTTTGTGGATCGTAGTGATAAACCGGTACCTCGACCTTGCTATAAGGAACATTTTTCGCCATCAGTGTGTCGGCAACGCTTTCACTGCCGTCAAGGATCCCTTCAGCAATGCCTGTTTTATCGACCGCATACTGCAGTGCCTGTCGTACCCGACGGTCACCCAGTTCGGGGCGGCTGCTGTTCAAAACCACAGCGCGCGAGGCGACAGGATCGCTCATTAGCGTCTGCAGTTGATTCGATGCCTGAAGTGCTTCAAAGGTATCCATGTTAATCATGTCGCCATCGGCACCAAAAATAAGCTGGATATCACCTTTCTGTAGTGAAAGCAGCAGCGTTTGCCTGTCGGGAATGACATTCCAGATGACTGACTTCAATTTGGGTGGCGTACCCCAGTAGTCGGGGCGGGCGTCGAATCGCGCATATTGATTTTTTTTATGTTCGGTCAACACCCACGGCCCGGTACCGGCGTAACGTTGAACGCCATTTAGCGTTTTTCCGTCAATGAATGCTTTGGGCGAAATAAAGCGAAAAGGGCGGGTCAGTCCTAATTCGGTCAGTGTAGGGTAATAGGCGTTTTTCAGATGAAGTTGTACGGTGTGATCGTCAACGACCTCAACGCTGTCAATTTGTCTCACCAGCTCCAGCCAGGCGTGGCGGGCTGAGTTAGCAAGGATCGCATCAATATTAAGTTTTACCGCCTGAGCATTAAAAGGTTCACCGTCTGAAAACCTGACATCATCTCGCAGAGTAAATGTGTAGGTTTTGCCGTCAGGGGAAATACGCCAGCTGCGCGCAAGCCAGGGTTCAACCCCATGCTGCGTATTAATAACTAACGGCTCGAAAACCATATTTTGCGCGGCCATTTCGCCAGAATATAAATGAGGATTAATATCCCGGATGTCTTTGGTGCTGGCATAATCCAGCGTGTTGTTTGCTTTATCAGCAAGGGTGGCTGAACAGAACAGCAGGCTACACAAAAAGGCAGATATGAACGCAAATTTTTTCATCTGTGACGTAGCGTTGTTGGAAATGAGGTATGAAAAAGTATAGCCATTTAGATGACAGATAAAAACAGACGATGAGGAATATCTCCGACTGATGAACGGCAACATTATTATCCCGTCCGATAACACACTGATTTTTGGTGATGTTTCCAATTAGTAGAACATGTGTTTTTCGATAAACGTTCATGGTTAGGAATCTCAAAAGCATTTTTTGGGGATCCCTAACCATCAACCGTAGCGCGCAACTCCTCCTGGTGGTGCGGTATCGCGATAGGTTATGCGTGAAAATACCGGTTTTGCTGTGTTTTTACTCTAAAACCCATTTTTCAGGCGCACCTATCCAGAACCGGAGCCTGAAGCCATCGTTTTTTCGCCATCCGATGCAGCCTGTCAGAGAGCATTTTTGTAGCGTGTTCACCCGCCATAGCGCCTGCAAAACGCAACCGGCCTTTGCACAGAATACACTGGTACGGATCGGTGCCAAAGAAGCCTTTCATCAGCACCGCGAATCCGGGCCGCTTCGGTTTTTCCCGTACCGTCATTTCCAGCGCATTGTAGACCTTCGGCTGCAACGAGCCTCGCTTGCGGTTGGCCAGAAAACCGTAGTACCGCACCATTTTAAAATGCCGCGCCGGAATATGGCTGACGTAACGCTGCAGCATCTCCTCCTGGCTGATTTTCTGGCGTTTGTGCTGCTGCGTTCGGTGATCGTAATACTGATGCACCACGGCACCATCGCGATAGTGGCGCAGCTGAGAAGCGGCCACCGCTGGGCGCTTCAGATAACGGCCAAGGTATTTCACGCTGCGCCAGGCGCCGCGGGTCTTTTTGGCGAAGTGCACTTTCCAGCAACGCCGGTATTGTGCATGCAGGTAGCGGTGCCACCGATCTTCGTTACGGATATGGCCCAGGCCCGGCAGGGCGCCGGGATTGATGCGGGCGTAGTTGTCCCGCAGCAGATAGACGACGGCATTGCGCCAGATGGCTTCCACTTCTTTCTTTTTAAAGAACAAATTACGCCAGGTGCTGTGTTTGATGTCGAGGCCGCCTCGGGTGACAGACACGTGGATATGCGGATGCTGATTCAACTGCCGACCATAGGTGTGCAGCGCGCAAAAGATGCCGACTTCGATACCCTGCCGGCGGGCCCAGCGGAGCATGGCGCGGGTGGCGCAGCGGAACAGGCCATTGAGCAGGAGCCAGTTGTTGTTGAAGAACGGCCACAACAGGTGGGGCATGGTAAACGTGATGTGTTGCCAGTCGCAGTCGGGCAGGATGTGCTGTTGTTCGGCGATCCACTGCTCGGTGGCCTTGAGGCCACAACTGCTGCAGGCCTTGGACTTGCAGCTTTGACAGAAAAAGCGGGAATGGGTGCACTCCGGTGAGGAACAACAGTAACGGCGCACGCCCATGGCGCAGGTGCCGCAGGCGAGCATGCGCTCGACGGCGAGTTTGGTCCAGTCGCTGAGGATGTCGCCGTGTTTGTCGAGATAGCGGCTCCAGCCATCATCATGCTGGAACAACAGCTTTGCGGGTCGCGGAATATACATTGTGCAGAGTATAGAGGGTGGCAGGGAATGGGAAAAGAGCCTCGGCGTCAGCGTGCTCCCGTCGCAGGCGTGCTAATTTATGCGGGTATCAGTGCGGGGCGAGATCGCGAGGGGCTGGACACGATCAGCCGCCGCCGGCGTTGATGTGAGGAAGGGTCTTAAGGACGGTTGAGGCAGCTGTGCTGCCGTGCTCGCACCGAAGGGGCGCTACGTTCAAACGATAATTCTTTTTACTCCAAATCTCTCCGGGAGTCAGGCGTCCTGTAATAAGGTCAAAAATAATACGCGTGCGAAATGTTGCAATTTTTTCATGTGTCATAAAGTCGTTATTCTTCCAAATACGATTGAAGACTTCTCGTTAACTGACTGCTCTAAAACCCGTCAATAAGTACACAATACACAGAAAATGTGTCGTGTTAAGGGCGGCAACTCATGAAAGTGGTGCTGCCGATTCATTCGGCTGCTAACAGGAGAAGTTGTTCATCCGGTGACAATCAGTCGCCGGTCGGGTGTTGATATTACCCACTGCGTATCATGTGGAACAACTCAATCCTGGTCACAAATGTCTAGGGCTGTCGTAAGGATGTGAAGCCCAACATCGGTCTACTTCGCCGTTTGATGTTCCGATGATTTTGTTTGGCTCCGGCGTAGGATCCCAATACCTGAGAGATTTGGGTCTTTCTACTAAAAGAATATGACGTAAACAGCCAGACCTGTAAGCACCCAGAATGCACTACTCAAAACGAATACACCAATCCATGCGGCCCTGCGGGAAATCGCCATCGTCAATACTCTCTGTTAGAGACATGACTGCCCGGTTAAGGAATAGATGCTTATGCCAATCGTCCAGAAAATGGCTAAACCCTGTCAGTCATGCTGTATCACGGTTATGCCACCTCAGGTGGCTAAATCAACAATAACTATGGTTTTAATTTTCACTAACGAAAAATAATCAAATCATGCACCTTTCGAACACCCATTTTTTTTGCAACCGAATAACCATGGGCGTAAACTGTTTTTATTGCTATATTTAAACGCCTTGCTATGGAATGAATGTCGCTGCCATTCAATATCATTAAAAGTATTGTGAACTCACGCACTGTAAGTGCTTTGATAGTGCTTTCTGCAAGCACTCGACGTGTTTTTTCACGATACGTTTCGCGTACCACGTCGATAATGTTCTGAACGCTTTCGGATGCATCGATTATGGCTAAGACATTCGAAAACTGCTGATAGTAAAACAAGGCAAGCGATTGCATTTCAGTGGTGCTGATAATGATTATCTTCTTGTCTCTTTGGGTTGATAAAAAGTCTCTTTTCAGAAAAAACCTGATGAATAATACGTGAAAATAGATAAAGCAATAATTTTCACCTTCTTCAGTGCCATATTTAAAAATCGTCTTTTTTAACTGAGCAATTGCACATTCAAAAAATTGATTTTTGCCTGTCCTACCCTCATCCATACGTTATCCTGGGTTCCATTATTAATAAGAAATCTCATGCAAAACACCGAATAGAAAACCCGTAAAGGCCACAGGTGATTGGATTATAAGCAAAAAATTAACATGGCGTACATCTGTTTATAACGATCGATAACACGGCAAATGATAGCCTATGACTATCAAATATAATTTATTGATCGTCACGCCCGATCAATGTTGTTGACTTGGTTTAAACATTGACCTAAATTGACTTCGGGAACTTGTTTGGCGTACGAAATGTAAGCTAAATAAAAAATAATGTAGATCTGCATCACAAAAAAAATCTGGCAGATTGCAATTTACACTCAGAAGAATTCAACACACAGGGAAAACAATGCAGCAATATACGCAAGCCATCTATAACGATGATGAAACCATTGTGGAAAAATGGCGTGCGTGAAATATTTTTTTACAAAATGGTGG
>Ga0308166_1000214_pt1 | contig 104310 bp, 91 predicted proteins | sample PhyCR2_2_FD_202137 | JGI IMG/M metagenome (GOLD analysis project Ga0308166, IMG submission 202137) | Phyllosphere microbial communities from UC Gill Tract Community Farm, Albany, California, United States - DLSLCC.R2 | ecosystem: Host-associated > Plants > Phyllosphere > Unclassified | place...
CGACCGGCACCTTTTCGCCTGGCCGCACACGGAGCGCATCGCCGACGTGTACATGAGTCAAAGGAATGTCTTCTTCCGTGCCATCGGCGTTGATGCGGCGCGCCGTTTTCGGCGCCAGGCCCAGCAGCGATTTGATCGCGGCGGATGTCTGTGAGCGTGCGCGCAGCTCCAGGATCTGTCCCAGCAGAGTCAGCGAAATGATGACTGCGGCCGCTTCGTAGTACACCCCGATGCGTCCATGCATGAGGAAGGTTTGTGGGAACAGGCCCGGGGCCACGGTCGCGACCACGCTATAGCCGTAGGCGGCGGCGACCCCGAGCCCGATCAAAGTCCACATGTTGGGGCTGCGATTCCTTATCGACTGCACCGCGCGTGTAAAGAACGGCCACCCGGCCCACAGCACGACCGGAGTGCTCAGCACGAGTTCGATCCAGCTTTGCCCTGGCAGTCCACCTGTGAAAATACGATGCCCCGCCATCGCAAGCACGGTCACGATGACTGTGAGCGGCAGAGTCCGCCAGAAGCGGCGCTTGAAATCCACCAACTCCGGATTTTCCTCTTCTTCCAGGGACGGAAGCATGGGTTCGAGCGTCATGCCGCAAATCGGGCAGTTGCCGGGCTGCGGCTGACGGATTTCCGGGTGCATCGGGCAGGTGTAGATCGTGCCTTCCGGCGCGGCGGGCGCCGGTTCATTGGCAGCGAGGCCTATATACTGCTGGGGCGACATCCGGAACTTGTCCATGCACCTGGTGCTGCAGAAATGATAGGTCTGCCCTTCGTGCCGAATCTCCCTGGTAGGGTCGGCGCCGACTTTCATCCCGCAGACCGGATCGGTGAACGGTTTGTCACCGGTTCCGCTTCCGTGATGCATGTCGTGGCCAGTTCCATGGTCATGATGATGTTCGTGGCCGTCGTGATCGTGATGCGACTGGTCGTTCATATCAGAACCTTTCCTGGGTTCGTTATTGAAAGCTTACATTAGACGCTCACCCGGACTCAGGCCGCGTCCACTTGGCTTGCAGGATAGCCGGCAGCGGTAATCGCGACGGCGACTGCGTCCGGCGCTTCCACACTTTCCACGCGGACCAGTTTGTCTTTCAGCAGCACCTCAACTTTTGCGTCCGGATCCAAGGTCTGCACGGTACGGGTCACCCGGTTGGCGCAGCCGCCGCAGGACATCTTTTCTACCTTGAGCGTGTACATGGCGTTCCTCCTGTTTGATTGCTCTAGCTACAATGTAGACCTTCCCATGATGGGAAGGTCAAGCCTGATCCGCCCGACCAGGGACCAGATGTTTCAATGCTCGCTCGACTGTTGATACGTCCGCCGGCCGTTCGACATTAACCCTGCTGGTTTTGAAATCGATGCCGACTTTTAAGCAAGGGTCGATTGCCCGGATTGCCGCTTTCAGCCGGTAGGCGCAAAACATGCAATACATACCGTTCACTTGAAACTCAACCATATAGCCCTCCTGAGGGATAAGTTCAGGGAAGCGTAAACCTTCCAATAATGGCAAGGTCAATGAATTCCGAAATCGGGCGATGTCGCAGCAGAGCCATGGCTCTTGCGTGTCGGACGTTAACTTGCTTTTTCCGACACAGCCTGCTTGATCCTTGACTGTTGACGCAAGCCTCGTCGCCGAAGCAGCAAGTAGACCACCGGCACCACGAACATCGAAAGCACCGGCGCCGTAATCATCCCCCCGACCATCGGCGCCGCAATCCGCTGCATGATCTCCGACCCGGTTCCGGCCCCGATCATGGCCGGCACCAGGCCGCCGATGATCACCGCGACCGTCATCGCCTTGGGCCGTACGCGCAGCACGGCGCCTTCGCGGATCGCGTCGACCAGGTCGGCCTCGCTGCCCTTGCCTTCCGCCAGGCGCGCTTCCCAGGCATGCTTCAGGTAGAGCAGCATGATCACGCCAAACTCGGCCGAGACGCCTGCAAGCGCGATAAAGCCCACCCCGCTTGCCACCGACAGGTTGTGCCCCAGCAGCCATAACAGCCAGGCGCCGCCCGCCAACGCAAACGGCAGGGTCGCCATGATCAGTGCAGCCTCGTCGAAGCGGCCGAAGGTCAGGTACAGCAGCACGAAGATGATGGCCAGCGTCGCCGGCACAACCACCTTCAGCTTCGCAACGGCGCGTTCCAGGTACTCGAACTGTCCGGACCAGGATACCGAGTACCCTGCCGGCAGCCTGACCTCCTTCGCGACGGCCTGCTGCATCTCCCACACTGCCGATCTCAGGTCACGCCCCCGCACGTCGACGTACACCCAACCGGACAAGCGGGCATTCTCGCTCTTCAGCATGGGCGGCCCGTCATTGATGCGGATGGCGGCCACGTCGCCCAGCCGGATCTGCGCGCCAGGTCCAGTGAGCACGGGCAGATCGCGCAGTTTTTCCAGCGAATCGCGCACCTCGCGCGGATAACGCACATTGATCGGGAAGCGCTGCAAGCCCTCGACCGTTTCGCCGATGTTCTCGCCGCCGACCGCGGCGGAAATCACGCTTTGCACATCCGCCACGTTCATGCCGAAGCGTGCAGCGGCTGCGCGGTCGATCTGCACGTCGATATAGCGCCCGCCGTTCAGCCGCTCGGCCAGCGCGGACGAGACACCAGGCACCTGGCGCACGGCAGCCTCGATTGCGCCCGTGACACGGTCGATCTCCTGCAGGCTGCTTCCAGCCACCTTGATGCCGACTGGGCTCTTCACGCCGGTCGCGAGCATGTCGATGCGGTTGCGGATCGGCGGCACCCAGACGTTGGACAGCCCCGGCACCTTGACGACCCGGTCGAGCTCGTCGACCAGCTTGTCCGGCGTCATCCCGGCGCGCCACTGCTCGCGCGGCTTGAACTGGATGGTGGTTTCGAACATCTCGAGCGGAGCGGGATCGGTGGCTGTTTCGGCCCTGCCCGCTTTTCCGAACACGGATTGGACCTCGGGAACCGTCTTGATCAGGCGGTCAGTCAGCTGCAGCAGCTCCGCGGCCTTGCCGACGCCGATGCCCGGCAGCGCCGACGGCATGTACAGCAGATCGCCTTCGTCCAGCGGCGGCATGAACTCGCCCCCGAGCCGGCTGACCGGCCAGATCGTCGCGATGGCGATCAAAGCGGCGGCCATCAGCGTGCCCTTCGGGCGGCGCAGCACGGCATCGAGCAGCGGCCGGTACGCGCGGATCAGGAAGCGGTTGAGCGGGTTCGCGTCTTCCTGGGGAATCCTGCCCCGAATGAGGTAACCCATCAGGACGGGAATCAGCGTCACCGCCAGGCCGGCGGCCGCGGCCATCGCGTAGGTCTTGGTATATGCCAGGGGCGCGAACAGCTTTCCTTCCTGGGCCTCCAGCGCGAACACGGGAACGAAGGAGAGCACGATGATGAGCAGTGAAAAGAATAGCGCCGGCCCGACCTCGGCGGCCGCCTGTTCGATCACCTGCCAGTGCGCTGCGCCTTCCAGCTTCTTGCCGGGATGCCGGTGGCTCCAGGCTTCCAGGTGCTTGTGCGCGTTCTCGATCATGACCACGGCCGCGTCGACCATCGCTCCGATCGCGATCGCAATGCCGCCCAGCGACATGATGTTCGCGTTCACACCCTGGTAGTACATGATGGTGTAGGCGGCGAGGATCCCCAGCGGCAGGGAGACGATGGCCACCAGTGCCGAGCGCAGGTGGAACAGGAACAGCGCGCACACCACGGCGACGACGATGAACTCCTCGACCAGCTTGTGCTCCAGGTTCGTCACCGCGCGCGTGATCAGGCCGGAGCGGTCGTAGGTCGGCACGACTTCCACGCCCGCCGGCAGGCTGGCCTTGAGCTGGGCAAGCTTCGCCTTCACGGCCTCGATGGTCTCGAGCGCATTCTTCCCGGATCGCATGACGATGATGCCGCCGGCAACCTCGCCCTCTCCGTTCAGCTCCGCAATCCCGCGCCGCATCTCCGGGCCGACCTGCACGCGCGCCACGTCCCCCAGCGTCACCGGCACGCCGCCGGCGCCGGTCCGTAGAGGGATGTGCCGGAAGTCGTCGAGCGAGGCTAGGTAACCGGACGCGCGGACCATGTACTCGGCCTCGCCCAGTTCCAGCACCGAGCCGCCGGCTTCCTGGTTGGCCTTCTGTACCGCATCGACAACGGTAGCGTGTGTAATCCCGTAGGCGCGCAGCTTGTCAGGGTCGAGCTGGATCTGGTACTGGCGCACCATGCCGCCGATGCTCGCGACTTCGGACACGTTCGGTACCGTCTTCAGTTCATACTTCAGGAACCAGTCCTGCAGGGCGCGCAGCTGCGACAGGTCGTGCTTGCCGGTGCGGTCGACCAGCGCGTATTCGTAGACCCAACCGATACCGGTCGCATCCGGCCCAAGCGCCGGCTTGGCCTGCGGCGGCAGGCGCGACTGGATCTGGTTCAGGTATTCCAGCACCCGCGAGCGCGCCCAGTAGGGATCGGTCCGGTCCTGGAACAGGATATAGACAAAGGAGTCGCCGAAGAACGAGTAGCCGCGCACACTCCGTGCACCCGGCACCGACAGCATGGTGGTCGTCAGCGGATACGTCACCTGGTTCTCGACGATCTGCGGCGCCTGCCCTGGATAGGTCGTGCGGATGATCACCTGCACGTCCGACAGGTCCGGCAGCGCATCGACCGGCGTACGCTGCACCGACCAGATGCCCCAGGCCACCAGGCCGACGGTCGCCAGTAGCACGAGGAAGCGGTTGGCGATCGACCAGCGGATCAGGCGCGCGATCATTTACCACCTCCAGAGGCGGCGCCAGCGGTGCGCGACATCGAGATAATCTTGAAGGTCCCGTCATCCGACGCCTGAAACTCGAACTGCACGGTATCGCCGACCTTGATGTCCGTCGGCAGACCGTCGGCTGGCGGCACGAAGCCCATGGTCATCGGCGGCCACTTCAGGGTCGGAACCGGTCCATGCGAGATCGTTACCTCGTCCTTGGCTAGCTGTTCTACCTTGCCGGCGGCGCGATGTGTCGGGGTTTTCGCTGGCATGGCTGTCATCGGCTCCGGGGCGGTCGTGCCGCCAAGTCGCTGCAGGGTACCGCGCAGACTGGCCTCCGAATCGATCAGGAACTGGCCCGAGGCCACCACTTTCTGCCCTAAACTCAGGCCTTTCACGACCTCGGTCTGCCCGTTCGCCTCGGCACCCGTGGCGACCTCCACTGGCGCAAATCTTCCTTGATCGGACACCGTGATCACCACGCTGCGCGTTCCTGTCTGGATCACGGCTTCCGATGGCACCAGCAGCGTTTCACGGCTCTGCGCAGGCGCCATGTGAATGGTCGCGAACATCCCTGGCACCAGCCTCCCGCCGGGGTTGGCCAGTTCGATCCGGGCCTTCAGCGTACGCGTGGCCGTATTCACTTCCGGCAGCAGCGCCTCGACCTTGCCGCTGAACTCCGTACCCGGGAAGGCCGGGCTGGTGGCCCGGACGGCCATCCCGGGCCGGACCTGCGCCGCCGCACTCTCTGGTACCTCGGCATTGACCCAGACCGTGCGCAGCCCGTTGATCCGGAACAGCGGGGCCCCGAGCGAGACTGCCATTCCTTCGCGTACCGTCAGTTCGCTGACGACGCCGTCGACCGGTGCAGTCACTGTGATGCGCGGGCTGATCTGCGATCGCGCCGTCACCTGGCGGACCTGATTCTCGGTCATGCCCGCCAGCCGCATCCGCTGCAGTGCGGCATCAAGCAACCCCGCGGTATCGGCGCCGGACGGCATGCGCTTGATGGCCAAGTATTCCTCCTGCGCGGCGACCCAGTCGGGCACATAGAGCTGGAGCAAGGCCTGGCCCTTGCGCACCGGATCGAGCGGCGCACGCACGAACAGCTTTTCGACGTAACCGCTGTTGCGGGCCTGCAGCAGGACGAGATCGCGCTCGTTGAATGCGACATTGCCGACCGCGTCCAGGGTGTGGCCCAAGGAGCCCTTTCGGACCTCGACCACGCGCATGCCGATGTTCTGCTGGACGCCAGGGCTGACCGCGACGCCGTTTTCCGCCGGGGCCTCGTCCGCGTAGACGGGCACCAGCTCCATGTCCATGAAAGGCGACTTGCCGGGCTTGTCGAACTTCTGGCCGGGTACCATCGGGTCATGCCAGTAAAGGACTTTGCGTCCCGATTTGTCGACCGCAGGCGCGGCTGCCGCAGCCGCCGGGCCTGGCCCGCGTGCACCTGACTCGCTGCCCAGGCGATATGCCCCGGCTGCGGTCCCTGCCAGGACGACCAGACCGCCAATGATTGAAACGAGGACGCGACGGTTCATGGCCTCGCCTCCGGCTGCATGCTGGCGGCCGGCATGGCGCGACCCGAGGGATAAAGAAAATTCAGCTGCGCCCAGCGCTTTGCCGTGTCGGCCTCGAGCTGCAGGGCCTGGAGCCGGACGTCGAGTTCGTTGCGGCGCGCGGCCAACACCTCGGCCAGCCCGGCCTTGGCGCCACGGTAGGCAGCGAGGACCGCCGCGCTCTGGTCGGCGGCCAGCGGCACCAGCTCGCGCGTATAGCGGGCGATGCGCTCACGGCCGCTGCGCCACTCGTCCAGCATCACCCGCACCTCCGCAGCGTGGGTGCGCAGCATTTCCTCCCGCTCATCCCGGACCTGGTCGGCCTGCAGGATCCTGGCCGCGAGTTCGCGGTCCTGGCGATTCTTCCTGTCCCACTGCAGCGGTACCGACACCCCCACGGACAGCATGTTCGAGTAGCCCTGTCCGCGGTGCTGCAATGCCACCTCGACCGACCAGTCCGGATGCCGGTTTGCCTCGGCAAGCTGGGCTTGAGTGCGTGCGATGGCCTCCTGGCGGTCGAGCACGGCGATGTCGGGATGGTGCGCGAGCTGGCTGTCGAGGGAATCCGGGTCGAGCCGGACCCGGTCCATTCCGGGCAGACCCGCTGGTGCAGCATCAACATCAGGCCCTGCCCAGCGCGCCAACACGCTGCGGGCCGTTTTCACGCGGGTATCGAATTCGCTCACCTTGTTCTGAGCAGCGCCGATGCGGCCGCGGGCGGCAAACACATCGCCCTGGCTACCCTTGCCGGACCGATAGGCTGCTTCGGCCGCTTCCAGGTCCAGCTGCGCCTGGTTGACCTGTTGCCGGACGAGGTCAGCCATCTGTCTTGCAAAATACAGGTCGAGCCAGGCAAGTGCGGTTTCGCGTTCGATGCGCGCGATCGCCACTCCCTTTTCGGCGGATGCCTTGTCGGCCATGCGCTCAAGCTGGGCTGCGCGCAGGCGCCGCTTGTCGGATGCAGTCAGTTCCTGCATGACGCCGATCCTGCGCATGGTCATGAAGTCGGAGCCGATGTTGAAGCGGTCGGACCCGCTGACCGGGAGATTGTCGATGCCGGCGCGCAGGACGGGATCGGGAAGGCGGCCTGCGGCGACCGCCAGTTCTCGGGCAGCTGCGACGGAGGCGTCCTGTGCTGGCAATGAGCGCGAACGCTCCAGGGCGCGCTGCTGCGCCTCCGCCAATGTTAGGCCTGCGCTTGCGGCCGCGGCCTGTTCATTGGGTAAGGCAAGGCACAACAGCATTGCGAGCGCAAGCGTCGAGCCGAACACGTCGGGGCGGCACGGAGTGTGCCTCCTGGTGAGGTGAAGGAAATGCATGTAATAGCTCCAGAGTGCGAAGAACGGCACCGCCGCGTACTTAACGCGGCGGAACGATGACTCGGCAACTGAAGGCTATAGACGGAAACAGCAGTGGCGTATCGCTATCGGTGGCGATGTACCGGAGGCGTGCAGGAAGACTAAAGGAGGCGTCGGCATCGCGCCCCTATCCTCTGGCCACAGAAGGGATAGCGCAAACCCGATGGCGACGAAAGGCATTACCGAAGGACTAGGCGGCTTCTCGAGTGAGGCGGTCTGTTTGTGCGTGTCCGCGTAGCACAGTGTGGGACTTTGCTTGTCGGCCTCCGGGCAATCCACCATCGGCTGGCCGGAACTGTCCAGCATCGGTGTGCTTTGTGCCGGAATTAAAGTTGGACAGGCGTAGGCCGCCAGGGCTACCTGCATGAACAGGAGGCTCAACAGCGCGACAACGGCGCTTAGAAGGCGGATTCGGCGAGGATAGCGCATTGGACGATAAAAGATTCGCCACATTATAAGTGTGTAGTTCGGGTTGTGCTAGCGGACGCTGCTCGGTACCCGAGCTACTACTCCGGGAACCGCTCCTTCCGTAGACAGCACTCCCATTATGTCGGAAAAATATGGACGCAGTGTAAGCGCACTGTTTGGCCGGTACTGCGCCAGGCCCTCAGCAATAAAAGTGGCTCAAAGTGGTAAAGATCGTTTAAAATAAGCCACTAATAATTTACCACTATCGCTATCTAATTGTTTTTAAAGGATTGTCGTGGAAAGATTCCCGCGAAAAGAGCTTGTTAATATTGTGCAGTCCGGCATGACGGGCTCGCGTAGCGCTTTCGCGCTCGCCGTCGGCCGTTTTGCAACCAAACTTAAGCAAACGGATTTGGCCCTAGCGCAGGAAATTGCACAGTTTCTCTCGGCCGAGAACGTTATGCGCGGTGCAGGCGACTTCGTGCCAGCACCGGTCGATGCGGACTCGCGTATGGAACTAGTCGAGACCGTCTATCCGGTCGTCGTCCCGAAAAGACCGGTCTTCAACGGTACCGTTCAGGATGTGCTCGACGACGTACTGAAGGAATGGCGTAGTCTCGACGTGCTGCTTCGGGAAGGACTGGCTCCGGCGCGCATGCTGCTCTTCTGCGGCCAGCCCGGCGTCGGCAAGACCTTGGCCGCGTACTGGCTCGCTCAGGAGCTCAAACTCCCCCTGCTCACCCTCAATCTTGCGACCGTCATGAGTAGCTTCCTGGGCAAGACCGGGAACAACGTGCGCGCTGTGTTCGATCACGCCATGTCCAGGCCGTGTGTCCTGCTGCTCGATGAATTCGATGCCATTGCCAAGCGCCGCGATGACGACAGCGATGTGGGCGAATTGAAGCGGCTGGTCAACGTCCTGCTACAGGCGCTGGACGACTGGCCGGCCAATGCCATGCTCATTGCTGCTACCAACCACGGCGAATTGCTCGACCCCGCCGTCTGGCGCCGGTTCGATCACGTCATCCAGTTCGAGCCGCCCTCCGCCGAGCTTATCGAAACCTACTTGGCGGATTTGGCCATGGAAGAGAAGGTTCGCAAGAACTTGGCTGCGCTGTTGCACGGGGAATCGTTCAGTAGCATCGGCCAGCTCGTGAACGCTTCGCGCAAGACGGCGCTGCTGGAGAAAGCCGAGCTGGTGCCCACCCTGGTCAAAAACGCCGTTCGGTTGCGAATAAGCAAAGGGAATATGGCCAAGCCCCATGAGGGCGAGATGTTGCTCATGTATCTGGCCGGCCACTCGCGCAGAGAGATTGCCACAAACATGGGCAAGACCCATCCAACAGTCAGCAGTGTCATCAAACGTTACCTCGGGGAGTAATCAGGAATGGCGGCAACGAACATCATCTTGGGCTATGGCGAAACACTGACGCATCCATTCAAGCTCGATCGCGGCTCGGGTGACAAGAAATACCCCTATCACATCGCGGAGCAGCGAGAGTCGCTCGGCAAGCAGCTTGGAAGGCTCATGGAGGCGCAGCAGTCCCAGCCGGCTATCGTCAAGCCACGCGGCGAGTCCGTTGCCAGGTTCACCCTCCACCCTGCCTTCCTGGCCAAGACGCATCACCCGAACGGCCTACTCAAGGCGAGCGGCCTGCGCTGCGTCGGTAGCCGGTCGGCCTATGTCGTGCCCCGCAAGGTCGCCAGCACCCGCCAAAAGAGTGGCGAATCGCTCTTCACGGCTGCGCTGTACGTAGCGGGCCCGGATGAAGCATACAGGCGCCTGACCGACATGCTGCTTTCGACCAAGATCGCGCAAACGCACCAGAAGGCGTTCTGCCGCTTTGAACTGATGCAGCCATTTGCAGCCTCCGAAAAGAATTTCGTTGACGAGTCTACCCTGAACCAGCCGACACTGGAGGTTGTGCTCCATGCGTCGGCGCAGGATGGCGACATCGTCAAGGCGTTTGCCCGCTACGCCGAATCGCTCGACGGAGTGGCTGACATCGCGCGTGCGTTAAATGTGTCTGGCCTGACTTTTGTGCCGGTGCGTCTCCCAGCGGCGAAAGCGCATAGCCTGTCCGCCTTCCAGTTCGTCCGGGCCGTGCGGGTGATGCCATCGCTACGCATCGGCGGCAGGGAGATGCGCGCCTCAAGCATCTCGGCCCCTGCATTGCCTGCCCTACCGGCAATCGACACTTCGCTCAAGGTAGCAGTATTTGACGGCGGGATCGGGCACACCGACCTGAACTCCTGGGTCCAGGAGACGGTGATGCCGGGTGCAGAGTCGACATCCGCGGCCTACCTGCATCACGGGAATGGCGTGACCAGTTCAGTCCTGTTCGGGCCGCTCGATGAGGCGGCGGAAACCTTCCCGCGTCCTTATGCGAATGTGCACCACTACCGCTGCATCAGTCCCGCGTTGGCGACGCCCGACGGGATTCCCGACGCAGACCTGTACGACGTGCTTAAACATATCGATAGCGTCCTCAAAAGCGAGCAGCCGGAGTTCGTCAACTTGAGCATCGGGCCGTACATGCCCATGAACGATGACGAAGTTCATCCCTGGACTGCCTTGATCGACAGTTACCTCGCTTCAGGGAATACCCTCGCCGCTGTTGCGGTAGGCAATGACGGCGAAAAGGAATGGCCCGAATCGCGCGTTCAGCCGCCTTCCGACATGGTCAATGCCTTGGCGGTCGGAGCGTGCGACGTCACCGCATCGGGCTGGGACCGCGCCCCGTACAGCTCACACGGGCCAGGACGGAGCCCGGGCATGGTCAAGCCGGACGGTGTCGGCTTCGGAGGATCGGAAAAGCAGCCGTTCGTCGTCTACAACGCGCTCACGGGCCAATACGCCCACACGAGCGGTACGAGCTTCAGCTCGCCCGCGACCCTGCGCACGGCAATTGGCGTGAAGGTGTCCCTCAATTCACCACTCAGCCTTCTCGCAGTGCGGGCGTTGATGTCGCACCATGCGACGCGCCCTAAAACCATGCTGATGAGCCACGTTGGGCACGGCCGCTTCCCTCAGAGTGTCGACGAGGTGCTGACCTGCGACGACAACGAAGTACGGGTCATCTACCAGGGCACTTTGCAGGCGGGGCAAAACCTCCGAGCCCTGATCCCCTTCCCGACCATGCCCCTGAAAGGCAGGGTGACGCTACGCGCCACACTGTGCTTCGCCAGCCACACCGACCCGGAACATGCGGTGAACTACACCCGCGCCGGCTTGACGGTCATGCTGCGGCCGAAAAAATCACAGAAAAAGACGACCACGTTCTTCTCCTCGTCGAAAATGTACACGAGCGAACTAGAAGCGCGCATGGACGACCAGAAGTGGGAAACGACGCTCAAGCATGAGCAGCGCTTCAACGCCGACACCCTGGACGACCCCTTATTCGATATCACTTACGGCGCCCGCGAAGATGGACAAAGCGTCGATAACGAAACACTGCCACCGCTCCCCTATGCCATGGTGGTGACGATTTCGGCTGAAGACACACCAGGCGTCTACAACAATATCAGGCAACGTTACCAGACACTCCAGCCCGTCGAGGTACGTCAGGAGGTCCGGATCCAGAGCGGCACCGGTCGACCGTGACACGCACGCGGCCTTTGTCAGTGTAATGCACGCGCAATGCTGACAAAGGCCTTGCCGTGCAGCAGGCTGTCGTCGCCCTCGGCGAGCCGTCTGTTGCCAAGGTGTCGGCGCCGATTTCGGTGATGAACTCGTACAGCCAGGGAATGCCCAGCGCCGTGCTAAAATTTTACTGCACAGCGCACACGGGCCATGCTTGAGGACGACAGGCCGCGCCTTGACCATGTCTGATTCACCTAGGATTGTGCCGACCATGAACGAACTCATGGTCGAGCTTGCACGCTACCGATGCCAACTGAGTTATCCGCCAATGCCCGTATCGGATAGTCGACGCCCCTATTGCTGCCTCTCGGTGGGAACCCAAAGGCCCTCAGCCGCGGCAGCATCCACGACATCATTAAGTCTGTCTTAACGATGACGGCCGAGCGGATCAAGCCCAAGGAGCCAGAACACGCGCACACTGCGACCAAGGTCGCCCAAGCGTCGGCGCACTGGCTCAGGCACACCGCCGGGTCGCACATGGCGAATAAGGCAGTCGACCTTCGTCAAATACGCGACAACCTGGAGCATGCCTCAATTAGCACGACAAGTGGCTACTTGCATGCGCCCGACGACTCCCGACACGCTGATACCGAAGAGAAGCACCGGCAAACTGGTAGTTAGCCTTCGCATGCCGGGCCTATAGGAACAGCTCCAGTTGAAGTCCGTCAACCGCTGGGAAGCCAACCTTGCCAGTCACTAGGTCTCCGTTAGTAGGGTCAAAGACGACGTCAGCCGTAACGAGAGCGGCTGATTTCCTCTGGAAGTTTAAGGCGTCCCGGCGACCGGCTTTCGTTGCCACCAGAGCCCAGTAGATCGAGGCATATTCCGCAATAAACTGAGCTCGCCAGCAGATGCGCACCCGCTCAGCAAATTCATTACCATACGGGAACTTAACAGCGGACTCATCCAGGTCGGCTTCGCCAGGCACTCCCTCGAAAATACTGAAGAAGCTCTCGTATCTCATGCGTAGCACTATCAAAGCGAGCAAGTGCAGGTTGCACCCTGCTAAATGAACTACGAGGTCCTTTGCAGGCAGCATCGTGTAACGGCGATATTCAGTGTCGCTAAATGGGGACGCAACGGAGATTGCGGACTCTAGTCGACGAAGGGTCGTGCGATAAACCTGCCTTGCAAAACTCAGGCGTTCGTACTTGCTCTTGCCTCTGCGCTTTGCCCAGATCCACGCTAGCGGGTCGGGAGGCTGCAATCTGACCTTCCACTCAAGTACGATTAGTGGCGGTATCGTCCTGACTGAGACAGGAGGCCATGCCTGTGCGGGAGCAATCGAGATCGCCCAGTGCCGCAGATTGGTATCAGCTTCCAGCCAGTGTGCATAGCTGGACCAGCTGCGCGAAGGCAGCAAGTCCTCGATCTGTTTGCGCGCCGGCAAGAGTGCCATCCACCACCGTTCGAGTCTGCATACGGCATCGCCGATTTCACCTGCCCGGTCCTGCATCGCAAGTCTGAGGTCGACTACAGGCCTGACACCCGATATCGGCCGCCGGCATGTCGAGCATCTATATGGTCGACTCATAAGCGTTCGATAAAAACCGTATTTCGGTAGAGGCGCCCCGCATTCATAACACTGTGTAAACAGCGGTGCGCCATCGAACGGGCAATGACTCAGGAACTCGCATTGATGCCAGTAACTATGGTAAAGATGCTCAAGGCAGATCGGGCAGTAGCGCATGGTGCCAGACCACCACAGTGACCTGTGTTTCTCGTGGCTGCTCGTGAGCAACTTAGCCTCGGTGTCGTGAATTCTCCATTCGCTTGCGGCAGCGAACCGCTCTGGATCGAATCGACCATATGCAGGGACTGTCTTTTCCTTGTCGTACCCGTTTTCCGAGCAGTAAGGCAATAAGGTCTTCGCGTCCAAACCATTTCGCCACCCAAACCGCCATAAAGACGACACCAACGATTCCCCGGGTAAGTTATAGAGGTCCACGCTTGCGTTTGTCGAAAAAACATGAGGGCGCGCATCGTAAGGTTTCACCGCTGCCTCCTCTTAATGCGTTTGGTTTCACTTTTTGCGTCGTCCATCGCGTCGGTCAGCAGCGCCAATTCGATCGCGCTCTCCCAGGCGACCAGCGGCGGCGCTTGGCCAAATGCGTCGCTGAACTGCCTGGCCGTTAGATAGTTGCGGATCACCCCAAAGAATTGCCGCGCCGGGAACCCCGTAGACAAGCTTGAGTTTTCCGAGCAAGCTTTCACTGCCTCAAAGAACGCGTCGGTTTCATTCTCCAGGCGAAATCCGGCGGCCCATGCTTCGGGGACGAAAAACTGGGTCCACGTCTGCCCACTACCCGGCGGCCAGACTGCCGCGTCAATTTGCTTGAATATGCTTGCTACATCCTCCTTGCGTGACAGCAGGCGCAACGCTTGCCGACGCCGTGCGAACCGCGAAACAAGGTCTGATTTTCCCTGCTCGCGCAGTCCCGCGATGACGTCCGAGAACTCCGGATCCTGACCCATCATGATGGTGACGAGGAGGATTCCCTCCCGGTCCAGGTCGTTGTAGACGTCTTTAAGGAAGAGAAAATCGGCAAGCAACATCGCGTTCGCTTCGTCGATCAGAAGCACGACGAAGGGAGACTGTTGCGAGCGCGCCAAGTCGATCAGCCTGCATACCAGGCGATGCCGCAGGTCGAAGGTTTCGCCACGCAGCTCGGGGTGGCCGACCGCTGTCAGGAAATGCTTGAAGAACGCCCGGATGGAGGGAACCTGGTGGTTCCAGCTGCTGTGCTGAATGATGACGAGCTGGGGCATCCGTTCGCGCAGCAGGTGTTCAAGAAGCATCAGCGCGCGCGTTTTCCCAGCGCCGCTCTGGGCAGTGAAGCAGCAACCATTTTCTCGGACGAGCAGGACGTGGCGAACTACCTGGTAGAGCTCCTTGATCGGCTCGGTTGTGAGCACCGTCGTCGGACTAAAAAGCGGATGATTGACCGTCAGCAGGTCCGCGCGGCCGTTTGCAATTGCATTCATTTACTCCCCCAGATAGAAAGGCTTGCTGACCGGCGGTTCAAAGTCAAAAAAACCAACTTTTGGCGGCGCAACTGGCAAGGCGTGGACGGGAGCAGGCTCACGGACAGGCTGCTGCGGTTCGATTCGCTTCTGGTCTGCCTGTACTTTGGCGAGATCCAGGGCGTCCTTCGACGCCCGCTTGCGGTTTCGGGCCAGCTTGTTACGCTCCTGCAGCTCCTCTTCCTTCAGTTCAGTCCAGCGGGTGACGACCGACGTGCCCCGGCTGTGATTGCGCAGAGACAGTCCGGCCTGGTTCATCAAGGCGCGATTGCGCCAAGACATATGCAGGCCTTGTTTGCCGACAGGAGGCTGCAGCCGGCCAAGCTGTTCTCCGGTTTCGAGCACGGTCGCGTGGGCAACCTGTACGTCCCTGCGATCGCAATAGACGATCAGTTCCTGCCCAATGAGGCGATAGGCGCTCGCCAATGCAGCATTTGTGTATCTCCAGCGGCCCAGCGTCACGTACGGGCGGACATTTTTATCGCGATCACCCCGAACAGTGACGACTTCGACGTGTGAGAGCAACTTGAGGTCCTGTTGCACCGCTCGGGGCAGCGGCTGCAGGAACGTTCCCGAGTCCTGCCGCTCAAGTCCATGGCGCAAAGCACCCATGGGCGACGCGAAGGTGCTGCCCTCGTTACCCTCCTCGTTATGCTCACGAATGCAGCCATGGATGATATCGATGAGATCGCGTATCGTGATCTCGAACTTCATGGCTTGCTCATGCGGCTTGTTACGGCGCGTGTCCTTGGGGCCGGAACCCAGTGTCGAGGGAAGGCGCTTCAAGCCACGCTCGGTCAGCTTGCCGAAAATCCTTTCCACCGGATGCCTTCGCCACCAAGCCTTGACGGGACCGAAGTTGATCGCGCACCCTACGGTGCGAATAATGTTGTCAACCACTTCGGTCGCGGCATTGGACCACGCGTTGTCCATCTTGAGCACGCTGAATCCCTGGTACGCAAGTTCGGGCATCAGCTGCAACGGAAACACCTTGCCGTCGACGGTCAGATGGCAACATGCCGTTTCGCTTGTCGCAGCCGGCGGGCGCAGTGCACTTTCGACGACCTCCAGCACGCTGTCGCCGCTTGGCGTGAGCTCAAGGGCGACAAAGGCGCCCAGGACGAGATTCCATCGCTCTTCGATCAGAAAGCCGATATGCCAGCGCGCTATCGGCACGGGCAGCCTGCCACCATCCGCGGTCTCCAGGACCATAACGGAGGCTGCATCAACCTTGTGGAAATCGAGCTGGCACGCGCCATATCCGCGCAATTGCGGAAACACACTGCGCTGGCCGGAACCGACGCCATGCCGGCGTACCGCCTCTTCGCCGGCGCGGGCGCCGAACCAGCGGGTCGGCCCTTCCTCCAGCAACCTAAGACAGTAGGCACGCAAGGCTTTGTATCCGACATTGTCGGTATTAAATGGCCAATCCTCATCAGTCAGCCCGAGTGCGCGCAGCTGGTCGAGGAAATCTCCATGCAACTCGGCATAGCTGATGCGCACGACAGGGACCGCCTGCCCTTCCGGGGGGAGGTATCGGTGGCGAATATTAAGCTCCACTTCCGGATAGAGTGAAAACAGCTGGGAGAGCGCTCCCGCACAGCCACCGGGACCGTCACCGATCATATGCTCGACGGGTGCCCGTCGCTCGTATCCCGCCAGCCGCTGCCACGGGACGAGAGCGCGAAAGCCCGCGATTGTTCCGTCGCCTGCCGCCGTGACGCAACGCCCGACGAGATAGAAGATCGTTTGGCGTGTCACTTTTGTCGCTGCCGTGATGTCGGCATGCCGGATGCCATCGGCATACATCAGCACCGCCCGCTTGCGCGGCAGGTACCTTGCGAGCGCTTCTGCGTCGAGTGCCTCTTCGTCCGGTGTCGGCCACTGCGACAGGTCCGCAAACGCCTGCGGAATCAGGGACCGACGCCTTGAGCCCGCTGTCATGATCGCACCCGCTTCAGTTGCGAGTGCATCCCAAACAGGCGCTTGGCAAGCTCGGTCTGAATTATGCCGCTCTGGAGTGCCTTTGCCACGACGGCCAACATGATGGCAGGGTCCGCATTGCCAAGACTAAGGACATCGGACACGCGTAAGGACTCGTGCCGGTCCAACGCCGCCAGCAGCAGCTGGGTTTCAAGATACGAGGGACACGAACGGGCGCGCGTCATAATGGCGCAGAGCGTGAGCCAGTTATCGAGCAGGATTTCCTGGCCAATGAGTTCCAGTTCGGTGCGGCGATACACCTCGACACCCGTCGCCGCAGCCTTGTCGCGCAACGTTTCGGAAATGGCAGGCTTGTCCGCCTTGCCCGGCTTCTTTCGGGTATGCCGCCCGATGAGGAGCCAGTGCTGACGGCCGTCACGCAAGCGAACCCGGACATAGCCACTGTCGCTGGTCGATGTCACATTGAATGGATCGTCGATGAGGTCGTAACCGTCGACGGCGACATCGCCCTCTAGTAGCACGAGGTGCATAAAGGGTACGTCGCCCGAGATGGTTAGCCGGCGGTTGTTCTTGGGTGACTCTAAGATCCAGAGGTTAGATACCTTCTGTTTGCGCTTGCGTATTGCAGATAACGGCGTCGGGTCTGCTGGCGCAGACTTTTGCCTTGGAACGTGATTCGATAAATCTTGCGCCATCACTCTACCCTCCATAACTAGACGGATGCAGCTTTTTTGGAAACAAGAGTTGACCGTCCGGCCACAGGAAGTTATCTTTGACTTGCGAGGATCGAAGATAAAACCTTTGGCCAGAAGCGGCGGATCTCAGAAATGGGGTTCGTCGCTTTTTACATGATTAGTCCTCCTTCAGGATCGCTGCAATGCGCGCGGCTTTTTCGTGGGTAATGTTCGATGCACATTGAACAAGTGACTTGACTAGCGGAGCTACCGCGGTTGATGCCCCTGTACTCTGGCACGCAACCATGCACCGATCGGCAACAGCGACTGTAAGCAGACGTCGCGCCTCATCCTCCTGCAACTCCAGCGCCGCGACAATGCGTTGTAGGAGCCGTGGTGAGGGTGGTCCTTTTTTCGAATTCTCAAGCTGTGAATAGTAGCCTCGACCAAGACCAGCGCGTATGGCGATATCCGCCTGCGTTACACCTTTACGGCTTCGAATTACGAATAATTCGCTTCCAAAATTTGTTTCGGCTGCGCGCATATATTTCTGCACCTTTTGCCAAGGATAGGCTGGAATGCAGTTTATACAACTGCTTTAATTGAAACACAAGCGAAACGTCTTTCCATATATATCTATCGTTCGCTGGCGACGCGCATGGAATTAAAAATATTTATTTATGCCAACGGCGCAGTGTGCCATTTTAAACATTGCGGCGCGCCGTCCAGCGCCCTCTTTCGATAGATTAATGACTCAGCAGGCTATTGTTTCATACTTGCTTGGCGTACTTTAGTCAGAAAGTATCAATTTCAGCTGACTGGATTTGTCGCAAATTAGGAAGTAGCCATTTCTAATCTCGGTTTGCGTATTGTGGTCGACCCCGCATCGTCACATACTTGTGCCGACGTAACGGCCGTGCCCCTACTTAAGAAAACTAACTTTTATCGACAATATCCGCAACGGCACACTGCCGAGCCGTACGCATAAGCGCACGACGGCGCCAGGATTTCACCAAGACAATAGCCGGACTAAGAGTGTGCAAACACCATAAATGAAGACCGGCGTTCGCAAGAAAGCCACTTTACTTGGCAAGGTCACCTAGCCTTGCGAGATAGGAAGTAGCGATTTCCAATCTCGGTTTGCGTATTTGTGGTCGACCCCGCACCGTCGCATACCTGTACCGACGTAACGGCCGTGCCCTACTTAAGAAAACTAACTTTAATCGACAATATCCGCGGTGGCGCATTGGCCATACCGTACGCATAAGCGCACGACGGCACCGGGTTTCCACCAAGACAATAGCCGGAATGAGAGTGTGCAAAGACCATAAATGAAGACTGGCGTCCGCAAGAAAGTAACTTTTCTTGGCAAGGTTACCTAGCCTAGCGAGAGGGCGGCACCGGCTAACGGCGTAACGTGTCTCTTATGTATGACGGCGAGGCACTGCGCGGCCTCTTGCAATGTACGAAAAGCCGTGCGTTACGCGTGCACAAGCAAGTTATCGACTCGCTTCGCCCTGCTAAAGTTACTTTTTATAGTCACGCCAATTAGTTAGGCAGCTTGGAGGTGCGATCCTAAGACCATTCTGATATGTAATTGCGTGTGACGCCACCCCATGGAGTTCTTAGTAGAACCAAATGAGTCGGTGCGTTCCGTGTTCTAGCGGGAAAAATTTGAAGACCCTAATCCGAAAAAACTAACTTTTTCGCGACCAGCCATCGCAAGACACGCGGCGACGTCACGCCGATCTGTGCCGCGCAAATTTTCCCAGGAACCAATCAAGAATGGTTTGTCTTTTCGGCTTTCATGAGGCCGCGATTGCTTCCGCACTGTAAGGCCCCGTCAAGGTTCCGTTGCAGTGCTGATTACTATTTGCATTATGTCTAAATGCAAAATCTATTCAGCAATAAAGCTTGCCCTTGTACAAAATACATTCTTCACGCAAAGGCAGGGACCGAATCCATTTAACCTGTTGGTACTGAGTAACATCGCAACTTGTCGAGCGACTGCTTGTCGCTTGGTCGCACGCATGGTACAGACTCGGCTGGATAGATCCATATCGCTACAGTTACCCATAGCGTGCTCCCTGGTCGCCTGCTGCATCGCGATGCGGTCCGCAACCGCTCGTCGAGTGCTCCGGATAAGCATACGACGCCAACGCAAGCTACACGAACAGCATTCGATCAAGACCACGACAAGACAAGAACGGTGGAATGGCTTTATAGGTCGGGGTAAGGGACGCCACAGGACGCTTAGCATGCTGGCACGCTGTCTAGGGACAGGCGCCCCCCTTCTCCCGCGCCTCCAACTCTGCCGACCCTTACCGCTCAGTGCCACAGCCGGCTACGACCTTTGAGCTCCTGTCCGACGCCAAGTATATAGGGTTAGGTAAATACCGCCGACTCGTTCGCTAAGTCCGCATAATTAGGTAAGACCCGCAGTCCAAAAACCGGCGACTTCGAACCTGAAACCGGCGACGGTTCAAAGCAGAGTATAGAAATCAAGGGGTTAGAGGAGCCGATCAGTAACCGGTTTTAGGTACGAGCGCTAACCTCTCTACCGCTGCCGAAGTCATATCCAGGATCTTCCGCGCACCGCTGCCATGGCTGACTCCTGTTTCCCAGATCGCGACCATCCCGTCTTGAACGGCATGGTCGGCCAGGCTCCCTGTTTCCGGACCATGCTCGGTTTGATCCGCAAGTACGCCGCCTGGGACGCTCCGGTGCTGATCGAAGGCGAAACCGGCACCGGCAAGGAATTGACGGCACGCGGCATTCACTATTTCGGGCGCCGCCGCGACCACCAGTTCGTGCCCGTCAACTGCGGCGCGATTCCGGAAAGCCTGATCGAAAACGAACTGTTCGGCCATGCCAAAGGCGCGTTCACCGATGCCGGCGCTGCCGGTGTCGGCCTGGTGCGCCTGGCGCACAAAGGCACGCTCTTCCTGGACGAAATCGACGCGCTGCCTGCACGCGGCCAGGTCGCGCTGCTGCGCTTCCTGCAGGACGGCTGCTACCGGCCGCTCGGCGCGCGCCAGGAGGAAGTCGCCGACGTCCGCATCGTCGTCGCCTCCAACCGCAAACTGCAGAAACTCGTCGATGAACGCTGCTTCCGCGCGGACCTGATGTTCCGGCTGCAGGTCCTGACGCTCGACGTGCCGCCCCTGCGCGAACGGCCCGGCGATCCGCTCCTGCTTGCAGAACATTTCCTGGGCCAGTATGCGCAGCGTTATGGCGTTGCGACGCCGCCCGAACTCGATGAGCACACGCGCCGCTGGCTTGACGACTACCGCTGGCCCGGCAACATCCGGGAACTGGAAAACCTGATCCATCGCGAATTTCTGCTCGGCGAAAACCGCGCACTGCATATCGGGATGCCCGGGCAAGACGCAGCGCCCTCCAGCCACACCCTGGCATCCTCGCCGCCCTTGGATGGGGTCTTGCAGCCCTATTCCGCTGCCCGCGACCAGGCGCTCGAGGAATTCGATGCCGCCTATCTGCACAGCCTGCTGCTGCGCACCGAAGGCAATGTCACGCACGCCGCCCAACTGGCCGGCAAGGAGCGCCGGGCGCTCGGCAAGATGCTGAAGCTGCGCGGTATCGACTGCAGCCAATACCGCAAGCGCTGATTCGGGTGCGAGGCAGCGCCGGGTCGGCGCCGACCCACCGGGTCATGGCGAACCCGGTGCGCGCCGACCCGGCCGCATCGTCGATCCCTTGTGCCGCCTCTGACGCCCCTACGTCGCCGGCAAAGGCCGCGCTGGCACGGCGATTGCAACACGTCCTGCAAGCACCCACCAGGACAAGTACCGTGGACAAACCCGCTCCCGCGCCTTCAACGCCCTGCCCGGACCTCGCCGCCGCGATCGGCCGCTATTGCGCGGCGCATCCGGAAGCCGGCGATACGCTCGACGGCATTGCCTGGTGGCTGATGCAGCAGCGCTTCCACGACACGCGCGACGAACTCGCTGCGGCCGCAGAAAGCCTGCTACAACAGGGCTTGCTGGGCCGACGCATATTGGCGGACGGCAGAGTCCTGTTCTATTGCCGGCGCGGGCCGCTGGAAACGCCATGACCAGGCGCCGTCCCAGGCTGCCGCCGGCGGGCGCACAAGGCGATGCAGGCGTCGGACAGCAGGCGCTGGCCGCCGCCTTGCGCTGCCTCGATGCCTTGCTGGGCGTCGCGGTCGAGCACCAGGCGCGCCGTCTCGGCCCGGCCTCGCTGATGGATCCCTGGCTCGGCATGCACCTGGATCAGGCCGACGTGCAGCGCCTGCTGGCCGAGGCCCCGCATCGGCCCCTGGGCGCGGACGATGGCGCCCCAAGCCTGCTGGCAGGCGCGATGCGCGAGATCCCCGGCCTGCAGCCGCTATCGGCGGCCTTGCAGCTGCAGGACCACGATCTCGCAGCGCTGCTGATCGCCCTGGCTCCGGACCTGGATCTGCGCTACGAGCGCATCTACGGTTTCCTGCAGGACGACATCACGCACCACCGGCCCTCGCTGGACCTCATCGCCAACCTGCTCGCCGTCGATGCTGCCCAGCGCATGGCCGTCTGCGCGCGCTTCGCATCCCGTTCGCCGCTGCGTCTGCATGGCATGCTGGCGGGCGTGCATGAACATCCGCGTTCGCCGCTGGCGCAGGACTGGCGCGTCGATCCGGTCTGGCGCGCCTGGCTGACGCAGGGGAGCATGGCCGATGCGCTGGAGCGCCCTGCCCGTGTCCCCGCGCCGTCGCAGCCATCCGAGTCTCCGGTACTGGACCGGGATACCGGCCTGCTGCTGGAACAGGCCTGCGAGCTGGCCGCGACCGTGCCGCTGCGTCTGTGGCTGCACGGCGAGCACGGCACCGGCAAGTTGGAGACGGCGCGCACCGTCGCACGGCGTCTGCAGCGGGAACTGCTGCCGCTCGACCTGCGCGCAGTCGAATCCGCCGGCGAACTAATGGACACCGTCGGGCGTGCCGGGCGCGCCGCCTGCCTGTTCGGCGGCCTGCTCTATATATATGGCGTGAGTCCGCTGGCGCAACGGGACGCGCAGCTGCCGCGCGCCCTGCTGGCGGCGCTGGCCGCGGCGCCATGCCATGTTGCGGTGGCCAGCCTGGCGCCGCCACCGCCGGCGCACGCGGACGCCCTGCCCCTGATCCGCATCGCCTTGCATTATCCCGACACCGCGGCGCGCCACCGGTTGTGGCAGCGCGCCGTGCAGCAGGCCGGCGCCGACGTGCCTGACGACGAACTGGCCGCGCTGGCGGCGCGATTTTCCGTGACGCGACCGCAAATCTTCCAGGCAGCGGCCGAAGCCCAGATGCTGGCACTGGTGCAGCGCCGCGGCCCGCCAACCTGCGACGATCTCGCCGCGGCGGTACGGCAGCAGTGCGGCAGCGAGCTGGCGCGCATGGCCACCCGTATCGCGCCGCGCGCCGATTTCTCCAGCCTGGTCGCGCCGAACGAGGTGCGTCTTCAGCTGCGCGAAATCTGCGCCCGCGTCGGCACCCGCGACACGGTAGCGCACGAGTGGGCGCAGGACAGCGTTCATGCGCGGGCGACCGGCGTCACCGCCCTGTTCGTCGGTCCGTCCGGGACCGGCAAGACCTTGTCGGCGGAGGCGCTGGCCAAAGAACTCGGGCTGGATCTCTACCGCATCGACCTGGCGGGCATCGTCAGCAAGTACATCGGCGAGACCGAGAAGAACCTCGACCGTGTTTTCGCGGCGGCGGCGCACGCGAATGCGGTGCTGTTCTTCGACGAGGCGGACGCCCTGTTCGGCAAGCGCTCCGAGGTGAAGGACGCCCACGACCGCTACGCCAACATCGAAGTCGCCTACCTGCTGCAGAAGATGGAGCAGTTCGACGGCCTGGCCATCCTCGCGACCAACCTCAAGCAGAATATCGACGAGGCCTTCGCGCGCCGCCTGACCTTCACGGTCAATTTCCCGTTCCCCGAAGAGCCCGAGCGCCGCCAGCTGTGGGAAAGCCTATGGCCGCCGCGTGCGCCGCGCGCCGACGATGTCGACCTGGCCTGGTTCGCGCGCGAATACCGGCTCTCGGGCGGCAATATCCGCAATGCGGTGATGGCGGCGGCGCACCTGGCGGCGGCGGACGGGCGCACCGTCACGCGCGCCCACCTGCTGCACGCGACGCGGCGCGAATTCCAGAAGCTGGGCAAGAACCTGGCGCAGCCGGCGGGAGCGCCATCATGAGCCGCAGCCAGGGAGGTGGTGTGGCCCGGTACGCGGTGGACCCCGCGCACCAGGGCGACACCGTGAAGCAGCGCAAGCCGTCCCGCGCCCCCGGCGCCGGCGCGGCCGCCGTACCGGCGCCGCCGTCCAACCTGGCGCTCGGCGGCACGCCGCTGGACCCGGCGGTGCGCGCCGAGATGGAGGCGCGTTTCGGCCAGCGCTTCGCAGACGTCCGCATCCACGACGATGAGCGCGCACACCGCGGCGCCGCCGCCCTCGGCGCAAAGGCCTATGCCCACGGCGGCGAGGTCGCGTTCGCCGAGAGCCGTTATGCGCCGCACACGCCGGACGGCAAGCGGCTGCTGGCGCACGAACTGGCGCATGTGGTGCAACAGCGGCGCGGCGGCCTTCCACCCGCATCGGTGCCGGGCGCGGCCCATGAAACCGCAGCCGACCAGGCGGCCGCAGAACTGGTCGGCGGGAGCGGAACGGTGGGCGTGGCCGGCGCCACGGGTGTCGGGGTGGCCTGCGAACCGGAAGACGAAAAGAAGAAGCGCGAGGAGGAAGCCGGTCCGGTGCGCCGCGTCGGCCCGAAAGCCCCAAAGATCAGGCGCTCGCCGAAGCCGGTCGTGATCACGGACCCGAAAAAGGCCACCGGCGTGATGGGCGAGGTCACCACCCCGTTCGACGTGTACTCGGGGCCGGAGTGGAACCACTTCGGCGGCGGCGCCGAGACCGCCAGCTCGCGTACCAGCCTCGCACGGATGACGGATTGGGGCGAGACGGGTGGCCTCGACTTCCTGGTGCAGCACCGCAGGACGCGCCGCCTGGTACTCGGCGAGCAGAAGCGGCTGGCGTCGGGATCCTTCACCAAGGCGACCGCGACCACGACCAACCTCGAAGCGAACGTCAACAACACGATCGAAAAGCTGCGTGCGAACCTCAAGAATGTCCACCCGGACGAAGTGGCCAACGTCATGGACGTCATCGACCGGCTGGAACAGACCGCGCGGGCGGTCAAGGAGCAGACGTCCTTGCCCGAAGAAGTCGTCTTCGAACTCACCGCCACGGGCGGCGAAAGCACCAAGATAGGCAGGGACTACATTCGCCGGCTGGGCGAGAAATACAAGCCCGAATTCGTCGAGCATCTGCTGGAACGGACTTACATCCGCAACCCGAAGCTCGCTGCAGGGAAAGCCCGTACCCCCGATGTCGCCGGTACCGACAGGGATCCGCAGCTGGTCCGCGCCAAGGATGCGATGACGCCCGATGCGCAGGACGAGCTTGCGAGGATCATGGCCGGCAAGAAGCCCAAGGAGTGGGTGGAACAAAAGAAAAAGGAGAAGCAGGCGCTGGACGAAGAAGCGAAACGCGCCAAGGCCGAGGAGAAGGCCAAGAAGACTGCGGAACTTCAAAAGACCAAGGCCGAAGGTAAAAAAATCGCGGAGGAAACGCGCCAGAAGAAGCTCGAGGAGCTGCGCGAAGCCGCTAAAAAAGGCGGCGCGCCCGAACCCAAAACCAAGGGAGAGAAACGCACGGCGGACAACCAGTTGAAGAAGGAGGCCACCCGGGCGGGCAAGGAGGCACAAAAGAAATACCTCGACGAAGCCCGCGCGCGGGCCAAGGCGAAAACGCCGCCCAAGCCGGCGGCCAAGCCGGTCGAAGCGCCCAAGCCTGCCACGCCGGTCGAGACGCCGAAGCCGGCGGCACCGGTCGAAGCTTCCAAGCCGGGAGCCCCGGTAGAAGGCGTCAAGCCGTCGGCGCCGCTCGAACTGGGACCCAAAGGCATTACGCCGAAAGGCGTCGCCAAGGGCGCCCTGGGCGTGGCCGGCGGCCTGGCGGCGATTTCGGGCGCAAAAGACATCGTGAAGGATTTGAAGGAAGGGCATTACCTGTCCGCGGCAGGCAAGACCACGCTGCTCGGACTGTCCTTCGTCGGCGAAGCCGCCCCTCCCCTGTTTGCGCTCGGCACGATCATGAATTACTGGGGGCCGCGTCACGAGGCGATCCAGAAGGATTCTTTCGAGGTCGGCGACATGTTCGCAGCCGGCGCCCGCCATGTGCCGCTGCTAGGACGTTCCGAAACCTTCCGGACCGTGGTCGGCGGCCTGGCCGCGGCCGAGGTGGCGGTGTCGGAGTCGATCTATTACACCGGCAAGGACATGATCAATGCCGTGGGCGAAGGCGCGGAAATTGTCGGCGGTGCGGTCGAAGACGCCTACGACTGGCTCACCGCCGGGCCCTCGATGTTCGACATCATGCGCGACGAACTCGACAGACGCCGCCGGGAGGAACCATGAGCGAAGCGGCAGCGCGCGCCGCCAATGCCGGCAAGCAGCCCGCTGCGGTAAGGCGCTCGCATCCTTCTGCCCGGTCTCCGGCCACGCCCGCGGCGGCGCCGTCCGCCATGGGGACACTGCAGGCGCGCGCGGGCAACCGGGCGGCATCGCTCGCCGCGCTCGGCGGCAACGTGCCGCTGCCGGCCGCTGTCCGCGAAGAGATGGAGTCGCGATTCGGCGAGAGCTTTGCGGCCGTGCGCGTGCACGATGACGCAGCCGCCCACGCCAGCGCCGCGCAGATGCGCGCCAAGGCCTACACCCGGGGCGAGCACATCGTGTTCGGCGCCGGCCGTTTCGCGCCGCATGCGGCCCACGGCAAGAGCCTGCTGGCGCATGAGCTGGCCCACGTCCTTCAGCAGCGGCGCGGCGGGAGCGCGCCGGCCGGCGGACCGCAGCACGAGCAGGAAGCGGATGCCGCCGCGCAGCGTGTAGCATCCGGCGCGGGGCCGGTTGCCGTGCAGGGCGCGAGCGCCGTCGGCGTGGCCTGCGCGCCGGATGGCGCGGCGCCGGCGCCGGCCCCCGCATCGGCCGCGCAGGCGCCGCTGCAATACGAATACACCGCGCCGGACGGCAGCAAGGTCGTGCTGAGCGCCGAGGAATTCGAGAAGGCCCGCCAGCGCGCGATCAAGAACGTGCGGCTGGACCTGGAGCGCATCGAAGGGCTGGCCGCGAACGGCCGCAAGACGCAGCAGGACCTGCTCGGCGAGTACCACGGCGACGTCGAAAGCTTCGGCGACGTCCTTTCGAACCCGAAAGCACTGATCGGCATCGCGGTGGACATCCGGTCCGGCGTGACCAAGCCCTACATCGGCATGTGGAGCGCCCCGAACACGGCGATCAAGGCCGGCCGCGCGGCGCTCGACAAGGGCGACCTGGGCGAAGCGGCGCGGATGCTGAATCTGGCGGCCACGCATTACAAGTCCGCCGAGGCCGAGTGGAACAAATACCTCGACGCGATCCAGCAAGGCGGCGCCAAGCTCATCGCCGAACTGGAAGTGGTGCGCGACGTGTCCTTTGCCATCGCCATCGCGGCCGGCGCCGCAGTGGCCGCGCCGGTGGTCGCGGCCGGTGTCGGCGGCCTGGGGCTCACCGGGGGGACCGCCGTGGTGGCGACGACGATCGGTACCGGCGGCGTCGTGGCGGTCGGCGGCGCCGGCCTGCGCGGAACGTCCGCGGCGGTGGGCTCCTATGCGGCTGAGGGCAAAGTCAACATGAAGGATGTCGAGGCGGAGGCCAAGCGCGGCGGCAAGGAGGGTCTTGTCGCCGGCATGACGGCCGGCCTGGGCACCGGTGTCGGCAACGCGCTCGGCGTCGGCGCGCCGGGTGCGACCGCCTTGACGCGTATCGGCGGCGGTGCGGTGGCCGGCGGCGCTTCCGGCGCGGTGGGCGAAATGACCAACGCCGCGCTCGAGGGTAAAGGCGCCAAGGACGTGCTGAAAGCCGGCGGCCGGGGCCTGGTCACCGGCGCCGTGGGCGGGGCAGCCGGCGGAATCGGCGGCGCCGCCAAGAGCCCGGTAGTCAACAAGCTGGTGACCGCCGGCGTGGGTGCCGGCACCGGCGCGCTGGGGACGCACCTGGCGGGCGGAAGCAAGGACGAGGTGATCGCCTCCGCTGCGATTGGCGGCGCCACCTCGCTGGCGCTGGCCGGCGCCAAGCCGGGGATGGGCAAGGCCGAGCAGAAAGCCTTCGCCGCCGGCCGCAAGCTCAAGAACACCATCAAGGCCGGCACCGCTGCGGCCATGATCGGGCTGGCGGAAGGCGCGCCGCCGACGGCGATGCCGGCAACGCCGAAGTCGGTTGCCGTGGCCGAACTGGAGCCCATGCCGAATGCCAAGGGCAGCACGGCCGCGCCGAAAGGCGCAAAGACCGCGGCCGCGGCGCCTGCTGGTACGGCAACGGCCGGGCCGGAAGCGCCAGCAGCAGCCGGTCCGACGACCAAGGCGCCGAAGGCCAAGGCAGCAAAGACCAAGACGCCCACGCCAGGCACCGGAGCGGCCAAAAAGCCGGGTGCCGGCCCAGTCGCCGGCGCCAAGCCGCCTACCGGCAAGGCCAAGCGCGCCGCCGACGCCAGGAAGACGATCGACGAACGCATCGCGGACGCGAAAAACGACCTGGCCGAAGCCCGCAAGAAGACCACGAAGTATCTCGAGAAACGCAAGGCCGAGGAAAAAAGCCTCAAGGGCGGACCGAAGAAAGGCATCGACAACGCCAAGGAGCGCCTGTGGATGCTCGAGCGGCAGAAGGCCTACCCGAAACGCCGGATCCTGGAAAACGCCGAGATCAAGGGCGTGATGCGCCCGGACGGCAAGCTGACGCCGGCCAGCGCAATCGCCGGCACCGGCCGCGAGCCGGACTTCATCGAGATCGAGGGCGCCCGGGCGACCCTGGGCGAACTGAAGTCGGAAACGGAGTTCGGCAAGAGCCTCACGAGCGGCCCCGCCACCGGCACCACCACTAAGGTGGCGCCCGGCTCGAAGATGGGCGGCCAGTTCGCTGCCGAAGACAAGATCCTGGCCTATGCGCGCCAGGTGAAAGGCAAGGTGGTCGTCAGCGGCTATGACCTCAAGACCGGCCAGCAGATCAAGAGCATGGAACTCGATCCCGACCAGATCGGCCGCGCCCTGTTCTCGTCGACCAGCGGCTTTGGCCCCGGCAATCCCTATACCCAGTGACGGCGGCCATGATCGACTACCTCGACACCCTCCTGCACCGGCTGTTCCGCAACTCGATCGCCGAGCTGACGGCCGACGCCCAGGTCCGCTTCCAGCCGCCCGACGAGGACTGGCGCTCGCTGGTGCCGGGCATTACCGACGGCGCCGGCAATCCGGGCAACTCGCTCAACGTCTACCTGGTCGACCTGCGCGAAAACCGCAAGCTGCGCAGCAACGAGCGCGAGCGCATGGTCCAGGGCACCGATATCTATGAGGTGCCGCCGGCGCGCCGCGTGGATTGCCATTACCTGATCAGCGCCTGGAGCCCGGTGACGGTCTCGATCGCGATCGACCCGACGCTGGACGAGCACGCGCTGCTGGCCGAGGCCGCGCGGGTGCTGGGCGCGCACGACGAACTCGACCCGGTCGAGATCTACGCGCGCTCCAATCCGCCGGCATTGCCGCCGCCGCAGATCGCCGAGGAGCGTTTTCCGCTGACGCTGCTGCCGGTCGAAGGATTCCCGAAATACGCCGAGTTCTGGGGCACGATGGGCGACAAGAACCGCTGGAAGCCCTGCATCTACACGGTCGTCACGGTGGCCCTGAAGGAGCAGCCGCTGCCGGCCGGGCCGATGGTCACGACCACGATCACGCGCACGCTGGAGCGCGGCTGGCCCGACACGGCCGACACGCGCCTCCATATCGGCGGCATCGTCTACGACAAGTCGCTGCCGCCGAAGCCGGCGCCGCTGGCCTGGGTCGAGCTGTTCGAGGCGGCGCCGCCGAAGCGGCGCGCCGGCTTCACCCGTGCGGACGCCCAGGGCCGTTTCGTGTTCGCCGACGTGGCGGCCGGGGACTACCGCCTGCTTGCCAGCGCGGCGTCGCTCGGCACATCGCCGCTGCGTGCCATTACCGTGCCCGAACCGACGGGCAACTACGACATTCCCTTCTGAGCCAAGGAGTCCGCCATGCCCGTGCAAGCTACTTACCCCGGCGTCTATATCGACGAATTCGCGCCCGGCGCGCCGATCCAGGGCGTCGGCACCAGCACCGCCGGCTTCATCGGCGTGGCGCGCGACGGGCCGATCCGGGTGCCGACCAAGCTGACGACCTGGGAACAGTTCATCGCCATCTATGGCAGGCTGCCGCCGCAGGGCGGCTATCTCTGGTACGCGGTGCGGGGCTTCTTCCAGAACGGCGGGCAGGTCTGCTACGTGGTCCGGGCCAGCAACGGCGCCTACCAGGCGATGACGCTCAACGACCGGGCGCCGGCGCCGGGGCGGCCGATCGTGCGGCTGCAGGCGCGCGATCCGGGACCGCTGGGCATCACCGCGACGGTGGCGGAATCGCCGCTGCTCAGCGGCGTGCCGGTCTACCGGCCCAAGGGCATCTTGAAGGATGCCGCTGCCGCCGCCGACATGGCGGTGACCCTGGCTGACGACGGCAGCATCCCGGCGGCGGCCGTGGCCAACCGTTTCCGGCCCGGCGACGAAGTCTTCTTCGCCACCACCGGCGACCGCCGCATCGTGTCCAGCGTGAGCGGGCCGGTGGTGCGTTTCACGCTGCCGCTGAGCGCCGGGCTGGCCGCGGGCGCCGCCATGCGCCTGGCCAATACCCTTGCGGGCGCCACCACGATCCGCCTGCGTCCCAACGGTACGGCGCCGCTCCCGGCCGGCCAGCTGGTGCCGGGAACGATCCTCCACCTGACCCAGGGCGGCAACAGCGACACCCAGGTCGTCGACACCGTCACTGCCGAGATCCTGACCGAGGGCGTACAGGGTGCGCAGGGGCCGGTGAGCTACCGGGTCGGCCTGCGCGCCGGGCTGGCGATCCAGCTCGACCTGGATCCGGCCGCCAGCGCCCCCACCGCCGCCTCCCGCGAGATCAGCCTGACCGTGACCCTGGGCGCGGTCAGCGTGGTGTACGACCACCTGTCCATGGACGCGGCGCATCCGCGCTACCTGTGCGACGTGGTCAACGGCGATGCCGCCGGCCTGCTGTACGCCAGCCTGATCGAACCGCCGCCTCCCCAGCTGCCGCCGCCCGACTCGCTGGCCAAGGCGATTCCGGTGGCAGGTCCCGCAGTGGCGATCACGCCGGTCGCGGAACCGGGCAGCAAGGAAGACCTGGCGGCACTCAAGGTCAGCGACTTCACCGACGCGATCGATACCTTCCGGGCGGTCGATGACGTCAATTTCATCGCGATACCGGACCGGCCCACCGCCAAGAACGAGTTCATGAGCGCGGTGCAGCAAGCCCTGATCGCGCACTGCGAACTGCTGGCCGACCGCTTTGCGGTGCTCGATGCCGACCCGGGCGCGCCGCTGTTCGGCGCCGGCAGCCTCGAGATGCAGCGGCGCGGGCTCGACTCGACGCGCGGCTACGCGGCCCTGTACGCGCCCTGGCTGCGGGTGGTGCCCGGCGCCGACGGCCCGCCGATCCTGGTGCCGCCGAGCGGCCACGTGTGCGGCATCTACGCGCGCAGCGACGCCCTGCGCGGCGTGCACAAGGCCCCGGCCAACGAGATCGTCAATGGCGCGCTGGGCGTGGAACGGCGGGTCAGCCTGATCGAACAGGGACAACTCAACCTCCAGGGCATCAACATCGTGCAGGTCTTCCAGGATGGCGGCCGCCCGGTGCTGTGGGGCGCGCGCACCACGGCCACCGACACCAACTGGCAGTACGTGAACATCCGCCGCCTCTTCCTCTACCTGGAGGAATCGATACAGGAGGGCATCCGCTGGGCGGTGTTCGAACCGAACAACCTGGCGCTCTGGCAGAAGCTCAAACGCACCCTGAGCGACTTCCTGACCCGCGAATGGCGCGACGGCGCCCTGTTCGGCGCCAAGGCGAGCGAAGCCTTCTACGTGCGCATCGACGAAGTGCTGAATCCCTTCTCCGAGCAGCAGCTGGGGCGCCTGCACATCGAGATCGGCCTGCGGCCCGTGTATCCGGCCGAATTCATCATCGTCCGCATAGGCATCTGGGACGGCGGCGCCGACGTCAGCGAATCCTAACCGGAGACCCTCATGGCTACCCGCAAAGACCCTCTCGTCAATTTCAACTTCCTGGTCGAGATCGACGGCATCACCCGCGCCGCCTTCCACGAAGCCGGCGGCCTGGATTCCACGGTCGACATCATCGAGCACCGCGAAGGCGGCGAAAACATCACCACCCGCAAGCTGCCGGGCCAGGTGAAGTTCTCGAACATCAGCCTGAAATGGGGCATGAGCGACGACACCGACCTGTATTTATGGCACCGCCAGTGGGTCGACGGCGACCCGGCGGCGGCGCGCAAGAACGGCTCCATCGTGCTGCTCGACCGCCAGGGCCAGGAGAAGGCGCGCTGGAATTTCTTCAATGCCTGGCCGTCGAAGTGGACCGGCCCGAGTTTCAGCGCCGAAGCCAACGATATCGCCATCGAAGCGCTGGAACTGGCCCACGAAGGCCTGGTCCGCGCCTGAACCCGAAGCTTTGCGCAAAGAGGACGCCATGTTCCAGACCGAATTCGAATTCACCCTTCCTTGCGGCTACCTCGACGCCGAGGGCACGCTGCACCGCGAAGGCGTCATGCGGCGCGCCACGGCGGCAGACGAAATCCTGCCGCTGAAGGACCCGCGGGTGCAGAGCAACGAAGCCTATGTCGTGATCATCCTGCTGGCGCGCGTGATCACCCGCCTGGGGAGCGTCCCGGCGCTCAACCCTAAGGTGATCGAAGGCCTGTTCGCCACCGACCTGGCGTTTTTGCAGGACCTGTACAACCGCGTGAACCAGTTGAGCGACGACGGCACGGTCTGCATCCACTGCGGGCGCGGCGGCGAGATCGGCGCTGCACGCGGAGGAAGCTGGCCGGGGGAGTCGTCGGCTACCCCCTCGCTCAACTGAACGAGGAGGTGGCCTACATCGCCTACCACTTCCACTGGCCGATGGAAGCCATCCTGGACCTCGAGCACCGCGACCGGCGCCACTGGGTGACGCAGATCGCCAGCCTGAACCAGCGTGCCAACGAAGCTTGAGCATGTCACCGAAGATTGGAGTACAGATGCGAACCACCATTCGACACGGCGTCCGGACCAGCGCGCTACAGGCCCGCCTGACGCAGCGCCGCCGCTTCCTGGCCGGCCATCGGCAGCCGGCGCGGCATGCGCGCGGCCGCGTGGCCCCGCTCGATCGGGTGATGCGGCGCAGCGCCATCCACAGCCATGGCGTCTTTCACGTACATCTCCAGCTGCTGGCACGGCTGGCGGCGCGCGCTATCCGCCAGACCGAACGGCGCGAAGTACGGCCGACGCCCGGGCCGCGGCTGCCTCTGCAGGTCGGGACGGAGCGACTGCAGATGCCGGCGATTCGCCACGAACTGTTCCTGCATCTGTCCGAGCGGCTAATCGAGAGGCGAACTTTATTGATGCCGGTCTCACGGGCCCCACAGCCTGCCGTCGTCACGCGGATCGAACAGCGTCATGCAGCGCCACGCATCGAAACAATCATGCTGCGCTCGCAGCCACCGGGCGCCAAGGCCGCCGCAGCCGCCGACGCCCGTGCGGCAGTGGCCAGTCCGCGTCCCGGCGCCACGCAGACGCCAGCCGCGCCGCAAACGCAGCCGCTGGTACTGCCGGCCCAGGAGATGTCGCGCCTGACCGAACACGTGATCCGCCAGCTCGACCACCGCGTGCTGTCCTGGCAGGAACGCACCGGCCGGGTCTAGAAAAGGATACACACCATGCCCCTCGAGAAAGCCATCCTCGGCAATACCGTCAACGGCGACAAGATCCCGGTGCAGTTCAACCCGGAGGAATACACGCTGAGCCGCGACATCAACTACGCGCAGGCGGCGATTCCCGGGCTGTCGGCGCCCATCCTGCAGTTCGTGAACGGTAACATGCAGACCCTGCAGATGGAGCTTTTCCTCGATTCCTATGAGGAGCACAAGGCCGGCAGCAAGACCGTCAATACGGCGCAGTCCGACGTGCGCGTGCTCGTCAGGCAGGTGACGGACCTGATGGCGATCGATCCGAGCACCCATGCGCCGCCGGTGCTGCTGTTCACCTGGGGCTCGCTGGCCTTCACCTGCGTGCTGGCGAGCTGCTCGCAGCGCTATACCACCTTCCTGCCCGACGGCATCCCGGTGCGGGCCAGGCTGACGGTCAGCTTCAACGAATACCGCAACATCGAACTCGAAGCAAAAGAGGTCAAGCGCGAGACCAGCGACTATGCCAGGCGCCATGTGGTCAGCCAGGGCGAGACCCTGTCCTCGATCGCCGGTACCGAATATGGCGACCCGCGGCTGTGGCGCGTGATCGCCATCGCCAACCGGCTGCAGTATGCACGCAGGCTTGCGCCGGGCACACGGCTGCTTCTGCCCAGCATGCCTTACCGCGACCCGGAATCCGGCCGGGTCTACGCCTGACATGGACCGCAACCGCTTCGCGCCCCAATTCGACCTGCTGCTGGATGGCCAGACCATCCCGGCCGAGCTGCGCGCCTCGATCCTGAGCGTGCGCTGCCAGACCGGCTATGAAGGCCTGGACGAAGTGGAGATCGTCCTCGCCAATGAAAAGCTGCGCTGGCTGGACAGCCCGCTGTACGCACTGGACATGCCGTTGACGCTGAAGCTCGGTTATGCGCCCGATCCGCTGGTGCAGGTCTTCGACGGCGACATCGTCGCCCACGCCGCGGATTTTCCCTCTGGCGGCATGCCGACGATGACGGTCACGGCCCACGACCGCCGGCACAAGATGGCAGACGGGAAGAAGGTGCGCTGGTTCGCGATTCCCCTTCCCTGTCCCGGCAACCTGCCGCTGCCGGACATCGCCACCGCCGCCATCGTCACGCTGGAAAACCTGATGATCCCGATCTTCGAGCCGGTCGGCGCGGCGCTGTCCATCATCCTGGGCGGGGTCGACACTTTTGTTGCCGTCACCGACCCGGGCTCGGCGCAGAAGATCATCCGCAAGCAGGACAACGAAAGCGACTACGACTTCCTGAACCGGATCGCGGCGCAGAACGGCTGGGACATCCTGGTCGAGCACGATGGACCGGTGGGCGGGCATGCGCTGCGCTTCACCTCTTCGCTCGACCAACTGAGCGCCGATTTCACCTATGGCTGGGGGCGTTCGCTGATCGACTTCAGCCCGCGCATTTCCACGGTCGGGCAGCTGCTGACCGTAGGCGCCTTCATCTGGATCCCGGCGATCAAGATGACCTTTACCGTCACGCTGGGCTTCGACTGGGACCGCATGAGCCTCTCGCTGTCGGTCTACCCCGGCGCCGTGCCGATCGGGATGAAGCCGGGCGATTACATGATCGAAGAACCGCTGACAGCGGCCTCGCTGCCGCGCAAGCTGGTGTCCGAACTGATCCCGCGCCTGAACAAACGGCTCACCGCCAGCGGTACGGTGCTCGGCGAGCCGGAACTGCGCCCCGGGAACGTTGTCCGCATCGAAGGCGTGGGCCAGGAGTTCGGCGGCCTGTATCGGACCACCTCGGTCACCCACACGATCGACGGCGGCGGCTTCCGCACCAGTTTCACGACGCGCAAGGAAATCTGGTTCGGTTCGATTCCGGCCCCGGACCAGGGCGCGGTCCCAGTGCGGCTCACTTTCTGACCCGATGCGAGAACAAGGAGCTGACATGGCAGACGAAGCAGTCAAAACAGGCATGACGACCCCGATTACCATGGGCACCAGCGTCCCGCCGGACAAGAAGATCTTCGGCGTGTCGGTGGCCACGGTCATCAACAACATCGACTGCACCGGCGGCGCAAGAGTCATGCTGATGCTGCCCTGGCTGCCCGGCTACACGCCCTGGGCGCGGCTGGCCAGTCCGATGGCCGGCCTGGGCCGGGGCGCCTATTTCGTGCCTCAGGTCGGCGACGAAGTCCTGGTCGCCTTCAACCACGGCGACGTGCGCGAGCCCTATGTACTGGGCAGCTGCTGGAACACGATCGACCGGCCGCCCGCGATTCTGCCCACCGATCCGGTCACGACGCGCAAGATCCGCACGCCGCTGGGCCACGAACTGAGCTTCGACGAAGCGCTGCAGTCGGTCACGCTCACGTCGAACACAAAATCCACCGTCACCCTGGACCCGCTGAAGGCCCAGCTCAGCACGCCGCTCGCCAGCGTCACCATCGACAAGGCCGGCGGCGTCACCATCAAGGGCGCCACCAGGATCACGCTGGACGCGCCGGTCATCGAGATCAAGGCCAAGACCCTGCTCAGCCTGAAGAGCACCGGCGCCGCGCTGTTCAAGGCCGCCGCCACCGCCTTCATCCGGGGCAAGCTCGTGAAGATCAATTGAGGAGCGCCGCCATGCCTTTCGCCGCCCGCCAGTTCGACCTCACCGGCCATCCCGGCCTGGTGGTCCAGGGTTCGCCCGACGTCATGATCGAGAACCAGTTCGCCGCCCGCGTGGGCGACAAGCACGTCTGCCTGCTGCCTCCGCTGGCCGGACCGCACCCGCCCACGCCGATCGCCAAGGGTTCGGCCACGGTGCTGATCAACAACCGCCCGGCGGCGCGCCAGCTCGACACCGCCGGCTGCGGCGCGCCCATCATGAAGGGCGCGGCCACCGTCATCATCGGAGACTGAAATGGACAGCAATCCGCAGGCACCCGATCCCAAGGCCTTCCTCGGCCGCGGCCTGGCTTTTCCGGTGCACGCCGACCCGGGCAGCGGCGCGATCGCGATGGCGGAATACGAGGAGGACATCCGCCAGGCGATCCGCATCATCCTCGACACCGACCCGGGCGAGCGTGTGATGCGCCCGGACTTCGGTGCCGGCCTGCGCGCGCTGGTGTTCGAGCCGATCAACACGCATACGCTGGCGCTGGCGCGGCACCGCGTCGAGGGCGCGCTGGTGCTATGGGAGCCGCGCATCGACAGCGTCACGGTGACGGTCACGGCCCAGCCGCGCCAGGGAATGATCGCCATCGAAGTGCGTTACCGGGTGCGGACCACCAACACCTTCTATAACCTGGTCTATCCTTTCTTCCTGCAGGAGGGCCGCACATCATGAAGTGCCCGCCGCGTCCTCCGACTCTCACCGATGCCGGCACCGCCCGGATCGCCCAGGCGCTCGCCGCCAACCGGCCGGGCTATACGCCGGAATGGCGCGCGGCTCCAGGCAGCGGAGACGCCGGCGCGGCGATCGATGCGATCCTGGCGCGCTATCTGGCGATCCAGGGCGAGGGCCTGAATGCGATGCCGCAGCGCCTGCAGCTGGCCTTCCTTGATGCACTGGGCGCCAACGTGCTGGCGCCGCAGCCGGCCCGCGCGCCGCTGGTCTTTACGCTGCTGCCCACGGCCACCGACGATGCCACCGTGCCGCAGGGGACCCGGGTCGCCGCGGTGCTGCCGCCGCCCGCGCCCTCCCTGGTCAACGACAGCGCACCCTCATCGGCATCGGCGCCCGAGTTCTACACGGAGCAGGAGTTCACGGCGATGCGCGGCGCGCTGGCGGCGCTGTACTCGATCGACCCGCAGGCCGACCTCTACGCCGACCACAGCGCGGACGCCGCCACCGGCTTCACGGTGTTCGGTGCAATGGCGCCGGTGCCGCACCGCCTCTATCTGGGGCACGGCGAGCTGTTCAACTTCACCGGCCCGTCGCGCATCGTGCTCGGGTTCGATTTCGCAAATGCCCGCGCCGCCGACGCCGACCGCGACCAGCGTCCGCTGCTGCTGGACTGGGAATACCTCAGCAGCGACGGCTGGCAGCCGCTGGCGCTGGTCGAAGACGGCACCCGCCGTTTCACCCGCGACGGCAAGATCACGCTGGCCCTGTTCTGCGGACCGCCCAGCAAGCCCGACACCATCGCCGGCCACGACAGCTGCTGGATCCGCGCCACGGTCTCAGCGCGCTCGCCGCACGCCCGCGTCGCAGTGGAGCCGGCCGGCTGGCTTCTGCGCTACGCGCCTTCCGGCAGCACCTCAGTCGCGCCAGGGGACGAGGTCCATGTCAAGGACCACGCCGCCAGTAGCGAGGTCGTCGCGGTACTGGACGGGCGCCTGATCCTGGCTGCGCCCCTGGGCGGCGCCATGCCGGGCGCCGAGCTGAGGAAAGGCAGCCATATGCTCGGCACGGTGCTGGGCGCGCCGCCGAACTTCCGCATTCCGGTCGAGAGCGCGCGCGACCTCATGCCCGGCGACAGCGTCACGCTGGACGGTACGGCCCGCGCCACGATACGCCAGACCGAGGAAGCGGCGCTCTATCTGGACGCAGCGCTGCCGGGCGCCCAGCCTGGCCTGGCGGTGGAACTCGCCGACGCGCTGCCGCCGCTGCGCCCCGAAGGCGCCGACGCCGGCGGCGCGCTGCCCCAGGTCGATCTGATCCGCGCCCGCGTCGGCTTCGGCAAGAACGGTCTGCCGCTGGACAGCGCCTGGCTGGACGACGCCAGCGTCGACATCAGCAAGGATTTCTATCCGTTCGGCGAGCAGCCGGCGCGCTTCGCCAGCTTCTATGCCGCCTGCAAGGACGCTTTTTCGCGCGACGGGGCACGCATCGAGCTGGTATTGACCTTCAACCAGCCCGGCCACGGAAGCGCGAAGGTGGCCGCCGACTACTTCGACGGCGAACGCTGGCAGCCGCTCGGCCCCAACGAGGAGTACCGCGACGACACTGCCTCGCTGACGGTGGCGCCAGCGCTCGACGCGCACCCGAAGATCAGCTTCGCGGTGCCGGCCGCCTGGCGCGAGAGCGAGATCAACGGCGAAAAGAACCGCTGGCTGCGGCTGCGCATCGCCGCCGGCGACTACGGCCACCCGCTGTCGGTGGACGTGGTCCAGGACCCGAACGATCCCACGAAACTCATCGTCACCAGCGTCGCGTCCACGCTGACGCCGCCGATCGTCGCCCGTCTCGGCGTCAACTACTATTACTTCACCAGCCCGCAGCCGCTCGACTTCTGCGTCAGCGAGAACGACTTCGCCTTCGCCGAACACAGCGAGGATGCGCGCTGGCCGCGCAGCGCCTTCGCCCCGTTCACACCGGTGCTCGACCGCACGCCGGCGCTGCATTTCGGCTTCGGCAGCCGGCCGCCCGCCGCGCTGGTCAGCTTGCTCGCCCACGTGCTGGCGCCCGCACCCGAGGGCGATCCGCAACCCTATGCCTGGGACTACTGGGGCAGCCGCGGCTGGACCCCGCTGTCGGTACGCGACGCCACGCTGGGATTGCGGCGCACCGGTCTGATCCAGTTCGTCGGCGCCGACGATGCGCTGCCGCGCGAGGGCCTGGGCGGCGCGCTGTACCGGATCCGGGCGCGTCTGAAGAGCGGTTTGCGCAGCCAGGAGCAGATGGTGGGCTGCGGCGGCATCTGGCTGAATGCCGCCTGGGGACGCCAGGGCCAATACGTCGACCGCGACCGCCTGGGTACCAGCAGCGGCGATCCTGGCCAGACCTTCGCCTTGCCGGTGGTGCGCGCGCAAAAGAATGCCACCGTGGTGGCCGCGGTCGAACCGGCGCCGCCGGACGACGCGCCCTCCGTCCAGGCCTTCGAACGTGCGCTGGACCAGCCGCTGGGCGGCGTGCCCATCCTCGGCGACGAAGTGCTGGAAGTGCGCGAATGGACCGGCCACGGCGACGACTGGCAGACCACGCTGTCGGACGTGCCCGCAGCCGACCTGCGTTTCGAAGTCGATCCACAGGACCCCGGTGTGGCGACGGCGGCCTGGGTGCGCTGGCACGCGCAGCCGCACCTGTACCGTTCGGGAGCGGCGGACCGCCATTACGTGGTGGAGCGGGCGCGCGGCATCTTCAGCTTTCCGGGCGCGGACGGGTTCATCCCGCCGGCCGGCGCGCCCATCGTGGTCAGCTATGTGACCGGCGGCGGCGCCGATGGCAACGTGCCGGCGGGCGTGGTGCGCGAACTGCGCAGCGGCGTCGGCTTCGTGCAGTCGGTCGTCAATCCGATCGCGTCCGGCGGCGGGGCGGCGGCGGAACTGCTGCGGCCGGCGCGCGACCGCGGCGCCCAGCAGCTGCGCAACCGCGGCCGCGCGGTATCGCGCGAAGACTACGAATGGCTGGCGCTGGGCGCCTCGTCCGAAGTCGCGCGGGCGCGCGCGCTGCCGCTCGAGGGCGCGGAGGGCCGCGGCGCACGCGGCAGCGTCGGCATCGTGCTGGTGCCGCATGCGCTGCAGGCACGACCGGCGGCTTCGCCGGAACTGGAGCGCAGCGTGCTGGACACGCTGGCGTCGCATGCGCCGGCTGGCATCGCCGACGGCATTCGGATCGTCGCGCCAAGCTACGTGGCGGTGGGCGTGCGCGCCGAGATCCTGCCGCTCGACGTGCGCCAGGCCGGCCGCATCGAGGCGCTGGTGCGGCTGCGGCTGCAGCAGTTCCTGCATCCGCTGAGCGGCCGCCGCGACGGTCACGGCTGGGACTTCGGCGACACCGTCTACCTCTCGGATGTCGCCAGCCTGATCGAGGACACACCCGGCGTGGACGCGGTGCGCTTTTTGCAGTTGATGGTGGGCCAAGCCGTGTTCGGCGACAGCGTGCCCGTACAGCCGCACCAATTGGTCGCCGCCGGCGATTCGCAACTGATGATCATCGTGCCGAGCTTTTCTTATGCCCCTGCCTAAGCCCACCCTGGACAAGCGCCGCTACGACCAGCTCGTCGCCGAAGGGCGCGCGCTGATTCCGCGCCTGGCGCCGGCCCTGACCGACCAGAATGCGTCGGACCCGGGCATCACGCTGATCGAGCTGGGCGCCTGGCTCGCGGAACAGAACATCTACCGCTTCGACCGGACTTCAAGCGAGGCCCTGCGCGCCTTCGTGCGCCTGGCCGGGGTCGAGCCGCGCATGCCGGCGGTGGCGTGCACCGTCATCGAAATTGCAAACGCCAACCCGGCGGGCCTGCAGCTGCCGGCGCGCATGCAGGTGGCGGATGCGGCGACGCAGCCCCGCTTCGAGACCACGGACGCGCTGTACACTTCGCCGTGCACGCTGGTGCGTGTCGTGACCGGCACTACTGACGGTGTCGATACCGGCGCGGCCAATCTGGCGCTGACGCCCTTCGAGCCCTTCGGCGCGCGCCCGCGGCCCGGCCGGGCACTCTACCTGGGCTTCGACCGTGCGCTCGACGCGCCTGGGGCGACGCTGTCCCTGTATGCCTGGACGCGCGACTGGCAAGCCGACGAGGCAGTGCGTGGAGCCCTGCAGGCCGAATACGACAACCTGGCTGCACACGCCAGGCCGGGGTGCGAGCCGCCGGACTGGCGCCGGCACTACCGCGTACGCACTGTCTGGGAGTTTCATGCCGGCGCCGGCCGCTGGCAGGCGCTGACCGATGTCGTCGACGAGACGCGCGCGCTGTCGCTCAGCGGCTTCGTGCGCTTCGGTGCACCGGTCGGGCACCAGCCGATGGCGCCGGGCGGCCCCTTCTTCATCCGCTGCCGCATCGTGCACGGGCGGTACGAGTGTCCGCCGCAACTGGTCCACGTCGGCTTCAACGCAGCCCACTGTGAGCACGCGGTCGGCATCCCCGAAACCGAACTCGCGCTGACCCACGGCCATTCCCAGGCCGAGTTCGAACTGGGCCAGGGACCCGCGGTGGCCGGCAGCCTGCGCATCCGGCTCGACGATGGCGCCGGCCATGTGGACACCGAATGGGCCGAGGCGCCCGACTTCGAGCGCGCCGGCCCCTTCGACAAGCTGCTGGCGCTGGACCCGGAACGCGCCATCCTGCGCAGCGGCGACGGTCTGCGCGCCGCCATCCCGCCGGCGCACCGCAAGCTCCTCGTCAGCTGGCGCGTGGGCGGCGGCGCGGCCGGCAACCTGGCGGCAGGGATGCTGGCCGCGCTGCCGGCCAATCCGCACAATGTCGTCCTGCAACCGGCCCTGGCGGGCCTGACACAGCCGCTGAGCATTGCCCAGGTCTTCACGGCGACCGGCGGCGCGCCGCGCGAGACCCTGGCGGCGGCCCAGGCGCGCGCCTTCGACGTCTGCAGCGCGGTGGACAAGGCGGTGACCTTGGCCGACATCGAACGCCTCGCACTCGCCACGCCCGGGGTGCCGGTCGCGCGCGTACGGGCAGTGGCCGGACTCGACATGCGCCTGCCTTGCTGGCCGGCGCCAGGCGTCGTGACGCTGATCGTAATTCCGCCCTGTCCGCGCCAGGCGCCGCTGCCCAGCCGCGCGCTGCTGGACGCCGTCGAGCGCTGGCTGGACCCGCGCCGCCTGTTGACGAGCGAAATCCACGCCGTCGCGCCGCGCTACCGCCGGGTGGGCGTCAGCGCCACGCTGCATCTGGCCTGCGAGGCGGATCCGGCCCGCGTGCTGGCCGCCGCTGCCGCGTGCATCCGCGCTTTTTTCGATCCGCTGAACGGCGGTCCGGACGGCGGCGGCTGGCCCTTCGGCCGCACGGTCTACCGCACCGAGGTGATGGCGCTGCTGGCTGGCGTCGACGGGGTGCGCAGCGTGACCGGCCTTGCCCTGCTGGCCGGGAGCGAGGGCACGGGGCAAGGCCGCTGCGACAACGTGGCGCTCTGCCCGCATGAACTGGTGACGGCCGGCGCCCTGCGCCTGGCCGCCGCTCTTGACACGCCACGCGATTTCCAGAGGAGCGATCCGCATGAGTGCCGACCAGCCTGACGAGGCGCTGCAGCGCCTGAACTACTTCAACGGCCAGCGCCTTGAGGCCGGCGATTTCCGCGCCGAGCAGGGACACCACCTGGGCATGCGGCGGGTCCTGAACCGCTCGCTGTACTCGCCCGGCATCGTGGCCGGGCTGGAGGTCGTCAAGGCCTTTCCGCCCTCGAGCGATCCGGCCGACCAGCACCGCGTCATCGTCCGGCATGGCCTGGCCTTCGACAACCTGGGCCGCGAGATCTTCCTGCCGGTGGACGTCAAGGTGCAGGTATCGGGCGCGCCGCGCAGCGCGCCGGGTGTCGTGTTCGGCAATCTGCTGGTGGTGTCCTACCGTGAAACCCGGCAGTTCCCGGCGCAGAGCCATTGCACGGTCGGCGCGCCCTTCCAGCCCTGCAGCGGCGACCTTGCCTGGGGCGCGCCGACCCGCATCGTCGCGGATGCGGTGTTCGAATTCCTCGACAGTTGGCCAAGCGACGACAGCGGCAAGATCGTGCTGTCCCAGATCGAGCTGGACGAGAAATGCAATGTGGTGCGGACTTCGCCCGCGGTGCGGCGCTACGCCGTGCCGGCCAAGCCGCAGACGGTGCGTCCGCTCAGCCTGGAGGGCGAAAAGGACATCGACATCCAGAACAGCAAGGTCCTGTTCTTCCACATCGACGGCGGCGCGCCCGAGTCGGCCGTGCTCTACCTGCGCGGGAGGCGCTTCTCGACGCTGTTCTACACGGAGCTCGGCAAGCACCAGCACGAGATCCAGTTCAAGAACCTCGACATCGACATCACCCACAACCACGATGTGGACGGCCCGGTGCTGACCGCGACCACCGGCCCGAACGTCGGCATCCACAATCACTCGGTCTACTTCGATCAGAGCATGGACGGCAATCCCGGCCCCTTCGACATCCAGGAGCGCGGCACGCACTGGGACATCATCGACGAGAACGACCACCAGAACCCGGTGGTCAAGAGCGGCGCGCACCAGCATGAAATCGCCGACCTCAAGCTCAAGCCCCATGTCGCGGTCCTGCACATCCCGGTGACGGTCTCGGACTTCGCGCCCACCGGCGCCAGCGACCTCGCCGCCCGTACCGGCACGCCGGCGTTGTCGATGCTGCCCGACCTGATCGTGAAGTTCGACGGCGTGTCGATCACCCGCCTCATCGGCGACCAGCTTGAAGCCCAGCCCGGCCAGGGAGGCAAGTGGAAGCTCACGGGCAGCGGCGGCCCGGACGACGTGCGCCTGAACGGCGCCGCGCTGAACACGCCCGACGGCACCGGCGAGATCGACCTGCTCAAGCTCGGTCTGGAAATCGGCATCGGCCCGCACAAGCTGGAATTCGTGGTCGGCGGCGACGGCAGCACGAAGAACTTCGGCGGCCAGGTCCAGTACAACCTGTATGTAAGCTAGGCCGCCATGGACTTCCCGACCGCCCATGCCTTGCTGCGCGATCGCCGCCAGTGGCGCGGATCGCTGCACGGCCTGACCGTCGACACGGATGGCGGCGCCGGCGACGGCGAATTGCTGCTGTCCCGGGTGCCGGCGCCGCACGATGGCAAACCGGTCGACATTCCGGTGACGCTGCCCTATACCCGGGAGGCGTCGGGCATCGCGGCCGGACCTTGTCAGGCGCTGTTCGTCGCCGACACCGCGCACGACCGGATCCTGTATGTCGACGGCCGCTACGGTGACCAGGCCTGGCTGCCGCCATCGCCCGCGCCGGCCGGCACGCCCGGCAGCTTCCGTACCCCGCGCGGACTCGCCATGGCGCGCGACGCGCTGCTGGTGGCCGACAGCGGCAACGCGCGGGTGCAAAGTCTCGCCCTTCCGCAGCTCGAAGCCGACTTTGCCTGGGATGGCTGGGGCGAGCCGGTCGGCCTGGTAGTCGATACGACGCAGCGCATCCTGGTGATCGACACCGCCGCCGGCACGCTGCACCGCCTGCAAGCGAACGACGCGCCCGATACCGGTTTCGACGCCGCTATCGCCGCATCCGGCCGGCTGGCGCGGCCGTTGTTCGTAGCCTGCGACGACGACGGCCGGGTGCTGGTCGCCGATGCCGGGAACGACCAGGTGACCGTGTTCGACAGCGCAGGCGCCGTGCTCTACGTCTTGCCCGGCACACCCGGCTGGCTACCCGGTGCGCTGGCCGTCCACGGCGCTTATATATACGTGGCGGACGCCGCGACCGGCCTGATAGCGGTGTTCGCGCACGACGCCGCCAGCGCACAGAGGATCGGCACCGTCGACGGCTGGCGAGGCCCGGTCACGGCGCTGGCCGTCGACGAGGACGGCGGCCTGACCATCAAGCCGGGGCTGGACGCCAGCTACTACCGTTTCTCCGCCGACGGCGCCTTCCTCGCCGCCGGCACGATAGCTGCCGGTCCTTTCGACGCCGGCGAGGACCGCGAGTGGGAGCGCGCCTTCGCCGACATCGATCTGCCTGCCGGCGCCACGGTTAACTTCGAAGTCGCCACTTCCAGCTCGGATGCGAGCCCGCCGGGGCCCGCCGACTGGGTCCTGCTGCCGGCGCCGGACGCGCTGCTGGACCGCTTCACACCGCCCGGCCGGCGCTTCGCCTGGCTGCGCCTGAGCCTGTCCAGCCTTGATGGCAAGACGACGCCGCGCCTGCGCCAGGTGCGCCTGGCAACGGCAGCCGAAAACTACCTGGACTACCTGCCGCTCACCTACCGCTACCACGATGCGGATGCGGACGGTTTTCTATCGCGCTGGCTGCGCCTGGTGCGCGGCGGCTTCGAGCACGTCGAGGAACTGCTGGACGACATGCCGCGCCTCGCCGATCCGCACTTCGTGCCGGAAGCCGCACTGGGCTGGCTGGCAGCGTGGTTCGGGCTCGAGCTGCCGCAGATCGCGACCAGCGCCGAGCGCCGCGCGCTGCTGGCGCGGGCGGTGCAGCTGATGGCCATGCGCGGCACCCGCCAGTCGATCGCCGAATTCGTCGAGCTGCATACCGGGATCGCACCAGGCATTGTCGAAGGATTTACGGACCGGCGCATCTGGGTGCTGGGGCAGGACAGCCTGCTCGACTTCGGTACCCGCCTGGCGCCGCTCGAACCGATGGGGATGATTGTGGCGGATCCGCCCCAGCAGCCCGGCTGCTGTCCGCCCGCACTGCCGGCGATCGGGCGCGCGGTGGTCGGCGAAAGCGGGCCGCTGGCCCGGCACCAGATCGGCCGGCCGCTGTTCGCCGAAGACGCCTGGCGCTTCTGCGTCGTGGTCGACGCCTACCGCGCACGCGATCCAGGCATCGTCCAGGAGATCACGCGCATCGTCGAGCGCGAAAAGCCCGCGCACACGGACTGGCGGCTGGCGCTGGTGACGCCTGAACTGCGGGTCGGCTACCAGGCCTGCATCGGCGTCGATGCCATCGTGGGCGGGGATCCGCCGCCGCTGGCGCTGGACGGATCGACACTGTCGGTCACCAGCAGCCTGCCGCCGGGTGACGGCGCCCGCGTCGGCGAGGCCACGCTGGACGGCTCGCTCACCCTCAACTGAAGGAAACTGAAGGAGCATCGCATGCACCGCTACGACAACGAAGAGGCCCTGCTGCGCATCCTGCGCGAGCCGCGCCGCAACAAGTACTTCTATGGCAAGCGCATGGATGTCCAGCACTTCCAGATGGAGCAGAACTACGGCAAGCTGAAACAGTGGCTGCTGAACCGCCTGACACTGGGCAAGGGCGTGCTGTGCGGCCTGGCGGTGAGCGTGGACGGCGGCCGGATCTGCGTCGAGCCGGGCGTCGCCATCGACGGGCTCGGACGCGAAATCATCGTCCCGCTGCGCTACTGCCTGGCGCCGGTGGTCGTCGACCAGGGCTGTTGCGAGCTGCACCACCAGCCTGCGACGGAACCCGCCCGCGTCGTCGACGGCCTGTTCACCTTGTGGCTGTGCTACCGCGAGTGCCTGACCGACCGCCAGCCGGTGCTGGTGTCCGAATGCGCCACCCGCGACGAGTGCGTGGCCGGCACCGTGGTCGAGACCTTCTGCCTGAAGTTCGGCGAAGGCATGGCGCCGCCGCTGGGCGATCCGGACTGGTGCGCCAAGCTCTGGGGTAGCGGCGGCAATACCATGACGATCGACGTCCCGCCCGACCAGGCCGCCGCCGCCCAGGCCGCGCTCGACAGCAAGCGCCATCTGCTGTGCGCGCTGTTCGACGAGACTTGCGATCCGCCGGAAGGCGACCCCTGCGTGCCGCTGGCCCTGGTGCAGGTGAAGAACGGCCAGCCGGTGCTGGAAACCTGCCTGGTGCGTCCGCGCATCTACAGCAACCAGCGCCTGCTGGACCTGATCCTGTGCCTGGCCGAGAAGATCGACGAGTGCTGCAACGACCACCCGCCCCCGCCCCCGCCGCCGGCCCAGCCGCTGCAGGTGAAGAGCATCGACTTCATCCGCCTCGACGCCGCCGGCAACGAAACCCCGGTGACCGGCATGGCGACGCCGCTGGCGGACACGCTGGTCGACATCGCCGGCAAGACCAACGCCATCCGCATCCGCTTCACCAAGGCCCTCGCGACCGACGCCCACGCGCCGAGCACGCACGGCCCCGGCGACCCGGATTTCACGCTGCATAACGTACAGGTGCTGCCGGAGCCGCCGCTGCGCGCCAGTCCCTACGTGCCGGGCAGCCTGGTGCTGGAGCACGCCGACACCGTGCGCTTCGACCTGTTCGACCCGTCGCCGTTCTCGCGCGGCGCCGACGGCTGGCAGAAAGGCCGCTACCGGATCAAGCTGCGCGGCGACGAAGACCTGGCCCAGGGCCGCCAGGCGCTGGCCGGCCTGGATGGCAAGCCGCTGGACGGCGAGCCGGTCGCGCCAGGCAGCGTCATCTCGGGCGACGGCACGCCCGGCGGCGACTTCTCGGCCGTCTTCGTCGTCGGCGGCGAACAACCGCCACCGCCGCCGCCATCGCTGATGCACGTGCGCCGCGTCGAGTACCTCGGGCTGCAGAATGAAGCGATCGATGCGGTAAAGGATCCCGCCAAGTCCCTGACGCTGCAGGAGAATCTTGCCGCGATCCGCGTCCTGTTCGACAATCCCTTCGCGCCCTCGGGCCCCAACACGCCCACCGTGGGCGGCATGAACGACCCGGACTTCGCAGTCCACAATGTGCAGCTGCGCCTGTCCAGCGATGCCTTGGACCGCTTCGGCACGCCTTTCGTCCCGAGCAAGCTGACCGTCGAAGATCCGGCCACCTTCCGCCTCGACCTCGAGCGCGGCACCCGCCTGATCGACGAAAACGGCCGCTGGCGCTTCCCGAATTTCCGCGTCGATTGCGAACTCTTCCTGCGCGGCAGCGCCGACGGCGCGCGGCCCGAGATCGCGGATGCCGGCGGCCAGGCGCTGGACGGCGAGCCGAAGCCGCTGACGGATGGCGTGATTTCGGGCGATGGCGCGCCGGGCGGCGACTTTTCGACGAAGTTCACGGTGTTCATTCCCGGCTAGCGCGCAACCCCACCAGGAGAATCCCATGTCCGACATGTCCGTTCAAGAATGCATGTGCTGCGGCGAGCCGCTCGAGCGCGTACGCTACTTCCCCCGCCAGCTCCTGACGGCAGACGACATGCGCTGCGAGGATGAGTACTTCCGAGAGAAACTGCGCCGCCACAACCGCTTCCTGCACGGCTGGGGCGTGGTCTGCGGCTGCACCGTCGAACCGGTGATCGAGGCGAAAACGCCGACGGTGCGGGTGTGCCCCGGCTATGTGGTGGGGCCGCAGGGCGACGAAATCCTGATCGACTGCTGCATCGAGGTCGACCTGAAGACCGGGCCGACCGATCAGCCCTGCGCGGTCCGCTGGCCCTGCCCACCGACGGGCGACGTACCGGTGGCGCGCGACGGCAAAGCCACGGTCTATATCGCGGTCCGCTATGCCGAGTGCTTCAGCCGCCCGGTGCGCGTGCATCCGGCCGGCTGCGGCTGCGACGAAACAGGCTGCGAGTACTCGCGCGTGCGCGACTCCTTCGAGATCAAGGTCTTGTGGCAGCTCCCGCAATCGCACCTCGACGCGCAAAAGGACGACGAGGCCTGGTGCGCGACGGTGCACCAGATGACGCCCGAGATGGCCAGGCGCCGGCATCTGTTCCCGGTACCGCCTTGCCCGGCATGCGACAGCGATCCGTGGGTCGTGCTGGCGACAGTAACGCTGGCGCTCAATCCCGACCCCGCGAACACGAACCCGGTCAACGTCAATTACAAGGACAGGCGCGTACTGCTGGCGACCCAGCGCCTGCAGGTGGCGGTCCTGTGCATGCCGTGAAGACCTGTGCAGCCCGGCTTTATGCATGTACGATAAGCGCTGTTACCACCGCTTTCGATACCATCATGACTATTTCCGTGCTTCGCCGCGTTCTCCTTCTTGCCTCCCTGGCCGCCGCCGCCGTCGTTCCGGCCCATGCGGACAGCGTGGCGTCTTCCGCCTCCAGCGCCGGCTCGGCCTCGTCGGGCAGCATCTCCGACTCGCTCGGCGGCTCCAGCAACAGCTCGAACCGCGACAAGCGCGTCGCGGCGGGCGACTACAAGGTGATCGACGTCGCCCAGGCGCCGGCCAAGGCCAACACCACGCGCCTGACCCTGCGCCCGGTAGCCGGCACGTCGGCCCAGGAATTCACGCTCGACGTGCCCAACCGCGCGCTGGCCGCACGTGCCGTCGACAGCGGCGCCGTGGTCCATGTGAACGAACGCGTGTACGGTTACGAATTCGCCTACGCCGATACGAAGCAGCCCTTCTTCCTGGCGCTGCAGGACGACTGGTACCGCGAACTGGGTTCGCGCCAGGTCACGATCTGATGCCGTCCCGGCTCGCGGCCTTGCTGTTCGCCGCGATCGGGCTGACGGCGAGCGCTGCCGCCTCGGCCGGCATGCCGGTGTTCTGCGAGCGCGGAAAGGAAGTCAGCGCCGCCGAACAGGACCGCGTGCTGCGCTTTGCCGGCACGGTCAAGCGCGAACTCGAGGCCTCGGGCGGCAGCGTCGCCCTGATTTCGCGGGCAGGCCTGGACCTGAGCCGCTTCGATCTGCTGTATTCGCACGCCGGCATCGCTCTCAAGGATGAAGGCAGCGCCTGGACCGTGCGCCAGCTGTACTACGCCTGCGATGAATCGCGCCCGCGCATCTTCGACCAGGGTGTGGCCGGTTTCGCGCTGGGCGCCGACGCGCCGGGCAAGGGTCACGTCTCGCTGGTCTTCCTCGACGAGGACAAGGCTGCGCAGCTGGAACAGGCCGCGCGCGACAAGGCGCTGGCGCTGGCCCTTCTGGCAGGACGCTACAGCGCCAACGCCTACGCCTTCGGCACCCGTTACCAGAACTGCAACCAGTGGGTGGCCGAGATGCTGGCCAGCGCCTGGGGCGGCATGACCGGCCGGGACAAGCCGCGCGAACAGGCCCAGGACTGGCTGCGCGCGCAGGGCTACAGCGCGGGCCCGGTGAAAGTGAAGTCGCGCTGGCTGATGTTCGCCGGCCAGTTCGTGCCGCTGGTGCACGTCGATGACCACCCGGTCGAGGATTTGTATGCGCTGAGTCTGCGCGTCAGCATGCCGGCTTCCATCGAGGATTTCGCGCACCGCCGCTCGCCGCAGGCTCGCCGCGTGGAGCTGTGCCACGATGCGCGCCGCATCGTCGTGCATCGCGGTTGGGAGCCGCTTGGCGCCGAATGCGCGCCTGCGCCCGGCGATGAAGTCATTCCGCTGGATTCCTGACTAACTTCCTAACTAAGGTGATGCATCACATTAAAATCGCCGCCATGCTTGCCGCAGCTGCCCTTACCCTTCACGCCAGCGCAGCGCCCCTGCCCGATGCGCAAGCGGCGGCGCTCACCCGCCAGCTGCAAACCATCGTCGACGATCCCGCCATGCCGCTGCCCGGCCTGTCGGTGGTCGCGATCCGGCATGGCGACATCGTCTATCGCCGCCACTTCGGCGCCAAACGCCTGGCCAGCGAAGGCCGGCCGGCCCGACCCATCGACGACAACACGCTGTTCCGCGTCGCCTCGGTCTCGAAGTTCGTGACCGCGCTCGGCGCCATGAAACTGGTCGAGCAAGGCAAGCTTTCGCTGGACGCCGACATCGGCGGCTATCTGGATTACGCAGTGCGCAATCCGCATTTCCCGGACAGCCCGATCACGCTGCGCATGCTGCTCACGCACACCTCTTCGCTCCGCGACGAGGGCGGCTTCAAGTTCGCACCAAGCGTCGACCTGAAGGAAGTCCTGCTGCCGGGCGGCTCCCAATACGGCAAGGGGGCCATGTGGGATGCCGGCCATGCCCCCGGCGCCTGGTTCGAATACGTGAACTTCAACTGGGGCCTGCTGGCCACGGTGATGGAGGCCGCCACCGGCGAGCGCTTCGACCGCCTGATGCGGCGCCTGGTTTTCGATCCGATGGATTTGAAGGCCGGCTTCTACCTCGACAATTTCGCGCCGGCGCGCGTCGGCGACGTCGCCACCCTCTACCGCAAGCGCGAAAAGGACGGCAACGAAACCTGGGACCCGCAAGGCCCGTGGATTGCCCAGGCGGACGATGTCGACCACGAAGCGCCGGCCGCGCCGCCCGGCCTCGCCGGCTACAGACCCGGCGCCAACGGCACGATCTATGGTCCGCAGGGCAGCCTGCGCATCTCCACCGCGGACCTGGCCCGCATCATGCTGATGCTGATGCACGGTGGACGCGATGGCGACAAGCAGATCCTCGCGCCGCAGACGATCGCCGCGATGTTCGGCCGCCAGTGGACCCTGCATCCCGCAGGGGCGAACGGCAGCGGCAACGGCGATGGCGGCAGTTACCGCGGCCTGTACCACGCCTGGGGCCTGGGCAACCAGCATTTCACGGACACCAGCATCGTCCACGATGGACGCGCGAGCGGCGACCGCTTGGTGGAAGGCGGCGGCTTCACGGGCGTCGGCCACCTCGGCTGGTCCTGGGGTCTGAATGCACTGTTCGTGTTCGACCCGCTGACAAACAACGGCATGATTTACGTGAGCACTGGCGTCGGCGCCGATCCGGATAAGCAGCCCGGCAAGTTCTCATCGGAAGCGCGTTTTCAGGAGCGGATTACCGATGCCTTGTACCGTGGGGCTATCGCGCCGCGCTGAGCGATTTATGACTCGGCGTCACAAATCCGTGATGCGTCACGAAATCGCACAATCCGGGCTTGCCTAAGCGTAACGCATCACGAATAATGTGGCGTCCCTGTCAAGCACGCACGCCCATGAAACAGCCGGAAGACCAACGCACCATCGAACTGGCCCTGGAGGCGGCGGCCAGCGCCAAAAAGCGCGGCCGCCCGCCCAAGGCCGACAAGCTGAGCGACGCCGAGCGCGCCCGCCGCTACCGGGCGCGCCAGAAGATGATGCCGAAGGACGACTGGAACTACGAGCATCTGACCGGCCTCACCCGCACCGAAATCCTGCGCCTGCTCGACGGTGCGGACGCCAAGCCGGCCTCCGAACGCGAACTGGTGAGCAACTGGGCCTACGGCATGTTCCTGCTGTGGGACCGCACCACCGCCCAGTGCCAGCGCGCCGATGACCGCAGCGAGTTGCTGGCGCTGGTAACTGGCTGATCAGATATCCAGTTCGCGCGGTTCGGCGATCTCGACGCCGTTGCGTTCGGCCCGGAAGCGTTTCGACATCGCATACACCGCCTTGCGGACCCGCATGACGGAACCGAGCGGCCGGTGCGCGGCCAGCGCGTGCCAGGGGTTGAACTGCATGCCCTCGTCGATGCGCTTCGCGCGCTCCTCGCTCCATGCCGGCTGCTGCGCGACCTTCAGGCGCGCCACCGCCACGTAGGGGCTCAGCTCCTGGGGCCATTCGACCGAGGCGTCCTCGATCGGCATCTTCTCCAGGTCCGTGCACAGCTGGATGCGCAGCTCCCACTCGCCTTCGGAACCCGAGAAATAGTCGACCACCGCGTCGCGCAGGCCGTCCGGCTTGTCTTTCAGGTCGACCGGCGCATCTTTCAGCGCAGTCAGCGAAGGCGAGACCGGCGCCACCGACACCTTGGCCATGTAGTCGCCGTACAGGATCGGCACCTGGCTGAAATAGGTTTCGCCCAGCGGGTTGGTTTCCGGGTGGCCGCCCAGCGACTTCAGGGTCACGCTCTCGCCGCCGACGGCTTCGACCGCCTTTTCGGCGCCGCGCGCCACGGCCGAGAACAGGCGCTTCAGGTTCGGCGCCTTGTCGGTGGTCGACGCCAGCAGTTTCGCGCTGCCGGCGAATTTCTTCGCGTTCGGCGCCGAGAACACGGGCCCGTTGACCAGCACGAAGTCCTGGGTGGTGTCGCCTTCGCTGCCGTCGACGCGTTCGCCCGGCACGCCGATGACCTTGATCGCCATGCCGCGCGGCGTCGAGACGTCGTCGCTGAGGATGTCGCCAGGCGTGGTCGACAGGCGCATCACCACCGGGTAGCTGCCGGCCTTGGCGAACAGGCCCTGGGCATAGCTTGGGGCCAGCCCTTCCAGCACCGTCAGTTCGCCGACCAGCAGACCATGGGTCTTGGCGTGCACGCTGCGGATGGCATGGCCGGAATCCTCGTAGGTCTTGACGGAGATGCCGTGCATCGTGTCCTTCAGATCGAAAGTGGTCTCGGTTTCCTGTTCTTCGGGCACTTCGACGGCGGGGGTGTAGGGCACCGGGCGGAGGTCGGCGGGAGCGTTCATGGCGTGGCCTGTTCAATTGATCGGACGTCAATCCTGACAGGCGCGCGCCAACCCTTCCGTGCTGCACCGCACCGAAACCAGCGCGGATGTGCGCTTCCGAACAGACGACCTCCTTGCCCGGGTTCACGCTGGCGTTATCGCGCCCAGCGGGCGACACGACTGAGGACGGCGGACAGCTATGGACAAGGAAAGCAAAGGCCATGAACCCAACACCCCGGCAGGCGGCTGGGGATCGCTGAAGGAAGTCAGCCACATCCTGCTCGAGGAGAAGGTGCCGCCGCAGCGCGCCGCCCTGCTCCTCAAGCAAAACAAGCCGGACGGTTTCGCCTGCGTGAGCTGTGCCTGGGCCAAGCCCGCGCACCCGCACCCGGCCGAATTCTGCGAAAGCGGCGCCAAGGCCACCGCCTGGGAAGTCACCAGCAAGCGCATCGACGCCGGTTTCTTCGAAAGCCACACGGTGCGCGAGCTGGAGCGCTGGCACGATCACGACCTGGAAGCGGCCGGCCGCATCACCGTGCCGCTGCGCTACGACGCGGCGTCGGACCGCTATCTCGAGATCGCCTGGGACCAGGCCTTCAGCGAGATCGGCGCGCAGTTGCGCCAGTTCGACCCGAAGAGCGTGGTGTTCTACAGCTCCGGCCGCGCTTCGCTGGAAACCTCCTATATGTACCAGCTGTTCGCGCGCATGTACGGCAACAACAACTTGCCGGACAGCTCGAACATGTGCCATGAAAGCACCTCGGTGGCGCTGCCCAAGAGCATCGGCGTGCCGATCGGCACCGTGGTCCTCGACGATTTCGAAAAGACCGACTGCATCCTGTTCTTCGGCCAGAACGTGGGCGTGAACAGCCCGCGCATGCTGCACCAGCTGCAGGAAGCGCGCAAACGCGGCGTGCCCATCATCACCTTCAACCCGCTGCGCGAACGCGGCCTGGTCAGCTTCACCAACCCGCAATCGCCGATGGAGATGCTGACCGGCTCGGAAACGCCGATCAGCACCCAGTACCACCAGCTCAAGGCGGGCGGCGACACGGCTGCGCTGATGGGGCTGTGCAAGGCGGTGCTCGAGGAAGACGACGCGGCCGAGAAACGCGGCGATCCGCCGGCGCTCGACCGCGCTTTCATCGCCGAGCACACCCACGGCTTCGCGCCCCTCGCCGAGAAGCTGCGTGCGACAACCTGGAGCGAGATCGAGCAGGAGGCCGGGCTGGACCGCGCCGACATCCGCGATGCTGCGCGCGTCTACATGGCTTCGAATGCGGTCATCGGCGTCTTCGGCATGGGCCTGACCCAGCACCGCAACGGCGTGCAGAACATCCAGATGCTGGTCAACCTGCTGCTCATGCGCGGGAACATCGGCAAGCCGGGCGCCGGCATCTGCCCGGTGCGCGGGCACTCGAACGTCCAGGGCCAGCGCACGGTCGGCATCACGGAAAAGCCGGAGCTGGCGCCGCTCGACAAGCTGAAGGAACTGTACGGCTTCGAACCGCCGCGCGAGAAAGGCCTGAATACCGTCGAGGCCTGCGAAGGCATCCGCGACGGCAAGATCAAGGCCATGGTCAGCCTGGGCGGCAACCTGGTGCGCGCGGTGCCCGAGCACGGCCTGATGGAACAACCATGGCGCAGCCTGCCCCTGACGGTGCAGATCTCGACCAAGCTGAACCGCAGCCACCTGGTGCACGGCCGGGCCGCCTACATCCTGCCCTGCCTGGGCCGGATCGAGATCGACCGCCAGGGCGGCAATGAGCAGGCGGTATCGATCGAGGATTCGACCGGCTGCATGCACGGCTCGAAGGGCTATGCCGAGCCTGCGGCGTCGACACTGCTGTCGGAACCGGCGATCGTCGCCGGCTTGGCCAAGGCCACGCTGGCGCCGAACCCGAAGGTCGACTGGGATGCCTGGGTCGCGGACTACAGCAAGATCCGCGACGCCATCGCCGAGACTTACCCGGAGATCTTCCACGACTTCAACGAACGGATGTGGACCCCGGGCGGCTTCCGCAAGCCGGTCGCCGCAGCCCATCGCGAATGGAAGACGCCGAACGGCAAGGCCAACTTCACGGTGCCGGACAGCCTGAGCGTCGACCCCGATCTGCCGGACCGCGAAGGCACGCTGCGCCTGTTCACGGTGCGCAGCGACGGCCAGTTCAACACCACGATCTACAGTCTGGACGACCGCTTCCGCGGCGTGACCGGCGATCGCATGGTGGTCTTCATGTCGAAGGCGGACATGGAGGCGCGCGGGCTGGAGGATGGCGCTCGCGTGTCTGCACTCACAGCGACCGATGACGGCGTCGAGCGCCGGGTGGATGGCTTGAAGGTGATGGAGTATCCGGTGCCGCCGGGCTGCATCGCCGGTTACTACCCCGAGTGCAATCCGCTGCTTCCGCTGTGGCATTACGCGAAGGACAGCTATGTGCCGGCGGCGAAGTCGATTGCGGTGCGGATCGAGGCGGCGCCATCATCTTTACAGGAGCAAGCATGAAAGACGTAAGGGTCAATGTGAACGTGCAGGTCGGTGTCGATGCGGCGAGTGTGGTCCTGTTGCTTGCTTCGGCTGCCGCGGCACTGTTCATGTACAAGGAACACAAGCAGGAGAAACTGAAATCCAATGCCGCCTGACGCACCGAAAGCGATCCCGACGCCGACCGGCTGGCTGATGGTGCTGACCGAGGGCGACGATTTGTTTGCCGAGCTGGAAGCGCTGGCCCATCACCGCAATATTCCCAGCGCCAGCTTCACGGGCTTCGGCTTTGCCGGCGAGGTCACGTTCGGTTTTTTCGACTTCGAAAGGCGCGAATATCATCCGTCGCGCTACGCAGAGCGTGAAATGACCGGCATTAACGGCACTTTGGCGTGGAAAGACGGCAAGTCATCAGTGCACGCGCACGGCGTGGGCTGCGGCAAAGACTTCGGCGTGGTCGGCGGCCATCTGCTGGCGCTGACGGTGGGCCGCGGCTCGCTCGAAGTCACGATCACGGTGCACGATACCCGGCTGCAGCGGCGCGAAGATCCGCGTATCGGCGCGAACATCCTGCGGCTTTGACTCAACCCAAGGATATCCCATGAGCAAACTGGACCAGGAAGACCGGGACGAACTGACGGGCCGGCAATTCGCCTTTCCCAAGCAACGCAAAGAGCCGCTGGAGGATGCGACACACGTCCGCAATGCAGTTGCCAGATTCAGTCGGATCAAGGACGTGACGGACGCGGAGCGGGATGAGGCCTGGAAACGCATCCAGGCTGCGGCGAAGAAGTTCGATGTGGCGCTGAACGAGAGCGACTGGCGCGAGATCGGGGCTGGCGGGAAAGATAAACGCTGACTTCCTTACACCTGCGCTTGCGCGTCCACGAAGGACACCAGGTCGCGAACCGTACGAACCTTGCCGAAAAACGGATTGTGTTCGGCCCGGTCCAATGAGCGCCCTGTCCGTTCGGCGACGTCCACGATCAGGTCCTCCAGATCGTCGCTGTCGATACCGAGCTCATCCAGCAAGACATCCGACGCGCGGATGGGAAACGCGACACATGGCGCGAGTAGCAGCTGCAACTCCTGGTGAACTGCGCGAATGACCCAGGTGTCCGTGTTCCTGGTATCGAAACTACGGGCGAAATGACAGATTGTGTCGCCTGCGCGGGCGTCCGCGAGCGCCTGGAGGCGGCGTGTTTCGCGCCGGTTTGCGTACGCAGACCAGAGCCAGAGCAATGAAAGCGCGCCGGCGGCAAGCGCCAGTACCAGAGCCGATGCAGCGTACACGAAATAGACGAGCGCAGCGGCGGATACAATCGCGGCCAATCCGAGCGGCAAGGCGCGAACCTGATGCTCGCGTTTCTCCATTCGCCTGGAAGGTATGCGACGCATTAGGACATCACCCAAGCGCACCGGCGATATCGCCTGCGATCACCAGTATCAGGCCTAATAGCCCGACAAATCCGAGATTGCCGGGCAGCAGTTGCAACTCGGGGTTCGTCGCGTTCTCGATCGATAAGCGCCGCACAGCCACTTTCTTGAGCGCCGCATAGTTCAAAAAAGGCAGCAGGACCAGATAAATCGACCATCCTGCATGCCCGAGCCCTGCGGGCCAGCGATGATCCGATATCTCCAGGCAGGCTTTGAGGGCCAGGGCGATACCTGCCGCGCTCGAACAAAATAACAGGCCTGACTTGAGTAGGTTGGGGATTTTCACTTTGAACGAGGGCGATATGGGAACGGAAGTGTACTGCGCCTTGCATGCATCGGGCCAAGACGTCTCAGGATAGCATTTTTACTAAAAGGCAAAAGTCAAAGATTGTCACGACCGACTGCGTGCCTTCCCCAGGTGAAGTGACATAAACCCTTGATCCGACTATAATTTCCGCCTTTCGCACCATCCGCACCGCACAAAGGCCGCCATGTCACTGCTCGCCCACCAGCTCGAACTGCTGTCCCCCGCCAAAACCGCCGAGATCGGCCGCGAAGCCATCCTGCACGGCGCCGATGCGGTGTACATCGGCGGCCCGGCCTTCGGCGCCCGCCACAACGCCAGCAATCCGCTGGAAGACATCGCGGCGCTGGTCGAGTTCGCGCACCGCTACCGTTCGCGCATCTTCGTGACCATGAACACGATCATGCACGATGCCGAGCTGGAAACCGCGCGCAAGCAGATCTGGGACCTGTACAACGCCGGCGTCGACGCCCTGATCATCCAGGACATGGGCCTGCTGGAAATGGACCTGCCACCGATCCAGATGCACGCCTCGACCCAGTGCGACATCCGCACCGTCGAGAAGGCCAAGTTCCTGTCGCAGGTCGGCTTCTCGCAGCTGGTGCTGGCGCGCGAACTGACCATCGAGCAGATCAAGGCGATCCGCGCCCAGGTCGAGACGCCGCTGGAATACTTCATCCACGGCGCCCTGTGCGTGGCCTTCTCCGGCCAGTGCTACATCTCGCATGCGGACAACGGCCGCAGCGCCAACCGCGGCGACTGCTCGCAGGCGTGCCGCTTGCCGTATACCTTGTCCGACGGACAGGGCCGCGTGGTCGCCTTCGAAAAGCACCTGCTGTCGATGAAGGACAACGACCAGAGCCGCAACCTCGAAGCGCTGGTCGATGCCGGCATCCGCTCCTTCAAGATCGAGGGCCGCTACAAGGACATGGGCTATGTGAAGAACATCACCGCCCACTACCGCCTGCTGCTGGACGAGATCCTTGAGCGCCGCCCGGAACTGGCGGCTGCCTCCAGCGGCCGCACGGATATCCTGTTCACGCCAGACGTCGATAAGAACTTCCACCGCGGCCACACCGATTATTTCGCCACCGGCCGCAAGGAGACCATCGGCGCCTTCGATTCGCCCAAGTACGTGGGCGTGGAACTGGGCACCGTGACGCGCATCGGCGGCGACAATTTCGACCTGCTCACCAACGCGGCGATGGCCAACGGCGACGGCCTGAATTACATGCACAAGCGCGAGACGGTTGGCATCCAGGCGAATACCGTGCAAAAGCTCGGCGAGGATGCCGAGGGCCAGCGCTGGCGCGTGTTCCCGAACGAGCCGGTGTCCAGCCTGGCCGGCCTGAAGGTCGGCACGGCGCTGAGCCGCAACCGCGACCACCAGTGGGAATCGGCGCTGACCAAGAAATCGTCGGAGCGCCGGGTCGCGGTGCACCTGCAACTGTCGGAAATCGAAGGCGGCCTCCGCCTGACGATCACCGACGAAGACGGCATCGTCAGCCACGCGGATGCCGCGCTGGCCCTGCAGCCGGCCCAGCAGGCCGAGCAGGCCGAGGCGGGCCTGCGCACCAGCCTGGGCAAACTCGGCAACACCATGTTCGAGGCGCGCAGCATCGCGCTGGCGCTGTCGCAGCCCTGGTTCGTGCCGTCCAGCGCCATCAACGGCCTGCGCCGCGACGCCGTTGCCGCCCACGAAGCCGCGCGCCTGGCGAGCTGGGAACGCCCGGAGCGTGCCCAGGCGGCCGAACCGCCGGCCACGTATCCGGAGGCCCAGCTGAGCTACCTGGCCAACGTCTACAACGAAAAGGCGCGTGCTTTTTATCGCAAGCACGGCGTGCAGCTGATCGCCGCGGCCTACGAGGCGCACGAGGAGCCGGGCGAGGTCTCGCTGATGATCACCAAGCACTGCCTGCGCTTCTCCTTCAACCTGTGTCCGAAGCAGGCCAAGGGTGTGCAGGGCGTCCAGGGCCAGGTCCGCGCCGAACCGATGACCCTGGTCAGCGGCGACGAGCGCTATACCCTGAAGTTCGACTGCAAGCCCTGCGAGATGCATATCATCGGCGCGATGAAGCCGCATATCCTGAATTCGCCGCCGCCCTCGGCCATTCCGTACAGCCCGCTGGTCTTCCACAAGACGCGTCCGCGCGCCTGAGCCATTCCCGGGCGCCGGTGAGAGCCGGCGCCCGCCAGGCTGCCCGATGCAGCCGTTCAGTATCTAATTCATCACACGTATTCGCGCCTGCCGCCCTCTCATGGCCGGCCCGGCCGATGCTCACCTGTAACTTTCAGGCACATACGGATGAGCTTCCGGCCGGGTTCATCCGTGCTTTCTCCCTCGGTCCACGTAGTTTGTATCGTCCGCCACGGTTCAGTAACGCAGGGCATAATATTGCATAAACGCTAATTGACGAATGTTCATTTCCTACAGGCTATTGAACGGCGTGTTGTCCTACAAATAGTTACAATTTACACCGAATGTTGCGCCGGTCTTCATAGTTGTCAGCCGTGGCACGGGACCGGCAGACTGCTTTACATGGAGGATAGATGCCACATAAGCGCTTGCTGTGCATTTGTTCCGAGCATGTCGATACCGACGCGCTGTTGCGCGAGACAATGCCGGATTGGGAAATATGCAGCGTGACCAGTCTCGCCGAAGCTGGGCGGGAACTACGCAATGATCATTACCTGGTAGGCCTTCTGGTGCACGACCGAAACCAGCAGCGCCCCAGCGACATCGACACCTTCTTGCGCCGCCACAGCAATATGCAATGGGTTGGCGTCTTCAATCACCGTGACCTCGAGTCGACGCCCTATCGCGATCTCGTCGTCGAACACCTTTGTGACTATCACACGGCGCCGGTGGACGCGGTGCGTTTGTCGCACACGCTCGGCCACGCCCACGGCTGGGCGATGCTCAAGCGCCGCCGCCAGCAGCTAATCGATCACGGCCATCAGGACTCGCCGCTGATCGGGCATTGCGATGCGATCGTGCGCCTGCGCGCGCAGATCGACCGTGTCGCCAAGGTGGGGGCGCCGGTGCTCATCTGGGGTGAGAGCGGCAGCGGCAAGGAGCTGACAGCCCAGGCCATCCATGCGGAGTCAGAGCGTTCCACCGGGCCCTTTGTGCCAATTAACTGCGGCGCCATTTCCCCTACCCTGATCCACTCCGAGCTGTTCGGCTACGAACGCGGCGCCTTTACCGGCGCGACACGCGGCAAGGCTGGCCTGATCGAATCCGCCGACGGCGGCACCCTGTTCCTCGACGAGATCGGCGACCTCCCGAAGGACATGCAGGCCAACCTGCTGCGCTTCCTGCAGGAGAAGACCATCTGCCGGCTGGGCAGCACGCGGCAGATCCGGGTCGACGTACGGGTGATCGCCGCCTCCCACGTGCAGCTGCAGCAGGCCGTGGCCAAGGGCGACTTCCGCGAAGACCTGTACTACCGACTGGCGGTGCTGCCGGTGACGGTGCCGCCGCTGCGCGACCGCCGCGAAGACATCGTGGCGCTGGCCGAGCACTTCTTCCACGTGTACGCGGCCGAGAAGTCGCCGCGCCTGCAGGGCTTCTCGGATCGCGCGATCGCGGCCATCCTGGATCACGACTGGCCCGGCAATGTGCGTGAACTGATCAACCGGGTGCGCCGTGCCATGGTGATGTCGGACGCCCGCCTGATCACGCCCGACGACCTTGGACTGACACGCGGGATTTCGGCGTTGATGCCAGCTGCGCTGGACGACGCGCGTGACCGCACGGAGCGCACTGCACTGCGGGACTGCCTCGACCGCAGCGGCCAGAACGTGAGCCGCGCCGCACGCGACCTGGGTGTATCGCGTACCACGATGTACCGCCTTCTGAGCAAACACGGAATGCGACCTTGAGGCCTTAACACCTGTAACAGGGTGTGACACTGTGTCCAGCTCCCACGGTACGTTGGCAGACACAAGTAGACACACCTGTACCAAAGTTGGAACAGTTTGTCGATAAATTCGGTAAATTCTGACAGAGAAATGCTGACGGAGCCGTAGGACGAGACGGACAAAGTCAACAAAAACAAGTACTTAGCGAACTCAACCGTTTAGCTGGCATTGGTTGTGCAATAGACAAAAGAGTCGGCGCTACAGCCGATCTATCCAACCAACAGACCCAGAGGGGAAATCGAATGAACAAGACTTTGCTCGTAACCGCTATTACGCTCGCTTTCTCGCTGAGCGCACAGGCCGATGATTCCGTAGTGGCCCGTGGCGGTAGCACCGTCACCACGACTCGTACTGCAACCGATACCAACACCACCACCAACACCGACAGCAGCGACCGCAGCAACAGCAGCACGAACTCGTCGGGCAACACGAGCACTGTCACCAACACCAGCACCGACAGCAGCGACCGTAGCAACAGCAGCATGAACTCGTCGAACAACGACAACAGCACCACCCGCACCAACACCACGACGAACACCGACAGCAGCGACCGCAGCAACAGCAGCATGAACTCGTCGAACAACGACAACAGCACCACCCGTACCAACACGAACACGAACACCAACACGAACACCAACACGAACACCGACAGCAGCGACCGCAGCAACAGCAGCATGAACTCGTCGAACAACGACAACAGCACTACCCGTACCAACACGCGCACCAACACTACCACCAACACCGACGGCAGCAATCGCAGCACCAACAACAGCGGCAACACTGCAACGACCAACACCGACAGCAGCGACCGCAGCAACAACAGCATGAACTCGTCGAACAACGACAACAGCACCACCCGCACCAACACCCGCACCAACACCACCACCAACACCACCAACCGCGATTCCGGCAACGACAATCGCGACATGAGCACCCGTAATTCGAACAACGACAACAGCAACCGTAGCGTGAACAACTCGAACAACACGAGCGACTCGCGCGACCAGAGCATGCGTAATTCGAACAACGACAACCGCGACATGCGCACGACCGACAATTCGGACAACAGCGACAACAGCGACAACAGCACCGGCAAGAACGGTTCGAACCGCGCTTCCGGCGTCGGCGCAGCTGCCTCGAACACCGGCAACGCGACCTCGAACCTGTCGAACGCCTACAACACCTCGACCGCCAACGCGACCTCGAACCTGTCGGGTTCCGTGTCGGGCAACAACGTGTCGGGCATCGGCAACGTCGCCTCCAACACCGGTAACGCCAACGGCGCAGCCGGCAACGGCGGTGCAGGTGCACAAGGCACGTCGGGCGGCGTCGCCGCAACCGGCGGTGCGGGCGCGGCAGCAGCCGGCGCCAACGGTGCCCGCGGCGCAGCCGGCGGCATGGCTTCGAACGGTTCGGCAAATGCCGGCGGCGCCACCTCGGGCGGTTCGACCAGCGGTGCCGGCGGCACGGGCGGCAGCAGCGCTGCTTCGACCACCGGTGCAGGCGGCATGGGCGGCTCGGGCGGCTTCGGCGGCGCCGGCGGTTCGGGTGCAGCTGGCGGCGGCTCGACTGCCAACGGCGGCTTCGGCGGTGCGAGCGGCGCCGGCGGCGCGGCTTCGGGCGGCAACGGCGGCTATGCCGGCGGCAACACCGGCGGTAACGGCGGCTACGCAGGCGGCGCAATGGCTGGCGACGGCGGCAACGGCGGCCGTACTGGCATGGCAACCGGCGGCGCAGGCGGTGCAGGCGGCGCGGGCGCGGCAGGCGGCCGTGGTGCAGCAGGCGGCCTGGGTGGCGCGGGCGGCATGGCCGGCGCTGGCGGCTCGGCCGGCAACGCGAACGCCAACACGGGAGACAACAGCGCTTCGAACGGCAATACCCGTGCAGGTGGCGGCTGGGCCTCGACGGGTGCTGGCGGTGCATCGGGTGGCTCGGATGCGACTCCTGGCACTGGCGGCGCAAGCGGCACGGCGACCGGCGGTTCGAATACCGCAACTGGCGGCACCGTGACTTCGGGTGCTAACACCTCGACCGCAGGCACCACCACTGGCGGCGCAGCTGGCACCGGCGGTGCAGGCGCAGCGGGCGGCGCAGGCGGCTCGGGCGCTGCTGGCGGCGCAGGTGCGGCAGGCGGCGCAGGTTCGTCGGCCACCAACACCGCTGGCGCTGGCGCCATGGGCGGCGCGGCTACTGCCGGCACGGGTGGTGCAGGCGCAGGCCACACCAGCACCGGCGGCGCCGGCGCAGGCAACACTGCAGGCGCCTCGGGTGCCGGCGGCGCCGGCGCAACCGGCACCGCAACTGCCGGTACCGGTGGTGCAGGTGCGGCAGGCGGTTCGGGTGCAGCCGGCGGTAACGGCGCAGCCAGCGGCTCGGCTTCGAACACCGCAGGCATGGGCGCCGCAAGCGGCTCGTCGACCTCGGGTACCGCAACCGGCGGCGCAGCCACCAACGGCGGCTCGACTGCCGGCGCCGGCGGCGCAGGCGGTGCCGGCGGCACCAGCACCGGTGGCCGTGGCGGCGACCTGGCAGCCATCACCACCGGCTACGGCGCCAACGGTGCCGGCGGTGCAGGCACCGGCGGCAACGGCGGCTCGAGCACTGTCAATGCTGGCACCTTCAACATGTCGAACACCATGAACGGCGCCGGCCAGAACGCGGCAGGCATCATGGTCATCAGCCAGAACACCGGCATCTCTTCTCTGGTCCAGCAAAGCGTCAACGTCCAGAGCAACATGAACGTCGGCGGCCAGTAATCCTGGCTTAGGTGAAACGGAAGCCGCGCCCTCGGGCGCGGTTTTCGCGGACCTGAAGTAGAAGAGCAAACGGGGGTAAAGAATGCAGCAATCATTCAATGAGGGAGTCGCCAGGCGCTTGTGCAGCATCGCTGTGCTCGCGCTGCTGTCGGCGCCGGCCTTTGCCGGACCGGCCGATGCGCCGGTTGGCCAGGAAGGGGCAGCCCAGGCGCCGGCCCGGCAGGACGCAAAGCCGGACGCTGCGGCGCCCGCCAAGGCCGGCCTCAGCCTCGACTTCGGCCCGGCGGCCGACCTCGGCAAGCTCGAGCAGTCGCGCGGCGGCACCGATACCAAAAACGACATGAAGCTGGACGGTGTCGTCACGGGTAACAGCGCCACCAACGTCAGCACCGGTGCCAACATGATCGACAACGGTGCTTTTTCGAACATGTCGGGGATCCCGGTGGTCATCCAGAACAGCGGAGCGAACGTGCTGATCCAGAGCGCCACCATCATCAACGTGCAATTCAAATGAAGCTTGGCGCCCCGCTGATGCTGAATGCGCTGCTCTGCGCATTGATGGGCGCCACCTGCGCGAAGGCAGCCGACCTGCCGATCGTGGGTGGCGCCCGTTTTAACGTTCCCGTCCACAGCCTCAAGGAACTGAAATTCGTTTCCACTACCCGTCAGCAGTTTGACTTCAGCTGCGGCTCGGCCGCGCTTGCCACCCTGCTGACCCACCACTACGGCTACCCGATCAGCGAAACCGTCGCGTTCCAGGCCATGTGGGAGCAAGGCGATCAGCAGAAGATCCGCCGCGAAGGCTTTTCGCTGCTCGACATGCAGCGCTACCTGGCCTCGATCGGCTTCAAGGCCGACGGCTTCCGCCAGCCCCTCGACAAGCTGGTCAGCGCCAAAGTGCCGGCCATCGTGCTGATCTCCGAGAAGGGCTACAACCACTTCGTCGTCGTCAAGGGCGCCGAAGATGGCCGCATCCTGCTGGGCGACCCGTCCAGCGGCACCCGCGCGATCACGCGCGAACATTTCGAATCCATCTGGCCTTCACGGCTGCTGTTCGTGATCCACGAAGCGCCGAACAAGCCCCAGTTCAATCTCTCCGCCGACTGGCGCGCCGCACCGCGCGCGCCACTGGGCGACGCGGTGAGCCGGACCGGCATCGATTACATGGGCCTGCCGAAGTTCGGGCCCACCGATTTCTGAGAGGAGATACCATGCGCCTCACCGTCAAACTCTGCTTCCTGCTGGCCAGCGCCGCGATCGCCGGCCAGGGGCTGGCGGACGCCCCGGACAATCCCTTCGACGCCGCCGAGGCCGTCGATCCTGCTGCCCTTGACGAGATGCGCGGCGGCTTCGAAATCCCCGGGGGCATCGCTGTCTCCCTGGGCATCGACCGCATCGTTACCATCAACGGCAATGTCGTCGAGCGCAGCCAGCTCAACCTGGGCGACCTCGGCAGCCTTACCAACGGGATGTCAAAGGTTTCCGCCGACACTGCCAACCAGGTTCGCCTGATTCAAAACGGTATCAGCAGCGGCAACCTCCAGGTCGGCCGCGATGTCCTGGGCGGCACGATCATCCAGAACAGCCTGAACGACCAGCTGATCAATAATCAGACTATCATCAATGCCAGCGTGAACGCGCGTGGAATGCTGCAGAACATGAATTTCCAATCCACGCTCAATAACGCATTAAACACTGCCATCACAGGAAGGTGATGGCCCAACCGGAGAAAAAAAATATGTCTAAGATTCCAGCGCTGTCCTTCGCGATTGGCGTGAGCCTTGTCCTGGCGGCCTTTCCCGCCGGCGCGCAGTCGCCCGATCTCATGGAACAGCTGAAGATCATGCGACAACAGCTGGAAGAACAACGCGCACGTGTCGACGCCCTCGAGCGTCAGCTGCGCGGAACCGGGGTGGCCGGCCCTTCGCAACTCGACCAGATGCGCGGCACTGGCAACCAGCAGCCAGCCACGGCGACAGTGCCGCTGCCCTCGCCCATCGACATGCCGGTCAGCGGCCCGGCCGCGGCAGCCGCGCCGGCAGCCGCATCTGGCGCGTCGCTCAACCTGCTGCGCGGGCTTGGGCCTGCGCCTGTAGCGGCGGCAGATCAGCAGATGGACAATGGCGGTGCGCCGCGCCCATCACCGCAGCCGATCAATCCGGGCAACACGGTTGGCCGTCCTCCTAGCGAGGAAAGCCGCGCGCCGCAGGTGGCGCCGATCTTCGAAAGCCCGGGCGTGTTGACGCCGCGCGGCAAACTGGTGTTCGAACCCTCGCTGCAGTACGGCTACTCGTCGAGCAACCGCGTCGCCCTGATCGGCTACACGGTGATTCCGGCACTGCTGATCGGCCTGCTGGACGTGCGCGAAGTGAAGCGCAACACCACGACCGCCGCCGCCACCTTCCGCTACGGCTTCGACAACCGCCTCGAGCTCGAAGCCAAGATCCCCTACACCTACCGCAGCGACGCCACCGTCAGCCGCGAGCTGTTCACCGGCACCGCCACCGAGCGCGCCTTCAACACCAGCGGCAGCGGCGTCGGCGACGTCGAACTGGGCTGGCGCTACCAGCTCAACGACGGCGGCGTCGAGAAACCGTATTTCATCGGCGGCCTGCGCTTCAAGTCGCGCACCGGCCGCGATCCCTTCCAGGTCGTGACCGATTGCCAGACCCGCTGCGTGGGCGAAAACGTGACCGGCACCGGCCTGCCGCTGGACCTGCCGACCGGTTCCGGCTTCTACTCGATGCAGCCGAGCCTGACCTGGCTGATGCCGTCCGACCCGGCGATCTTCTTCGGCAGCTTCAGCTACACCCACAACTTCAAGCGCGGCAACATCTACCGCACGGTGCTGAACGGCCAGAAGGAGTTCCTGGGCGAGGTGAAACCTGGCGACGTGTTCGGTTTTAACTTCGGCATGGGCCTGGCGCTGAACGAGAAGGCCTCCTTCAGTATCGGCTACGACCACAACTCGGTGGCGCGTACCCGCCAGAACGGCCAGGTGATTCCGGGCTCGGTGCGCATGCAGCTGGGCACCCTGCTGCTGGGCTACTCCTACCGCCTGAGCGACAAGCGCACGCTGAACGTGTCGGTGGGCGCCGGCCTGACCCGCGATACCCCGGACGTCACACTGATGGTGCGGATGCCGTTCTCGCTCTAAACCGCTCGCCCATGAAAAACGGCGCGCCGCCCTCGCGGGCTGGCGCGCCGTTTTTTATGTGACGCGTTCTTTAAATGTAGTAGACCAGTGCAGCGAGGGCGATCACCAGGCCAATCTTGGTCGCCTTGTAGGCGGTCTTGTTCCAGGCCTTGTAGCGGCGGCGGTACTGGCCCATCACGAAAGAAATGCGGAACAGCTTGCTCACCAGGCCGGTCTGGTCGCCGCTCTCGTTGGGCGAGGCAGCGGCCGTCATCATGGTGCGGCCCAGCCAGCGGTTGATGCCGCCCATGCCGAAGCGCAGCGGGCGCTCGACGTCGCAGAACAGGATCACGCGGTCCTGGCCGCTGGTGTTTTCAGCCCAGTGGATGAAGGTTTCGTCGAAGATCACGCCCTGGCCGTCGCGCCAGCTGTAGCGCTGGCCGTCGACTTCGATGAAGCAGCGGTCGTCGTTCGGCGTGGCCAGGCCCAGGTGGTAGCGCATCGAGCCGGCGAAAGGATCGCGGTGCGGGTTCAGCTTGGCGCCGTGCGGCAGCTCGGCGAACATTGCCGCCTTCACGGAGGGGATGCTCTGCAGCAGCGCATAGGTTTTCGGGCACAGGCGCTCGGCCGACGGGTGGCTGGCGTCGTACCACTTCAGGTAGAAGCGCTTCCAGCCGGTCTTGAAGAAGGAATTGAAGCCCGCGTCGTTGTTCTGCTCGGATGCCTTGATCTTCTGCAGCGCGACCAGGTTCAGCGCTTCTTCGCGGATGACTTCCCAGTTTTCTTGCAGGACGTTCAGCTCGGGGAATTCGCGGACCGGGATGTAGGGCGTGCTCGGCACCCGGGAAAACAAGTGCATGAAGATATTGATCGGCGCCATGAACGACGAATGGTCGAACAGCTGGCGGCCGAACGGCAGGCGGACCTTACCGCGGAAATGGATATGCAGGACCGAAAGGATGAGAAAACCCACGACTGCCCACTTCATTACGCCTCCACATGCACCTGACTAAACGGAGCGCAAGGATACCATAGGCGACGCGCAGCCGTCCGGCGACCCTCCACGCATTAGCGGAGTGGCCGGCGAACGGCTGCGCCTTTACAACGTAGTGGTCGACTTAGTGCATCGTCGACGTCACGGCATAGCCCTTTTCGGCCAGCTGGCCGGTCAGGTTCTGGATGTCGTAGTCGTCGATCTGCTGGGCGTCGTCGTCCACTTCGACAGCGCGGGCTTCGACTTCCCAGTCGGTATTCGTGGCTTCCTCGGGAATGTTCTTGGTTTCGGGCACCGCCAGGTACGAGAACTTGCCGTCCTGTTCGGCTCTGCGGTAAATATCCAGACGCATAGTCGTATCCTTTCTAAGCATGGCTGATGGATTCAAGCCATCAGTATGCCCACGATAGGCGAAGGGCGGAGCACAGTCTGTTATCCGACGCACACTGGCTTAAGGACAGGAAACTCAGCGCCCCGGCGAAGCGCCCAGCACGCGCGCCGGCAGCATGACGATGGCCTTCAGCAGCTCGAACACGGCTTCGACGCCGATGCCGACCAGGCGGAAAGGCAGCAGGATCAGCCAGACCAGCGGATACATGAACAGCGCCAGCAGGGCCAGCGGCCAGCACAGGAACAGCAGGACCAACCAGGCGAGGAAACCGAGCATAGTGCGCTCCTTCAGGTAACTTCAAATGAAAGGATCTTCGATGCCGTGACTGTAATGACAAGGCGTTCCCCAGGCAATCGCGATGCGATAAATGGCAGCGGGCCGGGATGGACGGGACAAAAACAGGGATGAACGGCGATGGGATGGTAAGCTTCGGACCTTGTCGAACGAGAAAGCCCGATGCAACTCCGCCCCGCCATCCTTGCCGTGTTCGTGTCCTTCGCCTGCACGCGTTTGCAGGCCGAAGCGCAGGCCGACGACCAGGCCAGCGTGACCACCCGCCATGGCGCGGTCCGGGTCATTCCCGCCAGCGAAGAACGCAGCGCCCTGCTCTTCAATAACAAGCCCGTCGCACGCATGAACGGCGATGCCAGCCTGCACAAGCTGGCGATCCGGAGCGAGCGCGACTACGTGCTGGCGGACGCGATGGTGCCGGGCCTGAACTGCAAGCACGAGTTCGTCCTGATGGAAATCGGCGCCGGGGATGCGCCATCGGTGTCGGCGCCCTTCGGCCAGTGCATGACGCTGTTCGGCGCACGCCTGCAGGACGGGAAGGCAGTGGTGCAGCTGGAGGAGGCTGTGACCGACGCCCGGGGCCAGAGGCGCGTCCACGAATTTGCCTTCGCCGGCGGCCGGCTGGAAGAGCTGCCGGGCGTTCTGGACTACTGCGAGGCCAGCGCGCGGGCCGCCGGCAGCATCGCCGTGGCGCTCACGCCGGATGTGGCGAACAAGACCGTGGCCGGCGCGGGACGCGCTTATTTCCACGCCGCGCCGCTGGAAGCATGCCGCACTCCGAAGGTGTTCCTGGTGCCCGGCGATAAGGTCCGCGCCGAGCGCGAGACCGACGCTTTTGTCGAGATCGAATACCGTCACCCGAAGAGCGGGCAGGTATTCAAGGGATGGTTGCGGCGGGACCGACTGCTCGATCCCGCCCAGTAAGATTACGCGAATGCCGCCGCGCCGGCCTCGGCGCGCACGCCCTCTTCCGCCGGCTGTTCTTCGAAACGCGCCACCACCTCGGCGCGCATCGTCGCTTCGAGCGAGGGAATCGAGCCGCCGCAGCGGTAGGCGAAGCTGACCTGGACCACGTCGCCGGCCTTGACGTCGAGCGGACGCGCCAGCGGCAGCATCATGTAGTGGTTCAGCCAGTCGATGGTCGCGCCGACTTCCTCGACGATGGACAGCACGTTCTTGGTGATGAAGCGCAGCGCGTTCAGGCGGCCGGCCTTTTCGATCAGGAAGCGGCCTTCCCAGGCGACGTTCATATCGGTCGGCTGGCTGAAGTCCATGATGCTGTACACGCCCGGCTGGGCCAGTTCGACGGTGCCCGGGTAGATGACGTTGGTCGGCTGGAACTGCACGATCGGGGCGTGGAAGCCTTCGAAATCGTATTCCTGCTGCAGAGGCTGGGCCGCCATGATGACGGCTTCCGGCAGGAACACCGGCAGCGGGCCGCCGAAGCGCGCCAGGTAGCGGCGCTTGAAGGATTCCATCATCTCGACCTGCTTCTCGCGCAGCATGCCGACATGGATCATCTCGCAGATCACGATGTCGACCGGCTCCGGCGGCAGGTATTCGAAGGCGTCGGCGTGGATCACCTCGACCTTGTGGCCGTTCTGGTTCATGGCCAGGAACTTGCGGGCTTCACGCACCATGTCCGGGTTGAACTCGACGCAGTAGACCTTCTCGGCGGCCTGCGCGGCGAAGAAGGACAGCACGCCGGTACCGCCGCCCAGCTCGAGCACCTTCATTCCCGGCTTGACGGCGTGGAAGATGGCCGACTTGAAGCTGTGCATGCGATTCTGGTCCATCAGCATGTTGTGGTGATAATGGACCGGGATGAACTGCCCCAGATAGCAGCTCTCGATTTCGCGTTCGTTCAGCATCATGTTCCTCGCCATGGTTAATTGCATGGAAGCATTATCTGCAACGAGGAAACTTTTTGATGCGTGGAGCTGACGGGGAAATCCACGCCAATTCCACGCCAGCCGGCGTTTAACGCGCCGCTTTGGCCTTGTCGGCGATCTGGGCGGCGGTCATGCCTTCGCTGTTGGTGAGCTTCGGATTCGCACCTTGCGAGCCGAGGAAGGCGACCATGTCGGGATGCCCCTCGCGCGCCGCCATCATCACCGGGGTGTAGCTGCCGCTGGCAGGCGGCGACACCGCATCGACTTTGGCGCCGCGCTTGATCAGCAGGCGCGCGATGTCTTCGTCGCCGCTGGCGGCTGCATAGTGCAGCGGGGTCCAGCCGGGACGGTTGACGGCGGCGCCGCGCGCGACCAGTGCCTCGGCGGCCGGCCGATTGCGCTTGAAGGCGGCCATCATCAGGGCCGTGTTGCCGTTCATGGCCGGCGCGTCGAGCTGGATGCCGGGCTGGTCCAGCAGCAGCTGCAGCACCCGCATCGAGCCTTCGCGCGCCGCGATCACCAGCGCCGGTTCGCCGCCGACGGGATTCTGCTGGTTCGGGTTCACGCCCGCCGCCAGCAGCGATTTGACGGTGCCCGCATCGTCCATCTGCACGGCGCGGAAGAAATCCGCGGTCTGCTGCGGCGTGGCGGCGAGCACCGCAGCGCCGGGGAAGGCCGACAGCAGCATCGCTGCAAGGAGTGTCCGGCCGGTCAGGCGAAGAAAACCGCGACGCTGCATCATGCTTACCCCCTCGGTACTTTGAATAGCTGGTGGAAGTTGTCGGTCGTGCGCTCCGCCACTTCGCGCAGCGACACGTCCTTGAGCGTGGCGATGTACTCGGCCACGTGGGCGACGTAGCCCGGTTCGTTCATTTTCCCACGGTAGGGCACGGGCGCGAGATACGGCGAATCGGTTTCGATCAAGATGCGATCCAGCGGAAGTGCTTTGGCCACGGCTTGCAGGTCTTTCGCGCTCTTGAAGGTCACGATGCCGGAGAAAGAGATGTAAAAACCCATCTCGATCGCGGCCAGCGCCACCTCCAGCGTCTCCGTAAAGCAGTGCATCACGCCGGCGACGCCGCCCTTGTCCACGGCCGCGCCCTCTTCCCGCAGGATGCGGATCGTGTCGGCGCTGGACGAGCGGGTGTGGATGATCAAGGGTTTACGCGTCTCGCGCGAGGCGCGGATGTGGGTGCGGAAGCGCTCGCGCTGCCATTCGAGGTCGCCCTCGAGGCGGTAATAGTCGAGCCCGGTTTCACCGATGGCGACGATCTTCGGATGGTCGGCCAGGCGCACCAAGTCTTCGACGCTTGGCTCCGGCGTGTCCTCGTAGTCGGGATGCACGCCGACCGAAGCATAGATATGCGGATATTGCTCGGCCAGGGCGAGCACGCTGGGAAATTCCGGCAGGTTGACGGACACGCACAGCGCCTTGTCGACCTTGTTCTCGGCCATCTTGGCGAGAATCTCGGGCATGCGGGCGGCCAGCTCCGGGAAATTGATGTGGCAGTGTGAATCGATGTACATCCGCTTATTGTACGTTACTGGCCCACGCAGATGATCTTGGTCGCATATTCCTGCGCGTTGGGCTTTTTCTTCGTCGCCCACTGGATGGCTTCCTCGGCGTCGGCCAGGGTCATGACCGTGGCTTTCTCCTTGTTACGGATGAAGGAGACGCCTTCGAACTTGCCGTCCTTGCTGCGCATGACTTTGGCAAATACCGGGTCCGCCTTGCCGCCATCGGCGAGTTTGTTTTGCTGGATGAGGTAACGCTGATCGCTGGTTTCCATACTGGTGCTCTGGTCTGTGTTCAAAGCAGTATTTTACGGCAGACGGGCAATCTGGCGAACGGGACGCCGCCCGATGCGCCGCTATGCCAAACTCGGTCGCAAGCACCTTTCAGCCAGGAGAGTTTTCATGAGCAACGAACAGCAGAGCAAAGACCAGGAGCAGGCAAAGGCCGGCCTGCAGCAGGCCGACCAGTCGGGGCAATTTCAGCAGAGCGCGTCCCAGCAGAGCGCACAGGGAGACAAGCATCCGGACTTCGATGCGCTGGCGAACAAGAAACCCGATGAATTGACGCCGGAAGAGTTACGGCTGATGGCGGACACGATGCCTGGCGAAGGTCCGGGCGACTGAATCTACTAACGCTCCGCGCGGGATCGTTCAACGGCCCGCGCTTGACGGGGACTCGGCTCGTGGGCGGCTGCTATTTTCGAACGGCATCCCATATCTGGACAATACCGAGAACTGTCAACCCGACACTCCCGGCCGTCCAGAAAAGAATACACCCCCAATAAGCCTTTGGAGAGAGTTTCAGGTACACCAGACGTTGCGCATACTTCGTAGGATATTCAACGACGCCGGTCATTAATCCATCAATCGCATACCAGTACCCAAGGCAGGCAAGTGCGAGTATGCCAAGGCCGGCGGCAACCAAGATGGATGGTCGGATCATGATGCCCGGATCTGCCCTCGTCGTTCACGCGGCGTCAGCTCGGCCACCGGCATGGCTCAGTCGACCACGCGCTTGCCGAGGATGATCAGATCCCGCTCGATCCCATCCAGATTGGCCACCCGCGGGAAATTCGCCCAGGTCTCGAAGCCGTACTTGCGGAACAGGGCCAGGCTGGGCACGTTGTGGCCGAAGATGAAGCCCAGCAGCGTGTGCACCTTGATGTTCGGGGCAAAAGCCATCGCCTGCTCCAGGCAATAGCGGCCGATGCCCTTGCCGCGCCACTGTTCGTCGATGTAGATCGAGACTTCGGCGGTGCCCGAGTACGCCGGGCGGCCGTAGAAGTTCGAGTAAGAGCACCAGCCGATGACGGCCGGGTTTTCCGACTTGTCCTCGGCATCGTGGATCACCCACAGCGGCCGGCGTTCCGGGGTGTGGTCGGCAAACCATTGTTCGCGCGACTGGACCGTGATCGGTTCCGTGTCCGCGGTGACTTCGCGCGAGGCGATAGTGGAGTTGTAGATGTCGACGATGACGGGCAGGTCTTCGATGCGGGCGATGCGATGGGTGTAGGACGGCATAGATAAAAGCTAGAGCGTGTGGGTGGCGCGCGAGGACCGCAGCGCCGCACCCAAGATTTCTTCGATACGCAGTTTGGCGCGCTGGCCGGTTTCGTCGGCCGGGAAATGCACGCCGATGCCCTGCGCCTTGTTGTTGTTGGCGCCGGCCGGGGTGATCCAGGCGACCTTGCCGGCGATCGGGTATTTGTTCGGGTCGTCCATCAGCGACAGGATCAGGTAGATCTCGTCGCCGATCTTGTACGGCTTATTCGTCGGCACGAACATGCCGCCGTTCTTCAGGAAAGGCATGTAGGCCGCGTACAGCGCCGCTTTTTCCTTGATGGCCAGCGAGAGCACGGACGGCCGCGGCGCTTGCGGAGCCAGCGGGGCGTTCGGATCGGTAGGCAAGCCGTTCATCGGAATCCTTTCTTAGGCAGCGCAGCAGGAAGTGTAATCAAGCAACATGTCTTCGACAAACAGTTTCGGTGACAGCGGGTGGTCCGCCACCGCGCGCCGTTCGTTGGTTGACTTGATCGCCTGAATCAGCTTGGCCGTATGGACGCGCCCGGCCAGGTTCGCAAGCTGCTGGCGATAACGCGGATAATAGCGGATCGTGCCGGACAGCTTGTACGAAAAAACATCATACAACCAGCGCTGCTGCCATGCGACGAGGGATGCCAGCGGCGCTTTGCTCAATTTGTCTGCAGCGCGCAACGCGGCGTCCACGCTGGGCTGGGCCAGGATTTGCAGCAGGGAATCGAGTTCTTCGCGGCTGCCGGTTTCCGCCTGGGCCAGGGCAGCCAGCGGCGACCCGCCCTGCTCGCGCAGCCAGCCGTCGGCATCCTGCACGCCCTGGGCTTGCAGCCAGGCCAGCGCCGCGGCATGGTCCGGCAGCGGCAGCGCGAACTTGCGGCAGCGCGACAGGATCGTCGGCAGCAGCCGATCCAGGCTGTTCGATGCCAGCAGGAACACCGTGCCCGGCGGCGGTTCTTCCAGCGTCTTCAGCAGCGCGTTCGAGGACGGCATGTTGAGCGCCTCGGCCGGATACAGCACGACCACGCGCAAGCCCTGGCGGTGGGTCGAGATGTTCATGAAATCGCTGAGCGCGCGCACCTGCTCGATCTTGATGTCCTTCGAGGCGGTCTTGCTCGACTTGGCTTTCTTGTCGGTGTCGCCAGCCTCCTCGCCCTCGGCCGCAGGCGCTTCGTCTTCCATCGCTTCGGGACGCACGCGGCGGTAATCGGGGTGGTTGCCCTGGGCGAACCAGCCGCAGGATGCACAGGTGCCGCAGGCATGGCCGTCGGGCTGCACGTTTTCGCACAGCAGGGCCTGGGCGAAGGCTTCGATGAAATCTGCCTTGCCGATGCCGGCCGGGCCGTAGAACAGGATTGCATGGGGCAGGCGCGCGCGCATTTGCTGCAATTGCGTCCAGGCCTGCTCCTGCCATGGGTAGATGGCGGTACTGCTTGTCACAAGAACTTCTCCAATGCCGCTTTCAGTTGTGCGCGGACTTCCTCGATCGACCGGGTGGAGTCGATGACGACGATGCGGCCGCCGCTTTCCGCCGCACGGCGCAGGTATTCGTTGCGGCAGCGCTCGAAGAAGGCCGCCTCTTCGGATTCGAACTTGTCGAGGGTGCGGGTCGCGTCCAGACGCTCGCGCGCCACTTCGAGCGGCACGTCGAACAGCAGCGTCATGTCGGGCTGCAGGCCCGGGTGCACCCACTGCTCGAGCGCTTCGAGCTTGGCCAGCGGCAGGCCGCGGCCGCCGCCCTGGTAGGCGAAGCTGGCGTCGGTAAAGCGGTCCGACAGCACCCACTCGCCGCGGCCGAGCGCCGGGCCGATGACCTGGGCCAGATGCTCGCGGCGGCTGGCAAAGGCCAGCAGGGCCTCGGTGCCGACGTCCATCTTCTCGTGCAGCAGCAGCGTACGCAGCTTTTCGCCGAGCGGCGTGCCGCCCGGCTCGCGGGTCGAGACCACGCTTTTGCCGGCGTCTTTCAGCAGGCCGGTGACGAAATCGATGTGGGTCGACTTGCCGGCGCCGTCGATGCCTTCGAAGGAGATGAAACGGCCGCGGGCCCGCGTCTGTTCAGTCATTTCGATCCCCCGCGCTGGTATTGGTTGACGGCCTTATTGTGCTCGTTCAGGTTGACCGAGAAGTGGCTGGTGCCGTCGCCGCGCGAGACGAAGTACAGGGCATCGGTCTTGGCCGGGGTCAGGGCCGCGGCCAGCGATTGCACGCCCGGCAGCGCGATCGGGGTCGGCGGCAGGCCGGCGCGCGTGTAGGTGTTGTACGGGGTGTCGGTCTCGAGATCCTTCTTGCGGATCTTGCCGTCGTACTTGTCGCCCATGCCGTAGATGACGGTCGGGTCGGTCTGCAGCAGCATGCCGGTCTTGAGGCGGTTGACGAACACGCCGGCGATCATCGCGCGCTCGCTCTTCTGGCCGGTCTCCTTCTCGACCAGCGAGGCCATGATCAGCGCCTGGTAGGGATCGGTGTAGGGCAGATTCGCCTCGCGCTTTTCCCAGGCGGCCTTCAGGCGCTTCATCATCATCTCGTGCGCCTGTTTGTAGATCGTCAGGTCACTGGCGTTTTTCGCGAACAGGTAGGTGTCCGGGAAGAACAGGCCTTCCGGCGTTGCGTATTTACTTTCGCCGTCCTGCGCCACCTTGGCCAGCAGTTCCTTGTCCGAGAGTTTTGCCGTCTCGTGCTTCAGGTTCGGTGCGGCGTCGACCGCCTGGCGCATCTGGCGGAAAGTCCAGCCTTCGATGATGGTCAGCGACTCCTGCGCGAACTCGCCGCGCACCAATTGGGTGAGCAGGCGCCGCGGGGTGGTGTCCGGCTTGAGCTCGTAGCTGCCGGCCTTGATCTGGCTGGCCTTGCCGGTCACGCGCGCGAGGACGCCGAACAGGAAGCCGTTGACGGGGATGCCGGCGCTGGCCATCTGCTGGGCAGCGCCTGCCACGCCGCTGCCCTGGGCAATGGCGAAGGGAATGATGGGGCTGTCCTTGCCGGTGATCGGCTGCCCCGACCACCACTGGAAGCCTGCCACGGCCGCGACTGACACGATCACGCCGGTTACGATGAGTTTTTTTATAAGTGCCATGTGTGCTGGTTTTACGCCGGTCCCGGCGCGAATTTGACGACAACTCTATAATGAGGCCGTAATGATAAAGCCTAAACGGGAAATTATTCTGAATTTATGAGCAACTGGATCGAACACCTCGCCTCGCTGGGCGCACGCTTCCACCAGGACGAAGCGGCGCAGATCGAAGACTTCGGCAAGACGCTGTCGGCCGCCGACCTCGCCGACGGCGTGGTGGCCCCGGTCACCGACCTGGGCCTGATCGCCGTGGCCGGTGACGACGCCGCCAGTTTCCTGCATAACCAGCTGACCAACGACGTCGAACACCTCGGCACGACCGAGGCCCGCCTGGCGGGCTATTGCACGCCGAAAGGCCGCCTTCAGGCCACCTTCCTGATGTGGCGCACCGGCGCGGACATCTTCCTGCAGCTGCCGCGCGCCATCCAGCCGCCGCTGCAGAAGCGCCTGACCATGTTCGTGCTGCGCGCGAAGGCCAAGCTGCGCGACGCCACCGAAGAAGCGTCGACTGCCGCCGTGCTCGGCCTGGCTGGCGCCAAAGCCGGCGAGGCCCTGGCGCGCCAGGTCGGCGCCCTGCCCGCCGCTCCCTACACCAAGGTCGATGGCGCGTTCGGCACCGTGATCCGCCTGGCGGATGCGCTGAACGCGCCGCGCTATCTGTGGATTACGTCGAGCGAGACGGCGATCGCCGCCCTGCCACAACTGCGCGAGACCCTTGCGCTGGGCGGCAACGCGGCCTGGCACCTGGCCGACATCCATGCCGGCGTGCCGCAGGTGACCCAGCCGACCCAGGAACAGTTCGTGCCGCAGATGGTCAACTTCGAGCTGATCGGCGGCGTCAACTTCAAGAAGGGCTGCTATCCGGGCCAGGAAATCGTCGCCCGCAGCCAGTACCTGGGCAAGCTGAAACGCCGCATGGTGCTGGCCACGCTGCCGAATGCGGCCGCGCGCGCCGGCGACGAAGTCTTCTCCAGCGACGACCCGGACCAGCCGTCCGGCATGATCGTCAGCGCCGCACCGAATGGCGCCGGCGGCGCCGACGCGCTGGTCGAGATCAAGCTGGCCGCGCTCGAACACGAGGTGCGCCACGGTTCGGCCGGCGGGACCCAGCTGGCCTTCCTGCCGCTGCCGTATGCGATCGACACGCCCGCGGCCTGAGCTGAATCGAGCGGATACGCAGATGATCGACCTGTACGTCTATTACAAGGTGCGCGCGTTGGACGCCGCCGCGCTGGCGCCGCGCGTGCGCGCCATGCAGGCGGCGCTGGCGGCGGCGCACCGTGTGTCCGTCCAGCTGAAGTGCCGTCCGCAAGCCGCGGACGGCCTGCAGACCTGGATGGAAGTCTATCCGGGCGTGCCGGAAGCCTTCGCCGGCACGCTCGAGCAAGCCGCTGCCGCGGCCGGCCTCGGGCCGCTGATCCAGGGTCCGCGCCGCGCCGAAGTGTTTATCGACCTGGAGCAAACGCCATGTGCCTGATCGTCTTTGCCTGGCGCGTGATTCCCGGCGTGCCCGTGATCGCCTGCGCCAACCGCGACGAATTCTACGACCGTCCCGCCACCCCGGCCGGGCCCTGGCCGGAAAACCCGGACATCATCGCCGGCCGCGACCTGCAGGGTGGCGGCAGCTGGATGGGCGTGACCCGGACCGGCCCGAATGGTCCCAAGTTCGCGGCGCTGACGAATATCCGCGCGCCAAACGAACGCCGCGGCGATGCGCCGACCCGCGGCGCGCTGGTCGCGGACTTCCTCAGGGGCGAGCTCGATGCGCCGGCCTACCTGGACCGCATCGCCGGCCGCGCCGCCGAGTACAACGGCTTCAACCTGATCCTGGGCGACCGCGCAGGCCTGTACTGGTTCTCGAACCGGGCCGGCGCCGACCCGCGCAACGGCAAGCCGCTCGAACCCGGCATCTACGGCGTGTCGAATGGCCTGCTCGATGCGCCCTGGCCGAAGGTGGTGCGCACCAAGGCCAGCTTCGCCAGCCTGCTGCTGCAGGGCGCGCCCGAAGACGCCTACTTCGAGATGCTGGCCGACACCACCCGCGCGCCCGACCTGCGCCTGCCGGACACCGGCATGCCGATCGAAGTCGAACGCGAACTGTCGCCGGTCTGTATCGAGATGACCGGCTACGGCACCCGCACCTCGACCGTCCTCAGGATCTACCAGGACGACGAACCGGAGCTGCGCGAGCGCATCCTGCGGCCGGAAGGTGTCGCCGCCGCGTAGTCATGACGCGGCCCGGGTGCTCGCGCGCTTGTCCCTGCGCTTGTCCTTGAAGAAGTCCCAGGCCGCTTCGGCGATTTCGAGATCGCCGTTCTGCGGCCCGACCAGGCGGTTGATCAGTTCCGGATAGCGCTTCAGGCGGCTGGGCTCCGCGTGGCCGCCGCCGTCGATACGGTAGAGGGCGACCTGCGGGCCGCCCGCTTCGCCCCACATGAAACGGGTCGCGCGTGTTCTTCTTCCGCCATCGGCCGGCGTGATCGCTTCCTCCACCGGCACATCCCTCAACCCGGCCAATTCCCGCCAGACCCGCGCGCTGTCTTCGATACCCATCATCGGTTCCAGGAAGCCCAAAGTAAGCAGACGCTTGCCGCCTTCGTAGGGCATGAAGGGGTCGTGCGTGCAGCCGAGGATCAGCGCCGGCAAGGCCACCGAGGGCCGTGCAGCCCGGCCCGGCGGCGGCATGCAGGCCAGCAGCGCCGAGAAGGCCGCCAGCTTGTGGGGCATCTCGACCGCGACCCGGTAGGCCATCAGGCCGCCGCGCGATACGCCGATCACGTGCACCCGGTCCGGGTCGGCGCCGTGGCGGGCAATCGCATCGTCGATGACGGCGCCGATGAAGGCGACGTCGTCCTTCTTCGCCACCTGTGCATCGCTGGCAAAACAGTCGCTCCAGCCGCCCTTGCCGGCGTCTGCCGCGGCCACGATCACTTCCTCGCGCTCCGCGATTTCCAGCCACACCGACAGCGGCGATGGCGGAAAGGCCATGCCCAGCACCTGCTTCGCCGAGGCGCCGGCGCCGTGCAGGATCACCACCAGAGGGCGTTTGCCGGTCGCCGGCTTGCCCGGCAGGGCCAGCAGGTAATTGCGCTGGCCCTCGGGCCGCTGCAGCTGGACCGGCGTCACGCCAGCACAAGGGCCGCCGCTACCGCTGCTGCCGAGGAAAGCGGTGCGCATCGCCGTTCCGAAAGATCGTCTGTTCATACTGCGGATTCTGCAGAGCATTTGCCAGAAAGGCAATAAGCAGGCTGAAGCACCCTATTTCCCCCTCCAGTGGGGCGAGAGTTCGGCACTCTCCGCTGATACGATGTTTCCGTACAGCAATCACAAGGAGAGAGCACATGCAAACCAGCCTGAAGAAAATCGCAGCACTCGCCCTGCTCGCCCTCGGCGCAGCAGGCAGCGGACTGGCGCCGGCCCAGGCCGCCAATGTCACCGGCAAATGGGTCGGCGGCTACTACGCCGGCTATTTCTGGGACAACGCCCTGTACCAGGCGCCCGAGCACGTCGACATGACCCATATGACCCACTTCGTGTTCGCGCGCATCGGCCCGGGCAGCGGCAGCAACGGCAAGGCGCCAGGCGAGATCGTGCTGGGCGGCGGCAATGCGCATACGGACCGCGACCGCGGGCCTGGCGCCGCCTACGACTGGACGGTAGAGGAATTCCTGGTCAGGCGCGCCCACCAGGCCAACATCAAGGCCTTGATCATGCTGGGCGGCGAAGGCGACAACGCCGGCTTCCTGGCCTCGACCACCGACGCCGTGCGCCCGGCTTTCGTGAAGAACCTGGTCGACTACATGGTCGCGAAGGATTACGACGGCATCGACGTCGACTGGGAAGGCATCGGCGACAAAGCCACTACCGAGCAGGCCCAGCTCGAAAAGCTGATCCTCGACCTGCGCAAGGAAGCGAATGCGCGCGAGCGCTACAAGGCCAATCCCGTCATCATCACCTTCCCCGGCGGGAACAAGAACATCAACATCGACAAGGTCAGCGAACACGATCTGCGCGTCGCCGCCATGGTCGACCAGTACAACATCATGAGCTACGGCGTGGGCTGGTTCGGCCAGGGCTGGCACAGCAACACCTTCGCGCCGCTCACCGGCGCCACCAAGGAGCGTCCGGTGTCGATCGCCAGCACCATCCAGATGTTCGTCGACGCCGGCGTGCCGCGCGAGAAGATGGGCCTGGGCCTGGGCTTCTACGGCGAAAGCTACGCGCCGCCCTTCACCGGCCCGGACCAGGACACCGACGGCGACCTGAGCCAGTGGTCAGTCACCGACTACAAGTGGAGCTGGACCGTGCTGAACAAGCTGGGCTACCTCAACCGCGGCATCTACGCCTGGGACGCGCCGACCCAGACCAGCTACCGCGTCTACCCGGGCGGCTACACCCCGGCCGACCGTCCGGAGACCACCAGCGGCTACATCAGCTACGAAGAACCGGCGACGATTGCCGCCAAGGGCGCCTGGGCGACCTCGACCCGCGACGGCGAAGGCGCCGGCGGCGCGGTCATCTGGCTGGTCAACTACGGCACCACGGACGGCGTCGACAACCCGCTGCTGACCGCCACCGCCCAGGCCTTCCTCGACCCGGCCGCAACCCAGGCCGGCCCCTACCCAAACCCGCTGCCGCCGCCGGCGCCGCTCGACCTGACGACCACACTGGAGGCATCGAACGACTGGGGCAGCGGCTATTGCGGCACCATCACGGTGAAAAACGTGGGCGAGCGCGCCGGCTGGTGGAAGGCCGCGCTGCCGTTCAGGGACAGCATCACCTCGCTGTGGAACGCGAGCTATACGCTGGCCGACGGCACATTGACGATGGAAGGCCCTGCCTACAATCGCAAGCTGCACCCGGGCGAATCTACCGAGGTCGGCCTGTGCGCGACCCGTCCGGCCAAGCCGGTCGAAACGCCGCCGCCACCGCCGGCCGGCGCACTCCAGGCCAGGCTGGTGATCACCGGCGACTGGGGTTCCGGCTATTGTGTGAAAGTCGCCGTCACCAATACGAGCACGGTGCAGATCCAGAATTGGCAGGCCGAGGTGCCGAACGTGGCAGGCACGCCGGGCGGCATGTGGAACGGCAGCTATACGATGGACGGCACGACCATGCACCTGTCGCCGCCCGGCTGGAACGCCAGCCTGGCGCCGGGCGCGACCAACGACGACGCGGGCTTCTGCGCCAGCCGTTGATTCAGGACTCGCGCTTCATGAAGGGCGAGTCGAACTGCTGGCGCCGTTCCACGGGACGCGTCAGTACCCGCACCGCCACCTCGAGCGGCACGCCGATCTCGGCCAGACGGCGCGCCGCCGTAGAGCGGCCGAGAGCATCGGTTTCGTGGATCACGGCCTCGATCAGGAGGGCTTGCTTGTAGTCGGTGCGTCTTTCCATCGAAGGATGCTAGCACACGGCGCGCACGAATCGATCAGGCCGGGCGCTGCACCAGGTCCAGATAGACGCCCGGATCCTGCGACAGCCCGCGCTTGACGTTCTGCGACAGTTCGTCGATCAGCACCTCGCTCTTGCCTTCTTCCAGCGCGGCGTAGGCCCGTTCCACCACCTCGGCCGGGGCCAGCTTCGGCAGATCGATGCCGCGCGTCAGGTCAGTGTCGACGAAACCCACGTGCAGACCCAGCACCTGCGTGCCCTGATCCTTCAGCGCGATGCGCAGCCCGTTGTTCACGCTCCAGGCAGCCGACTTGGTCGCGGCGTAGGCGGCCAGGCCCGGGGTGCTGATCCAGCTCGCCACCGACAAGACGTTCAGGAAAGCGCCGCCGCGGTTTGCCGCCAGCACGGGCGCAAACGCCTGGCTGACGCGCAGCATGCCATACACATTGGTCTCCATCATGCGCTGCAGGGCGGCGATGCTGCCTTCATCGAGCAGGCTGCCTTCGCTGGCAATGCCGGCATTGTTGATCACCAGCGTTACGTCGGCGCAGGCGGCAACCGCTTCCGCCACCTGCGCCGGGTCGTTGACATCCAGCCGCACCGGCACCACACCGGGCAGATCGACCTTGCCCGGATCGCGCGCAGCAGCGTAGACCTTGCGCGCGCCCCTGGCCAGAGCCTGGCGGGCGAATTCCTCGCCGAGGCCGCGGTTGGCGCCGGTGACGAAGACGATGGCGTTGTCGAGTTTCATGGCATTCCCTTTCGATATGATGAACGTCATATTTCTGTGCAAAAAAATGCCGGGCCCATGGGCACGGCTTCCAGCACTCAGGCTTGCTGTCCCGGGCGCTCGTACTGCGCAAGCAAGGCCTCGCGGCACGCCTGCAATACCTCGTTGCCGCCGCCATCCGCGCCCAGCACGCGCGCCAGCTGGATCGCGCCGACCAGGCTCGCGGCGATGGCCCAGGCGCTGCCGGCCGGCACATCGGGCGCCAGCGTGCCCTCGACCAGCTTTGCCAGCCCGCGAACGCGGCCCTGCGACACTTCGCGCAGGCTGTCGGTGCTGCGCTGCAGGTCGGAACTGACGGCCCCCACCGGGCAGCCCAGCTCCAGTGCTTCCATGTGGGCGCCGGACAGGTACTCGCTGACCAGCGCGCGCAGCGGGGTCTCGCCCGCCTCGGTACGTGCGCGCATGCGCTCGCGCACCCTGGCGTTGCTCTGGCTGCCGGCGTGTTCCAGCGCTTCGGCCAGCAGCGCATCGCGCGATGCGAAGTGGGCGTAGAAGCCGCCGTGGGTCAGGCCGGCTTCCTTCATGACCTCGGCGACACCGACCCCGGCGACACCTGCGCGGCGCACGGTGCGTGCGGCGGCATCCAGGATGCGTTCGTGCGATTGCTGATGGCGGGCGGAGCGATTGGCGGACATGGCGGCTGCCTCGAATATGATGAACGTCATATTAGACCGCATGCGAAAGCAGGTCAAGGGCCTTTGGCCCCGCCTGCGCCTTGTTTAGCGATCCGGATCGTTGCCGGTCGTGCCCGCTGCGGAGCTGCCGCCCGTACCGCCCAGCCTGCCTTCGTCCGGGGTGCCGGCCGCCGAATGCCCGCCGGTGCTGCGGTCGCTGTTGTCGCCCTGGCGCGAACCGGCCGGGAAGACGTTTGCTTCCGGCGAGCTGTGCACGAAGCCGCTCTGGCGGTTTTCGCCGGCGCCGGCGCCGCCCGTGTATTGGCCGGAGCCGGACTGCGAGCCCTGGGCGCTGCTCTGGCTGTTCTGGCCGCTGCCGGCATCCTCGGCCGTGAAGCCGACGCCGCTCTGGTCCGGCACGTCTTCGCGCCAGGCCTTGCCGTTCGAGGCGCCGGCGCTCTGGCCCGGATCCGCACTCTGGCGGTTGGCTTCGCCTGCCGACTGGCCCTGGCGCGAGGTGCCGCCGGCTTCATCGTTGGTGAAGCCGACGCCGCCCTGGTCGAGCACGTCCTGTTTGCCTTGCTGCGATTTGCCCTTGTTGTCGGCCATGATGATCTCCGTTGGATTTCGATAGCTCGATGCTAACGATTCTGGGAAATTCACCAATAGGAAGGCAAGCTGACAACGTGTAGGAGTCAGCCCTTCACACCGGCCTTCAAGGCCTGCGTCAGCTGGGGCATCGCCGCGTACGCATCCGCCGGCGGCTTGCCCTGCACGATCGCGTCCATACGTTCGGCCACGCTGCCCAGCAACTGCGGATGCGAATAGATGTAGAAGCGCCCTTCACGCACCGCGTCGAAGGTGATGCGCGCGACGTCCGCGGGCGAGACCTTGCCGGCGTCGACCGCCTTGCTGACCAGGGCCTGCGCCGCCTGCTGGCTGGCAGTCGGTCCGTGGTCGTTGTCCAGCGCGTGCGGACGGTGCGCTTCGGAGCGGGCGATCCCGGTCGGCACGAAGAATGGGCACAGCACGGACGCCTCGATCGGCGCCTCGACCAGGCGCAGGTCGTGGTACAGCGATTCGCTCAGCGACACCACCGCGTGCTTGCTGACGTTATAGACCCCCATCGCAGGCGCGTTCAGCAGGCCGGCCATCGAGGCCGTGTTGACGATGTGGCCTTCATAGTGCGGATCGCGCTGCGCGCATGCCAGCATGATCGGTGTGAAGACGCTCACGCCATGGATCACGCCCCACAGGTTCACGCCCAGCACCCATTCCCAGTCGGCCTCGGTGTTCTCCCAGATCAGGCCGCCGGTGGCGACGCCGGCGTTGTTGAAGACCAGGTGTACGCCGTGGAAGCGGATCATCGCCGCGTCCGCCAGCTCCTCGACGTGCTCACGCTTGCTGACGTCGACCACCATCGATAAAACCTCTGCCCCTTGCGCCTGCAAAGCCTCGGTTGTGTGCGCCAACGCCTTTGCGTCGACGTCGGCCAGCACCAGCTTCATGCCCAGGCCCGCCGCGGTATCGGCGAATGCGCGGCCCAGGCCGCTGGCCGCGCCGGTAATGACGGCGACCCTTCCTTCGAACTGCTTCATGTCTCCTCCCCGTACCGCGATTTCAGACCGCCGATACGCCGCCGTCCACCGCCAGCACTTGCCCCGTGATGTGCTTGCCTGCATCGGACGCGAACAGCAGGACCGCGCCCTTCAGGTCTTCGTCGTCGCCGAGACGTCCCAGCGGCGCCTGCTGCGCCAGCGTGTCGGCGCCGACAGCTGCCAGTATGCCCTTCGTCATCTTCGAGGGGAAGAAGCCGGGTGCGATCGCGTTCACGGTGATGCCGTAGCGGCCCCATTCGCCGGCCAGCGTGCGGGTAAAATTGATCAGCGCCGCCTTCGAGGTGTTGTAGGCGATGGTTTGCATCGTCCCCGGCGGGTTGCCGGCCAGGCCCGCGATCGAGGCCACGTTGACGATGCGTCCGCGGCCGCGTGGGATCATCGATGCCTTGCCCAGCGCCTGGCACAGCAGGAAGATGCTGCGCACGTTCAGGTTCATCACCTTGTCCCAGGCATCGAGCGGAAAATCCTCGGCCGGGGCGCCCCAGGTCGCGCCGGCATTGTTGACCAGGATGTCGACCTGGCCCAGGTGCGCGAGCGCTGCGTTGGCGAAGGCCTGGACACCGGTCTCCAGCGACAGGTCGGCGGCGATGCCGGTGGCCTCGATGCCGCGCGCCGCCAGATGGGCGCAGGCTTCATCCAGTTCGCCCTGCTTGCGGGCGGCCAGCACCACGCGGGCGCCCTGTTCGCCCAGCGCTTCGGCCAGCTGCAGACCGAGCCCGCGCGAGCCGCCGGTGACGACGGCGGTTTGTCCTTTTAATGAAAACAGTTCCTGTACCGTGCGCATGCCGTCCCCTTTCAGACTTCGTAGTCCATGCACTGGCGCGCTTCGCGGATGGCGCCGATGAAGGGTACCAGCGCATGGTGCGTCGGATGCTTGGCATAGGCTTCGAGCGCCGCCTTGTTCTCGAACTCCGAGTACAGCACCACGTCATAGGTCGCTTCCAGCCCCGGCTGGGCCAGCGTGACTTCGAATTTGAGGATGCCCGGCACGATGTGCGCGCATTCGTCGAGGCGGCGTTTCATTTCGCGTGCGTTGGCGGCGCGGTCGGCGCCTTCCGCGTGTTCTTTCAGTTTCCACATGACGATGTGCTTGAGCATGGCTTTCTTTCCTTCCCTGATGAGCGAACAGATAACAACGAGCATAACGGTTTGGTGGCGGGATGGCGAGTGCGCCTGGATAGCGGCGGCCGTCGGCATTGGTGGCTGGGGTTTTATTTGTTTGGTGACTCCTGTCGGTTAGTTGCAAAATATTAGTGACTTCAACCCGAACGAGAAAGACCGCTGGAGAACTCTGGCCGCGCACGGCAGTCATTTGCATCGGTCCTCGGTTAGTTGCAGAATATGGCATGAGCAAACTCGCCGCCTGGGATGCCAATCCCGTCAAAGCTTTCGCCGACTTCATCGCCGCCCCCGACTTTGCGCTGACCTCGAGCCGCCAGCGCGACCTCGCACCCAAGCCCCTCTCGCCCGAGTCCGCCGCCATCTACCGCTTCATGTTCGGCAAGTTCGCCGCCTGGATGCTGGAGGAGCGCCTGAAGATGTCGACGGTGACGGCGCGCGACCTGCACCGCTTCGTCCAGCTGGCGCACGACGGCGAGCGCGACCTGAACAGCAAGATCTCCTACCGCTACCTGCGCCTGCTGGAACGCTGCTACGATTACCTCGAACGTGCGCCGAACCCGGCGCGCGACGCCATCGTCGGCATCGACCGCGCCCAGATCACCCGCGACGCGCCGATGACGGCCCTGAACGCCGACGAGCTGCAGCGCTTCCTGGCCGCCCTGCCCGGCCAGCGTGCCGAGGACGACGGCAAGGCTTCCGGCTGGAAGCGCCGCCGCGACCGCGCGATGCAGGTGACGATGGCGCTGGCCGGCCTGCGCGTCGCCGAAGCGATCGGCCTGCTGGTCGAGGAGGTCGGACGCCAGGCCGACGTCGAGGGCGCAATCACCTTGAACATCACCCCCGAGCAGAAGCACCGCACCAGCTACGAGCACACGACCACGCTGCCGAAGGAAGGCGTGGCCGAGCTGACGGCCTGGCTGAAGGAGCGCGAGGAACTGAACATTCCAGGGGCGCTGGTGTTCCCGGCCAACCTCGAAGGCGAGCCGCTGCACAAGGCCACGGTCTACCGCCAGGTCAAGGCGACTTTCGAGCGCGCCGGGCTGGCGGTGTCGCGCTCCGGCGGGCGCACGCTGCGCAATACCTTCGCCTCGCAGCAACTGCGCCAGGGCACACCGCAGAGCGAGCTGACGACCGTGCTGGGCCTGGCGCTGGAACGTTCCGCCGAAGCCTATAAATATGCCAAGGTAAACGAGGAAACCTCCGAGCCCGACGCCGGTCCAACAGCCAAGGACGCCTGAATTCATCCCCTGTGCATGGGGCGGCGTCAGGACGGCTCATCCGTAAGTTTCGTGTAAGTTTGGAGCAAGCATCGCGTAAGCTTGGCGGCGCAGAGTCGCTGCCGTAGCTGGCGTAAATATCGGCTATCCATTGACATTACAACTCACAACGGAGACTACAATGGCTATCACACCCGGCATGGCAGCCGGCGGCAAGGCAGCGCCTTCCGCTGGCGGAATGACCAGGGAAGAACGCAAGGTCATCTTTGCGTCCTCCCTCGGCACCGTTTTCGAATGGTACGACTTCTACCTCTACGGCTCACTCGCGCCCGTCATCGCCAAGCAGTTCTTCGCCGGCGTCGGCGACCCCACCACCGCCTTCATCTTCGCCCTGCTGGCCTTCGCCGCCGGCTTCATCGTGCGTCCTTTCGGCGCGCTGGTGTTCGGCCGCCTCGGCGACATGATCGGCCGGAAGTACACGTTCCTGGTCACGATCCTGATCATGGGCGGCTCGACCTTCGTGGTCGGCCTGCTACCCGGCTACGCCTCGATCGGCATCGCCGCGCCGATCATCCTGGTTACATTGCGCATCCTGCAGGGCCTGGCGCTCGGTGGTGAGTACGGTGGCGCCGCCACCTATGTGGCCGAGCACGCGCCGGAAGGCAAGCGCGGCGCCTTCACCGCCTGGATCCAGACCACCGCCACGATGGGCCTGTTCCTGTCGCTGCTGGTGATCCTGGGCGCGCGCACCGCGATGGATACCGCTTCCTTCGAAGCCTGGGGCTGGCGCATTCCCTTCCTGGTCTCGGTCCTGCTGCTCGGCATTTCGGTGTGGATCCGCCTGTCGATGAACGAGTCGCCGGCCTTCGCCAAAATGAAGGCCGAGGGCAAGACCTCGAAAGCGCCGCTGTCGGAAGCCTTCCTGAAGTGGAACAACGCCAAGTTCGCCGTGCTTGCGCTGGGCATCGTCGTGGGCCAGGCCGTGGTCTGGTACACCGGCCAGTTCTACGCGCTGTTCTTCCTGACCCAGACCCTGAAGATCGACGCTGCGACCGCCTACATCCTGCTGGCAATCGGCCTGGCCCTGGCCACGCCCTTCTTCATCGTGTTCGGCTCGCTGTCGGACCGCATCGGCCGCAAGCCCATCATCCTGGCGGGCTGCCTGATCGCGGCGCTGACCTACTTCCCGATCTTCAAGGGCCTCACCACCTACGGCAATCCGGCCCTCGCCAGCGCGCTGGCCAGCTCGCCGGTGGTTGTCGTGGCCGATCCGGCGTCCTGCCATTTCCAGGTCAAGCTGACCGGCACCGAGAAGTTCCCGTCGTCCTGCGACATCGCGACCGCCCAGCTGACCGCCGCCTCGGTCAACTACACGATCCAGGCAGCGCCGGCGGGCACCATCGCCAGCGTGCACATCGGCGACAAGGTCTATCCGTCCTTCAACGCCACCATGACGCCTGACGGCCGCGACTTCGACAAGGCCAGCAAGGGCCGCGAAGCCGCGCTGAAGAAAGACCTGGGCGCCGGCGTCAAGGAAGCCGGCTACCCGGCCAAGGCCGACCCGGCCGGCATCAACAAGCCGATGGTGGTGCTGCTGCTGTTCGTGCTGGTGCTGTACGTGACCATGGTCTACGGCCCGATCGCGGCCATGCTGGTCGAGATGTTCCCGACCCGCATCCGCTATACCTCGATGTCCCTGCCCTACCACATCGGCAACGGCTGGTTCGGCGGCCTGCTACCGACCATCTCCTTCGCGCTGGTGGCGGCCAAGGGCGACATCTATTACGGGCTGTGGTATCCGATCGTGTTCGCGGCCTTTACCGTCGTCTTCGGCACCCTGTTCCTGCGGGAGACCAAGGACAACAATATCTACGCGGCCGATTGAGACCGCGGATTCCGCATTTTAAGCCGCCTGCGGGCGGCTTTTTCATTGCAGCGCCGGCACGCGGCTCCAGCTCCGCATCCTGAACGCCGCCCAGGCCGTCAGCAGCGCGCCCGCCACCAGCACCAGGCGCGTATCGAACAGGGTCAGCACCGCGCCGGCCGCGGCCATCAGGATGTTGGCCAGGCAGAAGGTCGTCGACAGCAAGCCCATCACTGCGCCCTGGCCATGGCCGCCGAAGCGGTCCGCCGCCCACACCTGGATCACGGCGTTGTAGCAGGCGTGCGGCAGGCCGAACAGCATGATGCCGGCCAGCCCGATCCACAGCTGGCCAGTCCCCAGCGAAGCGATGGTCAGCGCTACCGCCAGCGCCAGGAAGGCCGCGCGCCGCAGCGGGTCCTCACGATTTTGCCGTCCGGCAAAAAGAGCCGTAAAACTCATCAGCCCGCACATGCCGACGTTGACCAGCGAGATCGCGCGGGTATCGTAGCGGCCGACCTCGACCAGCCACAGCGGATAGAACTCGTAGAAAGCCGTCACGCCGCAGGTATAGGCCAGCTGCACCACGAACAGGGTGCGCAGGCCATCGTGGCGCAGCAGGTTGAAGGCATGCCGCTCGCGCGCCACCGTCCACCATCCCGGACCATGCACCGGCGCCTCGCGCCGCAGCGTGATCGCCACCAGCACCGTGCCCAGCAGCAGCGCGGCGGCGGCGATATAGAAAGGGACCGTGATGCCGAAACCGATCGTCAGCCCGGCCAGCAGCGGCCCGAACAGCCAGCCCAGCGTGAAGCAGCCGTTCAGCCAGGACATCGCGTGGTTGCGCAGCGGCCCTTCCAGCCGGTCGGCCAGCATGGCGCGCACGATGGCGCCCTGGCCTTCGAGCAGACCGGTGGCGAAGCGCGCCGCCAGAAACAGCGGATAAGAACCGCGGGCCAGGGCCCAGGCCGTCAGCACGTGGCCGAGGGCGGCGCCGGCGGCGGTCCACAGCAGCAGCGGCCGGCGGCCGAAGCGGTCGGACAGCGAGCCCAGCACAGAGGTACCGATCAGCAGTCCGACCGGATTGACCATCAGCGCGACGGCAAACAGCAGCTTGGGCGGCAGCCCGAGGAAGTTGGTGAGTCCGTCTGCCGAACCGCTCACGAAGAGGGGCGGCAGGATCGGATAAGGCAGCGAAGCGCCGGTCGTCGACAGCAGGCCGAGCAGGCAGGCGGTCGCGATCAGAAGTGCGTTTTTCACGTCAGGCCCGGAATCGAGAGAGAACCCGAGCCTAACACGAGCCGATCCATGCCCGCATCAGGGGCATTCGCCGGTTCAGGCGTTGAAGCCCTTGCCCTCCGCCGCCAGCCGCTGCAACAGCGCCGCCGGCGCCCAGGCCTCGCCGTGGTAGCCGCGCGCATACTTCTCGATCGCCGCCAGCACATGCGGCAGGCCCACGGTGTCGGCATAGAACATCGGGCCGCCGCGGTAGAGCGGGAAGCCGTAGCCGGTCAGGTAGACCATGTCGATGTCGGAGGCGCGCAGCGCGATGCCCTCTTCCAGGATCTTCGCGCCCTCGTTCACCAGCGCGTAGACCAGGCGCTCGACGATCTCCTCGTCGGAGATGTTGCGGCGTTCGATGCCGAGATCTTTCGAATGCCGGACGATCATGTCGTCGACGAGCTGCGACGGGTGCGCGGTGCGGTCGCCCGCATGGTAGTCGTACCAGCCGGCGCCGGTCTTCTGGCCGAAGCGGCCCTGCTCGCACAGCAGGTCGGCGGTCTTCGAATAGGCCACCTCCGGCATCTCGACGTAGCGGCGCTTGCGGATGTACCAGCCGATGTCGTTGCCAGCCAGGTCGCCCATGCGGAACGGGCCCATCGCGAAGCCGAATTTTTCGATGGCCTGGTCGACCTGCTGCGGCAGCGCGCCTTCGTCCAGCAGGAAGCCGGCCTGGCGGATGTACTGCTCGACCATGCGGTTGCCGATGAAACCGTCGCAGACGCCGGACACCACGCCCGTCTTCTTGAGCTTCTTGGACAGCGCCAGCGCGGTGGCCAGCACGTGGATGCCGGTCTCGCGGCCGCGCACGATCTCGAGCAGCTTCATGACGTTGGCCGGGCTGAAGAAATGCAGGCCGATCACGTCGTGCGGACGGCTGGTGAAGGCGGCGATCTTGTCCAGGTCCAGCGTCGAGGTGTTCGAGGCCAGGATCGCGCCCGGACGCATCACCTCGTCGAGCTTGCGGAACACGGTTTCCTTGACACCCATGTCTTCGAACACGGCCTCGATCACGATGTCGGCCTGGGCGATGTCCTGGTAGTCCAGCGTGCCCTTGACCAGGGCGATGCGCTGCTCGGCCTTCTCGGGCGACAGCTTGCCTTTCCTGACCGTGTTTTCGTAGTTCTTGCGGATCGTCGCCAGGCCCTTGTCCAACGCTTCCTGCTTGGTCTCGAGGATGGTGACCGGGATGCCGGCGTTCGCGAAGTTCATCGCGATGCCGCCGCCCATGGTGCCGGCGCCGATGACGGCGGCGGTCTTGATCTCGCGGGTCGCGGTATCGGCCGGGACGTCGGGAATCTTGCCGGCGGCGCGCTCGGCGAAGAAGGCGTGACGCAGCGCCTTCGATTCCACGGTTTGGGTCAGGTGGATGAAGCGCTCGCGCTCGAACTTGCAGCCTTCTTCGAAAGGCAGGTTGACGGCGGCGGCGATGGTCTCGACGCATTCCAGCGGCGCCGGGAAGCCGGGGGAGGCGGCCTTCACCTTCGCACGGGCGGCGTCGAGCACCGCCTGCGCGTTCGCGTGCTCGACCTTGCGGTCGCGTACCTTGGGCAATGGCCGCACGTCGGCGACCTTGTTGGCGAATTCGACGGCGGCGGCCACCAGGTCGGTCCCGGCCGGGAACACCTCGTCGAACAAAGTACCCGCAAATTTCTCGGACGGCACCGGACTACCGGAGACGATCATGTCCAGCGCGGCCTCGAGGCCGATTACGCGCGGCAGGCGCTGGGTGCCGCCGGCGCCCGGCAGCAGGCCGAGCTTCACTTCCGGCAGCGCGATCTGGGCGCCCGGCACGGCCACGCGGTAGGCGCAGCCAAGCGCCAGTTCCAGGCCGCCGCCCATGCACACGCTGTGGACCGCGGCGACCACCGGCTTGGACAAACCTTCGGCGGTGCGGATCAGGGTGTGCAGGGTCGGTTCGGTCAGGGCTTTCGGCGAATTGAATTCGCGGATGTCGGCGCCGCCCGAGAAGGCCTTGCCGGCGCCGGTGAGGACCACCGCCTTCACATCGGAGTCAAGCTCGGCACGCTGCAGCGCCTCGACGGCGGCGGTACGCGTCGCCAGTCCGAGGCCGTTGACCGGCGGGTTGTTCAGCGTAATGACGGCGACATTGTTCTGGACCTGGTAATCGGCGCTCATGGGTCTCCCTTAGGGTTCAATATAGGTATGTTGAAACGTCGACATACACTATAAGCGATAAAAGTACGGTCGTGTTATTCCGATCCAGGTGTCGCGTACAGCAGGAAGCCCACGCCGTCGTCATCGGGCTCCAGCAGCCGCTCGAAGCGCAGGCCGAGCTTTTCCAGGACACGGCCGGATGCCGGGTTGTCCGGATGGACGGTGCCGACGACACGCCGGATTTTCAGCTCGCGCCGCCCATCCCGCATCAGCGCGCCCGCGCTCTCGGTGGCATAGCCCTTGCCCCAGCACTCCGGCAGGAAGCGGTAGCCGATGTCGACCTCGCCCAGCTCGACGACATATTTGAAGCCGCAGAAGCCGACCAGGCGCCCGCTGGCCTTTTCGACGACGGCCAGCCGCCCGAAGCCTTGTTGTTCGTAGTCCTTGAGCGGCCGGGTGCGCAGCAGTTCGCGCGCCTCGTCGACCGATCCGGCTGGCGTGTCGCCGGTGTAGCGGATGATCTCGGGCAGAGAAATCAGCGGCAGCCAGGCCTCGGCATCGTCGAGGCTGAAGGGGCGCAAGATCAGGCGCTCGGTCTCGATTGTCTGCGGCGCGGGCATCGGCGTCAGCCCGTGCGCATGTGCGGCCAGGTCAAGTTCCATCTGGCGCTGGCTGCACGTGCGCTGAATTACACCCGGCCACTTGAGATCCCGGCGCACCCAGTCGCGCAACTCGTCGTTCGCCAGGCCGGCCAGCGCCTCCTCGAGCAGGGTGTCGGCCTCCGGCGCGCGCTTCAGGCCGCGCAGGATGGCGGCGCGCAGGCGCACCTCCTTCGCGAAGTTCGACAGCTCGGCGGCCAGGCGTACCGCGGTGCGCGGCGGCGGAAACAGCGGCGAGCTTTGCGCCAGCTCGTTCAGACGCGCGAGAGCGTCCATCGGATCCGGCAGGTAGCGCTCGGCCAACGCAAAGTCTCCTGCTTCCACCACGGCCGGCAAGGCGACGAAAGCATCGCGTTGCGCCTGCTCGGGGAACAGGGCCTCGAGCCGGGCGAATACCGCGCTGGTCGAAAACGGATCCCGCAGCGTCTCGTTCATACGGACGATCAGGGAAAAGCGCGACGGCGGACCGGACCATTGCGAACGCGACACTCCGTAGGTCAGCTCGCCGCCCAGCAGGCGGTGCACCTGGACGTCTCGCGCATCACGCAAGGCCGCCCGCGCCGGCGGATATTCCTCGGCCAGGAAGTGCCATTCCAGCATCGGCATGAAATCGGTGATGTGCCGTTCCCGGTCGCTCGAGAGCACGCGGGCGAAGGCGGCCAGCACATGGCGCAGCGCGTCTTCGTAGCGTTCTTCCTCCCGTGCGCGGATCGCTTCCTCGACGATGGCCTCGCCGCTGCCGGCGCGAATTCCACTCAATTCGCCAATCACTTTATCGTTATCCGTCACAATAAATCAGTCCTGTGCAATGTGGATCTTCGCCTTCACGTGCTTCAGACTCGCCACGATCGTAAACGTCATGATTACCAGCAGCGACCACGAACTCCATTTACTGATGTGTACGACCGACCAGGCGCCCAATTGGTTCGGGTAGCGCCACACGCCCCAGAAGGTGCCGATGTTCTCGGCCATCCAGATAAAGAAGCCGGTCAGCACGAAGCCCAGCATCAGCGGCATGCGGCGGTCGCGGTCCAGCGGCCGGAACACCACCGTGGTGCGCGAGTACAGGCCCAGCGCGCAGGCAGCCAGGTACCAGCGGTAGTCGCCGATGTAGTGGTGGGTGAAGAAGTTCACGTAGATCAGGACCGCGATCAGGGCCGCCATCCAGTACGGCGGATGGTGGCGCACGCGGATGTCGAGCAGGCGCCAGGCCTGCACGATGTAGCTGCCGACGGCCGCGTACATGAAGCCCGAGAACAGCGGCACCCCGAACAGCTTGGTGTAGCCGAAGTCCGGGTAGCTCCAGGACTGGATGCTGCCGGATACCTTGAACGCTTCGAGTGCGAAGCCGACGACGTGGAACAGGCAGACCGCCTTTAGCTCGTCCCAGGTTTCGAGCTTGACGCGCACCATCCACAGCTGGATCGCCACCGCCACCGCCAGCAGCAGGTCGTAGCGCGGAATGCCGAACAGGCCGCCGCGCGGCATCAGGAAAATCGCGGCGAAGAACAGGCCGACGAAGAGGCAGGCGCGCGCCTCCTTGATGCCGAACCAGAGGAATTCGACCAGGCCGCGCCGCAGCCCTGCCAGGGAGCGCGGGCGGTCGTCCATCAGGAAGCTGTCGATCAAGGAGAGCATGGGTGTCGCGTTCGATGGGGGTGAAGTCAGGCGCGTGCGCGCTTGCGGTACTGGGCGGGCGCTTCGCCCACCAGCTTGCGGAAGTCGGCACTGAAATGGGCCTGGTCGAAGTAGCCCAGCGCCTGGGCCAGCGTGGCGAGGTCCGGCTCGTCGCCGTTGGCCAGGCGGTCGGCCGCTTCGTGCAGGCGGAAGCGCCGGATCGCCCACTTCGGGCTGACGCCGAGGTATTCGCTGAACAGCTGCTGCAGGCTGCGCACGCCCATGCCGGCGTCCCCGGCCAGCTGCTCGACCTGGGTCAGGCCGGGCGTCGTCTCGGCCTTGCGCAGGATGGCGGCGATGCGCTCGACCTGCGGATCGGGCGCCGGCAGCAGCGCTTCCAGCAGCCGGCTGGCAGCGAGCATCATCGCCGTATCGTCGGGCGTGTCGAGCACCGCGCGCTGGGCTGCGGCCTCATCCCAGGGAAAGACCTCGGACAGCGCCAGCACCCGGTCGGTAATGGTGTGCAGCGGCCGGCCCAGGATGGCGCGGAAGGCGCCGGGCCGGAAGCGCAGGCCGCAGACCTTGCCGCGCCCTTTCAGTTCGTAGTCGAAGGCGCCGGTAGGCACGCCCCAGATGCCGCTCCTCGCGCTGTCGAACACCAGGTGCACGCAGGGATACGGGAGGGTGCGCTGCACGTAGGGCGGCTGAGTGCCGAGATCCCATTCGACGATCCAGAAGTGGTCGAGGAAAGGCGCCAGCGCGCTGGACGGCAGGTAGCGCTCCATGCGGAACATCTTGCGTGCCTGCGCGGGCGCGACCACGCCCTTGGGGCGGTCCTGGACGGTGGCGGGTGTGCTCATGTGCTCGATTCTAGCATTCGCGTTTTTCCAAGACGACAATATTTAGCGGCGCTATGCTGGGTGCTCGATTTGCCACGAGGACGCCATGAACCGCACCGTTACCCTCTTCCACGCACCCCAGTCCCGCTCGGGCGCCGTCCGCATCCTGCTCGAGGAGCTGGGCGCGCCCTACGCGCTCGAGACGCTCAACCTGAAATCCGGCGACACGCGCGCGCCGCGCTACCTGGCGACCAACCCGATGGGCAAGGTGCCCGCGATCGTGGTCGGGCAGGATGCGGGCGACGCCCTGGTCACCGAGCAGGCCGCAATCTTCATCTACCTGGCCGACCTGTTCCCGCAAGCCGGCCTCGCGCCGGCCATCGACGATCCGCTGCGTGGCCCCTACCTGCGCTGGATGGCCTTTTACGGCGCCTGCTTCGAACCGGCGCTGATCGACCTGGCCATGAAACGCGAGCCGGCGCCGCCCTCGATGTCTCCCTACGGCGACTACGACACCATGCTGTCCACGCTGAGCGCCCAGCTGCGCCCCGGCCCCTGGATGCTGGGCGAACGCTTCACGGCACTCGATATCCTGTGGGGCTATGCGCTGGGCTGGACCACCGCTTTCAAGCTGGTGCCCGAGCTGCCGGAGATTACAGGCCTGGTCGCCCGGCTGAATGCGCGCCCGGCGGCGCAGCGCGTGGCCGCCATGGATGCGGAACTGGCGGCAGCACAGGCGGCTTGAAACAGCCCTAAATGAAGTGGTCAATCAGTTAATTGGTTGCTATAGTGGTCAGGACGGCGGCTCCCTCAATCAGATCGTGCATCCATACACGGAAGGCTTGATTCGATGAACACTCGTCCTTATCCTTCGCGCTGCCTGCCCCTGTTCCTGAGCCTGGCAGCCGTGAGCCTGGCCCAGGCCCAGGAGGCGACCTGGCCGGCACTGCAGCAGGCGTGGTTTCCCGGCAAGACCCTCGAACCTGCGTCCTTCATCCACCTGACCGCGCCCACGCGCGCGCCCAGCGGCGACCAGGTGCCCTTCGCCTTCAGCATCGATCACCCGATGACGGAAGCGCGCTACATCAAGACGGTCAGCGTCTTCGTCGACGGCAATCCGGTTCCTTTAACGGCGGCCTTCCATTTCACGCCGCAGAGCGGCAAGGCCGACATCGCCACGCGCATCCGCCTCGAATCGGACTCGCCGGTGCACGTGGTCGCCGAGGCCAGCGATGGCAGGCTGTACGTGAACAGCGTCATCGTGAAGGCCTCGGGTGGCTGCAGCGGCCCGGCGACCGGCGAGGATGCGGCGGCACGGGCCGCGGCCGGCAAGATGAAACTGGCGCTCGAGGGCCCCTTCAAACCCGGAGAGCTCAACCGCGCGACCTTGCTGGTCAGGCACCCGATGAACACCGGCATGCAGCGCGACCTCGCCACGCACGGCTTCCGGCCGGCCTATTTCATCGACAAGGTCAGCGTCAGCTACAACGGCAAGCCGGTGTTGACGGCGGACACGGCGATCGGCATCAGCGAGAACCCGTCTCTGCGCTTCGGCTTCGTCGCCGACAAGCCGGGCGCGCTGCAGATCCTGGTCCACGACAACGAGGGCGGCAGCTTCCGCCAGACCCTGGACGTCGGAGGCTAGGTGCGGCGCCTGCTCCACGGCCTTGCCCGCAGCTTCATCCTGCTGGCGGCTGTTCAAGTCCAGGCGGCGCCGCTGAAGCTGCAGCAGGTCGCGCCGGGCGTCTACGTGCACATCGGCGCGCACAAGGATTTCGAGGACGGCTACGACGGCGATATCGCCAACATCGGCTTCGTGGTCGGCAGCGAGGCGGTGGCGGTGATCGATACCGGCGGCTCGTACGCCGTTGGAGCATCGCTGAAGGACGCCCTGCGCGCCATCACGCCCCTGCCCGTGCGCTACGTGATCAACACGCACGGCCACCCCGACCACGTGTTCGGCAATGCCGCCTTCCTCGACGCAAATGCCGCCGGCGCCGGGGCGCCGCCGCAGTTCATCGGCCATGCGAAGCTGCCGCAGATGCTGGCCGCGCGCGGCGATGGCTATGTCCGGAACCTGAAACAGCAGCTGGGCGGCGCGGCCAAACCGAGCGTCCTGGTCGCGCCGACCCGGACCGTGCAGGATCGGCTGGTGATCGACCTGGGCAAGCGCAAGCTGGAAGTGCGGGCCTGGCCAAAAGCCCATACGAACAATGACCTGACCGTGTTCGATCTCCCGACCCGCAGCCTGTGGACCGGCGACCTGCTCTTCGTCGAGCGCACGCCTTCCCTGGACGGCGATGCCGCAGGCTGGCTGACCGCCATGGAGACCCTCGACGAACTGCCGGCTGCCGCCACCATTCCAGGGCATGGCGCCGTCACCCGCGACATGCATGCCGCGCTGACCAGGCAGCGCGCATATCTGGATGTCCTGCTGCGCGACGTGCGGAGCAGCATCCGGCAAGGCAAGGACATGACGGCGACGATGGCCAGCGCCGCGTCGAGCGAGCGCACGCGCTGGCGGCTGTTCGACGCCGTCAACCCGCGCAACGTCAATTACCTGTATCCGCTTCTGGAATGGGAGTGAAGATGCGCAGGCGGCATTTCCTCGAACTGGCATTGGCCGCAGCAGGTTTACCGGCCATGGCGAAGGCGGCTGCCGGCGCAGGCAATGGCAAGCTGGGACGCGTCGTGGTGCTCGGCGCCGGCTACGGCGGCGCGACCGCGGCCAAGTACCTGCGCGTGCTGAGCGGCGGCCGCATCGAGGTCATCCTGGTCGACCGCAATCCGGCATTCGTCTCCTGCCCGGTCAGCAATCGCGTGCTGGCCGGCCAGCGCACGCTGGAACAGCTCACCTTCGGCTACGGACCTTTGCAGCGGCACCACGGCGTCAAGTTCGTACGCGCCGGCGTCACGGCCATCGACGCCGACAAGTCCCGGCTCGTGCTGGCGGACCGCAAGCTAAGCTACGACCGGCTGATCGTCGCACCCGGCATCGATTTCATCTACGACGCTTTCCCCAAGCTCGCCGCGGCGCAGGAGCGGATTCCGCATGCCTGGAAAGCCGGCCCGCAAACGCGTAACCTGCACCGCCAGCTGCTGGCGATGCCGGATGGCGGCGTGTTCACGATCGTGGTGCCGCCCCAGCCCTACCGCTGCCCGCCCGCACCCTACGAACGCGCCTGCCAGGCGGCCTACTACCTGAAGACCCACAAGCCACGCTCGAAAGTCATCGTGCTCGATGCGAACCCGGTGATCACCTCGAAGCGCGTGCTGTTCGAGCGGGCCTGGCGCGAACTCTATTCCGGGATGATCGAGTACGTGCCGGGCAGCGAACTGCGCGAGGTCGACGTCGCGACCAGGACCGTCAGGACCGGCTTCGACACGGTCAGGTCGGACGTCCTGAACATCATTCCGCCCCAGCGCGCCGGGCGCATCGCCCTGGACAGCGGCCTGGCGAACGTCGATCAGCGCTGGTGCGAGGTGGACTTCATCACCTACGCATCAAGCGTCCTCCCGCGCGTACACGTGATCGGCGATGCCATCGAATCCGGGCTGCCGAAATCGGCGCACATGGCGAATGCCCAGGCCAAAATCTGCGCCGCCGCCGTGGTGGCGCTGATGCGCGGCGAAGCGCCTGAACCGGCGCCGGCCTTCGCCAACACCTGCTACAGCTTCATCGACGACAAGCAGGCGATGCACATCTCGACCCTGTACCGCTACGATCCGGCCAGGCTCGCCATGCAGGCGGAGGGCAGCGGCGTCCTGTCGGATCACGCATCAACCCAGGAAGGCGCGGACGCCGATGCCTGGGCGCAGAACATCTGGGCCGATGTGCTGGATTGATCAGGTCCCCGGCAAGCGGTAAGTGCGGAACTGCTCGCGCAGCCTGTTCTTCTGGATCTTGCCGGTGCCGCCGATCGGCAGGCTGTCGACAAACACCACGTCGTCCGGCATCCAGAAGCGCGCGATTTTCCCCTCGAAGAAGCCGAGCAGTTCCTCGCGCGTCACTTCCGCGCCCGGCCGGCGCACCACCAGCAGCAGCGGGCGCTCGTCCCACTTCGGATGCGCGACGCCGATGCAGGCCGCCTGCAGCACGCCCGGGTGGCCGACCGCGATGTTCTCCAGGTCGATCGAACCGATCCACTCGCCGCCGGACTTGATCACGTCCTTGCTGCGGTCGGTGATCTGCATGAAGCCGTCCGGGTCGATGGTGGCGACGTCGCCGGTCGGGAACCAGCCGTCCTGCAGGACATCCCCACCCTCGCCCCTGAAATAGCTGGCGATGATCCACGGGCCCTTGACCAGCAGATGGCCGAAGCTGTGGCCGTCCCAGGGCAGTTCCTGGCCGTCGTCGTCGACGATCTTCATGTCGACGCCGTAGATCGCGTGGCCCTGCTTCTGCAATATCTTGCGCTGCTCTTCCTTGGGCAGGTCGCGGTGCTTGGCCAGCAGCCCGCCGGTGGTCCCGAGCGGCGACATCTCCGTCATGCCCCAGCCGTGGATGACCTGCACGTCGAACTTGTCGATCAGCGTGTCCATCATCGCCGGCGGGCAGGCCGAGCCGCCGATCACGGTGCGGCGGAAGGTCGAGAACTTCAGGTCGTTCTGCAGCGCGTAGTTGATCAGGCCCAGCCACACGGTCGGCACCCCGGCGGAGAAGGTCACGCCCTCCTGCTCGAACAGTTCGTAGAGCGATTTGCCGTCCAGGGCCGCGCCCGGGAAGACCATCTTCGCACCCGACAGCAGCACGGAATACGGCAAGCCCCAGGCATTTACATGGAACATGGGCACCACCGGCAGCACCGTGTCGATGGCGCCCACGTTCAGCACGTTCGGCAGCGCCGAGGCATAAGCGTGCAGCACGGTCGAGCGGTGCGAGTAGAGCGCGCCCTTGGGGTTGCCGGTCGTGCCCGAGGTGTAGCACAGCGAGGCCGCGGCATTCTCGTCGAAATCGGGCCATACATAGTTGCCATCGGCCGCCTCGATCAGCTCCTCGTAGCACAGCAGGTTCGGAATCCTCGTGTCGACCGGCATGTGCGCGCGGTCGCTCATCAGCACGAAGCCTTTCACCGTCGGGCAATGCGCGGCGATGCCTTCCACCAGCGCCAGGAAAGTCAGGTCGAAGAACAGGTACTGGTCTTCGGCATGGTTGACGATGTAGGCGATCTGCTCCGGGTGGAGGCGCGGGTTGATGGTATGCAGCACCGCGCCCGACCCGGACACGCCGTAATACAGCTCGAGATGGCGGTAACCGTTCCAGGCCAGCGTGCCGACCCGCTCGCCCATGCCGACGCCGCGGTCAGCGAGTGCACGGGCAACCCGGCGCGCACGCGCTTCGCAGTCGCGGTAGGTGTAGCGATGCAGCGCCGGCATATCCGTTTCCACGCGGCGCGATACAATCTCGCTGCTGCCGTAGTGGCGGGCAGCGAAGCGGATGATGCTGGACACGGAGAGCGGCTGGCTCATCATCTGCCCCATGATCGGGCTCTGCGTCGGGCTCTGCGGATAGGACTGCATCGGGTCTCCTCGGTTGATGTTGTCGAGTTTGAAACGACCGTGCGGAAAGCGTCAAGGGATTTAGATGCTGCAACGCATCAAGCGGCGCGAAGAGTTCGTTACCGAATGTAACGCGCATGGTTCGCACACTAGCGTGCCCATAGAATCGCGCGGCCTGGGTTAGAATCGCGACAACTCAAGCTGGATGTACCGTATAAAAGGAACCGCCATTACCGCTGACGACCTGCCTTTCGACAATTCCTTCGCTGAATTGCCGCCCGCGTTTTATACGCGCCTGATGCCGACGCCGCTGCCTGCGCCTTATTTCGTCGCGGCCAGCGCCAAGGCTGCCGCATTGGCCGGACTCGATCCTGCCGTTCTCAGCCAGCCGGACTTCGTCGAGGTCTTCAGCGGCAATCACGTGCCGCCGCGTTCGCAACCGCTGTCCGCCGTGTACTCGGGCCACCAGTTCGGCCACTGGGCGGGCCAGCTCGGCGATGGCCGCGCCATCCTGCTGGGCCAGCTGAACGGCACCCAAGGTCCGATGGAGCTGCAGCTGAAAGGCGCCGGCATGACGCCCTACTCGCGCATGGGCGACGGCCGCGCCGTGCTGCGCTCCTCGATCCGCGAATTCCTGTGCTCGGAAGCCATGGCCGCGCTCGGCATTCCGACCACGCGCGCGCTGATGCTGACCGGCTCGAACCAGCAGGTAATCCGCGAAACCATCGAGAGCGCCGCCGTCGTGACGCGCATGGCGCCCTCCTTCGTCCGTTTCGGCTCTTTCGAGCACTGGCACTACCGCGGCAAGCAGGAAGAGCTGCGCACCCTGGCCGACTACGTGATCCGCGAGTTCTATCCGGAGCTGCAGTCTGCCGAGAATCCCTATCTGGAACTGCTGGCCGAGGTCACGCGCCGCACCGCGCGCATGATCGCGCACTGGCAGGCGGTCGGCTTCATGCACGGCGTGATGAACACCGACAATATGTCCATCCTCGGCGTCACGCTCGACTACGGCCCCTTCGGCTTCATGGAAGCCTTCGACGTCGACCACATCTGCAACCACACCGACCAGGGTGGCCGCTATTCGTATTCGAACCAGGTGCCGGTCGGCCACTGGAATTGCTACGCCCTCGCCAACGCCCTGCTGCCGCTGATCCAGGACAAGGAAGCGGCCGAGGCCGCGCTGGACGGCTATATCGATGCCTACGGCGACAAGTTCGACGAACTGGTGCACGCCAAGCTCGGCCTGACGACGACCCAAGAGGGCGACCGCGGCCTGTTCGACGCCATGTTCAAGCTGATGCACGAGAACCGCGTCGACTTCACGCTGTTCTTCCGCCGCCTGGGCGAGCTGCGCGTCGAAGTCCTCGATGCCGACCGTAACGAAGCAGACGCCCCGCTGCGCGACCTCTTCCTCGACCGCCCCGGCTTCGACGCCTGGGCCGTCGACTACCGCGCCCGCCTGCGCCAGGAGGCCAGCCAGGACGCCAGCCGGCGCGAGGCCATGCACCGCGTCAATGCGAAATACGTGCTGCGCAACTATCTGGCCCAGACCGCGATCGAAAAGGCGCAGAATGGCGACTTTTCAGAAGTGATCAAGCTGCTCGGCATCCTCGAGCGTCCCTTCGACGAGCAGCCGGAAAACGAAACCTATGCGGCCCTGCCGCCTGACTGGGCATCCCACCTCGAAGTGAGCTGCTCTTCCTGATTCAACCTGAACGACTGAACATCATGACCGAAAAAGTGACCAAGACCGACGCCGAATGGCGCGCCCAGCTCGACCCGATGGAATACCAGGTGACCCGCCACGCGGCCACCGAACGCGCCTTCACCGGCAAGTTCTGGGACCACCACGAGCATGGCATCTACCACTGCGTGTGCTGCGACACCCCGCTCTTCGAATCCGACGCCAAGTTCGAATCCGGCTGCGGCTGGCCCAGCTATTTCCGCGCCCTCGACCCGGACAACGTGATCGAGAAGGTCGACCGCACACATGGCATGGTGCGCACCGAGATCATCTGCGCCGTCTGCGATGCGCATCTGGGTCACGTGTTCCCGGACGGCCCGCCGCCGACCGGCCTGCGTTATTGCATCAATTCGGCCGCAATGCGCTTCGAACCGGCATAATCACGTTTTCTCCACGAAGCGCACACGCATGAAATTTCTGTTCGACCTGTTCCCGGTCATCCTCTTCTTCGTCGTCTTCAAGCTTGCAGACGGCAACCAGGATGCGGCCCACGCCTTCGCCATGCAATACATGGGCGGGATGTTCGCCGACAGCAACTTGACGCCCGCGCAATCGCCGATCATTCTGGCGACCGCGGTGAGCGTCATCGCCACCGTCCTGCAAATCCTTTACCTGCTGGCGCGCGGCCGCAAGGTCGACGGCACGCTGTGGATGTCGCTGGGCGTCATCACCGTCATGGGCGGCGCGACGATCTATTTCCACGACGCGAAATTCATCCTGTGGAAGCCAACCATCCTGTACTGGGCCTTCGCGCTGGCCCTGTTCGTCGCCCAGTTCGGCTTCCGCAATAACCTGATCCGCAAGGTGATGGAAGCCCAGATCCGCCTGCCCGAGCCAGTCTGGGTCAAGGTCAACTACGCCTGGATGACCTTCTTCGCCCTCATCGGCGTGCTGAACCTTTTCATGGCCTTCGTGGTCTTCAAGGACAACTTCAGTGCCTGGGTCAGCTTCAAGCTGTTCGGCGTCACCGGCATCTTCTTCGCCTTCATCGTGATCCAGACCCTGATGCTGTCCAAGCACATCCAGGAAACCGAGCAGGGGGACGCATGAGCACGGACCAGCGCGTCGAGCGCATCCGCACCCTGCTGGAGGGCGCGCTGAGCCCCTCGACACTCGAGGTCGGCGACGATTCCCACCTGCACGTCGGCCATGCCGGCGCGGCCTCCGGCGGGGGTCATTACTCGGTGAAAATCGTTTCGGAACGCTTCGAAGGGCTGAGGCTCGTCATGCGCCATCGGCTGGTGTATGATGCCGTGCAAGGTATGATGCATACCGACATTCACGCTCTGGCGATCACCGCGATTGCACCATCGGAATTGTCGTAAGCCTGCTGCCTTCAGGAAGTCTTAAGTAATCTGTTCGAAAATCTGCTACGTATTACAAGAACTAATCCAATCTCGTCCAAGCAACCCCCTCACAGGAACCACCATGACTTTTAAGCCAGCACGGCTGCTGTTAG
>Ga0308166_1000216_pt1 | contig 103369 bp, 88 predicted proteins | sample PhyCR2_2_FD_202137 | JGI IMG/M metagenome (GOLD analysis project Ga0308166, IMG submission 202137) | Phyllosphere microbial communities from UC Gill Tract Community Farm, Albany, California, United States - DLSLCC.R2 | ecosystem: Host-associated > Plants > Phyllosphere > Unclassified | place...
CGCTCGCGGGCTCGGCGATCGCCGGCCTGCTCGGCACCAAGTTCTTCGGGAACGTGGTCGGCCGCAAGGTGTCGCATACCGCGACCATCGCCGGCGTGTTCATCGCCATGGTCCTCTCGATCATGACGCTGATGGACGTGCTTGACGGGAACACCTTCAACGGCGACGTTTATACCTGGATGACCATCGGCACCATGAAGATGTCGGTCGGCTTCCAGATCGACGCGCTGTCGGCCATGATGATGTGCGTGGTGACCTCGGTGTCGCTGATGGTCCACATCTACACGATCGGCTACATGGCGGAAGACGAGGGCTACAACCGCTTCTTCTCGTACATCTCGCTGTTCACCTTCTCGATGCTGATGCTGGTCATGTCCAACAACTTCCTGCAGCTGTTCTTCGGCTGGGAAGCGGTGGGCCTGGTGTCGTACCTGCTGATCGGTTTCTGGTACACCCGTCCGACGGCGATCTTCGCGAACATGAAGGCCTTCCTGGTCAACCGCGTCGGCGACTTCGGCTTCATCCTCGGCATCGGCCTGCTGCTGGCCGCGACCGGCACCATGCACTACGGCGAAACCTTCGCCCAGGCCGCCAAGCTGGTCAACATGACCGTGCCGGGCACCACCTGGCCGCTGCTGACCGCCGCCTGCATCTGCCTGTTCATCGGCGCGATGGGTAAATCGGCGCAGTTCCCGCTGCACGTCTGGCTGCCGGACTCGATGGAAGGCCCGACCCCGATCTCGGCGCTGATCCACGCCGCAACCATGGTTACCGCCGGCATCTTCATGGTGACCCGCATGTCGCCGCTGTTCGAACTGTCGGACACCGCGCTGTCCTTCATCATCGTGATCGGTTCGATCACTGCGCTGTTCATGGGCTTCCTGGGCATCATCCAGAACGACATCAAGCGCGTGGTCGCTTACTCGACCCTGTCGCAGCTGGGCTACATGACCGTCGCGCTGGGCGTGTCGGCCTACAACGTCGCCGTGTTCCACCTGATGACCCACGCCTTCTTCAAGGCCCTGCTGTTCCTCGGCGCCGGCTCGGTCATCATCGGCATGCACCACGACCAGGACATGCGCAACATGGGCGGCCTGCGCAAGTACATGCCGATCACCTGGATCACTTCGCTGCTGGGTTCGCTGGCCCTGATCGGCACCCCGTTCTTCGCCGGTTTCTACTCGAAGGACTCGATCATCGAGGCCGTGCACGAGTCCCACCTGTGGGGTTCGGGCTTTGCCTACTTTGCGGTCGTGGCAGGCGTGTTCATCACCGCCTTCTACTCTTTCCGCATGTACTTCCTGGTCTTCCACGGTAAAGAGCGTTTCGGCATGGCGCACGCGCACGACGATCATTCGCATGCACATGACGCGCACAAGCAGGCTGTCGCTTCGAACCACGGCGCGGAAGGTCACGACCCGCACGCGCTGCACGATTCGGACGCGCACCACGAGGAAGAGGAAGACGATCACGGCCACCACGGCCTGGCCCCGGGCCAGAAGCCGCACGAGTCGCCGCTGGTGGTGACCCTGCCGCTGATCCTGCTGGCGATCCCGTCGGTCATCATCGGTTTCCTCGCGATCAAGCCGATGTTGTACGGCGGCTTCTTCGACAAGGTCATCGCGATCAACACCGAGCGTCATCCGGCGATGGAAAAGCTGGCCGAAGAGTTCCACGGTCCGCTGCAGATGGCCCTGCACGGCTTTACCTCGCTGCCGTTCTGGCTGGCGCTGGCCGGTGTCGTCGCCGCCTACTACTGCTACATGATCAATCCGCGCGTGCCGGCTGCCTTCTACAAGGCGCTGCGCCCGATCCACACCCTGTTGGACAACAAGTACTACATGGACAAGTTCAACGAGGTGGTCTTCGCCGGCGGCGCACGCGGCGTGGGCAAGGCCTTGTGGCAGGTGGGTGACCGCGTTCTGATCGACGGCCTGGTCGTCAACGGTTCCGCCAAGCTGGTGGGCTGGTTCTCGACCATCGTCCGCACGTTCCAGACTGGTTACATCTACCACTATGCGTTCGTGATGATCCTGGGCGTGCTGGGTACGCTGCTGTACTTCTTCCCGTTCTGGCACGCTTAAACAGAGAGAAAAACAAGATGCAGTCCACGATTTCCTCCTACCCGTACCTCAGCCTTTCGGTCTGGCTTCCGATCATCTTCGGTGTGATCGTGCTGGCCGTCGGCCGTGACAGCAAGGCGGGCTTCACCCGCGTGCTGTCGCTGATCGGCGCGGTGGTCAGCTTCCTGCCGACCATCCCGCTGTTCACCCAGTTCAGCAATACCGCGCACGGTCCCCAGTTCGTCGAGAAGGCGGCCTGGATCGAGCGCTTCAACATCCAGTACTACCTGGGTATCGACGGCCTGAGCCTCTGGTTCGTGCCGCTGACCGCCTTCATCACCATCATCGTCGTCATCTCGGCATGGCAGGTGATCGAAGAGCGCGTGGCCCAGTACATGGGTTCGTTCCTGATGCTGTCGGGCCTGATGATCGGCGTGTTCGTCGCGCTGGACGGCCTGCTGTTCTACTTCTTCTTCGAAGCCACCCTGATCCCGATGTTCATCATCATCGGCGTGTTCGGCGGCCCGAACCGGGTGTACGCGGCATTCAAGTTCTTCCTGTACACCTTCATGGGTTCGCTGCTGACCCTGATCGCGATCATCTACCTGTACAACAAGTCGGGCGGTTCCTTCGACATCCTGGCATGGCACCAGCTGCCGCTGACCATGACCGAGCAGGTGCTGGTCTTCATCGCCTTCCTGATGGCCTTCGCCGTCAAGGTGCCGATGTTCCCGGTCCACACCTGGCTGCCGGACGCCCACGTGGAAGCGCCGACCGGCGGTTCCGTGGTGCTGGCCGCGATCATGCTGAAGCTGGGCGGTTACGGCTTCCTGCGATTCTCGCTGCCGATCGCGCCGGACGCGTCGCACTACCTGGCGCCGCTGATCATCGTGCTGTCGCTGATCGCCGTGATCTACATCGGCCTGGTGGCGATGGTCCAGAAGGACATGAAGAAACTGGTCGCTTACTCGTCGATCGCGCACATGGGCTTCGTTACCCTGGGCTTCTTCATCTTCAACGAGATCGGCGTGCAGGGCGGCATCGTGCAGATGATCTCGCACGGCTTCGTGTCGGGCGCGATGTTCCTGTGCATCGGCGTACTGTACGACCGCATGCACTCGCGTGAAATCGCCGACTACGGCGGCGTCGTGAACCGCATGCCGAAGTTCGCTGCGTTCTCGGTGCTGTTCGCGATGGCCAACTGCGGTCTGCCGGCCACCTCGGGCTTCGTGGGCGAATTCATGGTCATCCTTGGCGCCGTCCAGTTCAACTTCTGGACCGGCCTGCTGGCCGCCACCGCCCTGATCCTGGGCGCGGCGTACTCGCTGTGGATGGTCAAGCGCGTCGTGTTCGGCAAGATCGGCAACAAGCATGTCGCCGAACTGACCGACCTGAACGGCCGTGAATTCTTCATGCTGGGCGTGCTGGCAATCCTGACCATCTACATGGGCCTGTATCCGGCGCCGTTCACCGATTCGCTGCAAGTGTCGGTGGCCGACCTGCTGCAGCACGTGTCGGTGAGCAAGCTGCCGGCGATGCACTGAGCGGGAAATTAAAACGATATGAATCCGATGATTAACACCACTTTATCGGCGGCGTCCATCAACATGGCGCCGCTGTCCGCGGAAATCTTCCTGGTGGTCGCGTCCTGCGCGATCCTCCTGATCGACATGTTCCTGAAGGAAGGGAAGCGGGACATCACCTACGTCCTGTCGCTGCTGACCCTGGCCGGCTGCGCCGTGATCACCTGGGGCGACTTCAACGCCGGTACCACGACCTACACCTTCTTCAACATGTTCGTGTCGGACCCGATGGCGAACCTGCTGAAGCTGTTCACCTACCTGGCTGTCGCCATCACGCTGGTGTATTCGCGCCAGTACTCGGGCGACCGCGGCATGATGTCCGGTAACATGGGCGGCGAGATCTACGTGCTGGCCCTGTTCACCACGCTCGGCCAGATGATCATGATCTCCGGCAATAACATGCTGCCGATCTACCTGGGCCTGGAACTGATGTCGCTGTCGCTGTACGCGCTGGTGGCCATGCGCCGCGACCACGCCACCTCGACCGAAGCCGCGATGAAGTACTTCATCCTGGGTTCGCTGGCATCGGGCTTCATGCTCTACGGTATCTCGATGATCTACGGCGCCACCGGTTCGCTGGACATCACGACCATCGCCAAGCTGACCGCCGCCGGCGCCGCCAACCACACCATCCTGGTGTTCGGCCTGGTGTTCGTCGTAGCCGGCATGGCCTTCAAGCTGGGCGCCGTCCCGTTCCACATGTGGGTGCCGGACGTGTACCAGGGTTCGCCGACCGGCGTGACCCTGCTGCTGGGCGCCGCGCCGAAGCTGGCTTCGTTCGCGATGATGATCCGCATCCTGGTCGAAGGCCTGCTGCCGATGGCCTTCGACTGGCAGCAGATGCTGCTGGCCCTGGCCGTGCTGTCGCTGGCCGTCGGTAACCTGACCGCGATCGCCCAGACCAACATCAAGCGCATGCTGGCCTACTCGACCATCGCCCAGCTCGGCTTCGTCCTGCTCGGCATGATGGCAGGCGTCACTGGCGGCAAGGATGCAGGCAGCGCCGCCAACGCCGCGCCGGCCTACAGCGCCGCCATGTACTACACCATCACCTACGTGCTGACCACGCTGGGCAGCTTCGGCCTGGTGATGATGCTGGCACGCTCGGGCTTCGAAGCGGAAGAAATCGCCGACTTCAAGGGCCTGGCCAAGCGCAGCCCGTGGTACGCCGTGGTCATGACCGTGCTGATGTTCTCGCTGGCCGGCGTGCCGCCGATGATGGGCTTCATGGCCAAGTGGGCGGTCCTGCAGGCCGTGGTCGCCACCGGCCAGTACTGGCTGGCGATCGTCGCCGTGCTGTTCTCGCTGATCGGCGCCTACTACTACCTGCGCGTCGTGAAGACCATCTGGTTCGACGATGCGGTGGACGTCTCGCCGATCTCGACCCCGATGGACATGCGCGTGGTCCTGTCGCTGAACGGCATCCTGGTCGTGCTGCTGGGCGTGATGCCGGGCGGCCTGCTGGCAGCCTGCCTGAGCGCCATGACCCAGACCCTGGGTTCGTAAGACCTGCCTGTGGACCTGTCCCTGGCAACCTGGTTGGTGATCGCGGTCGCGATCGCGTTCGCCAACCTGCCTTTCCTGAACGAGAGCGTGTTCGGCTTCATTCCCCTGAAGCCCGCGCAGGGCAGGGCGCACACGAAGTTCTTCGCCGTGCGCCTTCTCGAGTTGTTTGTTTTATACTTCGTCGTCGGCGGACTCGCCCTGCTGCTGGAATCCCGGATCGGCAACGCTTTTCCCCAAACCTGGGAGTTCTACGCCATCACGGGCTGCATGTTCGTCGTGCTGGCCTTTCCCGGTTTCGTCCTACGCTACCTGCGCAAGCGCCGGCATTGAGCACCCGCGTCCATGGCGCCGGTGCTGTCGAATAACGAAGTAACCGGAGCACAAACCATGGATTCCCGAGATTCCCATTTACGAGAAACGCGCATCGATGGCGGCGTCGCCTACGATGGTCACTTCCTCAAGGTCACGCGCGACCGCGTCAAACTGCCCGATGGCGCCGAGACCACGCGCGAACTGATTCGCCATCCCGGCGCCGTCGTGATCCTGCCGCTGCTGCCGGACGGCCGCGTGCTGCTGGAGCGCCAGTTCCGCTACCCGAACGACCGCGTCTTCATCGAGTTCCCGGCCGGGAAAATCGACCCGGGCGAAGATCCGCTGGCGACCGCCAAGCGCGAGCTCGAAGAAGAGACCGGCTACACGGCAAACGAGTGGAACTTCGTCTGCACCATCCACAACGCGATCGCCTATTCGGACGAGCACCTCGACATCTTCCTGGCGCGCGACATGACCAAGGGCGAGGCCAGGCTGGACGAAGGCGAGTTCCTCGAGCTCTTCAGCGCCACCGTGCCGGAACTGCTGGAGATGGTGCGCAAGGGCGAGATCACCGACGTGAAGACCATCATCGGCACCTTCTGGCTGGAGAAGTACGCCGCCGGTACCTGGACCCCGGCCTGAGATGGCCAGAGCCGCCTTGCTGGCGCCGCTGCTGTGCTGCCTGATGGCGATGGCAGCGACAAGCCCGGCCGCGGCAGCGAGCCCGGTGCCCGACCGTTGCGAAAGCTGGCAACCCGGCCCGCATGCGAACCAGCGCACCGACGTGAAGGTCGAGGCCTACGACAATGGCTACCGCATCGACAACAGCCTGCCGTACCGGACCCTGACGCGCATGAAGCGGGCCGCTGCGGACGGCGGTTTCGTGCTGGGACTGACGCGGGCCGAGTCGCGCGTCGCAGTGAGCGTCGAGGGCACCATCATCGGCGATCCGGCAACGGGCACCGAATGCCTGCGTCCGCTGGTCAACGTGAGCCTGTCCTACGAGCCCATCGTGATTTACGTGGGACGGGAGTTCGAGCCGGGCACTTGTGCGTACCGCGAGATACTTGCGCACGAGATGCGCCATCTCAAGGCCTATGTGGACTATCTGCCGAAAGTGGAAAGCAGGGTGCTCGACCGGATGGCGCAGCGCTTCGACGGCCGGCCGGTGGTGGCGCCGCAGGGACAGGCATTGCGCCGCGTGCAGCAGGAACTGGACCGGACCTGGATGCCTTTCCTGAAGCGCGCGATGGCGGAGGCGAAGACGCGGCAGGCGGCCATCGACAGTCCGAAGGAATATGCGCGCCTCGGCAAAGTTTGCCGGGGTGAGGTACAGTCTCTTATTGGATCGACAAGACGATCGACATCATAAATGAATCAAGCACCACGATACTTTGCCTTAATTCCCGCTGCCGGCGTCGGCGCCCGCATGGGTGCGGCCACGCCGAAGCAGTACATCCGTATCGGCGGCAAGCCGATGCTCCGTCACACCCTCGACGCCTTCCTGTCCAGCGACCTGGTCGCGCACACCTTCATCGTGGTCAGCCCGGATGATCCCTACATCGACAGTGTCGCGCCGAGCCACGGCGTGACCGTGCTGCGCTGCGGCGGCGCCAGCCGCATGGAATCGGTACGCAACGGCCTGGCGGTGCTGGCCAACACGCTGTCGCAGGGCGACTGGGTGCTGGTGCACGACGCCGCCCGTCCCGGCCTGACCGCCGAGCTGATCGAGAAGCTGATCACCGCCACCGGCGAGCACCCGGTCGGCGGCCTGCTGGGCCTGCCGGTGGTCGACACCGTCAAGCGCTGCATCGACGGCGAAGCCTGCGGCACGATTCCGCGCAACGGCCTGTGGCTGGCGCAGACGCCGCAAATGTTCCGCTACAGCCTCTTGCGCGAAGCGCTGACGGCCGCGACGGATCCGAATACGATTACCGATGACGCCAGTGCGGTTGAAGCCCTCGGATTGACCCCCAAGTTGGTCGAGGGGCATCCCCGCAACCTGAAAGTGACGCTGCCGGACGATATCCGGATCGCCGAGCTGTACCTGGCAGTGTCCCAACCTGAACTCGTGTGAACACCATGGCTCTTGCATCGTACAACCCCACTCCGCCGTTCCGCATCGGGACCGGCTATGACTGCCACGCCCTGGTCGAGGGCCGCAAGCTGATCGTCGGCGGCGTTACCATCCCGCACCGCCTCGGCCTGCTGGGCCACTCGGATGCCGACGTGCTGCTGCACGCCATCATCGACTCGCTGCTGGGCGCGGCCGCGCTCGGCGACATCGGCAAGCACTTTCCGGATACCGACCCGATGTTCGCCGGCGCCGATTCGCGCACGCTGCTGCGCGAAGTCGCCTCGCGCGTGCTGGCCACCGGCTACACCATCGGCAACATCGACGCCACCATCATCGCCCAGCAGCCGAAGATGGCGCCGCACATCCCGCAGATGGTGTCGCGCATCGCCGAAGACCTCGGCGTCTCGCCGCAGCAGGTGAACATCAAGGCCAAGACCAACGAGAAGCTGGGCTTCCTCGGCCGCGAAGAGGGCATGGCGGCGCAGTCGACGGCGCTGCTCGTCAAAGTGTAATCGTCGTTTTTGGGGCGATCGCCTGCAGCTTCCGTCGCGCCGTGCGACACTGTCGGGAATAAAACGACAACAAGGGAGCTTGGGATGACGACCCAGAACACGATGAGCCCGCGCGCGGCCTGGCTGCTGATCCTGTCCGCCAGCGCGATCCTGATGATCACGATGGCGGCGCGCCTGACCACCGGCCTGTTTCTCTCGCCGATCAATACCTCGACCGGCCTCGGCGTCGCCTCGATCAGCCTGGCGATGGCGGTCGGCCAGTTCATGTGGGGCGCATCCCAGCCCATCTTCGGCGCGGTGGCCGATAAATACGGTCCGGCGCGCGTGATCGTGGTCGGCGCCATCCTGCTCGCGGCCGGCCTGGCCGCCACACCTTTCGTGTCTTCGCAATGGGGCCTGATGCTGACCCTGGGCGTGCTGTCCGCGTCCGGGGCCGGGGCCGGCAGTTTCTCGATCCTGATCGGCGCCACCGCCCAGCGCCTGCCGCCCGAACGCCGTCCCTTCGCGGCCGGCTTCGTGAATGCCGGCGGCTCCTTCGGCCAGTTCGTGTTCTCGCCGCTGGTCCAGTTCATCATCCAGGCCGGCGGCTGGGTCACCGCCATGTTCTCGCTGGCGGCGACCACGCTGCTGACCATTCCGCTGGCCTGGTTCATGCGCGGCCGGAAGCCGGCGCCGCATGCCGCCGCGGCGGCGTCCGACGAATCCACGCTGGGCAGCCAGATCCGCGTGGCGCTGCGCGACCGCAGCTACCTGTGCCTGCACGCCGGCTTTTTCACCTGCGGCTTTCACATCGCCTTCCTGGTCACCCACCTGCCGGGCGAGGTCGCGCTGTGCGGCTTGCCGGCGGGCGTCTCGGCCAAGGCGCTGGGCCTGATCGGCCTGTTCAACATCGCCGGCTCGCTGGTCGTCGGCGCGCTGGGCCAGCGCTACCGCATGAAGTGGCTGCTGGCCGCGATCTACGGCGGCCGCGCCGTGATGATCGGCCTTTACCTGCTGGCGCCGAAGACCGCGCTGACCTTCTACATCTTCGCTGCCGCGCTCGGCTTTTCCTGGCTCGCCACCGTGCCGCCGACGGCCGGGCTGGTGGGCAAGCTGTTCGGCACGCGCTACCTGTCGACGCTGTTCGGCCTGACCCTGCTGTCGCACCAGATCGGCGGCTTCTTCGGCGCCTGGCTCGGCGGTCTGGCGTTCGTGAAGTTCGGCGATTATTCGTGGATGTGGTACGCCGACATCGTGCTGGCGCTGGCCGCGGCCTTGGTCAACCTGCCGATCCGCGAGGCCGTCCCGCACCGCGCGGCGGCAACGGCGGCGGCCAAAGCCTGAGATGGCGCGCGATCCCTGGGCCTACCGCGAGGTCGCGGTCGAATCCTTCGCCGATCCACGCACCGGCCAGCTGCGGATCCGGCCGGTGGCGGGGCAGGCCTATGCGACGTCGATGCGGGTGCATTGTTCGCGGACGCTGCGCGATCCCGGGCTGTATCCGGCCGGGACGCGCTTTCTCATCCGCGCCAAGCTGACCGACCGGGGCGGCGCGCCTTACCTGTATGCGCACCATGGCGACGAGGTGAAGGTGCTGGCCGGGCGCGAGCTGCAATCCTTTATGGACGAGTACCGGCGGAGGCGGATCTGAGCGTCCCAATGGCGATGCTTCGAAAAAACAAGAGTATTCATCAAGGTTTATGCGGTTTTAATTGCGTAGCTTTGACGTTAATCTGATCGCTCCACGATTTGAGGAGTCATCGAAATGCGTACTTATTCCACCGACAGCGCCAAAGCCGTATCGCGCTTGCTGGCCCTGACCATGATCGTCGACGGCCATCTGGCGCCGTCCGAGCTGAAGGCCATGCGCGCTTCAGGCAGCATTCCGGCGCACGCCGCGCTGAGCGAGGACGCGTTCGACGACGTGGTCCAGGAATTGTGCGAAGACCTGCTGGCCAGCGCGGCCCGCCGCTGCAGCGCGGAAGTCGAGATCGACAGCCGCCTGCTCGATGCCTTGCTCGGCGAGGTGCAGGACCCGGCCCTGCGCGTGTCCGTCATGAAAACCATGCTCGACATCGTGCATGCGGACAGCGTGCTGGATGCCCGCGAGGCTCTGCTCATCCAGCGCGCGTTCAAGGCCTGGTCCGTGGAGCGCCTGCGTGCAGCGTGAGTTCGCGGTTATCATATAGACATCCCGCACACTCGAGAGGATCGTCATGGCAACGCGAAAGATCGCAGTACTGGTAGGCAGCCTCCGCAAGGAGTCCTTCACCCGCAAGCTGGCGAAGCAGCTGATGCTGGTCGCGCCGCCCACGCTGGAACTGGAAATCGTCGATATCTCCCATCTGCCGATGTACAACCAGGACGACGAGACCGACACGCCGCCGCCGCGCTGGACCGAATTCCGCGACCGCATCCGCGATGTCGACGGCGTGCTGTTCTGCACACCCGAGTACAACCGCTCGCTGCCGGCGGTGCTGAAGAACGCCATCGACGTCGGCTCGCGCCCCTACGGCAAGGCGGTCTGGAACGGCAAGCCCTGCGCCGTGGTCAGCAACTCGCCGGGCGCGCTGGGCGGCTTCGGCGCCAACCATGCGGTGCGCCAGTGCCTGGTGTTCCTCAACATGCCCTGCATGCAGTCGCCCGAAGCCTACATCGGCGGCATCGCCAGCAAGTTCGACGGCGACAAGCTCACCGACGAGTCCCTGAACGGCTTCCTGCAGCAGTTCATGGAGTGCTACGCGACCTGGGTCGAGCGCCATGCCGACTGAGGGCGCCTCCGCGCACCGCGGCCCGATCGCGATCCGCGAGATCGACCACGTGGTGCTGCGCGTGATCGACCTGGCGCGCATGCAGCGCTTCTACCAGGACGTGCTGGGCTGTGCGGAAGTGCGGCGCCAGGATGAAATCGGCCTGGTGCAGCTACGTGCCGGCAGCGCCATGCTGGACCTGGTGCCGGTGGATGGCAAGCTGGGCCGCATGGGGGGCGCCGCACCCGGAAGCGAGGGGCGCAACGTCGACCACGTGTGCTTCCGTGTCGAACCCTTCGACGAGGCCGCGATCCGCGCCCACCTGGCCGCGCACGGGGTCGAGGCGGGACCAGTCGAATCGCGCTTCGGCGCCGAAGGGGAGGGGCCGTCGATCTACCTGCACGACCCCGAGGGCAACATGCTCGAGCTGAAAGGGCCGGCATCAAAGTGAGTGCCGGGGAAAAGCGCATGAAGGGCCTGAAGCGGAAATTTGCGGAACGGGTCTACGTCTCGCAGGTGCCCGAGTCCTACGGCAAGCCGCCGCCCGGGCCGCGGCGGCACATGTTCGACATCATCTTCGAGGCCGACACCCCGGCCGGCCGCCGCTTCGACATCGCGCTGGTGTTCGCGATCATGCTCAGCATCCTGGTGGTGGTGCTGGACAGCGTGCCCGGCCTGCACAAGGACTATGGCGATACCCTGGACATCGTCGAATGGAGCTTCACGGTGCTGTTCAGCCTCGAATACCTGGCGCGCGTGGTCTGCGTGCAGCGGCCGTGGCGCTACATGACCGGCTTCTACGGCGTGATCGACCTGCTGGCCGTGCTGCCGACCTATTTTTCGCTGCTGGTGCCAGGCAGCAGCTACCTGCTCGACATCCGCATCCTGCGCCTGCTGCGCGTGTTCCGCATCTTCAAGCTGACCCTCTACATCGAGGAATACACGCGCCTGGGCGAGGCCCTGTCGGCCAGCCGGCGCAAGATCATGGTCTTCCTGTCGGTGGTGCTGATGGCGATCCTGATCCTCGGCACCGTCATGTACGTGGTCGAAGGGCCGAAGAACGGCTACACCAGCATTCCGGTCGCGATGTACTGGGCGACGGTCACCATGACCACGGTCGGCTACGGCGACATCACCCCGCACACTCACCTCGGCAAGGCGATCGCTTCCTTCATGATGCTGCTGGGCTGGGGCATCCTGGCGGTCCCGACCGGCATCGTCACGGCCGAGCTGTCGGCGCGCCATGGCGACCGCCGCCAGGGTCCGGCGCGGCTGACGCAGGCGCCGGCGCCGCGCACCTGCGCGCAATGCGGCAGCGACGGCCACGAAGCGTCATCGCGCTTCTGCAAGGACTGCGGCGCCCAGCTCTGACGGGCGCTTTCAAGCCCTTCACCCTTGGTACATATCAAAGGCGTGCTGTCTCACGCCTTTAGGCTTCTTACTTCGTTCGATCCCAACCACTCATCAAGCGAGGTCAGTCCATGTATCCATTCCCGCAAAACATCAACCCGGCCGTGCGCACGCACGTCGACGCCCAGACCGCCTTCCTGAACGACATGTCGAAATCGCTGTTCAAATCCTTCCAGCAGATGTGCGACCTGAACATCCAGCTGATGCAGACCATGATCGAGGAAACCGCGCTCGCCGGCAAACAGGTGCTGAGCGCCGACCGCCAGACCGAGCTGCTGAGCGCCGCCACCGCGCGCGCCCAGCCGGCCAGCGACAAGCTGCGCGCCTACCAGCAGCACATCACCCGCCTGGCAGCCGACGCCCAGGTGGAACTGGCGCGCGTCACCGAGCAGCACGTGCAGAACACGACCCGCACCGCACGCGCCCTGGCCGACGAGGTGGCGCGCGACGCCACCGAGCAGACCGAGCGCAGCCTGCGCGCCCAGCAGGAAAGCGTGCGCCAGTTTGCCGATCCGTTTGCCCGCGGCGGCGATCGCGCTGGCGATGGCGCTGCGTCGCAGGCCCGGTCCGGCATCGGCGGCGATGGCTCCCAGCAGCATATCGAGCGGGGAGCACAGCAGGCAGCAGCAAGCAGCCAGGGCAGCCAGCGCGGCTCCACCACGCACTGAGCGCGCCGGTATCTCAAGCGGCCTGGATCCGCTCCAGCACGGCAGCGCGGTACTGGCGGCTGCAGGGCACGCGGGCGCCGCCGCGCAGCACCAGTTCGCAATCGCCCTTGTCGAGCGGGACCACCCGCTCGATCCACGCCAGTTGCACGGCGGCGCGCCGGTGGCAGCGCAGGAAGGCCGGGCCGAGGCGTTCGGCCAGCCCGGCCAGGGTCTGGCGCAGCAGCGGGCTGCCCGCTAGCGTGTGCAGCACCACGTAGTTGTCCGCGCTTTCGATCCAGCCGATGTCCTGCACCGGCACCACGCGCGTGCCGGCGCGTTCCGTTACCAGCAGCTGTTGCACGAGCAGGGCCGGCAGCGCCTGCGGCGCGGCGGCTGTCTGCAGGCGCTCGCGCAAGCGCTGCACCGCGCGCGCCAGGCGGGCCGCGTCGTAGGGTTTGAGCAGGTAGTCGATGGCGCCGGCGTCGAAAGCCTGGATGGCGTACTGGTCCCAGGCCGTGACGAATAGGATGGCCGGCGCAGGCTCGGGCAGCGAGGCCGCCAGCTCGATGCCGGACAGCTCGGGCATGGCGATATCGAGGAAGACCGCGTCCGGCTTGTCCGCTTCGATGCAGGCCAGCGCTTCGATGCCGTCGGCCGCCTCGACGATGTGCGTGATCGCGGCCTCTGCGGACAGCAGGCGGCGCAGCTTGTCGCGCGCCGGCTTTTCGTCGTCGACGATCAGGACGCGCATGGCAGCCTCATCTCGGCGCGCACGCCGCCGCCCTCGCGCGCCGAAAGCGAGAAGGAAGCCCGCGGCCCGTGCAGCGCCGCCAGGCGGGCGCGCAGGTTGGCCAGGCCGATGCCGCAGCCATTGCCGGTGCCGGCCGCTTTGTTTGCGCTGTCGTTCAGGCGGCCGTCATCGTCCACCCGCAGCACCAGCGCATCGTCCTCGCGCTGCGCCGACACCGCGATGTGCGTCAGCCCGCGGCGCTTTTCGACCGTGTGCCGGAACACGTTTTCCAGCAGCGGCTGCAGGCTCATCACCGGCAGCGGCTGGGCCAGCAGGGCATCGTCGATGGACCAGGCGATCTCGACCCGGCCGGCGAAGCGCTCGGCCATCACGCCCGCATAGCCGCGCGCGATCTCCAGCTCGGCCTGCAGCGGCGCTTCGACGGCATCGCCCAGCGCCAGCGTGGCGCGCAGCACGCCGGCCAGCTGCATCAGGGTGGCGTCGGCCTTGTCGACATCGGAATGCATCAGCGATGACACCGTGTTGAGCGCATTGAACAGGAAGTGCGGCTGCATCTGCTGGGCCAGGCGCTGCAGTTGGGCCTGCTGTAACAGGGCCTGGGCCTGCTGCGCGCGCAGCTTGGCTTCGAGCAGGGCCAGGTAGGATTTGATGCCGAAGCGGACTGCCGCGAACAGGCTGACGAAGATCGTGATCTTCATCGACTCGTAGACGAACAGGCGCGGCCACGGATCGTGCGGGTAGCTCGTGCCGAGCAGCGCATAAACCGCATGGCGGATGCCGAAGGCCAGAGGCGTGAACAGGATCCACCACATCGGCAGCCACAGCAGCTGGCGGGCGAACCAGCGCAGCGGATTGCCCAGCAGTTCGTCGGAACTGCGGCCGAAGCGCCACTGGACCAGGATCAGCACGGTCGCCACCAGCGCCGACGAGCCTTCCCACAGGATGGGCTTCCAGATGTCCGGGCTGTGCTCGTTGCGCTGGAAGTCCTGGATCGCCACCAGCACCATCAGGGTCCAGAACAGTGTCCACGTCAAGGCGAATACGAGCTTGAGGCGGGGGCCGGAAGTTGGACTGGTAGACATCCGCCGATGATGTCGCAAGCTTGCTCTTTTGTCAAAAGCTGTCGCTGTCCGCTTGGGACCTCAATTTTCGAGCTCGTCCTCGCCGGGCTTGCGCCCGCGGCTGCGGTCGAGCGGCGCCTTCATGGCTTCCACTTCGCGCATGAATTCGTCGATGCCGTGATCCTGGCTGACCCGAATCTCGGGCGGCAGCAGCACCGCCATGTACAGTTCGTCCGCCAGGCGGCCGCTGCGCTGCAGGTTGAAGATCAGGATCAGGCCGGAGCCCAGCACCGCCATGCCGGCCGCGATCCAGCGGTAGCGGCCGCGGTTCTGCGGCTTTACTGTGCAGAGGTGGAAGTAGATCATGCCGGCCACCAGCATCGTCGCCGCGTGCGAGGCGTAATGGGTGAAGGCTTCGAACGAAAAGGCATAGGCGATCGTCGACGCCAGCAGCGCCGTCGCGGCCAGCGCCACCAGCCCGCAGCCGAACACGAACAGGTGGCGTCCAAGGCGCGCATGACGTCCGAACAGGCGGTTGACGAAGACCCAGGCGCCGCTCCAAAGCAGGGCCGCGCCGACGCCCCAGGCCAGGGCCTCGAAGTAGCGCACGAATTCGAAGTACTGGGTGTCGCTGAGCCAGCGCGCGAACAGCGCGAAGCAGCCGCTCAGCAGCACGCCCGCCGCGCCCGGCAGCACGCCTTCCCAGCGGTGGAAGGTGCGGTCCTCGAGTTCCGGCGCGACCGGAAAACTGGCCGCCCGCACCCGCAGCGAGGTATGGCCGATCCGCACCACGGTGTCGCCTGAAAGCACGATTTCCTGCAGCCGCTTGCCGCGGTGATTCAGGCCGTTCCGGCTGCCGAGGTCGCGCAGCAACAGGCGCCCGGCGGCGTCCATCTCGATGCGCGCGTGGCTGGCGGCGGCGTAGTCGTCGTCGATGATGAAGTCGTTGTCGTAGCCGCGTCCCAGCCGGATCGGCAGGGCGTCGACGCGGCAACGCTGCAGCACGTCGCCGTTCCTGGCCAGGGTCTCGATATACCAGGGACCGCTCATCGGCGGCTCCGCCCCAGCGCCGACAGGAAGGCGCGCGTGGTCCGCATGCCGTTCTCGAACGAGACCCCGGCCAGGTCCAGGCGGCTCTGCAGGCTGGCATTGCCGTCGTCGTTGCTGGCGGTGAGCAGGGTGAAGTTGTACAGGCCGGCGAACTTGCGGTAGGCGCGCACACAGGTGACCGCGCGCAGCGGCAGGCTGGCCGTGTGCACGAACTGCTCGGTGCAGGCGGGGCGGGTCAGACGCGTATCGCGCGAGGAGCCGATGCGGTCGACCCGGAACTGGCTGCTGGCCAGCGCCGCGAACTGCAGCGGATGCATGCTGGCCGAGCGCAGGTAGGTGTGGGACATCGACACGTGCCCGGTCTGCTGGCTGTCGGAGACGTAGATCGCGGCTTCCATCGCGCAGCTGACCGAATCGCCGGTGTACTCGGCTTCCAGGCGGAAGTTCGAGCGCCCCCAGCAGCGCAATTGCTGCGATTCGCGCACCGGCACGTGGTAGGGACCCATGGTCTTGATCGACAGCGGCTCGGCCAGCAGGCGGTCTATCATGTCGCGCTGGTGGGCCAGCAGTTGCTGGGCGATCAGCGGATTGAAGTTCTTCGGCGGACGCGGCTGCTCCGCCACCTTGCGCAGCAGCTCCTGGGCGTAGCGCACCGGCACCAGGAAGCTCACCGATTCGCCGTCGCGGCGTTTGGAGACGTTGATGCCGGCGACCGTACCCGACACCGTCACGCTCGGCCCGCCGCTCATGCCGGAGTTGATCGGGCCGGTGAAGATCAGCTGGTCGTAGAAGCTGCGCGTGACCACGCCGTTATACGCGCCCTCGGAGATCGCGAAGCCGAGGTCGAGCGGATTGCCGAGCGAGTACAGGTACTGGCCCTGGGTCAGCCTGACCGGATGGTCGGGCACCTGGAAGAAGCCGGTACCCTGGCGGTTGACGCGCACCACGGCGAGGTCGTGCAGCACGTCGACCGCCAGCAGTTCGACCGGTCCGGTCTTGCCGTCGGTGTCGACGTACTCGCCGATGTAGACGTCCGGGTCGAGCGCCATCTGCGACACCACGTGGTAGTTGGTCAGCACCAGATTGCTTGTGCCGACCAGGAAGCCGGAACCGACGGTGGATTGGCTGCGGCCGTTCTTCAGCAGCATGCGGATCTGCAGCAGGTCGGCTTTGGCGGCCGAGTACAGGTCCTGGGCGGCGGTGGAGGGTGTCGGCAGGGCCGCGGTCTCGTCGGTTTCACCGGGACCGGGCGCGGGCGGGGTAGTGGCGGGCGGGGCGCCGGGCGGCATCACCAGAGGCGGCTGGGGCGCCGGCCTGCTGCCTTGCGTTTGCTTGCCTTGCTGCGCAACGGGCGCGGCCCCGGCGATGGCGCAGGCGAGGCACAGCAGGGCGGCGAGCTTGAAGAAGCGCATTCCATCATCTTGCCAGAAGACTCAGAATGGCAGCGCTCAAACCCGTCGTCCCCGCGCAGGCGGGGACGACGTCAACAGCTACGACGGCGGCTGATTAGAGCTCGCCGTCCAGCACCGGCTCCGCCGCCGGGGTCATCATGTGCCCTAGCTTGGCCTGCTTGGTGTTCAGGTAGCCATTGTTGAAGGCATTGCGGTTGACCAGCAGCGGCACGCGCTCGGCGACCTCGAAGCCGAGGCGGGTCAGGGCGTCGATCTTGCGCGGGTTGTTGGTCATCAGGCGCACGGCCTCGATGCCGAAGTGGCGCAGCATCGGCTGCACCAGTTCGTAGTTGCGAGCGTCGGCGTGGAAGCCCAGCTGCAGGTTGGCCTCGACGGTGTCGGCGCCGGCTTCCTGCAGGCGGTAGGCGCGGATCTTGTTGACCAGGCCGATGCCGCGGCCTTCCTGGCGCAGGTAGAGCAGGATGCCGCGGCCTTCGGACGCGATCTTCTTCAGCGCGCCTTCGAGCTGGGCGCCGCAGTCGCAGCGCTGCGAGAACATGACGTCGCCGGTCAGGCACTCCGAATGGATGCGCATCAGCGGCGGCTCACTGGTCGACAGGTCGCCCAGCGTCATCGCCAGGTGCTCTTTCCCGGTCGCGTGTTCCACGAAGGCGTGCAGCGTGAACTGCGCCCACGGCGTCGGCAGGGTGCACGACGTGACGTAGTCGACGAGGTTGGACGCGCTGTTGGGCGAGGCTGCGGCGTTGTCTTGCATGAGGGTTCCTGGGGCGAAAAGCGTTTATTGCGACGGCTGTAAAGCTGAAGTTTACCGGAAATCCGACACTCCCGTGCGGCGCCGGCCCTTTGCGGCCGGTTTTGTATCCGTACGGCATCATCCTATGCTACGCTGGCGGCGCCATTTTTCCCAATGACCGCGATGCCTTCTTCCGTTTCCGCCCTTCGCACGCTTCTGCAAGGTCTCCTGCCGCGCCGCCTCGCCGCCTGGCTGGCGCTCGCCTTCACCCTGATGTCCTTCCTGCTGTCCGTGTTGCTGGTGACCGTGATCGAGCGCCGCAATACGGAACAGGTCAAGACCAGCATCGGCCACGGCCTGGCCGAGCTGGCGCTGCAGACGTCCGACAAGCTCGAACGCGGCATGTACGAGCGCTACCGCGAGGTGCACCTGATGGCCCTGCGCCGCGGCCTGCGCCCCGAGATCCCGCTCGAACGGCGCCGCGAGACCCTGGACCAGCTGCAGGACAGTTACGGTTATTACAGCTGGATCGGCATCGCCGGCCTGGACGGCAAGGTGCAGGTGTCGGCCAAGGCCGTGCTGGAAGGCGCGGACGTGAGCAAGCGGCCCTGGTTCGGCGACGCCTTGCGCGGCAAGTATGCGGGCGACGTGCACGAGGCCAAACTGCTGGCCAAGCTGCTGCCGCAGCGCGACGAACCCTGGCGCTTCGTCGACGTCGCCTTCCCGGTGCCGGACGAGGCCGGCCAGCCGCAAGGCGTGCTGGGCGTGCACCTGTCCTGGGAATGGGCGCGCGACGTCGAGCGCTCTGTGATCGCGCCGATCGCCGCGCGGCGCCAGGTCGAGGCGCTGATCGTCGACGCCAAGGGTACGGTACTGCTCGGCCCGCCCGGCTGGCAGGGCAGCAAACTGGATCTGGCCAGCCTGAAGGCAGCGAGGGAACACAAGGAAGGCGGCTACCTGGTCGAGAAATGGCCGAACGGCGAATCCTGGCTGGTCGGCTACGCGCGCGGCCGCGGCCACGCCGATTATCCGGGCCTGGGCTGGACCGTGCTGGTGCGCCAGAACCTCGACGATGCGTATGCCCCGGTGCGGCGCCTGAGCGAATACGGGCTGGCCGCCGGCGTGCTGCTGGCGGCGCTGTGCTCGCTGGCCGGCGTGTTCGTCGCGCGCCGCATCACCCGTCCGCTGGACGAGCTGGCGTGGTCGGCGCACCGCATCCGCGAAGGCGAGCCGGTGACCATCACACCGGGCCGCGGCGGCTACGAGGAAGTCGAGGACTTGTCCACGACCCTGAACGTGCTGGTGACCGACCTGGTCCATCGCCGCAGGCAGCTGGAGCACCTGAACGCCACGCTGGAAGAGCGGGTCGACCAGCGCACCCTCGAACTGGAGCAGGCGCTGACCACCGTGCGCGCCAGCCAGCAGCGCATCGTCAACATCATCGAGACCGCGCAGGACGCCTTCATCAGCGTCGACCTCGAAGGCCGCATCACCGACTGGAACTCGGCCGCCCAGGCCATGCTGGGCTGGAGCCGCCAGGATGCCGTCGGCCGCATGCTGTTCGATGTGATCATCGCCCAGCGCCACCGCGCCATCGCCTGGACCGCGCTGAAGAGCTTCCGCGAAACCGGCCAGCTGGACCTGCTCGGGCGCCGCGTCGAACGCACGCTGGTGCGGCGCGACGGCGTCGAGATCACGGCCGAGATGACGACCGGCCTGGTCGGCACCGGCGAGGGCGTATTCTTCAGCGTGTTCCTGCACGACGTCTCGGAGCGCAAGGAAGTCGAGCGCATGAAGAACGAGTTCGTCTCCACCGTCTCGCACGAGCTGCGCACGCCGCTGACGGCGATCAGCGCTTCGCTGTCGCTGCTGAAGGACGGCATGGCCGGCGAGCTGCCAAAGGATGCGGAAGGCCTGGTCGGCGTTGCCTGCGCCAGCACCGAGCGCCTGGTGCGCCTGATCGGCGACGTGCTCGACATCCAGAAGATGGAAGCCGGGCAGATGGACTACCGCTTCGAGGAGCAGCCGGTGGCGCCGGTGGTCGAAGGCGCCGTGGCCGCGATGGCCAGTTTCGCCAGCCAGGCCGGGCTCACCTTGCGCTGCGAGGCCGGCGAAGGCGCCGCCGGATTGCAGGCCAGGGTCGACCGCGACCGCCTGACCCAGGTGCTGACCAACCTGCTGTCGAACGCGATCAAGTTTTCCGAGAGCGGCGGCGAAGTCCTGGCGCGCCTGAGCGATGAAGGCGGCCAGCTGCGCATCGCCGTGACCGACCACGGCGCCGGCATCCCGGAAGCCTTCCGCGGCCGCATCTTCCAGCGCTTCGCCCAGGCCGATTCGGCCGACTCGCGCAAGAAGGGCGGCACCGGTCTCGGGCTGAGCATCTGCCGCACCATCGTCGAAGAGCATGGCGGCCGGATCTGGTTCGAGACGGCGGAGGGCGAGGGCACGAGCTTCTTCGTGGAGCTGCCGCTCAGTCGCCAATGAAGGCGGCCAGTTCTTCCGGCGTCCCGTGCGGAAAGGCTTCGCGCAGATAGCCGAGAAAGGCCGAGACCCGCGCGCTCAGCAGCCGGCGCGACGGGTAAAGCGTCCATAGCGCGGTTTCGGGGCCGTCGGCGTCGCCCCAGTGCACCAGTACGCCGGCCGCCAGGTCGCGGCTGACCAGCGACACCGGCAGGCGCCCGGCGCCGGCGCCGGCCCGCACCGCGTCGCGCACCATGATCATGGACGAGAGGCTGAGCACAGGGTCGACCGCCATGCTCGCCTTGCCGGCCGGCGTGGACATCTCCCAGCTCGACGGCTGCTCGGCGCCGCGTATGACCACCGGCGCCGGCTTGCCGTCCACCGGCCGCGCCAGTCCCGGGCTGGCGACTACCACCAGCCGGTCGCGCAGGAGGATGCGCCCGACCAGGCGCTCGTCCGGCCGTGGATTCACCCTGATCACCAGATCGTATTCTTCCTCGATCATCTCGACCGGCCGGTCCTCGGTCGTGACTTCCAACCGCACCTCCGGAAAGCGCAGCCGGAAACCGGCAGCCAGCTTGCCCATCGCGATCTGCGAAAACAGCAGCGGCGCGCTGATGCGCAGGCGGCCGCGCGGCTTGCTGCCGCCCGACACGATCTCCGCCGCCGTCTCGTCGATCTCGGCCAGCAAACGCCCCGTACGTTCGTACAGCGCCATGCCTTCCTGGGTCAGCTTCAGGCTGCGTGCGCCGCGCTCCAGCAGGCGCAGCCCGAGTTCGCTTTCGAGTTCCGCCACCCGCCGCGACAGCGTCGCCTTGGGCCGCCCCGTGGCGCGGGCGGCGCGTCCAAAGCCGCCATGGCGGGCGACGAGGTTGAAATCGGCAAGGGCAAGCAGGTCCATGAGGTGTTCCATTGGCGAGACGGTCTGTCCAAATTTACCATCTTTCGGACCGCCTGCGGAATGCCTACCATGGAACTGTCTTCCAACCACACCCAAAGGAGCAATACCATGACCATCCTCGTTACCGGTGCAAGCGGCCAGATCGGCCGCCGGGTCGTCGAACAACTCGTCAAGCGCGGCGTGCGCGTGCGCGCCCTGGTCCGCAACCCGGCAAAAGCCGACTTTCCCGCATCCGTCGATGTCGTGCAGGGCGACCTGCTCGATCCCGATTCGCTGCGCAGCGCCTACCGCGGCGTCTCGACGCTGTTCCTGCTGAACGCGGTCGTGCCCGACGAGTTCACGCAGGCGCTGGTCGCGCTGAACCTGGCGAAGGAGGCCGGCATCGAGCGCCTGGTCTACCTGTCGGTGATCCACAGCGACCGCTATGTCAACGTGCCGCACTTCGCCGGCAAATACGGGGTCGAACGCATGATCGAGGCGGCTGGTTTCAGCGCCACCATCCTGCGTCCTGCCTACTTCATGCAGAACGATCTCGCCATCAAGGATGTCGTGGCCGGCTACGGCGTCTATCCGATGCCGATCGGGACCAAAGGCCTGGCGATGATCGACACCCGCGACATCGCCGAGATCGCGGCCATCGAATTGATTCACCGCGACCGCGCCGAGCGCCCGCTGCCCCTGGCACGCATCGACCTGGTCGGCCCGGACACGCTGACCGGCCTGGACGCGGCCGCGATCTGGAGCGAAGTGCTGGGCCGTCCCATTGCCTACGGCGGCGACGATACGGCCAGCTTCGAACAGAACCTGCGCCAGGCGATGCCGGCCTGGATGGCCTACGACATGCGGCTGATGAGCGAGCGCTTCCAGAGCGACGGCATGGTGCCCGCCGGGGATGCCGTGGCGCGCCTGACCGCCATGCTGGGCCGGCCGCTGCATACCTACCGTGAGTTCGCCGCTTCCATTAAAGGAGAATGACATGATCTATTCGACTGCCACCGTGCCCGTCAATCCGGAAGGCGAGCGCGCGCTGACCCGCACCCAGGCCTGGGCCGGTCTCGTGCTCAAGGCGCGCGACGCCCGCCTGTTCCTGCCGCCCGGCCTGTGCACCCGCTGCGAAGTCGTGGAGGAAAGCGCCACCCATATCGTGCGCGAAGCCAGCATAGGCGGGGCTGACCTGCGCGAGATCATCGTCTTCGAGCCCGAGCGCAAAGTGACCTTCTTCCAGGCCAGCGGGCCGCGCGAAGGCGCCATCGTCAACGAACTGTTCGAGGACGCCGACGGTGCGCTGCAGCTCAGGTTCTACGGCTACCTCGGCCTGCGCGGCAAGAAAGCGGGCGGCCCCGAGGAGCAGGCCGAGCAAGCCACCCTAGACAGCGACAAGGGCTATAAGGCCGCGCTGCTGTCGACGCTGAAGCGCACCCGCGAACTGCTGGCGGAAGGGCGTCTGTAATGCCTATCGCGGTGCTCAGCGATCCTCAGTGGTCATAGCTGAGCACCCGCAGCAGCTTCCACTGTCCGCCGTCGCGCTCCCACACCATCGCAAAGCGGTACACGGCGCATTCTTCCGGCGCCGTTTCCGAGGGCTTGTTGCAGAAGCGGTGCTGCCCGATCTGCATGGCGTGGTCGGGGCCGGCCGGGAAGATCTCGACGGTCTCCGGCATGGCTTCGCGCCGGATCCGGTTCGGAGCCCTGAAGTTCTTTTCGAAGATGGCGATGTTGTCGGCATAGCCCGTGAGGCCGCTGCGGTCGTGGTAGAACTCCAGGCGCGGACTGAAGCCTTCCTTCATCGGACCGATGTCGCGGGCGTTCAGGCCGCCGAACAGGCGGGCGTCGGCGGCGGTGATCTCGGCTTCCAGCCGGGCCCGCGCCGGGTCTTTCGATTGCGCCATTGCCGCCATGGGCGCGATGCCGGCTGCCACCAGGCACAGCCCTGCCACTAACTTGTTCATACTCGTCTCCCGTTTTGGAAAGCCCCGACTATGCCGAATATGCATCGCCGGCTGCACGCCGAATCTGACGAAAGGTCGGATTGCGCGGTCTAACGGTGGGATAGCGCCGATAAGCGGTGTGGCAAAAACTGAGGAAATTATCGAAAGCCTGCTCCAGCGCAAAATTCCATAGATATAATCGGCATCATTTCTTCGAACAAGTCACCTGGAGCAGCGATGATCCGGACCCTGTTGGCAGAAGCAAACCCCGTCGAGCGCCTGGGCATCCGCTCGCTGCTCCGCGCAAGTGCGGAGCCACTGGAAATCGATGAAGCCGGCAGCCATGCCGAGCTGCTGGCGAAGCTGAGCGAACGCTATTACGAATTCATCATCGTCGAGCCGGCGATGGGCGGCGACAGCGCCGCGCTGGTCGAACGCCTGCATGCGCTTGCACCCTGGGCCGCCATCCTGGTGTTCACCGCGCTCGACGAGCTCAGCTTCGGCGTCGATGCCATCCGCCGCGGCGCCAAGGGTTACCTGATGAAGACTGCCCGCTGCGACGAACTCAGGACCGCGGTCAGGCGCGTCGCCGGCGGCCAGCTCTATCTCAGCAAGGCGCTGGCGGACGAATTCGCTACGCGCGTGCACAAGTACGACACCCGCAATAAACCGCACGAAAGCTTGAGCAAGCGCGAGTTCGAGGTGTTCGCGCTGGCGGTATGCGGCATGACCGTGATCGAAAGCGCACAGGTGCTCCACCTGGACACGGGCACCGTCGGCGAATTCAAGCGCAGCGTCATGGCCAGGCTGGAGGCATCCACGCCACAGGACCTGGCCGGGTACGCGGCGGCGCACAGCCTCGGGGCGGACTGCAGCGCGACCTGCAGCGGCCTGTGGTTCGGCCGCTACGGTCAGGCCGCCGCTGCGCCGAGCGCCGCCACCCAGTCCGCCAGTTCGGCCGCCGGGATCGGCTTCGCGATCCGGTAGCCCTGGGCGACGTCGCAGCCATTGGCGCGCAGCCAGGCCAGTTCTTCTTCCGTTTCGACGCCCTCGGCCACCACCGACAGCCCGAGCGCGTGGCTGAGCATGATGGTCGACTGGACGATCGCAGCGTTGCGCGGCGAATCGGTGATCGCGGTGACGAAGCTGCGGTCGAGCTTCAGTTCGTTCACCGGCAGGCTTTTCAGGTAGGCCAGCGAGGCCTGGCCGACGCCGTAGTCGTCGATGGAGAGTTTTACCCCAAGCGACGCCAGCGAGTTCAAATGCGACAGGGCCAGCGCCGGCTCGTCCATCAGTGCGCTCTCGGTGATTTCCAGGCACAGGCGGGCGGGCGGCACGCCGTGGAACTCGAGCAGGGCCTTGACGCGCCGCGGCAGTTCGGGGTCCAGCAGGTCCAGCGTCGACAGGTTGGCGGACACCGCAATGTCCAGTCCGCGCGCCTGCCATTGCGCCAGCTGGCGGATGGCGGCGTCCAGCACCCAGGGCGTGATTTCGCGGATGAAGCCGGTCTGCTCGGCAAAGGGAATGAAGCTGCCGGGCGGGACCATGCCGCGTTCGGGATGGCGCCAGCGCAGCAGGGCTTCAGCGGCGGCGATGCGTCCGCTCTTCAGGTCCAGCTTGGGCTGGTAGGCCAGCATGAATTCGCCGGCCGCCATCGCTGCGCGCATGTCGCCGATCAGGGACAGCTGCTCCGGCGCCGGCTCCGCGCCCGCTTCGCCTGCAAAGGCCAGACCCGAGCGGCGCCTCTTGGCCGCCGCCATGGCCAGCTCGGCGCGCCGCAGCAGGGTGCCGGCGTCGAGCCCGTCCTGCGGGTAGAGGGCAATGCCGATGCTGCCGCCGATGTCGAGACGCTGGCCGTCCAGCGTAATCGGATCGCGCAGCTGTTCCAACACGGCGCCGGCAAAGCTGCGCGCGCAATCCGCGCTCGCGATCTCGAGCAGGAAGGCGAAGTGGTCGCCCCACAGGCGCGCCACCATCAGCGGCGGATGGGCGAGATGCGAGATGCGTTCGCCGACCTCGCGCAGCAGGCGGTCGCCGACTTGGTAGCCGAGGGCGTTGTTGATCATGGCGAAGCGGTCGATGTTCAGCACCGCCACCGCGCGCGGACTGCCTGCCGGCTGGTGTGCGAAGGCCTCCAGGAAGCGGGTGCGGTTCGGCAGGTCGGTCAGGCTGTCGACATAGGCCAGGCGCACGATGCGTTCCTCGCGGCTGGCGATACCGTCGCGCATGTGGGCGAAGCTGGTGGCGAGCTGGCCGATCTCGTCCGGCGGCAGGGTCGGCAGCGCCTGGCCGTAGTCGCCCTGGGCGATGCGCTGCGCCGCCTTCGACAATTCCTCCAGCGGCCTGACGATGCGCCGCGCCAGCATCACGCTGCCCAGCGCGAACACCAGGACGGCGGTGCCGATCACCCACAGCAGCAGCACCTGCAGCTCCTTGAAGGGCGCTTCGACCACCGCCACCGGCAGCTGCAGCACGGCCTGCATGGCGCCGTCGAGCGGCAGGCGCATGGTGCGGTAAGGCTCGCCGGTGATGTTCTGCACGGTCTGCTGGCCGGCAGCGGGCAGACTGCCCGGGGCCAGGGCGGCGCGCTGCGGCGCATCGAAGGACGAGGCCAGCACGACCGGGCCGCGCGCGCCGTAGCGCACCACGTGCACGGCCAGGCCGGTGATGTCGGCCATGTCCCTGGCCCAGCGGTCGTCGACCTGGAAGGCCATCGCGACCCAGGCGATGCGGCGCGGCGCCATGATTGGCACCAGCACCACCTGGTACAGCTGGCCGTTGCGCATCTGGCGGAAGCCCGCGCTGCGTCCGTTCGATTCGGCCTCGAGCAGCAGGTCGGGGAAGGGGAAGGCATCGCCCGGCGCGGTCTCGCGCTGCGAGCTGGCGATCAGGGCGCCGTCCAGGCCGGCCACCATCATGACCTGGGCGTGGATGCGCTGGCCGTGATTGCGGATCACCGAGCGCATGGTCGGCTGGTCCTGGGTGGCGATCGCCTCGCGGAACGCGAAGTCGCCGGACAGCACACCGGCCGCGGTCTCGAGCTGGCGCTGGTTCTGGTCGAGCAGGCGCTGGAAGACCTTGGCGCCCACCACGAGTTCGCTGTGGCCTTCGCTGCCGACGATGCGCGCGCTACTGTCGCGCACCAGGGCCAGCACCAGCGCCATGATCGATATCAGCAGGCCCCCGAACACGAGGACAATGCGGCGCTGGAGCGAAGTGAGGATCATGGGCGGGGTGGGACGATGGTCAGTATTGGCCCGGATCGACTTCCGTATGCGGCCTGGGCTCGCGCGCCCGCGCATCCAGCACCAGGTTCAGGTGCGATGCAGCGCCGCCGTTCGCGCCGACCTCGATCTCGGCCGCCGGCGCGCGCGCCTTCTGCAGCGGATGCCACAGCTGCAGGCGGTAGCGCCCGGCGGGCAGGTTGGCGATGGCGACCCGGCCGTCCGGCCCGGTCTTGCCGAAATACGGCGACTCGACCACCAGCACGTAGGCTTCCATCCAGTCGTGGATATTGCAGCCGATCGCGACTTCGCCCGGCTTGTCGAAGGTGATCGGCTGGCCGGGCTTGCCGGCGTACAGCTTGATCTCGAAGCGCTTGGGCTGGGAGAAGGAGTAGACGTGGTGGCGGACCGTGTCCTTGTTCGGGAAATCGACCGGCGTACCGGTCTGCACCACCGTCACATAGGGCGCGAATTCGGCGCCGCGCTGCTCGATGACGGCATGCGGGCGGGACTTGCTTGCCGCGGCCGGTGCCGTTGCCGGTGCGCCCACGGGTTCGAGCACCACGGCGGCATCGACCAGCGGCTTGCCGGACGGGGTCTGGATTAGCGCCTCCAATGTGACTGCGCCCGCCGTGCCGGCGCAAACCGGCAAGGCCAGCAAAGCCGGCAGGAAGACGCGCAGGAACATCGTTTTCTTTATTGGTCGAGCTGCATCGCCGGCGCGATTTGCCAGAGTTCGGTGGTGAGGTCGCCCTCGCGGTAGGTCAGCACGTGCAGGACCTTGAGCGGCAGCTTGCCGCCGTAGTCGGCGCGTTGCTGCACCGAGGCGCCTTTGGCGTTCGCGAAGGCAGCCAGCTTGCCGAAGCTGGCCGGACGCGGCTTGCCGTCGTTGACGGCGATGAATTTCTGCCAGACGGCGCGGATCTCGGCCTTGCCGCGGTAACGGCCGTCGAGCGGACCGCCGACCCATTCCATATAGGCGTCCTCGGCATAATCCTTCATCAGCGCATCCAGGTCGCCGGCGGCAACCGCGTCCAGGTGGGCGCGCGCCTTGGCTTCGTCCAGCGGGCCGGCGCCGGCGCCGGGAGCGCACAGCAAAGACATGGTGGCCAGCGCCGCCGCTGCCCAATAGTGCTTGAATGTTCGCATGGTCCTTGCCTTTCGTATTTACAGTCGCGCTGTGCTGTGATAGTTACTGCGGGAAATTTATAATACACGCAAACAAGGTAGCTATCTAGCAACTTCAAGGCTGGTTTTTTGCACCTGTGGCGCGCTTGCCATACAAATTTTCGAAGCTTGCGAGCGGCATGGGTTTCCCGAGCAGGTAGCCCTGCAGGGCATCGCAGCCGCAGTCCAGAAGATAGTCGCGCTGGACCTCGTATTCGACGCCTTCCGCAATGATTTGCAGGCCGAGCTTACGCGCCAGCACGACGATGGCGTCGATGACCGGCGTGCCGGAGGGAGAGGCCAGCAGTTCGTGTGTGAAGACGCGGTCGATCTTCAATGCGGTCAACGGGAATCTCTGCAAGTAGGACAAGGACGAATAGCCGGTGCCGAAATCGTCCAGCGCGAGCTGCACGCCCTGGTCGCGCAGCGCTTGCATGCGTTCGATGAGTGCTTCAGGATTTTCAGCGAACACGCTTTCGGTCAGTTCCAGCCAGAGCCGGCCGGCACGCGCCTGCGTCAGGGTGAGCACCTTGGCCACGGTCTGCGCGAAATCGGACTCCCGCAGCTGGTGGACGCTGACGTTGACCGAGAGCTTGAGTGCGCCGAGGACGGGGTCGCCGGCCCAGCGCGCCAGGGCGCGGCAACTCTCCTCGAGAACATACTGGCCGAGGGGAACGATGAGTCCGCTTTTTTCGGCCAGCCCGATGAATTCGTTCGGTGCCACGATGCCGCGTTCGGGATGCTGCCAGCGCACCAGGACTTCCGCGCCGCAGAGCTGTCCGGCGCGGTCGAACTGCGGCTGGCAATACAGCACGAACTGGTCCTGCGCCAGGGCGAGGCGCAGCGATTCCTGCAAGCTCGCCTCGCGTTCGGCATCGGCCAGCATGGCCGGGTCGAACAGACGCATGGTGTTGCGGCCATCGGCTTTTGCCCTGTACATGGCCAGGTCGGCGTGCTTCAGCAAGGCGTCGACCTGGTCGATGCCGCCGCCGAACACGGCGATGCCGATGCTTGGCGTGCTGAAGCACATTTTCCCGGGTAGCGCATGCGGCTTGGCCAGCAGTTGCAGGATGACGCGGCTGGTTTCGGCGGCGCGCGCGGATGCTTGCGCCGCCGTCTGGCCGAGGTCTTCGAGCGCAAGCACGAACTCGTCGCCGCCGAAACGCGACAACAGGCGCTGGTCCGGCGCCACGCTGCGCAGCCGGTCGGCCACCTGGCGCAGCAGCTGGTCGCCGCTGTCGTGGCCAAGGGTATCGTTGAGCAATTTGAAGTTGTCGAGGTCGATGAACAGCAGGGCGCCGAACCGGCCCGACGCACGGCTGCAGCGCAGCACCTGCTCGAGCTTTTCCAGCAGCAACCGGCGGTTGGGCAAGCCGGTCAAGTGGTCGAGATAGGCAAGGTCGTAGATGTGCTGTTCGGTTTTCCTGCGTTCCGACAGATCGGTATTGGTGCCCGACATCCGGACGGCCTTGCCCTGTGCATCGCGCAGCACGTAGCCGCGTGCGAGGACAGGTACATCGTGCCCGTCGCGGTGGCGCAGGCGAAACTCGATGGCGAATTTTAGATCGTGGCCGGCCAGCAGGTCGGGTATGAAGGCGGCGAGGCGAGCCTGGTCGTCCGGATGCGCCATGCGGATCCAGAATCCGCCGTCGCCGGTTTGCGGGCCCGGCGGGTGGCCCAGCATTTCCCACCAGCGATCCGAATAGTAGGCTTCGTCCGTCAGCAGGTTCCAGTCCCAGGGCGCATCCGTCGAGCCTTGCAGTACCAGGCGCAGCCTTTCCTCGGCCTGCTGCATCGATTGCTCGGCGTATTTGAGCGCGGTGCAATCCGTGAAGCAGACGACCACGTGCATGAGCTCGTCCTTGTCGTCGAATTCGGGATAGGCGTTGCAGAGCAGCCAGCGCACCTTGCCGTCCGGCAGGCCCGGCACCCCCACGACCTGGTCGGACAAAGCCTCCAGGCTGCGCAGGACGCGGTTGACCGGAAATTCCGAAGGCGGGATGGGTGTGCCGTCGTCATCCACGAAATGCCATACATTGGCGGTCGATTCGGCGCCGATCAGCTCGATGTGGCTGTGGCCCAGCAGGCGGCAGGCAAGCTGGTTCGCGCTCACGATACGGCCGCGCGGTCCGTGGATGACCACGCCCGCCGGCAGCCGGTCGAACAGATCGTCGATTCGCGGAAGCATGGTTGGCGACGCACGGGGAGGCACGACGATCGATCGTGGGTGATAGCGCATGGCAGCCTCGTTCTTAGGTTTGGAAAAATATTAGCAGATCGTCAGCGAAACTCGTGCAGTGCGATACCGTTGAAGGCCTGCTCCCAGGCGCTCAAGTCCGCTTCCAACCCAGGCAGCATACGCAGCAGGGCCGGCTTGTCCTTGTGGAAGGTGGTGGCGCTGCCGTCGATCTCGCGGGTCGACTGGAGTTGGAACAGTTCGGCGTTCGTGACGGCATCGGCCGTGGCGGCATCGCGCAGCAGCACCAGCACCTGCTGGTCGCCGAGGCGCAGGCGCAGCAGCTGGCCGGGCTCGCCGGCGTCGGCGCGCACGTAGCGGCGCTGGGTCTCGGGTGCGATCTCGCCGGCCTCCAGCGCGATCCGCACCTGCTTGCGGTGGCGCACGGCCCAGTCGAGGAAGGGGACGGCGAACTCCACCACCTGGCCCGGGTCGGTGCGGTAATCCATCACGGCCAGGGCGTCGACCAGCGGCGCCAGGCCGTCCAGCAGGGCGGTCCTGCCGTCCCACCAGAAGGGCACCACCAGTTCCAGGCGCAGGCTGCCGGCCGCCGCGCGCAGGGTGCGCGCCATCGCCAGGTAGCGCGCGTCCCAGTCGACCTTGCCCGCGCCGTATTCAGGCAGCAGATAAGGCTCGACGTCGAACTGCAGCCCGGCCAGGCGCGCGGCCGGCTCCACGCCGGCGTTGTAGGCGGCATAGGCGTGCACCATGCGCGCCAGCGCGGCCTGGTGGTCGGGCAGCACCATATGCGGGTCGCCGTCCACGCTCATGACGCGGATACCGCGCTTGCCGGCGGCGCGGATGAATGTCGCCAGCGCCGCCGGTTCGCGCACGGCCTCGTTCCTGAACGGCACGGTGATGAACAGCTCGCCCACCTCGTGCGCAGCGGCCCAGTCCAGCAGGCGCGGACCGTGCTCGCGCCAGTCGGCCGCCTTCCACACCCAGGTCGAGCGCGCGGCCGGCTTCGCAGCAGGCGGAGGATCGGGTTCGATGGCCAGGCTGTCGATCCTCAGGCTGGCCGCCTGCGCCGGGCATTGCAGGACGAAATGGCGCCAGGCGGCCGGATCGAGTGTCTGCGGCAGTCCAAGATGCAGCGGGTTGGGAGCGCCGGCGGCGCCGGGGGGCAGGGTGCCCAAGGTCAGCGCCGTCTCGCGCTCGGCATGCGCGGCATCGGCCGCCTGCAGCATGAAGCCGGCATCGCCCGCGTAGGCAGCCGCCAGGCGCTGGCGCGCGCGCGGCAGGAACCAGGGACCGCTCAGCAGCACGCCGGCCGGCCGCGTGCCGGCGCTGCATTCGATGTACAGCCGGCCTTTGTCTAGCCTGAACCGGACCCGCTCCTCGACGCCGAAGGGGCGCACCTGCACGCGTTCGAGCAGGTTGGCGCGCAGCGGCATCACCCCCGGCTTGGGCACGCCCTGGCGCGTCGACGGCAGCACATGCTCGCTGACGGCAAAGCGGCCTTCGCGCAGGCGGCCGTGCAGCAGGATGGTGCGCTCGACCTCTTCATCGGGCGCCAGCGGGAACAGGGTCTCGACGCGCGCGCCCGGCGGCAGGGCCGCGCTCTGGCAGCCGGCAGGTGCAGGCTGTTCGACCAGCTGCCAGCGCAGCTTGTTGCCGTCCGCGTCCACGGTATCGGCGTAAGGCTGCTGCGCCGGCGCCGATGCGGCAGGCTGGGGGCATAGCTGCAGCCAGGCGGCATGGGCAGGGGCGGTCATGGCCAGCAGGAGTGGCAGCAGAAAATGGCGCATCGAGGCTCAGGCGCCGAGGCTGCCCTTGCGCTTCATCGCGCCCCAGCTGGCTTCCTTCTGGGTCGCCCAGCGGTACAGGCCGATCAGGCGCCACCAGGTGTTCAGCTGGCGGTAGCCGAGGTTCTCGACCAGCACCACCAGGCCCAGGGCCAGCAGTTGCTTGCCGCGAGGGTAGATGTGGAAGGACATCTCTTCGAGCAGCAGGCCGGAGGCGGACAGCAGCACGCCAAGCCCGATCGCCACGAACATGAAGGTCGAGAAGGCCTGCCAGGAGATGGCGCCGCTCAGGAAGGAGACGATCATGAAGAGGTAGCCGCCGACTTCGACCAGCGGCCCGAGCCACTCGAACAGAATCATGAAGGGGAAGGCCAGCCAGCCCGGCGTGCCGCCGTTGCGCGAGAAGAACAGGCCCCAGTTGGCGTTCAGGCTTTCGGCCAGGCCGCGCTGCCAGCGGATGCGCTGATTCTTGAGGGTCTTGAGGTCTTCCGGCGCTTCGGTCCAGCAGACCGGGTCGGGCACGAATTCGATGCGGTAGGGCTGGCGCCGTTCGCGCAGCAGGCGGTGCAGGCGCACGATCAGTTCCATGTCCTCGCCGATGGTGTTCGAGCGGTAGCCGCCGACGCTGACCACGGCATCCTTGCGGAACACGCCGAAAGCGCCGGAGATGATCAGCATGCCGTTCACCGCCGACCAGCCGAGGCGCCCGAACAGGAAGGCGCGCAGGTACTCGACCACCTGGAACAGCGCCCAGGGATTGCGCGGCAGGCCGACCTTGGTCAGGAAGCCGCCGGCCACTTCGCAGCCGTTGGCGATGCGGATGGTGCCGCCGGTGGCGACCACGGTCGGGTCGCGCAGGAAGGGCTGGGTCACGCGCTCCAGGCTGTCGCGCTGCAGGATCGAGTCGGCGTCGACGCCGCAGAACAGCGGGTAGCGCGAGGCGTTGATGCCGGCGTTGAGCGAGTCCGCCTTGCCGCCGTTGAACTTGTCGATCACGCGCAGGTTCGGGAACTTCGTCGAGCGGTAGATCGCGTGGATAGCCTTGGTCGGAATCTGGCGGCGGTAGGCCTCCGGAAAAGGCAGCAGGCCGAATTCGCGCTTGAGCACGTCCAGCGTGCCGTCCTTCGAGCCGTCGTTGACGACCACTAGCTCGTATTCGGAGTAGGTCAGCTGCAGCATCGAGCGCACCGAGGCAGCGATGCTCGCTTCCTCGTTATACGCCGGCACCAGGATGCTGACTGGCGGCTCCAGGCCGGAATAGGCGCGCGGCAGGTCGTCCAGCATCTCTTCCTGTCCCTTGCGGTGCAGGGTGCGCAGCGACAGCAAATTCAGCAGCAGGTAGCCGCCGTTCAGCAGGATGAAGTAGCACAGCACGAACCAGGTGATGAAATCGAGCAGCAGGTGGTGGCTGTTCATGCAGTCTCCATTTCGGCGTTGGCAGCGGCGGCGTCCTGCTCGGCCAGCACCTGGGCCAGCATGTCGGCCGCGTAGCGGTCTTCCAGCCTGGCGTGCAGGGCCGCCAGGTCGGGGCGCTTCAGCCAGGGCAGTTCGACCAGCGCCTGGGCCGCGCGGTAGCGCACCCACCATTCGCGGTCGGCCAGCAGGGCTACCAGGCGTTCGACGTCGCTGCGGTCGCCGATGCGGCCCAGCGCCTTGGCGGCCTGCACCCGCACCTGCCAGTCCTCGTCCCGCAGGCGCGCGCGAACGGCGTCCTGCAGCAGCGGCGTGTTCACGATGCGCAGCGCGGCGGTGACCACGGCGACGTCGCCGCTGGCCAGCGCATCCCGCAGCGAGTCGGCCGGCAGCTCGACGCGCAGGGCTTCGGCGATGCGCAGCGCGCGCGGCAGGCGCTCAAGGCGCAGGCGCGGCAGCATCCCGGCCAGCACCGCCACCACCGGGCTGCCGGCCTGCTGCAGGATGCCGGCCACGTGCGACATGGCCCAGTCCTCGCGTTCGATGAACAGCGGCGTCAGGTATTCGGCGGCGGCCTGCGGGTCGATCCGCACCAGCGCCCACAGCGCGGTCAGCGACAGCGTCGGGTCGTCCATGCCGGCCAGGCGCAGCAGCTGCGGCCAGGCCTGGCGGTCGCCGAGGTGGCCCAGCATCAGCGCCGCCAGCAGGCGTTCGGTGCGGGCGCGCCGGCCCAGCATGGCGCGCGCTTCATCGGCCAGGCCAAGGCGGGCGGCGATGTCGTTGAGGGCGGCGCCGGCTTCGCCGCGCAGCGAGGCCTGCAAGTGCACCCACAGCTTGATGAAGTGCAGGCGCTCGGACGCGGCGAGAGGGGGAAGCTGCGGCGGGCTGTCGCCGACGATGGCGGCGTTCAGGATCGGGCGCCAGCGCGCCAGCGCGCGCGTCTCGCGGCGCTGGCGGGCGCGCAGCGAGATGCGCAGGCGGAGGATCTGCAGGCCGAGCAGGAGGGTCAGCAGCAGGGCGGCGATGCCGGTCCAGTAGGCGGCCGCCAGGATCGGGTCCGCGGGCGCGCCGAGACGGACGGCGAGGACGCCGGCGGGCAGGGTCATGCCGGGGTTTTGAGGAAGCGGCGCAGGCGTGCCAGCAGTTCCTGCGGCTGGAAGGGTTTGATGATGAAGTCGTTTGCGCCGGCATCGAGGGCGCGCACGGTGTCGCGTTCGGTGTTCTTGGCGGTCAGCATGATGACCGGTGTGTCTTTCCAGCTATCCTGGGCACGGATCAGGCCGACGATCTCGAAGCCGTCCACGTAAGGCAGCATCACGTCGAGCAGCACCAGGTCCGGCGCCGGGTTGCCGATAACGTGGGCGCTCGCGGCGCGGCCGTCGGCGACGTGGGTGACCTGGTAGCCCTGGCGCTCCAGCATGAAGGTCAGGACGTGGGCGATATGGACGTCATCCTCGACGACGAGGACAGTGGGTTGTGCGCTCATGGGGTGGCCGCAAAAAGTTGCTCTGAGGCTTTATTATACCCAGCTTGGCGTCGTCAAATTTCACATTTGGCCGCAGGCATGCCAGTTTGTGGCCTGCGTGCGACTACCCGTGGTTACCTTGGCAAATCGAACAGCAGCAGTTCGGCGGCTTCGGCTTTGGCGATGCTGACGCGTTCCTCGTCGGCGAGCTTGATGGCGTCGCCGGTGTTCAGCACCGTGCCGTTGACTTCGACCCGGCCGCGGATCACGTGGACATAGGCCAGGCGTCCGGCAGCCAGCGGATGCGCCACCGCGTCGTCGCCGTTCAGGATCGCGGCGTACAGCGAGGCGTCCTGGTGGATCAGCACCGAGCCTTCACGGCCGTCGCCGGACGCGATCAGGCGCAGCTTGCCCTGCTTTTCCTCGAGCGGGAAGTGCTTCTCTTCGTAGCTCGGGGCGATGCCCTGCTGGTTCGGCTGGATCCAGATCTGCAGGAAGTGCACCGGTTCCGTCTTCGAGCCGTTGAACTCGCTGTGGCGCACGCCGCTGCCGGCGCTCATGCGCTGGACGTCGCCGTAGCGCAGCACCGAGCCGGTGCCGATGCTGTCCTTGTGCTCCAGCGCGCCGTCCAGCACGTAGGAGATGATTTCCATGTCGCGGTGGCCGTGGGTGCCGAAGCCGGCGCCGGGCGCGACGCGGTCTTCGTTGATCACCCGCAGCGGGCCGAAGCCCTGGTGGCGCGGATCGTAATAGTCGGCAAACGAAAAGCTGTGCTGCGACTGCAGCCAGCCATGGTGTGCGCGGCCCCGTTCTTCACTTTTGCGTACTTCGATCATGATTCGCTCCTGGTTGTGTTCTCGATGGAAGCCAGTATAGCCAGGGCGGATCGGCAAGAAAAACGAGTAGTTTTGCGGCCTGTGATCGAAAAAATCGAACACTGAATATTTGTACCAATGGATATTTTCTTGGAGAATGGCCGTTGAACCGACTCGGCCTTGCGCCTCTCTTGCCATGAATGCACCCCAGCCCGTCGAACAGCCGCCGCAGCCGCCATCGCTGCGCACCGCCATCGCCCACCGCTTCAGCCTGCTCGACGACAAGGCCGACGACGCCGAGATCGACCGCAGCCTGCGCGCCGGCGTCGAACTGAGCGGCGCCACGCCCTGGATCCTGATGTTCGCGATCCTGATCGCGTCGGTCGGCCTGAACACCAATTCCAACGCAGTGATCATCGGCGCCATGCTGGTCTCGCCGCTGATGGGGCCGATCGTCGGCATGGGCTATGGCATCGGCATCTACGATTTCGCGCTGATCCGGCGCTCGCTGTTCAACCTGGCCATCGCGGCCGGCATCTCGCTGGTCACCTCGACCGTCTACTTTCTGCTCACGCCGCTGGGCGAGGCGCAGTCGGAACTGCTGGCGCGCACCACGCCCTCGCTGTGGGACGTGCTGATCGCGCTGGCCGGCGGCATGGCCGGCATCATCGGTCAGACCCGGCGCGAAAAGTCGAACGTGATCCCTGGCGTGGCCATCGCCACCGCCCTGATGCCGCCACTGTGCACCGCCGGCTATGGCCTGGCGAACGGCAACTGGCAGGTGTTCGGCGGGGCTTTCTACCTGTTCTCGATCAACTGCGTGTTTATCGCTTTTTCGGCGGTCGTGATCATCGACCTGCTGCGCCTGCCGCACCGCAAGTTCATCGACAAGGTCAAGGAAAGGCGGGTCAAGCGCGCGTTGCTGGCGATCGTGCTGCTGACGGGGCTGCCGAGCATCTGGTTGGCGGCGCGCCTGGTGGACAACGAACTCTTTTCCAGCAAGGCGCGCGCCTTCGTGCGCGACGAGTTCCGCGCCGCCAAGGTGCACGTGGTCGAAACCCATATCGACGCCGGCAAGCACGAGATCGAGGTGACCCTGATCGGGCCGCGCATGCCGAAGACGGCCATTACGGCGATGGAAACCAAACTGGCCGGGGCCGGCATGCCCGGCACCCGCATGATCGTGCACCAGGCCGAGGACACGAAGGTCGACGTCGGCACCCTGAAGGCGGACATCCTGGCCGAGATCGTGAAGAACAGCCAGCAGGCGCTGCAGGAACGCGACGACACCATCGCCGCCCTGCGCAAGCAGCTGGCCGAACAAACGGCGACGCGCCAGGACTGGATCGCCGGTGCCGGCGACATCGCGCGCGAATTCGCGGCCCAGTTCCCGCAATGCGAGGCACTGGTCGGCCAGGTGGCGCTGGCGGAAGGCAAGACCGCGCCGCTGCTGAGTGCCACTTGCCGTCGCCTGCCTTCGCCGGCCCAGGTGAAACAGGCGCAGGAATGGTTCAGGGTCCGCACCAAGTTCACCGACGCGCAGCTGCTGGTCACCCGCCCGCGTTGAACAGCGGCTTCTAGCGCCGCAGCGGGTCGAGCAGGCCGCGCAAGGCGTTGTGATCGAGTTCGTACATCAGTTCCAGCAGCTCGCCCAGCTCCCCGCGCGGAAAGCCCTCGCGCGCAAACCACGCGAGGTAGTGGCCGGGAAGTTCGGCGATCTTCTTGCCCTGGTATTTACCGAAGGGCATCTCGCGGACGAGGAGGAGCTGCAGGTGTTCAGGTTTCATGGTCCCGCCATTGTAGTAGCATGAACGCGAGGAGGACCACCATGGATACCGACTACAACCTGCAACGCTTCGTCGACGCCCAGGAGGGCATCTACCCCACCGCGCTCGGCGAACTGCGCGCCGGCCACAAGCGCAGCCACTGGATGTGGTTCATCTTTCCGCAGATCGAAGGCCTGGGCCATAGCGAGATGGCGCGCCGCTACGCGATCCGTTCCGCCGACGAGGCCGCGGCCTACCTCGCGCATCCGGTACTGGGCAAGCGCCTGCGCGAATGCACGTCCGCGGTCCTGATGCACGAGGAGGTCGGCGTCGACGAGATCTTCGGCCACCCCGACGACCTCAAATTCCACTCCTGCATGACGCTGTTTGCCGACGTCGCCCCGGACCAGGCCCTGTTCCAGGATTGCCTCGACCGCTTCTTCGACGGCATGCCGGATGCGGGCACGATGGAGAAGCTGTCATGAACGCGCGCGCCCATGATGATGGCCCGCTGGCCGACTTCGTGCGCGGCATGACGCAGCTGCTTGAGCAGGGCGCGGACGAAGCGGCGATCCTGCGCGAAGGCCGCGCGCTGCTCGCCAGCCTGATCGCGCAGGACGGCTGGCTGCCGGAGCCCCTCATGCAGCCGGACCCGGACAGCTACCGCATCCACTGCCTGCACGTCGATCCGGCCGGGCGCTTTTCGGTGTCGGCCATGGTCTGGGGGCCGGGGCAGGGCACGCCCATCCACGACCACACGGTCTGGGGCATGGTCGGCGTGCTGAAGGGGAAGGAACGCTGCGAGGAATTCAGCCACCTGCTCGAAGCAGGCGGACCGCTGGTGCAGGGCCACGTGCACGAGCTTCAGGCTGGTGATATCGATCTCGTCTCACCCACGATCGGTGATATACACCGCGTATCGAATGCCTTGGAGGATGGCGTCTCGGTGAGCATCCACGTCTACGGCGGCGACATCGGCGTCATCGAACGTTCGCGCTTTGATGACACCGGCCGCGCCACGCCTTTCGTCAGCCCTTACGCGTCCTGCCTGCTGACCAGCCGTGCGGGCTGAGGTGGATTCGCTGTTGTTGCGTATAATCCGGCGGATAGCTTGTCCACCAACACATTCTCAACAACAAACATGGCTTCATCTTCAGAAAACATCAGCATGGCGGTGTTCTGCGACTTCGAGAACGTCGCACTCGGCGTGCGCGATGCGAATTACGAGAAATTCGACATCAAGCCCGTTCTCGAACGCCTGCTGCTCAAGGGCAGTATCGTGGTCAAGAAAGCCTATTGCGACTGGGACCGCTATAAAGGCTTCAAAGCCACAATGCACGAAGCGAACTTCGAGCTGATCGAAATCCCGCACGTGCGCCAGTCCGGCAAGAACTCGGCCGACATCCGCATGGTGGTGGACGCGCTCGACCTGTGCTACACCAAGGCCCACGTCGATACCTTCGTGATCGTCTCCGGCGATTCCGACTTCTCGCCGCTGGTGTCCAAATTGCGCGAGAACGCCAAGCGCGTGATCGGCGTCGGCGTCAAGAATTCGACCTCGGACCTGCTGGTCGCGAACTGCGACGAATTCATCTTCTACGACGACCTGGTGCGCGAAGTGCGCCGCGCCGCCGCCAAGCGCGACGAACGCAAGGGCCAGGGCCAGCAACAGCAGGGCCGCCGTCCGTCCGACGAGAGCAACCGCAAGAAGGAAGACCTGGAAGCGCGCAAGCTGCAGGCGCTGGAAATGGTCGTCGAGACCTTCGATGCGCTGGTGTCCGAACGCGGCGACACCGGCAAGATCTGGGCCTCGCTGCTGAAGGACACGCTGAAGCGCCGCCGTCCGGATTTCTCGGAGACTTTCTACGGCTTCCGCACCTTCGGCAACCTGCTCGAAGAGGCGCAAACCCGCGGCCTGTTCGAGTTCGGCCGCGACGAGAAGTCGGGCACCTATGTCTACCGCAGCGCCCAGGCCATCGAAGCGCTGGCCGGCGTGGCGGAAGCCGAGCCGCTGCAGGCGCCTGCCGTCACCCAGGCCGGTGCCCCGGACCGTGGCGATGAGCTGGCGGCGGAGACGCAGGGCGAGCAGCCGAGCGAAATTCCTCGGTCCGGCGATCCGGCGCCGGCAGCGCCGGCAGCGCAGCGCGAACCGCGCCGCCGCGGCGGCCGCGGACGCAAGGGCCGGGAGCAAGGCAGCGAGCAGGGCGGCGACCTGGCCGCCGACCAGGCGGCATTCGCGCAGGAGCAGGCAGCGCAGGAAGAATCTGTGATGGCCAGCTGGCCGGCGCCGACGCCGGATCTGGTGGAAGACGAGGACAGTGCTGCGGCCCCGGCTGCCGTTGCCACGCCCGATGCCGCCGACGCCGCACTGCAAGCTACTGAGGCCACCGAAGCCGCCGAACCGCCGGCCGCGCCGGTCAAGGAACGCCGCCGCGCGCCGCGCAAGCCGTCCGCGCGCAAGGGCACCGCAGCGGCGCAGGCCGCGGCAGCCGACAGCGCCGGCGAGGCGAGCACGGCGCCTGAAGCCGGCGCCGACAACGCGGCAATTGCCGCCGATGCGCAGGCTGCAGTCGCTGTCGCGCCGGCCGCCGCCGATACCGCTGCAACCGTGGACAGCGGCGACGACGGCATCACCGACGCCGATCCGGCCGATCCGGCCCCGGCCAAGGAGCCCAAGAAGTCGACCCGTCCTGCGCACAAGGCGCCGTCGCGCAAGCCGGCCACGCGCGCACGCCGTCCGGCCAAGCCGAAGACGCCCGAAGGAAGCTGATCCCGCAGCTGATCCGGGCGCCCAATCTGATCCGGGCGCCCGATCCGGTCCTCACACGCGCGCCGAACGACGCCAGCGGTGTGCAATAATGACAACGCACCCCTGGCTTGCCCGTTTCGGCTGTTTGCGCAAAGGACCGACATCATGCGACCGCTTTCCGGACTGTTCATCCTTGTCACCTCGCTCGCCCTCGCGCCTTCGCTCGCGGGCGCAGCCGCACCCGCGGCCGCGCCGCCGGCTTCGCATCCGCTGCTGGGCATCTGGGTCCTCAGCATCCCCCAGCTCGGCTGCTCCGAGACCTACCACTTCCGCGGCGACGGCACCACCCTGGTCAAGAGTGCCGGCGAGGTGTCGGAAAGCGAGTTCACGGTGGCCGACAAGCCCAGCGCCAAAGGCTTCTACAAGCTGGAAGACCGCATCGTGAAGGACAACGGCAAGCAGGATTGCTCGGGCGAGGTCATGCAGATCGGCACCCGCGCCACCAACTACCTGCGCTTCCACCCCTCGGGGGCACGCTTCGTCATGTGCCGCGAGGAGACGATGGAGGCTTGCATCGGGCCTTTCGAGCGGATGCCGGCGCAGGGGATCTAGGATCTGGTACTGCAGTTTACCTTTCGATAAAAATCTGGCATCGTTGGTGTTTCTTGTTTGCAACGTAGAAACGGCTTCCGACGATGCGATTTCCCCTTTGTCTGCTTGTCCTGCTGGCACCCGCGGTGGCTGCGGCCGGCAACGCTTACTCCCCCAAATTCGCCCGCGACGAACTGCCGGCCCAGGTCCTCTCTTTCGAGCTCTGCCCCAAGCCTGCGTATCCGAAAAGTTCGCTGCGCAATGAAGAGGAAGGCACGGTCACCCTCCGCTTCACGGTCGGGGCGAACGGCCGTCTGCTGAGCCAGCAGGTCGCGCGCTCGTCGGGCTTCCGCGATCTCGACCGGGCAGCCCAGAACGCGCTGTCGCAGTGCTACTTCCGTCCCGCCAGCATCCAGGGCCGGCCGGTGCAGGCCCCAATGGACATCCAATACCGCTGGGTAATCGACTGATGCGACACATGAAACGACTTTCCTCCCCGCTGCTGGCCCTGCTTCTGGCGGCCGCCGTCGGCCATGCGCATGCCGCCCTCGACGCCACGGCCTGCAAGCCGCGCTACACCGCCCTGACACCCGGCGCGATCCAGGAGGCGTCGAGCCGGGTCGCCGCCGCCCGCAGCCAGCCCGGCGAACAGCAGCTCGTGCTGGCCGCCGCACTGGCCGACCTGGCCCTGCTGAGCGCCCGCCAGAACGGCGCGCCGGACATCGCCACCGACGGCAACCCGGCCCCGACCGAACTGCTGCGCCAGGCGCTGGCGATCTGGAACGCTGCCGGACCGAGCGCTGGCCTGGCCGGCACGCTGCAGACGCGCGGCGTCGCTTTTTTCAACAGCCAGCAATGCCAGCTCGGCCGCGAGCTGCTGGAATCGGCGCTGCGGCTGTCCAGCACGGCCGCCGGCCCGAACCATCCCGCCAGCGTGGCGATCGCCCACGATCTGCTGCGCGTCGGCCTGGCGCAGCGCGACGACGCCCTGGTGCGGCGCCTGGCGCCGATGGCAAAGGCGTCGCTGGACGCGCGCAGGCAGCCGCTCGACCCGCAGGACGAGCAGACGGTGCTCGCCCTGGTCGACTTCTTCTACGGCCAGCCCGGCGACAGGCAAGAGGATTTGCAGATGGCGGAGCAGCTGGCGCAACGCGGCCTGGCGCTGATCTCGGCGGGCAGCGCGTCGTCGGCGCAGCGCGTGCTGTCCTACCGCCTGGCCAGCATCTATTACGCCCAGTTGCGCTACGCGGAGGCTGAGACGCTGCGCGCCCGGCTCGACGCGGGCGGCGCGCAGCCATCCACGCCCAGGGACGGGTTACTGCGCCAGCGCGAGGAGCTGATCGCCGTCGTACGCAAAGGCGAGCTGCAAGCCGCGCTTGGCATGGCGCGGACGATGGTGGAACAGCGCCAGCAGGCATTCGACGCGAGCCGCCAGGCGCTGGTCCAGGCCACGGCGGCCGAGGCGCAGACCAAGGCACAGCGGGATCCGGCGCCGGACAAGGCAGCGCTGGCCCAGGCCGCGCGCACGCTTGCGCAGGCGCGCACGTGGCACAACACGGAAACGTTCTGGCTGGCCCAGGCGCGCAGCTATCTGGGCGAGATCCAGCACGCGCTGGGCGAGCTCGATGGCGCAGCCGCGGCCTACGAGGCGGCGCTGGCCGGCTTCGGCGACGGGCGCTCCGGCAACTGGAAGGACCGCACCCGCACGCGCAGCGACCTGGCAATCCTGTACCGCACGCGCGGCGATGCCGCCCGCGCCCTGGCGCTGCAGCAGCAGGTGCTGGACGAACTGCTGCCGCTGCTGGGCGAAGACCATCCGGACGTGAAAGAGGCGAGGGCGGAGCTGGCATTGCTGCGCAAGCTGCAGAAAGGCTGAATGGCCCGGACAGATCCCATGATGGCTGCGCGCCCGGCTTCGGTGTATATTGCTCGGCGCATAATCACTCATTCTCGGATTCCTGATGTCCCCGGCACTCCTGTTCTGCATCCTCATCGCCTATTTCGCCCTGCTGCTCGGCGTCGCCTGGGCGACCTCGCGCAACGCCAACAACGACAGCTTCTTCATCGGTAACAAGAGCAGCAACTGGATGCTGGTCGCCTTCGGCATGGTCGGCACCACGCTCTCGGGCGCCACCTTCGTCAGCGTGCCGGGCGCGGTCGGCATCGACGCTTTCGGCTACGGCCAGGTGCTGATCGGCTACGTGTTCGGCTACGTCGCCGTGGTCTACCTGCTGCTGCCGCTGTACTACCGCCTCAAGCTCACCTCGATCTACACCTACCTCGACGGCCGCCTCGGCCGCCGCGCCTACCAGAGCGGGGCCGGCTTCTTCATCCTGTCGCGGCTGTTCGGCGCCACCGCGCGCCTGTACCTGGTGGTCGCTGTTTTGCAGGGCATCATCCTCGACAGCCTGGGCGTGCCGTTCTGGCTCACCACCTTCGTCATCCTCGGCATGATCCTGCTCTACACTTACCAGGGCGGGGTCAAGACCATCGTCTGGACCGATACCCTGCAGACCACCTGCATGCTGGGCGGCCTGTTCGCCTGCGTGTACTTCATGCTCGGTCAGCTCGACCTGACGATTCCCCAGGCCCTGCAGCAGATGCACGAGCGCGGCCTGTCGCGCGTGTTCACCTTCGACCCGATGAGCCCTAGCTTCTGGCTGAAACAGATCGTGGCCGGCGCCTTCATCGTGCTGACCATGACCGGCATGGACCAGGAGATGATGCAGAAGACGATCTCGGTGAAGACCCTGGGCGACTCGCAGAAGAACCTGCTGAGCCTGACCGCGGTGCTGGTCGTGGTGCTGTCGAGCTTCCTGTTCCTGGGCGGCCTGCTGTACCTGTACGCGCCCGTCGCTGGCGTGACTGCCACCGGCGACAAGATCTTTTCGGCGGTGGTGATGGGGCACTTGCCGGCCGCGGTGCAGATCATCTTCCTGATCGCGCTGATCTCGGCCCTGTTCCCGAGCGCCGACGGCGCCATCACCGCGCTGACCTCCACCTTCTGCATCGACATCCTCGGCATCAAGCGCCGCGAAGACCTGTCGGAAGAAGCCAAGGGCCGCCTGCGCCGCCACGTGCACCTGGGCTTCGCGCTGCTGTTCCTGGTGATGGTGCTGTTCTTCAAATGGGTCGACAACCCGAGCATGATCGGCGTGATCCTGAAGCTGGCCAGCTACACCTACGGACCGCTGCTGGGCCTGTTCGCCTTCGGTATGATGACCACGCGCAGCCTGAACGATCGCCTGGTGCCCGTGGTGACCGTGGGCGCCCCCATCCTCTGCGCACTGCTCGAGTACAACCAGCATTACTTGCTCGGCAGCTACCGATTGGGCTTGGAGTTGCTTATGGTCAATGGCGCATTGGTATTTATCGGCTTGTACGCCATCTCGCGCCGGGCCACCATCAAGCCGGCCGCCGTTACGGCTTAACCTATAATCAATTACTCAAAACCGGGGTCAGACACCGGTTTTTGGAAATTGCCCGCAAGACCTTGCCAAAATTCGGGGTCTGACCCCGGTTTTAGGAAATTACCGGAGCACATATGTCTTTCAAGCCCATGACTTCCCTGCGCCGCGGTGTCGGTGCGCTCTGGCGCGGCCTCGACGCCACCCGCCGGTTCGTGCTGAACCTGTTCTTCCTCATCATCCTGATCATGCTGCTGTGGGCGATCTTCGGCGGCGGCCTCAAGCCGCTGGCGCCGAAGACGGCGCTGGTGCTCGACCTGAAGGGCGAGCTGGTCGAAGAGAAGGCCGGCAGCGTGCGCGATTCCGCCGTCGCCGCTCTGAGCGGCAATGCGCGCCGCGTGATCCAGTTGCGCGACGTGCTGAAGACGCTGGATACGGCCGCCAAGGACAGCAATATCAACAGCGTCGTGCTGCTGCTCGACGAGATGGATGGCGGCGGCCTGGCGTCGCTGCGCGAGTTCGGCGCCGCGGTCGAGCGCGTGAAGGCGGCCGGCAAGACGGTGGTCGCCTGGGGCGGCACCTTCGACCAGAAGCGCTACATGGTCGCCTCGCACGCCAGCGAGGTCTACCTGCACCCGATGGGCATGGTGCTGATCGAAGGCTTCGGCCGCCACCGCAACTATTACCGCGACGCCCTCGACAAGGTCGGCGTGACGGTCAACCTGATGAAGGTCGGCACCTACAAATCCTTCGCCGAGCCCTACATCGGCAACGGTCCGTCGGACGCCGCGAAGGAGGCCGACGCCTTCCTGTACAACGCCCTGTGGGCCAATTACACGGCGGAAGTCGAGAAAGCGCGCAAGCTGCCGCAGGGTGCGATCGCCAAAGGCATCGAGGAGCTGCCGCAGCGCATGGCGGCCGCCAACGGCAACGCCGGCAAGGTGGCGCTGGACTGGAAGCTGATCGACGGCCTCAAGACCCGCGACGAACTGCGCGCGATGATGGTCAAGCGCGGCGAAGCCGACGACGCCATCAAGAGCTTCCGCCAGGTCTCGTTCCAGGACTACCTGGACCGCCACCCGCCGAAGATGCTGGGCGATGCCGTCGCCGTCGTGGTGGCGGCCGGCGACATCACCGAAGGCACGGGCGGCCCCGGCATGGTGGGCGGCATCTCGACCGCCAACATGATCCGCGCCGCGCGCGAGGACAAGCAGGTCAAGGCACTGGTCCTGCGCGTCAACTCGCCGGGCGGCAGCGCCTACGGCTCGGAGCTGATCCGCCGCGAACTGGAACTGACCCGCAGCGCCGGCAAGCCGGTGGTGGTGTCGATGGGCGACGTCGCGGCCTCCGGCGGCTACTGGATCTCGATGGCGGCCGACGAGGTGATCGCCGACCCGAACACCGTGACCGGCTCGATCGGCGTGTTCGCGATTCTGCCGACCGCGGACAAAGTGGTCGACAAGCTGGGCATCCACACGGCCGGCGTGACCACCACCTGGCTGGCCGACGCCTACAATCCGCTGCGCCCGCTGGACCCGCGCTTCGGCCAGGTGATCCAGGCCAGCATCAACCACATCTACGACGAGTTCACGACCAAGGCCGCGATCGCGCGCCGCACCACGCCCGAGAAGATCGACGCTGTCGGCCAGGGACGCGTGTGGACCGGCGGCCAGGCCAAGGAACGCGGCCTGGTCGACCGCCTCGGCAGCTACGGCGATGCGCTGCAGTCGGCTGCCAAGCGCGCCCACCTGGAGGGCGACTTCCGCGTCGCCTATACCGAGCGCGAGGACAGCGTGTTCGCGCGCCTGCTGGAGCGCATGGGCCTGTCGGACGCCCAGGCTCTGACGGTGCAGGTCAAGCTGGGCCTGCTGCCGGCGGACCTGGCGCTGGATGCGCTGCCGGGCGGCGCGATGGCCGGCGTGGCGAAGGACCTGGGCTGGCTGTCGCAGGTGGCCTCACGCCGCCAGCCTTTCGCGGCGGTCACGCACTGCCTGTGCGAAGTACCCTGAGCCTCTTTACATGGGTTAAGGCTTTGTAACAAGTTGTACTAAAAAACAAGACCTTGATGAACGGGCGCGGAAGTTTTCCGCGCCCTTTTTGCTTGCGCCTTTGCTTTCCGTACCTCGCATTTTGTCTAGGACGAGATGCGCGCTTTTGTACGTTACGAAACATAAATCAAGGGCGCTCCATGCTACATTCGGAAGCAAAATCACCGAGGACAAGCATGAATCCCACCGTCACCCCCGACAAGGAAAAGACCACGACCCGACCCCAGCGTACCCGCCGATCGCGCGTGATCGGCGCCATCGTCGCCATCCTCTGCATGGCCGGCCTCGGCTGGCTGGCCTGGCACCTGACCCATCAGCCAGCGGGCGGCACAGGCGGGCCAGGTGCGGGCGCGGGCGCCGGTGCGGGCAGGCAGGGCGCGGCCGGCGGCGCGGGCCCGGGCGGCGGCGGTCCCGGCGGAGGAGGGCGCGGCGGACGTGGCGGCATGAACGCCACCACGGTCGGCGTCGGCAAGGCCGAGCGGGCCGACATCCCGGTCACGCTGGACGCCCTCGGCACCGTGACGCCGGCGGCGGTGGCCACCGTGCGGCCCCAGGTCGGCGGCGTGCTGCAGAAGATCGTCTTCACCGAAGGCCAGCTGGTCAAGGAAGGCCAGGTGCTGGCCACCATCGACGCGCGCCCGGCGCAAATGAGCCTGCTGCAGGCCACCGGCCAGCGCCAGCGCGACGAAGCCCAGCTGGAAAGCGCCCGCGTGCTGCTGCAGCGCTACCGCACCCTGCTGGAACAGGATTCGATCGCGCGCCAGGACGTCGATACCCAGGCGGCCCTGGTCAAGCAGCTGGAAGGCGCAGTCACCACCGACAAGGCGGCCGAAGGCATCGCCCGCATCAATCTCGGCTACACCCAGGTGCGCGCGCCGATCTCCGGCCGCGTGGGCCTGCGCACCGTGGACATCGGTAACCTGGTCAACAGCGGCGACGCCAACGGCATCGCCGTGATCACGCAGATGTCGCCGATCGACGTCGAATTCGCCGTGCCCCAGGACCAGTTGCCGGCGCTGCAGCAGCGCATCAACCAGAACGCCAACATGCAGGCCGTCGCGATGGACCGCACCCGCACCCAGAACCTGGCGACCGGGCGCTTCTTCGCGATGGACAACCAGGTCGACACCCAGACCGGCACCGTGCGGGCAAAGGCGCGCTTCACCAACGACGGCGGCAAGCTGTTCCCGAGCCAGTTCGTGAACGTGCGCCTCGAGATCGACACCATCAAGAACGCGATCACGGTGCCGGTGACGGCGCTGCGCCACGGCGCCAACGGCGACTTCGTCTACGTGCTGAACCCGCAGAACAAGACCGTGGCCCTGACCAACGTGAAGCGCGGCCAGGCGAACGCCGAGCGCATCCAGATTACCGAAGGCCTGCAGGGCGGCGAGACCGTCATCACCGAAGGCGCGGACCGCCTGAAGGATGGCGCCAAGGTGATGCTGCCGGGGGATCGTCCGGCGGGGGCGGGTGGACGTGGACAGGCGGGCGCCCAAGGTGCCCAAGGTGCGCAGACCGGCCAGCAGCAGGGCCAGCCCGGCCAGCAGGGCGAACGCCGCCACCGCCGCCAACAGCAGGCCGAAGGGGCGGCGCAATAGCATGAGCCCATCCGCACCATTCATCCGCCGGCCGGTCGCCACCTCGCTGCTGATGCTGGCGATCGTGCTGGCCGGCCTGGTCGGCTATAAATTCCTGCCGCTGTCGGCGCTGCCCCAGGTCGACTTCCCGACCATCCAGGTGCAGACCCTGTACCCGGGCGCGAGTCCGGAAGTGATGGCGCGCACCGTGACGGCGCCGCTGGAGCGCCAGTTCGGCCAGATGTCCGGCCTGTCGCGCATGAGCTCCACCAGCGCGGCCGGCGTTTCGGTCGTCACCCTGCAGTTCGGCCTGGGCCAGACCCTGGACGTGGCCGAGCAGGAAGTGCAGGCCGCGATCAATGCCGGCGGCTCGCTGCTGCCGACCGACCTGCCGGCGCCGCCGGTCTACGCCAAGGTCAACCCGGCCGACGCGCCGGTGCTGACCCTCGCCATCACCTCGGACACGATGCCGCTGACCGAGGTGCAGAACCTGGTCAACACACGCCTCGCGCTGAAGATCAGCCAGGTCACCGGCGTCGGCCTGGTGACCCTGCAGGGCGGCCAGCGGCCGGCGGTGCGGATCCAGGCCAATACCGAGGCGCTTGCTGCCAACGGCTTGGGGCTGGACACGCTGCGCACCGCCATCACGGCCGCCAACGCCAACAGCGCCAAGGGCAGCTTCGACGGCCCGGCGCGCGCCTACACCATCAACGCCAACGACCAGCTGGTCACGGTGCCGGACTATACGAACCTGATCGTCGCCTACCGCAATGGCGCGCCGGTGCGCCTGGGCGACGTCGCCAAGGTCGTCGACAGCGCCGAAAACGTGAAGCTCGGCGCCTGGGCCAACATGAAGCCGGCGATCATCCTAAACGTGCAGCGTCAGCCGGGCGCCAACGTGATCGCCACCGTCGACGCCATCAAGGAGCGCCTGCCCGAGCTGCAGGCGGCCCTGCCGCCGACCCTGCGCGTGGACGTGCTGTCCGACCGCACCACCGGCATCCGCGCCTCGGTCGAGCACGTGCAGATCGAGCTGGTGCTGGCCGTGCTGCTGGTGGTGCTGGTGATCTTCGCCTTCCTGCACAGCATCCGCGCCACCGTGATCGCCAGCCTGGCCGTGCCGATCTCGCTGGTCGGCACCTTCGGCGTGATGTACCTGCTGGGCTACAGCCTGAACAACCTGTCCCTGATGGCGCTGACCATCGCCACCGGCTTCGTGGTCGACGACGCGATCGTCATGATCGAAAACATCTCGCGCTACATCGAAGAGGGCGAGAAGCCGATGGCGGCGGCCCTGAAGGGCGCGACCCAGATCGGCTTTACCATCATCTCGCTGACGGTGTCGCTGATCGCGGTCTTGATCCCGCTGCTGTTCATGGGCGACGTGGTCGGGCGCCTGTTCCGCGAATTCGCGGTGTCGCTGGCGATCACGATCCTGATTTCCGCTGTCGTGTCGCTGACCCTGGTGCCGATGATGTCGGCGCGCTGGCTGCGCCAGAACGACGAGTCGCACAACTCGCGCTTTGCACGCTGGTTCCAGGCGACCTTCGACAACACCGTCGGCTATTACGACCGCTCGCTGAACTGGGTGCTGGAGCGCCAGGGCCTGACCCTGCTGGTGGCGCTGGCGACCCTGATCCTGACGGCGCTGCTGTGGACCTTCATTCCGAAGTCGCTGTTCCCGACCCAGAACACCGGCCAGCTGCAGGCCCGCGTGGAAGCGCGCCAGGCCATCTCCTACCAGGCGATGACCGAGATGCAGCAGGCCGCCGCGCGCGAGATCCTGGCCGATCCGGAAGTCGCCTCGCTCAGCTCGACCGTCGGCGTGGACGCCGCCAACAACACCATGCTCCACACCGGCACCATGCTGATCAACCTGAAGGAGGGGCGCGGCGACCAGGAAGAGCTGATGAACCGCCTGCGCGATCGGGTCACGCGCAATGTCGCCGGCGTGAACCTGTATCTGCAGCCGACCCAGGACCTGACCATCGACGCCGAGAGCGGCCCGACCCAGTTCCGCCTGTCGATCGAGGGCGCGGACACCAAGACCGTGACCGAATGGGCCAACAAGCTTTCCGCCGCCATGGCCCGGCGCAAGGAAGTGCGCAACGTGGTCACGGACGCCGGCGCCACCGGCGCCGCCGCCTTTGTGAACATCGACCGCGACTCCGCCTCGCGCCTGTCGGTGACGGCCTCCAACATCGACGACGCCCTGTACAGCGCCTTCGGCCAGCGCATCGTTTCCACCATCTTCACGGAGACCAACCAGTACCGCGTGATCCTCGAAGCCCAGCAGCCGGACAACATGTCGCTCGATGCGCTGGCCAACCTGCAGCTGCGCACCGGTTCCGGCCAGCCGACGCCGCTGTCCGCCATCGCTTCCATCACCGAGCAGGCAGCGCCGCTGCAGATCACCCACGTCGCGCAGTATCCGGCGACGACCATCGGCTTCGATACCGCCAGCGGCGTGAAGCTGGGCACGGCCGTCAACGCGATCAAGGAAGCGGCCGAGGAAATCAAGCTGCCGTCTTCCGTGACCATGACCTTCCTCGGTGCGTCGGGCGCCTACCAGAACTCGCTGTCGAACCAGCTGTGGCTGATCCTGGCGGCGGTGGTCTGCGTCTACATCGTGCTGGGTGTGCTGTACGAGAGCTACATCCACCCGCTGACCATCCTGTCGACCTTGCCCTCGGCCGGCGTCGGCGCGCTGCTGGCGCTGATGGTGACCGGCCAGGGTCTGGGCGTGATCGGCATCATCGGCATCATCCTGCTGATCGGCATCGTCAAGAAGAACGCGATCATGATGATCGACTTCGCGATCGAGGCGGAGCGGGACGAGGGCAAGGACCCGCGCACGGCCATCCACCAGGCCGCGATGCTGCGCTTCCGCCCCATCATCATGACCACGCTGGCGGCACTGTTCGCGGCGATCCCGCTGATGCTGGGCTGGGGCGAGGGCGCCGAGCTGCGCCGTCCGCTGGGCCTGGCCATCTTCGGCGGCCTGATCGTCAGCCAGATGCTGACCCTGTTCACGACGCCGGTGATTTATCTTGCCTTCGACCGCCTGGCGCGGCGCTGGGGCGGGGAAGCGCCGGCGAAACCGCATGGTCCGGGTTCGGATGATGGTCCCGGTCCGGGGCCGGGCGATGACGGCAAGCCCTCGGCCCGTCCGGCCCCGCAGCAGCCGGCACTCCTGACGCCGCAGCCGCAGACTACCGCCAGGCACGCAGACGGTCCGCACGGAGCGGGTGCATGAATCTGTCGCAGCCTTTCGTCCGGCGCCCGATCGCCACCGTCCTGCTGACCATCGGCATCGCGCTGGCCGGCATCGCGGCCTTCTTCGTGCTGCCTGTCTCGCCGCTGCCGCAGGTGGACTTCCCGGCGGTGTCGGTGTCGGCCAACCTGCCGGGCGCCAGTCCGGACACGATGGCGTCCTCGGTGGCCACGCCGCTGGAGCGGCGATTGGCGACCATCGCCGGGGTCAACGAGATCACCTCCAACAGCGGCAACGGCTCGACCCGCATCAACCTGCAGTTCGACCTGAACCGCCAGATCGACTCCGCCGCGCGCGAAGTGCAGGCGGCGATCAACGCTTCGCGCGCGGACCTGCCGGCGACCTTGAAGAGCAACCCGACCTACCGCAAGGCCAACCCGTCGGATTCGCCGGTGATCATCCTGGCGCTGACCTCGAAAACGCGCAGCCCCGGCCAGATCTATGACGAAGTCTCGAACGTCGTCCAGCAGAAACTCGCCCAGGTGAAGGGCGTCGGCGACGTCGAGATCGGCGGCGGCTCGCTGCCGGCCGTGCGCGTCGACCTGAACCCCTTCCAGATGAACCGCTACGGTTTGTCGAGCGAGGACGTGCGCGCCGCGATCCAGGCCTCGAACCCGAACCGCCCGAAAGGCGCGCTGGAAGGCAGCGGCATGCGCCTGCAGATCTATTCGCAGGCGAACACCCCGACCAATGGCCGCACCGCCGCCGACTACCGCAGCCTGGTGGTGGCCTGGCGCGACGGCGCCGCGATCCGCCTGCAGGATATCGCCGATGTCACCGATGGCGTCGAGAACATCAACACCCTCGGCCTGTTCAACGGCCAGCCGGCGGTCATCGTGCTGGTGACCAGCCAGCCGGGCGCCAACGTCATCGAGACCGTGGACGGCGTGCGCGCGCTGCTGCCGACCCTGCAGGCCCAGCTGCCGCAGGACGTCAGCATGCAGGTGGCCTCGGACCGCACGAATTCGATCCGCGCCTCGCTGCACGAGATCGAGCTGACGCTGATGATCTCGATCCTGCTGGTGGTGGCCGTGGTCAGCGTGTTCCTGCGCAGCGTGCGCGCCACCATCGTGCCGGCGGTGGCGACCGTGGTCTCGCTGCTGGGCACCTTCGGCGTGATGTACATGCTGGGCTTCTCGATGAACAACCTGTCGCTGATGGCGCTGACCGTGGCGACCGGCTTCGTGGTCGACGACGCCATCGTGGTGCTGGAAAACACCAGCCGCCACGTCGAGCAGGGCATGGACCGCATGAAGGCGGCGCTGCTGGGCGCCAGCGAAGTCGGCTTCACGGTGCTGTCGATCAGCCTGTCGCTGGTGGCCGTGTTCATTCCGCTGCTGTTCATGGGCGGCCAGGTGGGACGGCTGTTCCGCGAGTTCGCCGTCACCCTGAGCGCGGCGGTGATGATCTCGCTGGTGATTTCGCTGACCACCACGCCGATGCTGTGCGCGGTGCTGCTGAAAAATCACGACAAGGACGAGCAGCTGAAACGCCAGCCGGGCAAGCTGGCGCAATGGTCGGAGCGCGGCTTCAACCGTATCCTGAAGGCCTACGAACATGCGCTGGACTGGGCGCTCGACGCCAAGCCGCTGGTGATGCTGATCCTGGTGTTCGTGGTGGGCCTCAACGTCTACCTGTTCTCGGCCGCGCCCAAGGGCTTCTTCCCGCAGCAGGACACCGGCCAGATCAACGGCGGCATGCGCGCCGACCAGAGCATCTCTTTCCAGGCCATGCAGGGCAAGCTGCACCAGCTGGTCAACATCATCAAGAGCGACCCGGCGGTCGATACCGTGGTCGGCTTCACCGGCGGCTCGCGCGCCGGCGGCGGCTTCATGTTCATGAACCTCAAGCCGGTCAGCGAGCGCGCGAAAGGCGAAAGCGGCCAGGCCGTGATCGCCAGATTGCGGCCCAAGCTGGCGCGGGTCACCGGCGTGCAGCTGTTCCTGAACCCGGTGCAGGACCTGCGCATGGGCGGGCGCCAGAGCAACTCGACCTACCAGTACACGCTCAAGGCCGACAACCGCGCCGATCTGCGGGCCTGGGCGACCAAACTGGCCGACGCCATGAAGCAGCAGAAGGCGCTGACCGACGTCGACACCGACCAGGCCGAGAATGGCGTCGAGACCTATGTCGACATCGACAAGGAAAGCGCGGCGCGGCTGGGCATCAGCGCGAAGGACGTCGATAACGCCCTGTACAACGCCTTCGGCCAGCGCCAGGTCGCCAACATCTACGACGAGCTGAACCAGTACCACGTGATCATGGGCGTGGCGCAGAAGTATGCGCAGTCGCCGGAGGCGCTGAACGATGTGTATGTGCCCGCCAAGGGCGCTGCCGCCTCGGCCGCTTCGGGGAATGCGAATACCGGCGGCAGCGGCACGTCGAGCAGCGCGGTGACTGGTGCGAATACCGGCACCGGTGCGGCCGCCGGCACCGTCGGCGCCGGCGCGGGCGCCAGCAGTGGATCGGCCGGCGGCGGCTCCGGCGGCGCGCCTTCGAGCGCCACCAACCTCACCGCGGCGCGCGACCCGTCCAGCGGCTCGGCGCTGTCGACCGGCGCCACCACCATGGTACCGCTTTCGGCCATCGCCAAATTCGCCGAACGCTCGACCCCCAGCTCGGTCAACCACCAGGATGGCGAGCTGTCGACCACGATTTCCTTTAACCTGAACCAGGGCTACTCGCTGTCCGACGGCCAGGCCGCGGTGCGCGACGCCGAGAACGCCATCGCCATGCCCGGCAATGTGCGCGGCAGCTTCCAGGGCCAGGCCAAGCAGGCGCAGGAATCGAACCAGCAGCAGCCGCTGCTGATCCTGGCCGCCATCGTCGTCATCTACATCGTGCTGGGCATCCTGTACGAAAGCCTGGTGCACCCGATCACGGTGCTGTCGACGCTGCCCTCGGCCGGCGTCGGTGCGGTGCTGGCGCTGCTGATGTTCCACATGGAGTTCTCGATCATTGCCCTGATCGGCGTCTTCCTGCTGATCGGCATCGTGAAAAAGAACGCCATCCTGATCATCGACTTCGCGCTCGAAGCGGAAAGGGCGCGCGGTTTGAGCGCGACCGAAGCGGTGCGCGAAGCCTGCCTGCTGCGCTTCCGCCCGATCCTGATGACGACCCTGGCCGCCGCGCTGGGCGCACTGCCGCTGGCGATCGGCTTCGGCGAGGGCTCCGAGCTGCGCCAGCCGCTGGGCATCGCCATCATCGGCGGCCTGGTCGCCAGCCAGCTGCTCACGCTGCTGACCACGCCGGTGGTCTACGTCTACATGGACAAGCTGCGCACCGTCAAACCGGACGAGCACGAGCTGGCGCGACACCCGCACGAACACGAAGCTTCCATTTCCCATTCATGAACATGCCTATGCCATCCATCCTGCGTCCTTCCTTGACTCCCCTGGCCGCCGCGCTGCTGACCGTATCGCTGCTCGCCGGCTGCGCCGTCGGCCCGGCCTACCAGCGTCCGACCACGCCGGAACCAGGGGCTTACAAGGAACTGCAGGGATGGGTGCCCGCGGCGCCTGCCGATGCGCTGGAACGCGGACCGTGGTGGACGCTGTTCGGCGACCCCCAGCTGAACGAGCTTGCGGCCAGCGTCGAGGTCTCGAACCAGAACGTGGCGGCGGCGGTGGCGGCCTACGCGCAGGCGCGTGCGCTCGTCACCGAACAGCGCGCCTCGCTGTTCCCCTCGGTGACCCTGAACGGATCGGGCACGCGCTCCGGCACCCGTGGCGGCGGCAGCGGCAACGCCACCGTGGACGCCAACGGCAACATCATTGGCGGGGGCAGCGAGGGCGGCAGCGTGCGCAACGCCTACCGCCTGTCGCTGGGCACCAGCTGGGAACCGGACGTGTGGGGCCGCCTGCGCGCGGGCGTGACCGCGGCCAGTGCGAGCGCGCAGGCCAGCGCTGCGGATCTCGCCTCGGCGCGGCTGTCGGCTCAGGGCGAAGTCGCTTCCGATTACCTGCAGCTGCGATCCGTCGACGCCCAGCGCGCGCTGCTGGCGAATACCATTGCCGGCTACGAGCGCGAGCTGAAAATCCAGCAGAACCGCTACAACGTCGGCATCATCCCGCACTCGGACGTCTACCAGGCCGAGACCCAGCTGGCCAACGCCCAAAGCGACGATTTGACCCTGGCACGTCAGCGCGCCCAGCTCGAGCACGCGATCGCGGTCCTGGTCGGCAAGACCCCGGCGGAATTTGCGATCACGCCGAACCCGACCTGGCAAGTGACGGTGCCGGAGGTGCCGGTCGGCGTGCCGTCGACGCTGCTGCAACGCCGTCCGGACATCGCCGCCGCCGAACGCCGCGTGGCCGCCGCCAACGAGCAGATCGGCATCGCGCGCTCGGCCTACTTCCCGAACATCGGCTTGAGCGCGAGCTACGGTACGTCCGCCAGCAGGGTCGGCGAATTGTTCAATGCGTCGGCGGCGGCCTGGTCCTTCGGCTTGTCGGCGGCCCAGACCCTGTTCGACGCCGGCGCCACCCGCGCTCGCGTGGCAGGCGCGCGCGCCGCGCACGAGGAAGCGGTGGCGCGCTACCGCCAGACCGTCCTGGACGCCTTCGCCGACGTCGAAGACCAGCTGGCCGCGACCCGTGTGCTGTCCCAGCAGCAGGAACTGCAGCGCCGTGCTTCGGAAGCCGCCGACAAGGTCGAGCAGCAGGTGTTGAACCGCTACAAGGCCGGGCAGGTGAGCTATACGGACGTGGTGCAGGCCCAGATCACGGCCCTGAACGCGCGCCGCGCGCTGGTCACGACCCAGTCGACCCGCCAGACCACGGCCGTGGCGCTGGTACAGGCCCTGGGCGGCGGCTGGCATGCTGAATAAATTCGGGGTCAGAGCTCTTTTTTGGATTAATTCGGGGTCAGAGCACTTTTTGGGGAAAGGTCGATTGAGCATGAATAGGCGCTGTTTCGATACGTCTTCTCCAGGAGAGAAGGTGTGCAACGTGTAAGAATGTTCTATAAAGCCATTTCTGCAAAAAGTGCTCTGACCCCGAATTTCAGGAAAAATGTGCTCTGACCCCGATTTTTTCAGCGGTTTCTCTTTGCCGGGCTACGAGTCGAACGCCGGCGCCGTGCTCTACATTGCCGGCACGGTCTGCATGACGGCCTGGATGCGCCGCGTCGAGTTCAGGCGGGGCGGCAGGGCCGCGGGCATTGCCGGGCTCGACCTGCTGAGCAGCATCAGCCTGGCGGTGCCGGCGCTGGCTTACTGGAACGTGCATCTGGGCGCCAGGCTCGGCGACGGGATCTTGCGCCTGCTGTTCGTGCTCGGCCTGCTGGGGCTGTTCGGCTTCGTTGCCGTCGATGCGCGTGCGATGCTGCGCCATCCGCGCCTGAACGAGCGCCAGCGCCGCCGTTTTGCCGCCATCGGCGCCGCCGCGGTGCTGTTGCCGTCCTCGCTGGAGGTATGGTGGGCCGGTTCCGCGTTGATGCATGTGCATGCGCCGGCTTGAACCAGTAGTGGCGATAGCGATCGCGCTGGCAATCTTCGCGGCGCCGGCGCAGGCGGCACGTGCAGACGCCTGCACCGGCATCTGGGCCGCGCAGGCATCGCCGCCGACCGGACGCGGGATGCACCCCAGGCCCGTGATCGCACCGGACCGCCGCGCGCGCCTGGAAGCGGATCCCGGGATCGACCAGCTGCGCTTCGTCGGCCCATCCGGCCGTGGCGAGCTGCTGCAGGTCTACGGGGCGGAAGGCGATGCCCTGATCGATCCAAACCAGGGACTGACCGAGGTGATGTGGGCGCCGGATGCGCGGCACTTCGTTGTCAATGCGAGCGATGGCGGCCTGGTCGGCAGCTGGAATGCGACCGTGTTCGCGGTGCGGGAGGGGCGCGCGCACAGGTTGCCGCCATTGCGCGAGGTGCAGCTGGCCGCCAACCGGCTGGCGCGCTGCGAGGAACCGGAAAGCGCCAACCTTGGCGTCGCCGCCTGGCTCAAGGGTGGCGCGGAAATGCTGGTCGTGGGCCAGGTGCCGCCGCATTCATCGTGCAGGAACATGGGCGAACTGCACGGCTGGCGCGTGGCCACCGCATCTGGCCGGATACTGGAAAGCCTGCCGCATGCCGCGATGCGCAGGCGCTGGGGCGATGCGCTTGGCTGCAATGCCCGGTAGCCATTGCCAGAATTCGGTGTCTGACCCCGGTTTGCTTTAGCTCAGTTCCCGACGCTGCGCCCAGCGCGCAGCCAGCACCGCGCACACCATCAGCTGGATCTGGTGGAACAGCATCACCGGCAGGATCACCATGCCCAGCGCACCCGGCGCGAACAGGACCTTGGCCATCGGCACCCCGCTGGACAGGCTTTTCTTCGAGCCGCAGAACACGATGGTGATCTCGTCTTCGCGCGAGAAACCCAGGCGGCGGCTGGCGAAGGTGGCCAGGCCGAGGGCGATCGCCAGCAGCACGCAGCACAGCACGCCGAGGCCGATCAGGGTCGGCAGCGACAGCTTGTGCCACAGGCCTTCGTTGACCGATTCGCTGAAGGCCGTGTAGACCACCAGCAGGATCGAACCCTGGTCGACGATCTTCAGCATCGGCTTGTGGCGGTCGACCCAGGTCCCGATCCAGGGGCGCAGGAACTGGCCGGCCAGGAAGGGCAGCAGCAGCTGTTCGACGATGGACAGTACCGCCTGCAGCGTCGAGCCGCCCGGCGCCGAGGCACCTTGCACGATCAGCATCCCGACCAGCAGCGGCGTGACGAAGATGCCGACGAAGTTCGAAGCCGAGGCGCTGCACACGGCAGCGGCGACGTTGCCGCGCGCGACCGAGGTGAACGCGATCGACGATTGCACGGTCGAGGGCAGGGTGCACAGGAACAGGATGCCGACGTAAAGCTCCGGCGGCAGCACGCTGGTGACCAGCGGCTTCATCGCCAGGCCCAGCAGCGGGAACATCACGAAGGTCGAGGCCAGCACCACCAGGTGCAGGCGCCAGTTGGTCAGGCCCGACAGCATGGCTTCGCGCGACAGCTTGGCGCCGTGCAGGAAGAACAGCAGGCCGATGGCGACGGTGGTGACATGGCCGAACACGACAGCGGCCTGACCCTGGCAAGGCAGCACGCTGGCCAGTGCGACGCTGCAGAGCAGCCAGGCGGTAAAGGCGTCGGGGATGAGGCGGCGCAGCGGCGCGGTGATGCGGGACAGGAAGGACATGGCGGCTGTTCGGTATCGCTTGAGGTCAACCGTCTATTCTAGCCCTTTGCGGGCGAGGCTGCGCGTTGTCGGGATTTCTTACAAGGGTGCACAGGTAATTGATGAGGTGTAAATATAAGCGTTTGATTGCGAACAGAAATTTCTTCTTGGTATGGAACTTGCGATGAGGCTGGGGCAGTCCTCACAACAACCACCTGACGAGAGAGACGCCACATGAAAACCCTGGTCCGTGCAAGCCTTGCCATGCTGTCCGTGTTCACCCTGGGTGCAACAGCCCAGGCCGCCGAAATCATCGTGACCCCAGCCGATCTCGGGCCGGGCCTCAACAAGTGGCACCTCGATAACTACCGCACGGTCGGCTCCGGTCCGTACACCTCGATTACCACGGCCGCGATCACTGGCACGAAACCGCGCAGCGGCAACGGCTCGGTCGAGATGTCGTTGACCGACGGCAGCGGCAAGGCCGACTATGTCTACACCTGGGGGTATGTCGAGGGCCGCACGCTCGGCAACCTGAGCGCCCTGAGCTACGACTGGCAGCGCGCGGGCGGCGGGACGGCCGCCGACCACCTGATGCCGGCATTCCGCCTGTTCTACGATGCCGACGGCAACATGGCCACGACGAACGACACCGGCTACCTGATCTTCGAGCAGGTCTACAACCCGCCGAGCTACAACGGCCCGGTGCCCACCGATGCCTGGGTCACCAGCGATATCCTGGGCGCCAATTTCTGGATGCGCCAGTTCACGCCTGGCAATACCGTCGAAAGCTACGACAACACGCTCGCCGAATGGGCCGCCGGCGCACATCCGAGCGCCGTCGCCGACCTGCTGAGCGCCGACACCGCCATTCTCGGCATCGAGTTCGGCATCGGGTCGGGCTGGAACGGCAGCTTCCGCGGCTACGTCGACAACGTGACTTACCGCTTCGGCAGCGGCGACGTGACCACCTTCAACTTCGAGACCGCGGCAGCCGACGTGCCCGAACCGGCCAGCCTGGCGCTGGTCGGCCTGGGCCTGCTGGGTCTGGCTGCACGCCGCCGCAAGAGCTGAAACATGTAAATACGCGGCAAACCCACAGGGTGAATATCGGTGAGAAACCTATTTCCACGCATCAGCAGGAAATATATACTCCCCAATTGCTTTTTATTCACCCTGGGGTCCAACCGTGTTCAAATCCACGCTTTTAAACTTCGCCCTGCCCGTCGTTGCCGGCATCGGGGTCATCGCCTCCGCCAACGCCGACGAGGGCCAGTGGCAGCCGCACCAGCTGCCGCAGCTGAAGTCCGAACTCAAGCGCATCGGCATCACCATCCCGGCCGAAAAACTGGCCGACCTGTCCAAGCACCCGATGAGCGCCATGGTGTCGCTGGGCGGCTGCTCGGCGTCCTTCGTCTCGCCGGATGGCCTGATCGTGACCAACCACCACTGCGCCTACGGTGCGGTGCAGCGCAACTCGACCCCGGAACACAATTACATCGTCAACGGCTACCTGGCCAAGACCCGCGACGCCGAACTGCCGGGCGGCCCGAACACCCTGGTCTACGTGACCGAGAAGGTCGAGAACGTGACCGACCGCGTGCTGAAGGGCCTGTCCGCGAACATGTCGGGCAAGGAGCGCCACGAGCAGGTCGAGAGCCGCATCAAGCAGCTGATCGCCGAGTGCGAAAGCGATAAAGCCTACCGCTGCTCGGTGCCGGCCTTCCACCGCGGCCTCGAGTACTACCGCATCAAGCAGCTGATGGTGCGCGACGTGCGCCTGGTGTACGCGCCGGCCGACAGCGTCGGCAACTTCGGCGGCGACATCGACAACTACGAATTCCCGCGCCAGGCCGGCGACTTCTCCTTCCTGCGCGCCTATGTCGGCAAGGATGGCCGTCCGGCCGATCCGTCGCCGGATAACGTGCCGTACAAATCGAAGGACTTCCTGGTGGTGTCGGCCGAAGGCCTGAAGAACGGCGATCCGATCCTGCTGGCCGGCTACCCGGGCCGCACCAGCCGCTACAAGCTGCCGTCGGAAATCCGCTTCGCGCGCGACGTCGACTACCCGGCCAAGGTCGCATCGATCACCGCCGACCTGTCGGTCATCGCAGCAAGCACCATGGGCAACCCGAGCTACGATGTGCGCTACGCCAGCGTGGCGAAGAGCCTGAACAACGTGCTCAAGAAAACCCAGGGCCTGCTGGACGGCTTCGCGCGCAAGGACATCGCCGCGATCAAGGATGTGCAGGACGCCGAGTTCCGCAGCTGGTACAAGCAGCATGGCAAAGGCGGCAGCCTGCTGTCCGATCTCGACACCGTGATCGGCAGCGACATGGCCAGCGCGCAGCAGGAAGCCGCGTGGGCAGAGGCGACGCACAGCGACTTGCTGAAGAGCGCGCGCACCCTGTACCGCCTGTCGCTGGAGCGCCAGAAGCCGGACGCCCAGCGCGAAGCCGGCTACCAGGAGCGTGACCTGTCCTTCATCAAGGCGCGCCTGACCCGCCTCGAACAGTCCTTCGTGCCGAGCGTGGACCAGGCCCGCTGGACCGCTGGCCTGAACCGCTACGCCAAGATCGATGCGAAGAACCATCCGCAGGGTCTCGACGCGCTGCTGCCGAAGGTCGATGCGATCCCGGCGATGTACAAATCGACCGAGCTGGCCGACACGAACAAGCGCCTGGCCTGGATCGGCAAGGATCCGGAAGCCTTCCGCAAGTCGAACGATCCTTTCATCCAGCTGGCCGTGCGCCTGCAGGACACCGGCATGGCGCTGGAAGACCGCCGTAAGGAAGTCGACGGCAACCTCGAGCGCGTGATCCCGCAGTACATGGAAGCCGTGATCGCCTGGAAGAAGTCGCAGGGGAAGCCGGTCTACCCGGACGCCAACTCGACCCTGCGCGTCACCTACGGCACCGTCGGTCCGTACACCCCGCGTGACGGTATTACCAAAGGTCCGTTCTCGACCGTCGAAGGCATCGTCGAAAAGGCCACCAACAAGGAGCCGTTCAACGCCCCCGCCAACCTGCTGCAGGCGATCCGCGAGAAGCGCTACGGCGTGTTCAAGGATCCGGTGCTGGGCACGGTGCCGGTCAACTTCCTGACCAGCGCCGACACCACCGGCGGCAACTCGGGTTCCGCGGTGATGAACAAGCGCGGCGAACTGGTCGGCCTGAACTTCGATTCGACCTACGAATCGATCACCAAGGACTGGTACTTCGACCCGGTGATCACGCGCGCGATCCACGTCGACATCCGCTACATGCTGTGGGTGATGAAGGAAGTCGACCATGCCGACAACCTGTTGAAGGAAATGACGATCAAGTATCCGAAGAAGTAATCGTCACCGTTTCACGTCGTCCCCGCCTTCGCGGGGACGACGTTTTCAGGCCGCCGGAAACCAGATATCGAACCTGGTCTCGTCCGGCCCCGCCGGCCCCAGCGCATATGTGCACCCATGCCGCCCCAGCACCTCGCGCACGAACATCAGGCCGATGCCCTGGCCGCCCTTCTTGGTGCTCACGAAAGGCGTGAACAGGCGCTGCGGCGCGCCATCCCCGAGCAGGCCGCCGGAATCGAACACCGACAGACGCACGCGCTCGCCCAGGTCTTCCAGCTCGATCCGGATCGATCCGCCGCTCAAGCCGTCGCGCGCATTCCTCTCATCGATCGCCTCGACCGCATTCTTGACGATGTTCAGCAGCGCCTGCTCGATCAGCTGCACGTCCAGCTGCAAGGGCGCGACCGTATCGCAGCGGCTCCAGCCGAGCCCGATGCCGCGCGCGTTGCACTGCTCGCGGTTCAGCCAGAGGATGTCGTCGACCACGTCCTGCAGGCGGGTCGGGCGCAGCTCCGGCGCCGGCATCTTGACCACGCGCGTGAAGCGGTCGATGAAGTCGCCCAGGCTGATGTTGCGGCGTTTGACGGCGACAATGGCGGTGACGAAATCGCCGGCGTCGCGCTCGTCCAGCTGGCCGCGGTAGGTCAGCAGCGAATCGAGCACCGAGCCGGTGGCCGCCACCGTGTTGTTGACCTCGTGCGCGAGCACGCGGATCAGGCGCGCGTAGGTGGCGCGTTCGGAGTCTTCGAGTTCGGCGCTCAAGTCCTCGACGATCAGGAAGTGGCGCGCAAAGCCGCGGTCGAAGAAGCGGCTGCGCTGCGCGCGGTAGCGCCGGCCGTCCAGGTCGACCAGCAGCCGGCTGTCGCCGAGGTCGAGCGCATCGAGCTGGCCCACCAGGTCGCGGCTGCGCGCGATGCCCCGTTGGTCGAGCGCGGGGTCGAAGCCGGCATCATCGTCCTGCCATGCCGACAGCGGCTTGCCGAGCGGCGCGTCCAGCCCGAGCAGGGTGGCGGCGCTCGCGTTCATCAGGCTGATCGCGTGGTCGAAGTCGAACACCAGCACCGCGCTTGGCGTGGCTTCCAGCAGGCGCTCGAGGAAGCCCTGCTGCTCGCCGATCGCCAGGCGTTCGCGGTGCAGCGCCGTCAGCATGCCGTTGAACATCGCGACCAGTTCGTCGAGTTCGGTCACGCCGGGCGCCGCCAGTCGCGCCGCGTACTGCTGGTCCTGCAGCAGGTCGTGGAAGCGGCGCGTGTAGCCGAGCGGTTCGAGCGCGCGCCGCGTCAACCACCAGCCCAGCGCCATGCTGGCTGCCAGCAGCAGTTCGGCGCCGACGAACAGCAGGGCTTGACCCGGCAGCAGCAGGGTGGCGCAGCCGGCCAGCAGCAGGTGCAGCACTGCCAGGTAAGCCGTGAGCCGCGTCTGGATTTTGATGGCCGGCAGCTTCATTCCTCGCGCACGCCTGCGCCCAGGCCGTGGCGTTCGAGGCGGCGGTACAGCGCCGTGCGCGACAGCCCCAGCGCCTTGGCCATGCGCGAGATGTTCCCCGCATGCTGCTGCAGCGCCTGTTCGATCATGTGGCGTTCGACCTGTTCCAGCGTCATGCCGTCCACGCCGAGCCGGGCGTTGGACGCGCCTTCGTCGACGGCACTGGCGGCCAGGAAGTCGGCCTGGCCGAGGTGCTGCTTGCCGGCCAGGAGCAGGACGCGCTCCAGGGTCTGTTTCAGCTGCCGGATATTCCCCGGCCAGGGCTGGTTAGCCAGCCAGTCCAGCGCATCCGGCGCCAGCACGACTTCGCCCAGGCCGTAGCCCTGCGCCACGCTGTCGGCGATGTGGCGCGCCAGCAGCGGGATGTCGCTGCGGCGTTCGCGCAGCGGCGGCAGGCGAATGGTAATCAGGTTCAGCCGGTAGAACAGGTCTTCGCGGAACTCGCCGCCGGCCACCAGTTCCGCCAGCTCGCGGTTGGTGGCCGACACCACGCGCACGTCGGCCTGCTCCGTACGGCTGGCGCCGACCGGCTGGTAGCGCTGGTCCTGCAGCACGCGCAGCAGCTTGACCTGGTCGCCGCGCTGCAGCTCGCCGATTTCGTCGAGGAAGAGGGTGCCGCCGTCGGCCGCAGCGACATGGCCCTTGCGGTCGCTGCGCGCATCGGTAAAGGCGCCGCGCACGTGGCCGAACATCTCGCTTTCGAACAGCGAGCTGGTGATCGCCCCCATGTTGATCTTGACGATGGCCTGATCCGCGCGCGGGCTGTTGCGGTGGATGGCGTCGGCAATCAGCTCCTTGCCGGTGCCGCTCTCGCCGAGGATCAGCACCGGCGCGCGGGTGCGCGCCACCTGGGCGATCGTCTCCAGCACCTTCAGCAGCTTCGGATGCTCGCCGACGATGCCGGTAAAATCGCATTGCGCGTCCAGTGAACGGCGGTTCAGGCGCGGCGCCAGGCTGGGCGCGGCAAGGTCCAGCGTGGCCTCGACCAGCGCCACCAGCTGGCCGTTGTCCCAGGGCTTGGTGAAGAAGTTGGCGGCGCCGGCCTTCACGCCGCGCACCGCCAGCGAGATCGAACCCCAGGCCGTCATCAGGAGCACCGGCAGGCCGGGCTGCAGCTGCTTGATGCGGGCCAGCAGGTCCAGGCCTTCCTCGCCGCTGGTCTGCAGCGAGAAGTTCATGTCCTGCAGGACCAGATCCACTGGCCCGGCCTGCAGCTGTTCGATGGCCTGCTGTGGATCGTCGGCGCAGACCGCGTCGAAGCCGGACTGCTTGAGCAGCAGGGCCAGCGAGACCTGGACCGCGCTGTCGTCGTCGACGATCAGGATGCGGCGCTTGCGTGTTGATTCCATGCGTTTCAATTCTTGTTTTATTCGTAGTGCAGCGCTTCGGTCGGGCTGAGGCGGCTGGCGCGCCATCCCGGGTAGAGCGAGCAAAGCAAGGATAGCAGATAGATCACGCCCATCGACAGCCCGGCGGCGCCCAGGAAGACCAGCCAGTTCAGGCTGTCGCCGAGTGCCCCGGTGATCGGCAGCTGCACCAGCAGCACGAGGCCGAGCACCATCGCGAAGGTACTGAGCAGCAGCTGCTCTGTGACGATCTGCCGGTAGATGTCACCAGCGGAGGCCCCGACCGCGCGGCGCAGGCCGATCTCCGGAATGCGGCGCGTGGTGTTCTGCCACAGTACGCCGAACAGGCCGAAGGCGACCATTGCGAGCATGAAGGCGGCGATCACGCCGACGATGGCCAGCGGCACCAGGTGTTCCTTGAGCAGCGAGGCGCGCATCGACGACAGCGGCGCGATCTCGTAGGACCAGTCGTTGCGGATCAGTTTCAGCTGGCGGTTCAGCTTTGCTTCGAAGGCGCGCGGGGTGCCCGGTGCAACCTTCAGCAGGATGACGTTGACGCGGGACTTGCCGGTCAGCGGCGAGAAGCGGGTCATGACGAAGTTGGTGGGCGCCGACAGCGGTCCCCGGTTGCGGAAGGTATCGAAGATGCCGACCACCTTCAGGGTGCGCGTGACCTTGTCCTCGGTATGCGGGAACTGCATGCCCAGCGCATCGCGGCCGGGGAACATGGCCGCCGCGAGGCGCCGGTTCAGCACCACCGGCTGCACCGCGGCGCCTTCGTCGCTGGCGTCGAACCAGCGTCCGCGCACCATGCTCAGGCCCATGGCGCGGGCAAAGCCGTCGTCGGCCTCGAGGATGTTGGTGTTGATCTTGGCGCCGGTCTGGGGCGATTTATAGCTGGTGGTCCAGGTCGACATCGTGTAGGGCGCATAGGCGGCAAAGCCGACCGAGCGGACCTCGGGCAGCATCTGCAGGCCGCGCCGCAGCGTGTCGTAGATCTCGGCCGGGATGTCGGCGCGATCGGCGCCGGTGCGGATCTGCACCGACCAGGTATCGCTGCCGTCGAAACCCATCGGCTCCCGATACAGCTGCCAGTAGCGCATGCCGAAGGCGGCGACGCCAAACACGACGGCGAAGGCGAGCAGGATTTCGAGGCTCAGCATCAGGTTCCTGGATTTGCGCTTCCAGGTCAGCTTCAACAGGTGGCGCAACATCATGCGGCTCCTTTCAGGGCGTGGACGGGGTCGAGGCGCGACATCTTCCAGGCGGGGATCAGTCCGGAGAGCAGGCCGAAGACGAAGGCGAACACCATGCCGTAGCCGAACACCGGCAGGTTGACGCCGACCTTCAGGTAGGGGATCAGCTGCGATTGCTCCAGCCACCACAGCACGCCCTGGGTCGCCGCCAGGCCGAGCAGGCCGCCGGCAAGGCAGAGCAGGATGTTCTCGATCACCAGCTGGGCGGCCAGGTGCATGCTGGTGGCGCCGAAGGCCTTGCGCACGCCGATCTCGGCGCTGCGTTCCAGGATGCGTCCCATGTTCAGGTTGACCAGGTTCAGGGCCGGCAGCAGCATGAACAGCAGCATGCCGCCACCGATCATCGTTAGCAGCCTGCGGGCGCCGGAATCGAGGCCGGCCTCGCTGTTGATCTCGCCGCCGAGCAGGTTGCGCGCTACGAGATCCAGTTTGCTGTCGGCCCAGAAGGTCGTGGTGGCGTAGATTTTCGGATCCTCGGCAACGAAGGTCTTGGCGATGCGCGCCACTTCCTGCTGGATGCGCGGCAGGTCGGCCGGGCTCTTCGCCAGCAGCATCGCGGCGAAAGAGCCCCTTAGCTGGTTCTGGTAGTCGCTCGACGGGAAAGTGGAGAGCGGCGCCCACATGTCGGCGAAGGCGTTGATGTGGATGACGTCCTCGACCACGCCGATGACGTGGAACAGCTGGCCGCCGGCGCTCACGGCCTGACCGATCGCGGCGGCAGGCGCGCCGCCGAACAGCTTGCGGGCGGTGGTGGCGTTGACCACGGCGACCAGGCGGCCGGCGGTCTCGTCGTCTTCGCTCGGCAGGCGTCCGGCCAGTACCTTGAAGTCGAGGATCTTCCAGTAGTCGGCGTCGACGCGGCGCATCTGCAGTTCGCTGACACGGTCTCCCTGGTAGATCGACACCGTGTCCGGCGTCGTGAAGGCGGAGACGCGCTCGACGCCGGGCATCGGCTTGAGGTACTTGTCGATGGTCTTGTAGCCGAGCGGCCCGGAGCTGCTCGTGCTGCGGTCCGCGCTCACGCTGCGGATGGTGTAGATTTGCAGGAAGCGGTTGCTCCTGCCTTCGACACCGGTCGGCCAGAAGGTGGTCTCCAGCAGGGCGGTGATCACCATCAGTACCACCAGCGTAAGCACGATGCAGGCGAGGTTGATGGCCGTGAACAGCTTGCGGCGCATGAAGACCTTGTAGGCGGTCAGCAGGTAGTTACGCAGCATGGAGGTGCTCCGGTGTCACCAGCTGGCCGTCGAATACGCGCACGATGCGGTTGGTGCGGCGCGCTTCCTGTTCGTCGTGGGTGACCATCACCACGGTCGCGCCTTCCGCGTTCAGCTTGAGCAGGATGTCCATGACCTCCTCGCCCATCTTGCTGTCCAGGTTACCGGTCGGTTCGTCGGCCAGCAGGATTTTCGGCTGGCCGACGATGGCGCGGGCGATCGCCACGCGCTGCTGCTGGCCGCCCGACAGCTGATTCGGATAGTGGTCCATGCGCGCGCCGAGGCCGACCTTTTCCAGCGCCTCGCGCGCCAGCCGCCGCCGCTCGGCGCCGCTGCCGCTGCGGTAAAGCAGGGGCAGTTCGACGTTGTCGATCACGCGCAGATCAGGGATCAGGTGGAAGCTCTGGAAGATGAAGCCGAAGGTACGGTTGCGCAGGGCCGCCAGCTGGCGGTCGCCATAGCCCTTCATCGATGCGCCGCCGATTTCGATGCTGCCCTGGCCGGGCCGGTCGAGCAGGCCGATGATGTTCAGCAGCGTACTCTTGCCGCAGCCGCTGGGGCCCATCATGGCCACGAATTCGCCTTCCCTGACATGCAGGTCGATGTCCTTCAGGGCCAGGGTCTCGACCTTGTCGGTGCGGTAGGTCTTGCTGACCTTGTGCAGTTTGATCATGTTGTTCTCCCTTGTTTTTGAATCAGTTCGTGATACGGATGCTGTCCAGGTCCTTGAAGGCGCTGGTGTCGGATACGATGAAGCGATCGCCCGGCTGCGCGCCGTCGACCACTTCGACGACCTTGCCGTCGCTGGCGCCGAGCGTCAGCAGGATCTTGTGCGCGGCGCCGTCGCGCACGGCGAAGGCGGGCTGGCGGCCCTTGCCGTTGAAGGCCGTCCCGCTGTCGATCAACAGCACCCTGGCCCGGCGCTCGGTGACGATGTTGGCGTCGACCCGCATCTTGTTGCGTAGAATCGGGTTGTGCGGCTGTTCGAGGTCGACCAGCAGCTTGATGGTGCCGTTCTGAATTTCGGGCAGGATGGTGCGCACGCGCCCTGGCAGAACCTCGCCGTTCTGCTCGACGCGCACCGGCTGGCCGGCCGCCAGCTGGCGCGCGTGAAAGTCGGACAGGGTCGCTTCGATGCGGTAGTTGTTCAGTTCCGAGATGCGCGCCACCAGCTGGCCGGCGGCGACGCTGGCGCCGGCCTCCTCGACCAGGGAGGTCAGCATGCCGGAGAAGGGCGCCCGCACCCGGGTCTGTTCGAGCAGGCCTTCCTGGCGGGCGATCTGCTTCTGCAAAATCTCCTTCTGCAGGTTTGCGGCGGCGATGCTGCTCGCGGTGCTACGGCGCGTGTCCTCGATCAGCTCGCGCTGCTGGCGCAGCTGGACTTCGTTGCGCTGCACGCTCAGCTCGGAGGTCAGCAGGTCCTGGCCCGACACCAGGCCGCTCTCGCGCAGCTTGCGGTTGCGCTCGCGCAGTGCGCGGCTGGCCTGCAGGTCGATCTCCAGCAGTTCGATGGCGGACCGGGTCTGCTTGAGCTTCTGCTCCATGTCGAGCCTGAGGCCGAGGGCCTTGTTTTCCTGCTGCGCCAGCTGCTCCTTCAGGGCTTCGAGCGCCAGGCGGATCTCGCGGTCGTCGAGTTCCAGCAGCAGCTCGCCCTCTTTGACCTGCTGGCCGGGCTTGGCGAGCACGCGCGCAACGCGGCTGGCGCCGGGGCTGGACACGACTTCCTCGTGCACGGGGATGACCACGCCGGCGGCGTTGATGGTGTTGTCGACGTTGCCGCGCCTGACTTCGGCCACGACGATGTCGGAGGCGGCGACGCCGGGACGTACGGCGCGGTTGATGCCCCAGGCCGCGGCCAGGAAGCCGGCGCACAGCAGGATGCCGGTGGCGAGGCGATAGTGGCGGCGGCGGCGCAGGGTGTCGATGCCGATGGCTTGGTCCATGAAGATGCTGGCTTTGAAAGAGTCGAGATGCATCCTTCATTGCAAGCATCGTGCCAGAGGGCTCTCCCTCTGGCGAAAGCACTTTTCCGGCTGCCGCGCTGCCCGTGCGCGGGCACGGGTGTCCGGATCCGGGCAGTGCCCAGCTTATTGACCGATGTACTTGGCCAGGAAGGCTTCGAGACGCTGGTAGTACTCGCTCACGTTCTTCGTGTCGTAGAAGCCGTGGCCTTCGTTGGGGGCGAGGAACCACTCCGGCGGATGGCCGGCCTTGACCAGCGCATCGCGCATGGCCTCGGCCTGGTTGAGCGGGGCGCGCTTGTCCTTGCCGCCGTGGACCAGCAGCACCGGGGCCTTGATCCGGCTTGCCAGCAGCGCCGGCGAGAAGCGGTCGAGCTCCGCCTTGTCGGTGCCGATGTAGCGCCTGAGCTGGGCCAGGAAGCGCACGTCGTTCTTTGCTTCCGCGGTCGTCCCCAGCAGGTTCAGGTCGTAGATGCCGGCGTAGCCGACCGCGCAGCGGAACATGTCCGGCTCGCGCGCCGCCAGCATCAGGGCCGAATAGCCGCCGAAGCTCGCGCCCACCACGCAGATCCGCTTGGGATCGACCGTGCCCTGGCCGATGGCCCAGCGCACGCCGTCGACCAGGTCGTCCTGGATCTTGCCGCCCCACTGGCGGTAGCCGGCGCGCATGAAGTTCGGGCCGCGGCCATCCGAACCGCGGAAGTTGACCTGCAGGACGGCGTAGCCGCGGCTGGCGAGGAACTGGGCGTCGGTATCGAAGTACCATTCATCGGCCACGCCGTGCGGGCCGCCGTGCGGCAGCAGCACCATCGGCAGCTTGACGCCGGGCGCGGTGGGCGGCGCCGTCAGGAAGCCGTGCAGCGTCACGCCATCGCGGGTGCGGAAGCTGACCGGACGGCGTTCGGCCATCCGCTCGGCGTCGATGCCTTCCATCGCCGAGAACAGCAGGTCGGCCTTGCCGGTGTTCTTGTTGAACAGGTAGTAGGAGCCGGGATCGCGGTCGCTGGACACGCCGAACAGCAGCAGCTTGCCGTCCTGGCTGAAGCTGTGGAAGCTGACCCAGGCGCCCGGGAACTGCTGGCTGAGCAGCTTGTGCAGGCGCGCATCTTCGCTGCCCTCGTCGAAGTACACGGCGCGCGCGGCCCCCAGGCCGGCGCGGGCGCCGAAGGGCAGGCCGCTGCCGGCGCCGTACAACAGTCCCGCGGGCTCGGCAACGGGGTCGCTGTACAGCGTGGTGCGGGCGCCGCTCGCCAGGTCTTCACGCACCAGTGCATCCGGCTCGCCGGACTTCGAGTAGAGCGCGGCGAAGCGGGTGTCGTCGGCCGAGAAGCCGATCGGTACATAACGCTGCGCATTGGACTCGACCTTTTTCCATGCATCGCTGGCGTCGTCGCGCCGGAACAGCAGCGCGTAATTGTCTTCGTCGGTGCCGTGGGCGAAGCGCGGCTTGCCGTCGTGCTGGATCAGGAAGCCGAGGCCGCGCACCGGCAGCGAGGCGATCAGCTTGCGCACCGCGCTGCGCGCATCGACGTCGAACAGCAGCGTGCGGTCGCCTTCCCACAGGCGCGAGGTCACGAACACGTGCTCGTTGTAGCTGTTGGCGACGTCTTCGATGTAGCCGTAGGCTTCGTCGGAAGGGTAGCGGTTGCCGCGCGAGGATTGCTGGAACATGCGGTAGCCGTGCAGGTATTCCTGCTTCTTGCCGTCGTAGTCGGTGGCGAGCAGTTCGCCGGTCGACACCGGCTTTTCGCGCGAACCCTGCTCCATGCCGCGCGCGATCACGAGCCGCTTGTTGCTGACCCAGCGGCAGTCGAGCGGCACCTCGAAGGCGGGCAGGCGGATCGCGCCTTCCACCTTCAGCTCGGGCAGCGAGTACACCATCACTACCGGCACCGGGCGCTCGCCGTTCGGCATGCGCACCGTGATGGCGATGTGCTTGCCGTCCGGCGCCAGGCGCGGCAGCGAATACTGGTCTTCGCCGGCGAAGGCGGCAATCGGGATCGCTGCTGCGGGCGCCGTGGCAGGCGCGGCGAAGGCAGGGAGTCGGGCTGCAAGCAGGGCGGTGCAAAGCAGGATTCTGGTCAGGCGCATGTCGTCTCGCTTAATGCTGTGTGGGTAGAATGCGGATGAGTATATCGCTATCGCAGTGCATGAAATACGCACTTTGTCACCGCGCCGGACGGTCGGGGGCGGCCCGGCTTGCGGATTCGCGCGCCACCTCCCATAATCGCCTGTTGACCTGCCATCTTCCCACCCTGCCGCGCATGAACGACCCGCTATCCTTCCTCGGCTTTTCGACCACGCCGCTGGAACTCATCTCTTTTGTCCTGGCTATCCTGACGGTCCTGCTGAACATCCGCCGCATCCACTGGGCCTGGCTGTTCGCGATCGTCTCGTCCGCAACCTACGGCATCGTGTTCTTCAAGGCCCGTCTTTACGGCGACGCCGGCCTGCAGGCAGTGTTCATCGTCGCCTCGATCTGGGGCTGGTACGAATGGCTGCGCGGTACGGGCCAGGATGACCAGCCGCTGGTTGTGAGCTGGCTGGACCGCAAGGGCTGGATCTGGTCGCTGGCCGGCTGGCTGCTCGGCTTTGTGCTGCTGTCCTGGTTCCTGCACGCGTACACGGACACCGACGTGCCGCACATGGACGCCTTTCTGACCGCAGGCAGCCTGCTCGGCACGCTGCTCGCGGCGCGCAAGAAGGTCGAGAACTGGCATGTGTGGATTGCCGTCGACGTGCTCTACGTCGGCCTGTACGTGTACAAGGGGCTGCACCTGACCGCGGTGCTGTATGCGGTGTTCGTGCTGATGGCGGCGCTGGGCCTGCGCACCTGGGCGCGTGCGGCGCGCGAGGGCGTGCGATGACATTGCAGCGTATTGCGATCCTCGGCGCCGAGTCGACCGGCAAGTCGACGCTGGCACCAAGGCTGGCCGCGCGCTACGGCACGCTGTGGGTGCCCGAGTACCTGCGCGAATTCGTCGAGACGCAGCAGCGCGTGCCCTTCGAGGACGACCAGCTGGGCATCGCCCGCACCCAGCGCGCGCGCGAGGATGCGATGGCGGCTGCTGCGGGCGCCCGGCGCTACCTGTTCTGCGACACCACGCCGCTGCTGACCGCGGTCTACAGCCGCATCTACTGGGGCAGGGTGCCGCCCGAACTGCTGGCGCTGGAAGCGCAGCACGATTACGCCCTGACCCTGGTGGCGGGACTGGACCTGCCCTGGGTGCCGGACGGTCTGCAGCGGGAATCGGAAGAGGTGAGGAAGCAGGTGCACGAATGCCTGCTGGCGGTGCTGCGCGAACGGGGCATCCCGTTCACGCTGTTAGAGGGTGACCTGCCGCAGCGCCTGCGGCAGGTCGAACTCCTGCTCGAACACCTGCTCGATTAGAAGTCGAACTGGCCGGACACGCGGAAGGTGCGCGGCGCGCCCGGCAGCAGGTAGCCGCCCAGCGCCGGCGTGACGTCGCGCCAGTAGAACTTGTCGAACAGGTTGTCGACGCGGGCGCGCAGGGTCAGCTTGCTGGCGCCCAGCTTCAGGGCATAAGCGGCGCCCAGGCCGAACACGTGGTAGTCGGGCACCATCACGCGGTTTTCGACGTCGAAAGCCTTCTTGCCCGAGTACTGCCAATTGGCGTCGACCTTCAGGCCGGGCAGCTGCGGCACCGCGTACTCGATCCAGGTAGTGGACTTGAAGTTGGGGACGTCGGTGACGCGCTTGCCGTCGATGCCGGCGTCGCCGGTGGCGTCCTGGCGCGTGTTCAGCGCCATCAGCGACACGCCAGCCTGCAGGCCGGCGCCCAGGCTCCCATCAAGCCCCAGCTCAAGACCGCGATGGGTCTCGCGGCCGCCGCGCACGTAAGGATGGCGCTGCAGCGTCTCGCCGTCGACGACGACGGCCACGGTGCGGTTCGGGTCCGTGTATTCCAGGCCCTGACGGATCTGGAACAGCGATGCCGACAGGTTCAGGCCGGCGACCGAACCCTTGGTGCCGATCTCGAACTGCTTCGAACGGCCCGGCGCCAAGATCTGGTTCTCGTTCGCGGTCTCCATCGGCGCGATGCCGCCATGCTGCAGGCCGTGGCTGATCGAGCCGTAGACGTTCCAGTCGCGGTTCAGGCCATACACCAGCGCGACGTTTGGCAGCAGGAAGTCGGCCTTACTGTTGACGTAGGCGGGCACGGGCAGATCCGCTTCCCAGTCGCGGCGCTTGGTCTGCACGTAGCGCAGGCCGCCGTGCAGGGTCAGCTGCGGCGTGAGGGTCACGATATCCTGGGCGAAAAGCGCGCTTTCCTGGTCGCTGCGGCGCTCGAACACGGGGCCGGTCACGCGGTCCGGGCCGACGTGCGGGGTGTCCAGCGGATGCCAGATATTGCTGTAGCCGACGTAGTCGTAGACGTAGTCGCCGAAGCTGTCGTGGCGCTCCGAGTACGAAGCGCCGATCGTCACCTGATGGTTGAAGGCGCCGGTGGCAAAGCGGCCCTGCAGCATGGCCTGCAGGCCCCACGGGGTCTTGCGCTCGCCCACGCTCTGGTAGTCGTAGACGTCGTAGTCGCCGTTCGAGCAGTAGCCCGGATAATAGCCGTCGCCCTCGTTGCTGCAGCCGTAGGGGAAGGCGGTGAAGTCGTCGCGCTTGAACCAGTGCTTGTTGGCGGCCACGGTCGCTTTCCAGCCGTCGGCCAGCTTGTATTCGAAGCGCAGGCCGAGGTTGGTGTCGCGGGTGTCGACCGGACGCGCCCAGGGCTGGTCGTTCAGCAGCAGCTTGTTCGAGACGCCGCTCGGCAGCACCTCGTTGCGGATCAGCTGGTAGCCCGGCGCGGTGAGCTGGGCCTTGTGCTGCCAGTCGAGGTCCAGCTCCAGCTTGGCATCCGGCGTGATCTGCCAGTCGAAGGCGCCGGAGACGAACTGGCGGTCGCCGTTCGCGCCGCGGATATAGGAGTGCAGATCGGCGGCGGCGGCATTGATGCGGTAGCCGAAGCGGCGGTCCTCGAAGCGGCCGCCCAGGTCGACGGTGCCGTACAGGGTGCCACGCTCGCTCACCTCGACGGTGGCGGAGCGCAGCGGGGTATTGGTCGGGCGCTTGGTCACGTAGTTGACGATGCCGCCCGGCGTGGCAACGCCCGCGGTAAGGCCGGCCAGGCCCTTCAGGATCTCGATGCGCTCCTTGTTCTCCAGCGGGATCTGGGTGTCGCCCGGGATCGCGAAGCCGTCCTTGCGGTAGCTGTAGTTGTTATCGAGAGCGAAGCCGCGGATCGAGAACTGCTCGGCGTAGCCGACCGCGTTGTAGGCGTCGCTGACCGAGGCGTCGAAGCGCACGGCCTCGGTGGTCGAGCGGATCGACAGGTCCTGCATCTGCGTGCGGCCGATGGCGGTGATCGAGGCCGGGGTGTCGACGATGGGCGTGTCGGCAAACCCACCGACGGCGGCGCGTTCCAGGTTCGGTGCACGGGCGCCGGTGATGACGACCTCGTTCATCGGCTGCTCGCTGGTCTGTGCGTGCGCGTCGAAAGAGAAGGCTTGCGCGATGGCGCAGGCAAGGAGGGAGTACTTCAGTTGTGGTTTCATTGTTTGCTCGTCTTCGCGCCGGCTGGGGAAGGGCAAACGGGAATGGACGCCGTCTCAGGCATCACGTTGCGCTTTCCTTCGCTGGCATTATCCAGATCAGGTACGAAGGGTATCTCTCACCCGGCAGCGACAATCTGCTGCCAGGACCCCTAGCGAAGGCGCGAGTGTAGCACGGATGCGTTTTGGCGTGGTGCTCCTGTCAACTGGGTGACGATGCGGCTCAGGTCCGCTGCGTGATCCAGGACTCGCGCAGCGGCCGCCAGCCCAGCCGCTTTTCGATCAGCCGGCGGTAGCGCGTGTCGATGTGGGCGGGCGTGCGGCGCACGTAGTCCTCGGCCTTGGCGCGGTCCTCGCCCTGCAGGCTGTCGAGCCAGGCGACGGCTTCTTCCGAGGTCGGGGCGCGGCCGCTGGCGCCGGCAAATTTGGCGGGCAGGGCGGTCCAGACCACGGCGTCGATGCCCTTGCGCTGCATCCATTCTGCGATGCGCGGATCGGCTTGCGTGCCGTCGACCGGCGGGATGCTGCCGACGCATTCGGGGTAGCCGGGGCGGATCTGCTCGCGCTCGCCCAGCATGGCGCGCGCCGTGTCGAGGTCGCGCGTGGCGAGCCAGGCCCAGTAGGTCGGCACCGGCTTGAAGCCTTCGCACAGGGCGAGCGCCAGTTCGGGATCGTCGTCGCTCTGGCGGACGAATTCGATGGGCAGATGCGGACCGTCCGGATGCCAGCCGGAGGCCAGTTTGAGGGGTTGGGGCTTGTACAGCAGCGAACCCCAGGCGATGCAGGCGATGTTCATGGGCACTTGCTTTATTTGACGATATTGAGTGCCAGTCTAGCTCGCCAGGGGAAAGCGGGGTGCACGGGTGTGCGCCCCGCGCCGCCTGTGTTTACATCAGGCGCAGCGCTCCAGCACCTTGCGGCTGACTTCCAATGTGACCTCGCCGGTTTCGCCCAGTTTGGTCATGCCGTGGGCTTCGAGCGCGTTCACCACTGCCGGCACCACATCCTTGCCAAGACCGTAATCCGCCAGCCTGGTCGGCACGCCGACCGAACGGAAGAAGTCTTCGGTGCGGGCGATCGCCGCTTCGATGCGCGCATCGTCGTCACCGTCGCGCAGATCCCACACGCGCGCCGCGTACTGCAGCAGCTTCGCGCGCTTGGCGTCGCGGCGTTCGCGCAGCATGGACGGCAGCACGACCGCCAGGGTCTGCGCGTGATCCAGGCCGTACAGCGCGGTCAGTTCGTGGCCGATCATGTGGGTCGCCCAGTCCTGGGTCACGCCGGCGCCGATCAGGCCGTTCAGGGCCAGGGTCGCGGTCCACATCAGGTTGGCGCGCACCTCATAGTTCTCGGGCTCGGCCAGCGCGCGCGGGCCTTCTTCGACCAGGGTCTGCAGCAGGCCCTCGGCAAAGCGGTCCTGCACCTTGGTGTTGCCGGACAAGGTCATGTACTGCTCCATGACGTGCACGAAAGCGTCGACGATGCCGTTGCCGACCTGGCGTGCCGGCAGGGTGTAGGTGCGGGTCGGATCGAGGATGGCGAACTGCGGGAACACCAGGCGCGACATGAAGGCGAATTTTTCCTGCGTGGCCTTCTTGGTGATCACGCTGCCCGAGTTCATCTCGGAACCGGTGGCCGGCAGGGTCAGCACCGCGCCGAAGGGCAAGGCCGCGCGCACGTTCTTCGCGTGCTGCTCGAGGATGGTCCACGGATCGTCGTCCAGTTTGGCGCCGGCGGCGACGAACTTGGTGCCGTCGATAACCGAGCCGCCGCCGACGGCGAGCAGAAAATCGACGTTCTCGCGCTTGACCAGGGCGATTGCCTGGCTCAGGGTCTCGTAGCTCGGGTTGGGCTCGATGCCGCCGAATTCGAAGACGGTGTGGTCCTTCAACGCGGACATCACCGCGTCGTAGGTGCCGTTGGCGCGGATGCTGCCGCCGCCGTACAGCACCAGCACGCGGGCGTTTGCCGGGACCAGGCGCGCCAGGCGCTCGATCTGGCCTTCGCCGAACAGGATACGGGTCGGGTTGTGGAAGTCGAAGTTAAGCAAAATGAAAATCCCCCTCGGGTTGCACAGGAGGGGGATTATCGCCGAGCCTTGAAAACTGCGCTGGCGGGTTGCTTTTGCTAGACCTGCGCCGGCTCCAGCACCGGCGCGGCATGCTCGACGTGGGCGCGGGCGTGCAGCAGGTGGCGCTGCAGCGTGCTGCGGGCCGCTTCCCCGATCAGGCGCCAGTGCTCGCGGCGCTGGGCGGCGCGCTTGCGGTGCTTCGACGGCATTTCGGACAGCGGCTTGACGTAGAAGGGCAGCGCAATGCGGTAGCCCTGCTTGCCCGGCATCTCCTCGCCGCCGAGGATCTTCCAGAAGCCGTCGTAGGCGTTGGCGAAATGCTTTTCCGGATCGGGATCGTAGGTGGGGTGGTCTTCGCTGCGGATGGCGACCACCTGCTCGATGCCGACTGCCTGCGCCACGCCCTGCATCGCGGCGAAGCAGAAGAAGCTCGGCGAATTGTTCGGGAACACGCGCTCGAAGGCTTCGAAGGCAGCGCCGGAATCGACCCAGCGTCCCTGGTTGCGGGCGATGAAAGGGACGACCGGCGCATCGACGCCGACCAGGTGGCCTTCCAGCCAGCTGAAGGACAGGCGATGCAGGCATTTGCCGTCGGCGACCAGGGCCAGCGTGAGGTCGCCCTCGGCATCGCCGCGCGAGGCCATCTCGAGCTGAATCATGAACCGGCTGCCTTCGGCCTCGTGCTGCCACAGCGGCAGGCAGCGGGCGTTGTAGACGGCCTGTTTATAGGCTTCGTTGAAGGTGGTTTCTTCGAAACGGTAGTGGCTCAGGACCGCCTGTACGCGCTGCCGCGCCGACATGCCCTTGACGAGGTAGTCGCGGTGGCTGAGGTGGTGGAACAGGTCGTCGTTGGGCGGCAGCGCCACGTGGTTGCGGTAGACACCGAGCTGGCACAGGGCGCGGTGGTCGCGCAGATAGGCCAGCACACGCAGGCTGCGTGCGATGCACAGGATCCAGGAGCTGAGGCCGTACTGGCCGCGGCGGGCCATCCAGTGCTTGGTGAGGTGAGCGAAAATCATGGTGCGCTCCGGGCATTCATTATCGGGTGGTTCTATCTTGACTCACCGCCTTGGACGGGACGGTGATATTGCTCAACGGAAATAAAATGCTGGGCAGGTCAAGATCGCCATGCTCGATAACGCATCCCTTTTGTATTTTTCTTTGTAATCACGATGTCTCTTGTTGATTTTTTGTCAGGCTGAGTTGCCATTTGCAAGACTAGCACGATTGCCGCGCCGAACATCGAAATCATCATGAATAATTGAGTCATCCCGAATAAGTTGAGGAGCGTCGCATGGTGTACGAACTTTTTTACTGGCCAACGATCCAGGGCCGCGGCGAATTCGTCCGGCTGGCGCTGGAGGAGGCCGGCGTCGCCTACGTCGACGTGGCGCGCGAGCCGGGCGGTATGGCGCGGATGCTGGCCGCGATGGATGGTCCCGACCATCCGCCGTTCGCACCGCCATTTTTGAAGGCCAACGGCCTGACCATCGGCCAGACCGCGAACATCCTGCTCTACCTGGGGCAGCACCACGGCCTCGCGCCCAGCGACGAAGCCGGCGGCCTGTGGGTGCACCAGCTGCAGCTGACGATCGCCGACCTGGTCGCCGAGACCCACGACACGCATCACCCGATCGCGACTTCGCTGTACTACGAGGACCAGCGCCCGGAAGCCAAGCGCCGCACGGCCGATTTCATCGAGACGCGCATCCCGAAGTTCCTCGATTACTTCGAGGGCATCCTGGCGCGGCCGGAGCCGAAGGATTACCTGCTAGGGGCCACGCTGACCTATGCCGACCTGTCGCTGTTCCAGTTGATCGAGGGCCTGCGCTACGCCTTCCCGGCGACGATGGGGCGGATCGACGCCGCCTATCCGCTGCTGGGCGCCCTGCGTGACCGGGTGGCGGCCCGTCCGAATGTCGCCGCCTACCTGAAATCGGCGCGCCGGCTGCCGTTCAACGAGGAGGGGATTTTCCGGCACTATCCGGAGCTGGAGAACGACGAAAGAAGTTGACGTCGTCCCCGCGCAGGCGGGGATCCAAGTTGTGGCTAATCCCACACCGGCGCAAAGTCCGGACTGACCAGGCGCTCGCCGCGCTCCAGCGCATCGATCGCGGCGATGTCCTCCGCGGCCAGCACGAGCTTCGGCGCCGCCAGGTTCGCGGCCAGGTTCTCGCGCTTCGTCGAGGACGGAATCACGGCGTAGCCCTTGGCCAGCGACCAGGCCAGGGCCACCTGCGCCGGCGTCGCGCGCAAACGTTCCGCTACCGACAAAATCACCGGATCGGCCAGCACCTTGCCATACGCGAGCGGCATGTAGGCCGTCACGTGGATGCCGTGTTCGCGGGCGAAGGCAGCCACGCTGCGGTTCTGCAGGTAGGGATGCAGCTCGACCTGGTTGGTGGCGATGTTGGCCGCGCCGACGGCATCGACAGCCTCCGCCAGCAACGCGTTGGTGAAGTTCGACACGCCGATCGCAGCGCTCAAGCCCTGGGTGCGCGCTTCCATCAAGGCCTGCATCGACTCGGCCACCGGCACCGCATTCTGCGGAGAAGGCCAGTGGATCAGCGTGAGGTCGACCTGCTCCAGGCGCAGCTTGTGCAGGCTGTCCTTCAGGCTCGCGATCAGTTTGTCGGCGGCCAGGTTCTCGGTCCAGATCTTGGTGGTGACGAAGACTTCATCGCGCCTGAGTTGTCGACCCAGGCCGGACGCCTGCAGCGCCTCGCCGACCTCGGCCTCGTTGCCGTAGATCTGGGCGGTGTCGATGTGGCGGTAACCGAGTTCGAGGCCGTTACGCACCGAGGCGATGGCTTGCTGGCCCTGCAGGCGGAAGGTGCCGAGGCCGAGTTGGGGGATGGTTTTCATATATATGCTCCTGTGTGGATTCAATGGGTGAGGATGACGCTGTCCGAAGGCGAGGGCGTTGCAATGCCGCGCGCCGCATCGCGCCGATCCAGGCGTCCGGCCAGGGTGGTGAGAAGCAGCGCACCGAGCACCACCAGCGCGCCGATCCAGGGCGTGGCCATCAAACCGATGCGGTCGACGATGATGCCGCCGCCCCAGGCGCCCAGCGCGATGCCGACATTGAAGGCGGCGATGTTCAGGCCCGAGGCCACGTCCACCGCCTGCGGCGCGTCGCGGCCGGCGCGCTGCACCACGTAGACCTGCAGGCCCGGCACGTTGCCGAAGGCGACTGCGCCCCAGGCCAGCACGGTAATCAATACGGCGATCTTGTTGGCGGCGGTGAACTGCAGCACCAGCAGCACGGCGGCCAGCAGCGCGAATACGATCTGGAGCGCGCGCACCGGCCCCTTGCGGTCGGCCAGCTTGCCGCCCCAGATATTCCCGAAGGCGACCGAAACGCCGTACACCAGCATCACCAGGCCGACCGCGCCGGCCGAGAAGCCGGCCACCTGTTGCAGGATCGGCGCCAGGTAAGTAAAGGCGACAAAGGTGCCGCCATAGCCGAGGGTCGTCATCGCATACACCAGCAGCAGGCGCGGCTTCTTCAGTACCGCCATCTGCGTCATCAGGCTCGAAGGCTTGCTGCCTGCGATGGCCTTCGGCACCAGGAAGGCGATGCCGATGAAGGCGATCACGCCCAGCATGGCGACGGCCAGGAAGGTCATCTGCCAGCCGAAGTGCTGGCCGATGAAGGTCCCGAGCGGCACGCCGGTCACCAGGGCCACGGTCAGGCCGCTGAACATCAGGGCGATCGCGCTGGCCGCCTTTTCCTTCGGCACCAGGCTGGTGGCGATGGTCGAGCCGATCGAGAAGAACACGCCGTGCGCGAGGCCGGTCAGCACGCGGGCCGCCATCAGCGCTTCATAGCCAGGGGCCATCCACGCGACCAGGTTCCCGGCGGTGAACAGCAGCATCAGCGCCAGCAGCAGCAGTTTGCGCGGCACGCGGCCGGTCAGCGCCGTCAGCACCGGTGCGCCGATGGCGACGCCCAGCGCGTACAGGCTCACCAGGAGGCCGGCCGAGGGCACCGACACCTGCAGGCTGGCGGCGATGGTAGGGATCAGGCCGACGATCACGAATTCCGTCGTCCCGATGGCGAAGGCGCTGAGGGTCAGCGCCCAGAGTGCGAGTGGCATGTTGATTCTCCTTGTTGCCTTGATCGAAGCCAGCATTCTGACAACGATGCCGTGCAGGAAAAATAGGCTGCCGTACAATAGACTTTTGACTCGGAGTCACAAATGCTGGACATTTCCGCGCTGATTACCTTCGTCACCGTCACGGAAACGGGCTCGTTTTCGACCGCCGCTCAGCAATTGGGGCAGACGCCCTCGGGCGTGTCGCGCACCGTCTCGCGGCTCGAGAAAGAGCTGGGGATGTCGCTGATGCACCGGACCACGCGCCGCCTCGACCTCACCGCGGAAGGCGCCTGGCTGCTGGAACGCGCACGCCGCGTACTGGCCGAACTGGCCGATACCGAAGCGCAGGCGGCGGCCCGGCGCGGCCATCCGGCGGGCCTGGTGCGCGTGAATGCCGCCACGCCCACGCTCGACCATCTGGTGGCGCCGCTGGTGGCGGACTTCCTCGATCAGTACCCGCAGGTGAGCCTGGAGCTGACCAGCGGCGAGACCTTCATCGACCTGATCGAGGAGAAGGTCGACGTCGCGATCCGCATCGGCATCCTGCCCGATTCCAGCCTGAACGCGCGGCTGCTGGGGCACAGCCGCATCCGCGTACTGGCTTCGCCTGCCTACCTGGAACGCCACGGCCGTCCCGAGAAGGTGGCCGACCTCGCGCGTCATCGTCTGCTGGGCTTCACGGCGCCGGCTTCGCTGAACACCTGGCCGCTGAGCGATGGCGGGCAGGAAGGCTGGCTCGCCAAACCGCAGGTGACGGCGTCCAGCGGCGAGACGCTGCGCCACCTGGCGGTGGAAGGGGCCGGCCTGGCCAGCCTGTCCGATTTCCTGACCAGCGGCGATGTCGCTGCCGGCCGCCTGGTGCCGGTGCTGGAACAGAGCACGCTGCCCTGGACCCAGCCGGTGTGGGCGGTGTTCTACAAGCAGGAGGCGCTGGCGCCGCGCGTGGCCGCGCTGGTCGATTTCCTGGCCCAGCGTCTGGGGCCGCTGCTGGGGAAATGATTGTTGTTTTGCTCATGAGCTTCGGGTAGCATGAGATCCATGACACAACGCCGCCAGTTCCTGATCAACGCGCCTCTGGGCCTGCTCGCCGTCGCCGGCGTAGCGAAAGCCGACCCGCAGGATTCCACCACTCCGACCAATCCGCCGAGTCTCTCGACACCCGGTGCGCCGCCGACTTTCGGCGCCACGCCGGCGGTCGGCCCGGACGTCACGCCCGCGACCTTCGCCGAAGCCGAGAAGCTGATGCAGGTGAGCTACAAGCCGGGCGAGCGGGCAATGATGGCCGGCAGCTGGAAGGTGTCGCTGGCCTCGACCATGGAGCGGCGCACCGGTCCGCGCAAGCTGGCGATCGAAGACAGCGTCGCGCCGGCGACGGTCTGGAAGCCCGCCGAGGCCGTGCATGCACCGGCCGGCCCGGTACGCGAGCGCTTCGTGCGCAGCCGCAACGACGCCGGCCCGCTGCCGAAGAAGGACGAAGACATCGCCTTCGCCCCGGTCACCAAACTCTCGCGCTGGATCGAGTCGCGCGCGCTCACGTCCGAACGCCTGACCCGCATCTACCTGGAGCGCATCAAGCGTATCGATGGCAAGCTGCGCAGCGTGATCACGCTGACCGAAGAACACGCGCTGGCCCGCGCGCGCCAGGCCGACAAGGAGATCGCGGCCGGCAAATACCGCGGCTCGCTGCACGGCATTCCCTACGGCGTGAAGGACCTGCTGGACACGAAAGGCATCCGCACCACCTGGGGCGCGGAGTTCTACCGGGACCGCGTGCCGGCCCAGGATTCGGCCGTGGTGGCCAAGCTGGACGCGGCCGGCGCCGTGCTGATTGCGAAGCTGAGCCTTGGCGCGCTGGCGCTGAACGACGTCTGGTTCGGCGGCCAGACCATGAATCCCTGGCTGCTGGAAGAGGGCGCCTCGGGTTCGAGCGCCGGTCCGGGCGCGGCCACGGCGGCGGCCCTGGTCGGCTTCTCGATCGGCAGCGAGACCGGCGGCAGCATCGTCAGCCCCTCGATGCGCTGCGGCGTGACCGGCCTGCGTCCGACCTATGGCCGCGTGCCGCGCACCGGCGCCATGACCCTGTGCTGGTCGCTCGACAAACTCGGGCCGATGACGCGCGGCGTCGAGGACGCGATGCTGGTGTTGAAGGCGATTTCGGGCGTCGATGCCGGCGACGTCGCCAGCGTGCCGGCGCACCTCGACTTCGACGCCGGCGCCAAGGTCGCGGGCCTCAAGGTCGGCTACTTTGCCGACTGGATGAAGGAGGCGCCAAGCACCGACGTCGACCGCGCCGCGCTGGAGAATCTGAAAAAGCTGGGCTTGACGCCGGTGCCGGTCACGCTGCCGGACTGGCCGTACCAATCGCTGAACACGGTGCTGTTTGCCGAAGCGGCGGCGGCCTTCGAAGAGATCACGCTGGATCACCGCGTCGACCAGCTCAAGGCCCAGGTGCCGGACGCCTGGCCCAACCTGTTCCGCGAGGCGCGTTTCCTGTCGGCGGTGGACTTCGTGCAGGGCGACCGCATGCGCCGCAAGGTGGCGATCGAGATGGCGCGCATCTTCAGGGAAGTCGACCTGCTGCTGGTGCCTTCGCTGCGCGACGAGATGCTGACGATCTCGAATTTTACGGGACACCCGTCGCTGACCCTGCGCACCGGCTCCGTGATGGTGGAGCAGGCGCGGTCCGACTGGGCGCCGAACCCGGCGCAGCCGCTGCCGAGCTTCGCGCCGGCGCGCCGCGTGCCGCATGGGGTGACGCTGATCGGACGCTTGTTCGACGAGGGCACGATCGGGCGGGTGGGGCTGGCGCTGGAGAAGGCTTCCAACGTGGCCGGCGAAAGACCGCCCGGCTTCTAAAACCGTGGGCTCGGGGAGCCCACCCTACATTAACGGGTAGGGTGGGCTCCCCGTGCCCACGTTCATGCGTTGCCGGTTCGTTCCAGCCGCTTGTAATACACCAGCGAAAACACCACCGGCACCAGCGCCGCCGCCAGCAGCGCGCCGGTCGCCACATACCCCGGCAGGCCGGCCAGCGTGGCCGCCAGCACCACCAGTCCGCCTGCCACCATGCTCTTGCCCGCCAGCCGGTGCGTCGCATACCAGACGCGGTCGCTGGCCAGCGTCCACGGCGTGCGCACGCCGAGCCAGAAATTGCGCTTCACCTTGCCCAGCACATTCCCCAGCAGGACGATGGCGATGCCGATACCGCCCATCAGCGCGCGGCCGATGTCCAGCCCGCCCTGCGTCAGCACCGCCAGCTGCACGCACTGGATATAGCCGAACAGGCCGGCCAGCACCATGCCGCTGAACCACCACGTATCGCCGAAGCCTTCGACGCCAAACTTGTGCGGCGACACCCGCGGCAGCGTGGGCCACAGCAGGATCGTCAGTCCCATCAGCAGCGGCTCCAGGAAGATCATGATGCGCGGGCCGTGGCCGTTGGCCTGGCCGGCGCCGTCCCAGTGCGTGGGAATCGTCGCCGGCAGGTCCCGGTACACGAAGGCGGTGGCTGCCAGCACGAGCAGGAACACCGGCACCGACCACCACAGAAAGCGCTTCTTCGTCATTGCTGTTCTCCCTTGTCTGCCTTGTTGGGCGTCCCGCTGTGCGTCATGTCCAGGGTCCAGGCCAGGACGTCTTCCAGGACCGTCGTGTTCAGCGCATACCAGATGGTCTGGCCTTCGCGCCGGCTGCTGATCAGGCCCGCATCCTTGAGCACCGAGAAATGGTGCGACATGGTCGGCTTGGTCATGTCGAAGCGGGCGGCCACGTCGCCGGCCGTCATCTCTTCCTTGCGCAGCAGATGCAGGATCTCGCGGCGCGTCGGATCGGCGATGGCCTTGAAGGCGGCGGTAAGCTTGCCCGTCATGTTCGAATCTTTTCTAATTAGATGATGGTCTAACTATAGGCCGGGACGGCGGCATCGTCAAGCCGTCAGCAATGTTTCCCGTCCGGCATTATCATGGTCTTTTTACAAGGAGCAGCGATGAACCCGACGTCCACTGAAGTACTGCGCATTTCCGCCTTCTCCGACGGCGACCAGGGCGGCAATCCGGCCGGCGTCTGGATCGGCGACGCGCTGCCGCCCGATGCCGAGATGCAGCGCATGGCGCATGCGGTCGGCTTCTCGGAAACCGCCTTCGCGGCGCGCAGCGGGGAGGGCTTTCGCGTGCGCTACTTCTCGCCCGAGGCCGAGGTCGCGTTCTGCGGCCATGCCACCATCGCGCTGGGCGCCGCGCTGGCGCGCCAGTTCGGCGACGGCGTCTATCCGCTGGCGCTGAACCAGGCCAGCATCACGGTCGAGGGAAAGCGCGAGGGCGCGCTTACGCTTGCTGCGCTGCAGTCGCCGCCGACCCGCAGCCAGCCGGCCGGTCCGCAGCTGGTGGCCGCCGCGCTGGACCTGTTCGGCTACAGCGAAGCCGACCTCGACCCGCGCATCCCGCCCGGCCTGGCCCATGCCGGCAACGACCACCTGGTGCTGGCCCTGGCCAGCCGCGACCTGTTGAGCGCGATGCGCTACGACCTGGAAGCGGGGCGCGTGCTGATGCAGGCGCATGGCCTGGTCACCATCGTGCTGGTCTGGGCCGAGAGTGCGCGCCTGTTCCATACCCGGAATCCTTTCGCCTTCGGCGGCGTGTACGAGGACCCGGCCACCGGCGCCGGCACTGCGGCCCTGGCAGGCTATCTGCGCGACCTCGGCTGGCCGCACGGCGGCGCGATCGACGTGGTGCAGGGCGAGGACATGGGCATGCGCTCGCGTCTGCAGGCCAGTATCGGCGAGGCGCCGGGCAGCTCGATCCGGGTGGCCGGCACGGCGCGCTTCATGTCATTAAAATAAGCAAAAAAGAAATTGAACAACATCAGAACGGGCGTGCGGAAATTCATGAATAGGGGGTGAAAAGGGCGCCTGCTCAGCAGTTCGGAATTTTTTGGGGAATTGATAATAGTCAACATACATTCTTGTTGTTCCCTAACTAAGGAAGTCTGCCATGGACATGCGCCAACCCGTTCTTGAAAAAACTGTCGAACGCCTGCCTTTCACGATCCGCCGCGTCGATAACGAAGAGAGCCTGCAAAAGGCCGTGCGCATCCGCCATGCCGCCTATGACCGCCATGTGCCGGAATTTGCCCGCACCCTGCTGCTGCCGGAGGCATGCGACTATGCGGACGATACCGTTGTCCTGCTGGCCGAGTCGAAGCTGGACGGGTCGGCCCTGGGTACCGCGCGCATCCAGACCAACCTCGAACGCCCGCTGCACGTCGAGGAGTCGGTGGTGCTGCCGGACTGGCTGCAGGGCGCGCGCCTGGCCGAGGTGACCCGCCTGGGCGTCGACGAAGGGCGCATCGGCCGCGTGGTCAAGATTGCCCTGATCAAGGCCTGCTTCGAATTCTGCGAGCGCAACGCCATCGACTACGCCGTCGTGACCGGCCGCGCGCCGATCGATCGCCAGTACGAGCAGTTGCTTTTCAGCGACGTTTTTGAAGACAAGGCGATGATCCCGTTGCGCCACGTCGGCAATATCCCGCACCGCGTGATGGCCTTCGAAATCGCCAGCGGCGAACAGCGCTGGACCGCCGCCCGCCATCCGCTGCTGGGCTATTTCCGCCATACGCAGCACCCGGACATCGATATCGGCGCACGCGCCGCGGGCATGGCCAAGGCCAGGATCCTGCCGTCGCCAGTGCGTCCGGCCCCTGTGCGCTATGGTCAGTTCGCCATGGCATAAACCAAAAATTGCATGACGGCATCGATTTCAGCCTGTATCCTTATGTAATCGATGCCGTCGGCAGGGAAAACTGCGGGTGGCAATCCTGTTTGCAGTGACTGCCGCCTTCATGCTCAAGCCTTTTTTATCGACCCGCAGAACCAACAGCTCGCTGGCGCAACGCGCCATTGAAGGCGTCCTGCGTTTTTTTGCGGTCTACATCGTTCCGGTTGCCGTCCTGATCGTGTCGGTGATCGCGCTCGTGTCCTGGCGCGACCATCAGGTCACCAGCGGCGACCGGCTGCTGGAAGTCCGCGTCATGGAGAGCGGCACCGCGACGACCCCGGCCCAGGCCCTGGCCGGTCTGGCGCGGCAGCCCGCCGGCGACAGTTACGAAACCAAGCTGTCCGAAGCGCCCGTGTGGCTGGCGTTTTCCGCCGGTCCGGCCGGCACGGCGGACGAAATCGAATTCCCCTCGCGCCATACCATCGACATCGCCTGCTGGAATGCGCAGACGCTGCAGTTCATGGGCCAGGCGTCGCGCGACGGCGCGACCCTGTCGATGAAGGCCGCCAAGTCCGGCTTCGTGCTGCATTTGCCCGCCGGCACGCAGGAGGTCATCTGCCGCACCGAGTCGGTGGGGCCGGCGCGCCTGACCGCCATGGCCTGGCCGCACGAGCAGTTCGAGCTGTCGGTGCAGCGCTTCCACCGCAAGTCCGGCCTGCTCGACGGCGGCATGATCGTGCTGACCCTGTTCGTGCTGATCACCGCGCTCATCAACCGCCAGGTGCTGTACATCCAGTTTGCCGGCTGGCTGCTGCTGAATCTGCGCGTCGGCGGCCTGTCCGCCGGCTGGGACGTGCAGTGGCTGGGCCAGACCGTGCCCGCCGAATGGCTGCTGCCGCTGCGCGCGGTGACGATCGCGCTGTACTCGACGATGTCGCTGACGCTGTACCAGACCCTGTTCGGTTCGGCGCTGGCCGACACCCGTTTCCGTCCGCTGCTGCGCTTCTCGCAATGGGTGTGCCTGCCGTTCCTGGCCTGTGCGCTGCTGCTCCCTTACCGCTACTTCCTGCCGCTGATGTGGTGCGTGACCGCCTTCGGGCTGTCGGTGATGACCCTGGGCCTGGTCACCATCATGCTGCGTTCCCGTAACCGGGTCGCGATCTGGTTCGCGGCCTCGTTCGCGGTGACCTTCGTGGCTTCGCTGGCGGAAGTGACCGCGGCGGCGCTCGGCATGCGCGAACTGGCCGGCATCGTCAACAGCGTGACCGCAGCCCTCACCTCGACCCTGCTGGCGGCGCTGGCGGTGGCCGAACAGATGCGCATCGAAACGGAGCAGCGCCGCGAAGCCCAGGAAAAGCTGCAGCAGGCCTACGAGGCGATGCCGGTCGGCCTGTTCACCCTCGACACCTACGGCAACTTCCTGAGCGCGAATCCGGCCCTGCGCAAGATGCTGGGCGCCGAGACCATCGTGCCGGGCCGCACCGCCTGGAAGCAGTTCTTTGCCGAGAGCCTGTGGGTCGAGCTGCACGAAAAGGTGCATCTGCAGAGCGAAGCCGAAATGCAGGTCGACAGCCGCGACGGCAGCCAGCGCTTCATGGTCAGCGCGACCCTGGCGCGCGGCCGCATCGAGGCGGTGCTGCAGGACGTCACCGAAAAGCACAAGGCCACCGAGCAGTTGCGCTTCATGGCCAACAACGACCCGCTGACCAAGGTCTTCAACCGCCGCGGCCTCGAAAAGCTGTTCGAAACGGTGGCCGCGAACACGGCGCCGGGACGCCCGCTGACCCTGGCCTACCTCGACCTCGACCGGTTCAAGCTGATCAACGATCTGTTCGGCCATGCCGCCGGCGACGAAGTCCTGAAGCAGGTCTGCGAACGGGTGGCGATGACCCTGGCCGGCAACCAGCAGGTGGGCCGCGTGGGCGGCGACGAATTCGTGATCGTGATGCCGGACACCGCGATCTCGCTGGCCTCGCTGATCTGCCGCAGCATCGTCGACCGCATCGGCGGTTCGCCCTACCGCGTCGGCGACAAGGCCTTCCACGTCCGCGGTTCGGTCGGCCTGATCGAAGTCGCGCCCGGCATGGCGATGAAGGACGCGATCTCGACCGCCGACCGCGCCTGCCGCGAAGCCAAGGACGGCAACAGCGAAGGCCTGGTCGTGTACAAGCGCGGCTCGAGCGCCTTCGAGGAACGCGAGGCGGAGCTGAACCTGGTCGCGCGCCTGAACGGCCCGAACCCGACCGAAGGCATGTTCCTCGAGATGCAGCCGATCATGTCGCTGCGTGCGCCGCATGAGTCGCTGAATTTCGAGGTCCTGCTGCGCATGCGCGAGCCGGACGGGCGCGTGTCGCCGGCCGGCCCGGTGATCGCGGCGGCCGAGAAGAGCGGACGCGCCGGCGTGATCGACCGCTGGGTGCTGTCGAGCACCCTGGCCTGGATCGAGGACCACGTCGAGAAGCTGACCAATACCCGTTTCGTTTGCATGAATTTGTCGGGCGCCTCGCTGAACGACGAGCGCTTCGTGCAGGACACGCTGGAAATCCTGGCGCGCCACGAGCACGTGGCAGGGCGCCTGTGCATGGAAATCACGGAGAGCGTGGCGCTGCACGACCTCGACAACACGCGCCGCTTCATCGACCAGGTGCGCGCCTTCGGCGTGAAGGTGGCGCTGGACGACTTCGGCGCGGGTTATACCTCCTTCTCCTACCTGAAGGAATTGCCGGCCGACGTGCTGAAGATCGACGGTAACTTCATCGTCAACATCAACGCCCATCCGGCCAACGTCGCCATCGTCGAGGCCATCGTCAGCCTGGCGGTGAACCTGGGCATGAAGACGATCGCCGAGTGGGCCGAGGATGCGGCAACGGTGCGCACCCTGGCCGAAATCGGCGTCGACTACGTGCAGGGCTGGGCGATCTCGCGTTCGCAGCCGCCGGAAAAACTGCTGACCGCCAGTTCGTCGGCCAGCTTCATCAAGAGCGAGGAAGTGCTGCAGCTGGTGCGCACGCTGGGCGCGCCGGCGAACGAGCCGGCACTAGGCGACGTCCTGCCGCTGCGCGACCTGCATTAATCCGTTCAGCTTAGTTGAGACCAGCCAGGCGCGGGCGGGTCTCCTGCAGCATCAGCATGCGCCGCGCTTCCTTCAGCGTGGCGATGTCGCGCGACAGGGTGGCGGGGCGGACCACCTGCGGACGCTTCCAGCCGTCGTGGCGCAGCTCGGCGGGCGTGACGACGTGGCGTTGCGGCAGCCGCGTTTCGCTCGACAGCTTCACCATCGATGCGCCGGCCTCGCAGGGCTGGTCGGTCAGGGTCACGTGGCCGCCTGCGTCGACACACTTCACGATCTCGTTGCCGGCCAGTGCCGGCGCTGCCATCGATGCTGCGAAAGCAGCGGCGGCAAACATGCTCAGTAGCTTGACAGGGCTTTTCATATTCATCTCCTGTGGTATGGCTACAGTCTGCGCGCCGTGTCCGCCGTCCTCTGTTCGGTGCCTCACCGTGCTCACGTATTGCTTTTTCGACAGTGCGCTCAGCCGTAAACTGTGACATCATGCTCCATTGCCAACACCACGACGCGCCCGATTCCGCCCACATGCAGTCCCATCCAGAAACCAGCGCCGGCCAGGAACTGCGCTACCGCGAACTGTTCCAGCAGGCGCCGGTCAGCCTCCAGATCCTTGCGCCCGACGGCCGCACGCTGCGCGTCAACAAGACATGGGAGGCGCTGTGGCAGATCCATGAAGGCACAGAGCTGTACCGTTTCGTCCTCGGCGAGTACAACGTGCTGAGCGACCCGCAGCTGGTCGAAAGCGGCATCGCCGCCTATTTGCGGCGCGCGCTGGCCGGCGAGGCGGTCGAGATTCCGGCGATCCGCTACGACGTCGAGCAGCTCGAAGGCGGCAGCGCCCACGTGCGCTGGGTGACGGCGCGTGCGCATCCGATCAAGGATGCCGGCGGCGCCGTGCTCGAAGTGATGCTGATGCACGAAGACATTACCGAGCGCATCGAGGCCGAACGCGCGCTGCGCGTGCGCGAGGAGCGCTTCCGCTCCCTGGTGATGGCGACCTCGCAGATTGTCTGGACCAATACCGCGGACGGCCGCGTCCAGGAAGATTCGCCGTCCTGGCGCGTCTTCACCGGCCAGAGCTACGACGAGTGGAAGGAATACGGCTGGCTCGACGCCCTGCATCCGGACGACCGCGAGCCCGTCAGCCGGCATTGGGCGCATTGCGTGGCGACCCGCAGCGTGTTCGAAATCGAGTACCGCCTGCGCCGCGCCGACGGCGTCTACCGCTGGACCGCGGTGAAGGGCGTGCCGATCGTCGACGAAGATGGCGCGGTGCGCGAATGGATAGGTGCGAACACCGATATCGACGACGCGGTCAATGCCGCGGCCGAGCGTGCGCGCCTGCTTGCCTCGCTGCAGGAGCAGGACCGGCGCAAGGACGAATTCCTGGCGATGCTGGCCCACGAACTGCGCAACCCGCTGGCGCCGATTTCGGCGGCGGCCGACCTGCTGAAACTGGGGAGCGCCGACGAGGCGCGGGTGGCCCGGGCCAGTGAAGTGATCGGCCGCCAGGTGCGCCATATGACCTCGCTGGTCGACGATCTGCTGGACGTTTCGCGCGTCACGCGCGGCCTGATCCAGCTGGAGCGCGCGCCGGTCGCGGTCGCCGCCGTCGTCGCCAATGCCGTCGAGCAGGCGCGGCCCCAGATCGAGGCGCGCGGGCATGTGCTCGTCATCGAGGGGGATGCGGAAAGCGCCGTCGTCACCGGCGACGCCAACCGGCTGGTGCAGGTGCTGGTGAACCTGTTGAACAATGCGGCCAAGTACACGCCGCGCGGCGGCCGCATCGTGCTGACCTGCCGCGTCGACGGCGGACGGCTGGAGATCGCGGTGCGCGACAACGGCATCGGCATCGATGCGCGGCTGCTGCCGCAGGTGTTCGATCTGTTCACCCAGGCCGAGCGCACCCCCGACCGCGCCCAGGGCGGGCTGGGGATCGGGCTGGCGCTGGTGCGCAATATCGTCGTGCTGCACGGCGGTACGGTGACCGCGCACAGCGAGGGACCGGGCGAGGGCAGTATCTTCACCCTCACCCTCGCCACGATCCCTGCTTAAAGCACTGTTGCTTGAACCTTAGCCGCGGTTCGGATTGTTAGGACGGGAATCCATGCGGTTCGGAATGCCGTCGCCATCGCGGTCGTGGTCGCGGCCGTTGCGGATGCCGTCGCCGTCACGGTCGCCGCGGCGCCAGCCGCCGCGTTCCATCATCCAGCGGCCATCGCGTTCGACCCAGTTCGGGGCGTTGTAGGCGTAGCCGTGGCGTTCGCGCAGCCAGGTGCCGCGGGTCCAGACGTAGCGGCCATGACGGTATTCCCAGTGGCCCGGGGCCCAGACGTAGCCGCGGCGCGCCTGTGGAATCGGCTCGGAGCGCGGTGGCGGCGGCGCCTGGCGGATGATGACGGTATCGGCCATGGCCGGGGCGGCAATGCTGCCGAAGGAACCGGCAACCAGGCCGGCGATCAGAAGCTTCTGCAATTTGTTCATTGTGGCCTCCTGTAGAGTTATGTTGCCAGTTAACTCTACGCCCCGGAGGCCAGCTCGACTGTGCGCGGCTTAACGCGCTCAGGCCTTTGCGCCGTTTTCCGTGAGCACGCTGCGATCGCGGGTTTCGAACACACCGGTCTCGACGCGGTTGATCGTGACGAGGCGGAAGAAGGCGAGCACGCGGATCAGCAGCCAGCCCGAATCGAACTCCCACCAGCGCATCGACAGCTTGGCCGAGGCCGGATGGGCATGGTGGTTGTTGTGCAGTTCCGAACCGCAGAAGATGATGCCGATCGGGAAGAAATTACGCGAATGCTCGCGGGTTTCAAAGTTGCGGTAGCCGACCACGTGGAAGAAGCTGTTAATGAAGCCGGCGGCCCAGACCGGCGACACGTGCAGCTGGAACAGCCAGATGTAGAAACCGTGCTCGACGCCGAACACGGCCATCTGGAGCAGCAGGAAGAACCAGGCGCCCTTGAAGCGGTGCTTTGTGTACAGGTGGGTGTCCATCCAGTCTTCCTTGATGCCGACGCCGTAGGCCTTCATCACTTCGGCATCGCGCGCCGCCTTCCGGTACAGCGGCACGCCCTTGAACATGACGCCCCACAGGCCGTGGATGACGGGGCTGTGCGGATCGTCGACGGTGTCGGTCTTGGCGTGGTGCTTGCGGTGCACGGCGACCCACATCTTGACGGTCACGCCGAAGGTCGTCAGGAAGATCCACATGCGGAAGAACTGGCACAGCAGCGGATGGAAGGTGATGGCGCGGTGGCTGCGCGACCGGTGCAGGTACAACTCGCTGGCCACGGTGGTCAGCACGTACGAGATCGCCATGGCCAGCAGGACCGCCTTTGGCGTCAGATGGATAAAGCCTGAAAACATCATCTTCCCTTTGTTAGATATCAAACTAGGAAGAAGAATAGCGGGGAGCTGTTGTTTTCTAAGCCACGATTACAGGCGGTTTTACCGCCTGTTCCTGGGGATTGCCGCCTTTGACAGGACGCGTGGCGAGCTTATGCGCTGACCAGCTTTGCAAAGCGCGCCAGGTCGACGTTGCCGCCGCTGATCAGGATGCCGACCTTCTTGCCGGCCACCGGTACCACGCCATGCAGTGCCGCCGCCGCGGCCAGGCAGCCGGTCGGTTCGACGACGGTCTTCATGCGCTCGGCAAAGAACTTCATGGTCTCGACCAGCTGGGCATCGCTGACGGTGACGATGTCGGACACCAGCTTCTTGATGACGGCAAAGTTGTGGTTACCGAGGTGGCTGGTCTGGGCGCCGTCGGCAATCGTCTGGGGCACCCCGATGTCGACGATCTGCCCGCTGCGCAGCGACTGCTGGCCGTCGTTGCCGGCTTCCGGTTCGACGCCGATTACCTGGCAGTTGGGAGACAGTGCCGATGCGGCCAGCGCGCAGCCGGCCAGCAGGCCGCCGCCGCCGAGGCAGACCAGGAGGATATCGAGTTCGCCGACCTCGTCGAACAGCTCCTTGGCAGCCGTGCCCTGGCCGGCGATCACGTCCGGGTGGTCGTAGGGCGGAATCAGGGTCATGCCGCGCTCCCGGGCCAGGCGGGCGCCGATCTCTTCGCGGTTCTCGGTATAGCGGTCGTAGAAGATCACTTCGCCGCCATAGCCCTGGGTCGCGCGCACTTTCAGTTCCGGCGCGTCCTTCGGCATGATGATGGCGGCCTTGATGCCCATGAGCCTGGCCGACAGCGCGATCGCCTGCGCGTGGTTACCCGAGGAGAAGGTCAGCACGCCAGCCTGGCGCTGCGCCTCGCTGAACCTGGCGATGGCGTTGTAGGCGCCGCGGAACTTGAAGGCGCCCATGCGCTGGAAGTTCTCGGCCTTGAAGAACAACTGCGCGCCGGCCATGGCATCGGCGGTGCTTGAGGTCAGGACCGGCGTGCGGTGGGCGGCGCCTTCGATGCGTGCGGCGGCCTGTTCGACGTCGGAATAGGAAAGTTGGGTATCGGTCATGGCAGGAAAAGAGGAAATTCAGGACGCCAGCGGGAAGGCGAATTGCAGCACCAGGCCGCCGCCCTCGCGGTTGCGCACCTGCAGCTCGGCGTTGTGACGGGTGATGACGCGCTCGACGATCGCCAGCCCGAGGCCCGCGCCGTTGGCCTGGCCGCGCGCCGTGTCGAGGCGCGTGAAGGGGCGCAGCAGCAGCTGGATCTGGTCTTCCGGCACGCCGACCCCATGGTCGCCGATCTCGACCACCGCGCGGCGGCCGTGGCCTGTCGTCCTGACCTGGCAGACGATGGCGATGTCGGTGACGTCCGAGCCCGGGGTCTTGCCGTAGCGGCGGGCGTTCTCGATCACGTTGTTGATCACGCGCCGCAGGTCGGTGGCATTGGCCGGCACATGGATGCCCGGCTCGATGGACGTCGTGGTGCGCACGTCCGGCAACCGGTCGGCCGCATGCGCGCAGTCTTCCAGCAGCTCGGACAGGTTGACCGGCACGAAGGTGGCGGCCTCGGTCGGGCGGGCGAAGTCGAGGAACTGGCCGATGATGGCGTCCATTTGCGCGATGTCGGACTGTATGCCTTCGCGCGCTTCCTGCGACAGGTTGGCCATCTCGACTTCGAGCTGCATGCGAGCCAGCGGCGTGCGCAGGTCGTGCGAGATGCCGGCCAGGATGATGGCGCGGTCCTTTTCCAGCTGCTGCAGGTCGTCGACCATCTGGTTGAAGCTGCGGTTGGCTTCGATGATCTCCTGCGAGCCCTTTTCGGGCAGCGGGGCGGGGCGCTTGCCCTGGGCGATCGAGCGCGCGGCCGCGGTCAGGCGCGCCAGCGGGCGGTTGATCAGGGTCGAGATCAGGGCCGCGCCCAGCAGCGAGAGCGCGCCCACCACCGTGGCCCAGCCCAGCCACTGCACGCGGGTCAGGCCGGCCAGGCGGTCGCGCTCGAGCATCAGCCAGTACTTGTCGCCGTCGATGTCGAAGCTGACCCAGAAGCCCGGCATGTCGTTGACCTTGCGCGAGAAGCGGGTGTCCTTGCCGAGGCGGGCGCGCACCATCGCCGCGATCTCCGGCATCAGCGCGTTCGAGGGCGGCGGTTCGACCTTGTCGTCGGGTTCGAGGGTGAGGATGCGGATGCCTTCGTTCGAGACCAGTTCGAACAGCAGTTCGGTGCGCAGGTCGGGCGCCGAGTGGGTCAGCGCCGCCTTGGTGAGGGTGACCACCGACACCAGCAGTTCCGCGGTCTGCTCGGCCTGCGGGCCGCGCTGGAACACGTTGATCATGCCGATCCACGAGGCCATCGACAGGCCTGTGAGGAAGGACAGAAGCAGAAAGGTGCGCCAGAACAGGCCGCTCTTCATGCGGCCGAACAGGCGCTTGCGCTTCGCGGTAAAACTGGTAGCAGACACTGACACGGACACTTAGCGCGGCTGCCCTTCGGGAATGAAGACGTAGCCCAGGCCCCACACGGTCTGGATGTACAGCGGGCTCGAAGGATCCGGCTCGATCAGCTTGCGCAGGCGCGAGATCTGCACGTCCAGCGAGCGGTCGAACACCTCGTACTCGCGGCCGCGCGCCAGTTCCATCAGCTTCTCGCGCGACAGCGGCTGGCGCGCGTGGCGGGCGAACACCTTCAGCACCGAGAATTCGCCGGTGGTGAGCGGCACGGTCTCGCCGTTTTTCTTGAGCGTGCGGGTGCCGAGGTCGAGCACGAAATCGCCGAACTCGAAGGTCTGCGGCGTCTCGGACGGCGCGCCGGGGATCTCGTCCGGGCCCTTGCGGCGCAGGACCGCGTTGATGCGGGCCACCAGTTCGCGCGGGTTGAAAGGCTTGGGCAGGTAATCGTCGGCGCCCATCTCGAGGCCGACGATGCGGTCCACGTCCTCGCCCTTGGCGGTCAGCATGATGATCGGGGTCTGGTCGCCGGCGCCGCGCAGGCGGCGGCAGATCGACAGGCCGTCCTCGCCGGGCAGCATCAGGTCGAGCACCAGCAGGTCGTAGCGCTCGCGCAGCCACAGCTTGTTCATGGCCGGCGCGCTTTCGGCCGTGACCACCTGGAAGCCCTGTTCGGTCAGGTAACGGCGCAGCAGGTCGCGCAGGCGCACGTCGTCGTCGACCACCATGATCTTCGCGGAATGGCCATTGTTCTGGCCTCCGTTATTCGAGCTTGTTGCATTCATGAGTCTGTCAGGATTTGTCAGATTAATGTCGCTATGGTAACTTCATATGGATTCGCGAACAGGAGATATTGCTGAGGCATTACATTGTGTTACAAACTTTACCCAATTAGCCTTATACCCGCAGTGGAATCCTCATAAACTGGCTTCACGTCGAAACTGAATACGCACCACAGCTTTAGCTTATCTCCTTACTTGGCATCGCGGAAGAGGCACACCATGAACAGCGTCACTCACCACATCGCAGGAACGAAGGCCGGGCTGCTTGCCCGCTGCGCGCTTCGCAGTGCGCTGGCGTGCGCGCTGTTGGCAGGCGGCATGGGCGCTGCGTTCGCCCAGCAGTACGGCGACCGCCAGCTGGACCGCCGCGACAATGCCGCCATGCAGGCCGACCGCGGCGACCGCGGCGGTGATCGCGGCGGCCGTTACCTGAGCCCGGAGCGCGACCCGCGCTACGATGTCCGCGCCTACGAAGAGCAGCGCCGGATGCAGCAGCAGCAACAATACCAGCAACAGCAGCAGGAACAGCGCCGCAATGGCGGCAGCGGACGCATGACGCCGGACGAACGCCGCGAGATGCGCCGCCAGATCAACGAAGCGGGCATGGACCTGTATCCGCCCCGCCGTTGACTGCATTGCTGATCGCATAATTCTTTCCGGGTCGCAATCTACGTGATACGCTACCCAGTCTGAGCCCTGGCCCAAACCTTGCCGGGGCTTCATCTGGACTGGGAGTTCCACGTGTCTATCTCCGAACACTGCATCGCCAAGCGTCATGACGGCGTGTATGCGGACCCCGCCGTACTCGGCACCACGCTGGTCGCCGCCATCGACAGCACCTTCCGCAGCGGCCACTACCTCGCCGGCATCGATTATCCGGTCCTGCTCAAGGTCCTGTTCGACCACGGCCCGGCGCTTGCCGAAAAGGGCGGCGCCGATGCCTGGGTCCGGATCGCCGCCGACATCCTGCCTTTCGATCCCGCCCGGCGCGAACTGTACCGCGCGGTCAAGATCGGCAAGGGCTACGCCGAATACTACTTCGAGCCGGTCTGGCTGCCCGATCCCGCCGTTCCGGACGGCCCCGGCCTGCCGGCCCGGCTCGACCTCGACGAATTCATCGCCGACGTCTGGCTCAAGGGCATCCGCTTCGGCATCGACCTCGATGCCGTGCGTGCGGCGATCGCCTCGAACAAGGCCGACCGCGTCACCGTGGCGCGGCGCCTCGATCCGGTGCCGGGGCAGGACGCCCGCATCGTCGAAGTCTCCGACGACATCCACCGCAACGACGCGCCGCGCGAACTCGCCAACGGCCGCCTCGACCTGAACAGCTTCCAGAACCGCTTCCCACAGATCCAGCCCGGCGTGCGCCTGCTGCAGAAGATCCCGCTGACGAACGGCACGCCCGGCTTCGAGATGGCCGGCACGCCGCTGGCGGCCAAGCCGGGCAGGGACGTCGACCTCGGCGCCTACGCCGGTCCCGGCACCAGGGTTGATCGCGCCAGGGACGGCGAATTCCTGGTGTCGCAGCAGGCCGGCTTCCTGACGGTGGATAGTGCGACGAGCCGGATCTCGGTCGGCGACAAGATCGTCAGCCACGACGGCGTCAGCGCCAAGACCACCGGCAACCTGCAGCTGACCGGCGATTACGAAGAATTCGGCGAGGTGCAGGAAAAGCGCGTCATCGAAGGCGAGAGCATCACCGTGCACGGCGACGTGTTCGGCAGCCTGGTCTCGCGCGGCGGCACCATCCTGCTGCACGCCAACCTGGTCGGCGGCAGCGCGCATAACGGGCACGGCGACATCCGCGTCTTCGGCGTTGCCTCGGGCGCCGTGCTGCACGCCGACGATGGCGCGATCGTGCTGGACCGCGCCGAGAACTGCGTGGTGTCCGGCACCCGCATCACGATCGCCCACGCGGTCAACTGCGAGGTGATCGGCGACGAAGTGAACATCGGCCACGCCGAGGGCAGCGCGATTGCCGGGCGCCGCGTGAGCATCGACTTTGCGATGCCGCGCAAGCAGGGCGAGATGCTGGTCTACGTGCTGCGTCCGGAGGGGCCGCAGATCGACGAGATCATCGCCGCCATCGGCGCGCGGCTGGCCCAGTTCGGCCAGCTGACAGCGCGCCAGAAAGCGCAGATGGACGCCCTGACCGCGCAGCCGGAAGTGCGCCGCTACCTGCTGCTGGCATCGCGCCTGCGCAAGAACGAGATCAGTTTCACGCCCGAGCAGGCGCGCCAGTTCCAGCGCATGGCGCAGGAGGTGGCGCCGGCGCTGAAGGCGATCGGCGAGGTGTCCGCGAAATTGAAGCAGCTGGAGGCCGATCAGGAAGAGGGCCGCAAGGTGCTCGCCGACCTCGAGCGCCAGCGCCGCGACGCCGCCAGCGTGTCGCTGGTGCGCGTGCAGCAGGTGCAGGGCGATACCCTGGTGCGCGTGCTCGGATTCAGCCCGGCGGCCGGGACTCCGTATATCATAGCGCCGCGCGAGATCAGGACGCGCCTGCGCGGGCCGCAGAACGGCGCGCTGCTGTTCTCCGGCGCGCAGGGGCGTTTTGAATGGAGCAGCGACATTCAAAAAGACCGAGAGGAGAGCACAGCTTGAAGACGAATCAAACGAAACTGCACCGCAGCCTGATGGCGACGCTGGTGGCAGGCGCCGTGCTGGCGCTGCCGGCGTTTGCGGCCACCAAGGCGCCTGTCAAGGCCCAGGGCAAGCCGACCGTCGCCGAGGCGGAAGCGTTCATCAAGGACGCCGAAGAACGGCTGGAGCAGCTCGGCCTGGGCGCCCAGCGCGCCGAATGGGTGGCCGAGAACTTCATCACCCTCGACACCCAGTCGATGACGGCCCAGGCCAATGAAGGCTTCCTGACCCTGAGCGGCGAAACCGCCCTGAAGGCGCGCCGCTACAAGGACCTGAAGCTGCCGGAAGCCAGCGCGCGCAAGCTGATGCTGCTGCAGCAGACCCTGATGCTGCCGGAAGCGAAGGACCGCGCCACCTACGCGCGCCTGGCCGCCCACATGACCGGCGCCTACGGCTCGGCCAAATACTGCCCGCCTGCCGCTGCGGGTGCAGCCAAGCCGGCCTGCATGCCGCTCGGCGAACTCGAAAAAGTGCTGGCCACCAGCCACGACCCGAACCGCCTGAAGGAAGCCTGGCTGGGCTGGCATGCGCAGTCGCCCGCCTACAAGGACGACTACGCCAAATACGTCGAGGTGTCGAACAAGGGCGCCCGCACCATGGGTTATGCCGACACCGGCGCGCTGTGGCGCTCGGGCTACGACATGAGCCCGGAAGCCTTCTCGGCCGAGATGGAGCGCCTGTGGCAGCAGGTCAAGCCGCTGTACGACGCGCTGCACACCTACACCCGCTTCAAGCTGCGCCAGGCCTATGGCGCCTCGGTGGTGCCGGCAACCGGTCCGATCCCGGCCCACCTGCTGGGCAACATGTGGGCGCAGAGCTGGGACAACCTCTACCCGCTGCTCAAGCCGGCCACCAAGGACGGCGGCGAAGACCTGACCGCGCTGCTGGAAGAGCGCAAGACCGACGCGGTGGCGATGACCCGCTACGCCGAAGGTTTCTACACCTCGCTCGGCATGCGCAAGCTGCCCGAGACCTTCTGGGAGCGCTCGCTGCTGACCAAGCCGCGCGACCGTGAAGTCGTGTGCCACGCCTCGGCCTGGGACCTGGACGGCAAGGACGACGTGCGCGTGAAGATGTGCATCACCCCGACCGCCGAAGACTTCCGCACCATCCACCACGAGCTGGGCCACCTGTACTACGACCTGGCCTACAGCGTGCAGTCGCCGATGTTCAAGAACGGCGCCAACGACGGCTTCCACGAAGCCATCGGCGACACCGTGGCGCTGTCGATCACCCCGGCCTACCTGAAGCAGGTCGGCCTGATGAAGACCGAGCCGGATCCTTCGGCGGACATCGGCCCGCTGCTCTACACCGCGCTGCAGAAGGTCGCCTTCCTGCCCTTCGGCTACATGGTCGACAAATGGCGCTGGCAGGTGTACTCCGGCCAGGTCAAGCCGGCCGACTACGACAAGGCCTGGTGGGCGCTGAAGGAGCAGTACCAGGGCGTGGGCCGTCCGGCGCCGATGATGGACAACGGCTTCGACGCCGGCGCCAAGTTCCACGTCGCCAGCGACACCCCGTACGCGCGCTACTTCCTGGCCCACGTGCTGCAGTTCCAGTTCCACCGCGCGCTGTGCCGCGAGGCCGGCTACAGCGGCCCGCTGAACCGCTGCTCGATCTACGGCAACAAGCAGGCCGGCGCCAAGTTCCAGCAGATGCTCGCGATGGGCAAGTCGAAGCCATGGCCGGAAGCGCTGAAGGCCGTCACCGGCGAGGATAAGATGGATGCGACCGCGATGCTGGATTATTTCGCGCCGCTGAAGGCCTGGCTGGATGCGCAGAACGCGCAGCTGGCGAAGACCGATGCGTCCGTGAAGCCCTGATCGTCATTCCCGCGCAGGCGGGAATCCAAGCTTGTATGCGCTGACGTGACGCCTGCAAAACTTGGGTTCCCGCCTTCGCGGGAACGACGTGTTAACTTAACAGCGCCCAGCACTCCCCGGCATCCTCCGGCAACCCGGCCATCAGCGCCGGGTCGCCATCCTCCAGCACCCCTTGCTCGACCAGCACCCGCAGCTTGCCCAGGTAATCGGTCAGCATCAGCAGACTCCCCAGCGGCGACATCGTCGCGCCCTTGCGCAGGCCGCCCTGTTCGTCTAGCGCCCGCACCACAGTCTCCGGGAAGTTCCACTCGCGCGCGATGCTGACGCTCAGGCGGCGCGTGTCGCGCGCCAGCTGGGCCCAGAACATGCCCGAACCCAGCAGCGCTTCGCCTTTTGTCACCTGGTCCATGCTGCGCAGCGCCACCGTCAGGCCGACGTTCTGCAGCAGCGCTGCGAGAAAGGCGTCGAAGCCTTCGACGCCGCGCGCCGTGGCCATCCTGCGCGCCGCGATCGCACAGCGCTCCGAGTGCTCCCACAGGATGGGCGCCAGGCGCCGCACGTAGAAGCCCGAATGCACGTCGATGATGGGGCGGAAAGCGACTGTCGTGATCAGCTGGCGCAGGCCTTCCTGGCCGATCAGGATCACGGCCTGCTCGACGCTGGTGACAGTTGCGCCGGTGCCCTGGTAGCAGCTGTTGGCGAGGCGGATGACCGCCGCCACCAGCACCACGTCGGACGAGATGGTGCGCGACAGGGCGGCGCCGGAAAAGGATTCGCTGCGCAGGCTTTGCAGCAGCTGCGGAATCAGGCCCGGCATGCGGCGCACCAGCGCGGCGCCCGACTGTTGCGAGGACAGGATGCCGGCCAGGTTTTCGAGCACCTGGGTTTCAAAAGCATTGAGTTCGAGGCCGCCTTCGTCGGCGCGCTCGAACAGCCAGGCGTTCCAGGCGGTGCCGACACGGTCCAGCAGTTCGAACGGTACCGGCGGACGGCTGGACCCCGCCATGGCAGCCGGCACGGCAGGCGATACCGGTGCCGGGGAGGGCGCAGGTGCGGGCGCCGGGACGGGCGCCGCTTGCGCAGGCGGCGCCGGACGCGCAGGCGCGGACGGACCGGAAATCAGGCGACGCAGCCACTGGTACATGATCGGTTCCTCTTCATCTCGCTTGCGCACATGGCCGGACATTGTACGGGCGCATCCCGGGAAAGCAAGTTGCTCCTGCTTATGGGAAAGATTGACTGCAGTCAATTGTGAAAACTGGCACCCGCCGTAGCATGACAATCTTGAATAAAGGACGCGCCATGCATGACATTACGACTTCTTCCGGTTCCCATCCGACCCAGTTCCTGAGCTTCACGCTCGGCGGCCTCGAATACGGTATCGACTTCGCGAAGGTGCAGGAACTGCGCGTGCTCAAGGCACTCGAGCGTTTCGCCTCCAGCGGCGAGATCATCAACGGCGTGGCGGTGTCGCGCGGGGTGATCATGCCCCTGGTCGACATGCGTGCGGCCTGCGGCACCTCGCTGGACGCGCCGGACCCGATGACCGACGTGATCATCCTCAAGCTGTCCAGCTGCGTGATGGGGATGGTGGTGGATGGCGTGACCGGCGTGGTGACGCTGCGCCCGGACCAGGTGGCGCCGCTGCCCCCGGCGGCCAGCGAGGGCGAGCGGCCGGACTACCTGCTCGGCCTGGGCCAGGCCGGCGGGCGCCGCCTGATCCTGGTCGATATCGAGAAGCTGATGTCGGTGCAGAGGCCCGCGGCTTCGCGGCAGGTCGCGTGAATCAAGCCGCCAGCGACTCCAGCTGTTCCTGCAGTTCCAGCCACTCTTCTTCCAGCGTCCCCAGGTCGCGCACCAGGAAAGCCTGGTCCGCGACCAGCGTCTTCAGCTCATCCTTCTTGTCCGCCTCGTAGATCGCCGGTTCCAGCAGACGGGCGTCGATCTCCGATTTGCGCGCATTCAGCTTGGCCATCTGCTCCTCGATCCGCTTGATGCGGTTCTCGATCGGCTTCTTGACGGCGGCCACGCGCTGGCGTTCCTCGGCTTCGAGGCGCTTCTGCTCCTTGCGGTCGACGGCCGCAACCGGGATCGCAGCTGCCACGCCCGGCTTGCTGTCTTTCGCAGGCAGCGGCGCGCTCGACCCGACATCGGTCGGCTTGCCCAGCTTGGTCTGGAACAGCCAGTTCTTGTAGTCGTCCAGGTCGCCGTCGAAGGGCTGCAGGCGGCCGTCGGCCACGATGATGAATTCCTCGGTGGTAGCGCGCAGCAGGTGGCGGTCGTGGGAGACCACGACCAGGGTGCCTTCGAACTGTGCCAGCGCCATGGTCAGCGCCTCGCGGGTTTCCAGGTCCAGGTGGTTGGTCGGTTCGTCCAGCAGCAGCAGGTTGGGGCGCTGCCACACGATCAGCGCCAGCGCCAGGCGTGCCTTTTCGCCGCCGGAGAAGGGCTTGATCGGGCTGGTCACCATATCGCCCGGGAAGTTGAAGCCGCCCAGGAAGTTGCGCAGCTCCTGCTCGCGCACGGTCGGCGCGATCTTCTGGAGGTGCCACAGCGGCGATTCGTTGTGGCGCAGCATCTCGACCTGGTGCTGGGCGAAGTAGCCGATCACCAGGCCCTTGCCCAGGGTTGCCTTGCCGGCGAGCGGCGCCAGTTCGTTGGCGACGGTCTTGATCAGCGTGGATTTACCGGCGCCGTTCACGCCCAGCAGGCCGATGCGCTGGCCGGCCTGCAGCGAGAAGTTCACGCGGTGGACGATGGTCTTGCCATCCACCTTGTCGCCGTGCGCATCCAGGATCGGGTAGCCAGCGTCGACGTCTTCCATCACCAGCAGCGGATTCGGGCTTGACGCCGGATCGCGGAATTCGAAGGAGAACTCGGCGGCGGCGCGCAGCGGCGCCAGCTCTTCCATCTTGGCCAGCGCCTTCATGCGGCTCTGGGCCTGGCGCGCCTTGGTGGCCTTGGCCTTGAAGCGGTCGACGAAGGACTGCAGGTGGGCGCGGGTGCGCTGCTGCTTCTCGAAAGCCGCCTGCGCCAGCACCATGTGCGCGGCGCGCTGGCGCTCGAAGGCGGAGTAGTTGCCCGAGTAGCGCTTCAGCTTGCGCTCGTCGATGTGCACGATCACGTTCACGATTTCGTCGAGGAAGTCGCGGTCGTGCGAGATGATGATCAGGGTGCCCTGGTAGCGCTTGAGCCAGTCTTCCAGCCAGATGATCGCGTCCAGGTCCAGGTGGTTGGTCGGTTCGTCCAGCAGCAGCAGGTCGGAAGGGCACATCAGCGCCTGCGCCAGGTTCAGGCGCATGCGCCAGCCGCCCGAGAAGCTGGCCACCGGCTGCTGCATCTGCTCCAGCGAGAAGCCCAGGCCCAGCAGCAGCTGCTCGGCGCGCGACTGCACCGTGTAGGCGTCGGC